>RKMJ01000041.1_pt1 | contig 343794 bp, 342 predicted proteins | sample 2174201 | NCBI WGS metagenome assembly RKMJ01 (sample SAMN10236717, study PRJNA505202) | synthetic metagenome | isolation source: mock community containing 12 organisms: Thioclava sp. ES.032, Psychrobacter... | place: USA: Walnut Creek | collected 2015-10-01 | reverse complement strand
CCGGTGATGGAAGACATCCGCCGCTATGGCGCAGACCGGCTGGCTGCGAACGCGGCTGAAGCCAACAGCAGCTTTGGCCAGGCGGTCAACTACTTCAACAAACACTTCGACGGACTCAGCGCATTCTGCCGCCAGGAGGGGGCACCGCTCGACAACAATCGCATGGAGCGTGGTCTCAAGCTGCCGATCCGCAATCGCAAGAACGCCATGTTCTTCAAGAGCGCCGCCGGTGCGGCCATCGCCGATGTGATCACCTCAGTGATTGCAACCTGTGCCGCAGCCGGGATCAATCCGCTGATTTACCTGCGCAGCGTCCAGCGCCATGCCAGCGAAGCCAGGCAAAGTCCGCAGAGCTGGTTGCCGTGGACCTATCAAAGCCACAGCAGTCAAGACGTCAAGGCCGCCTGAGCGCGCCCTCCAGGTAGGTCTAGCACAAGCGTAGCGCGAAGTTGCGCTATGCTGCCGTAAGGTCACGATCGGTGTTGGTATCTTTTACTTTATTATTTCATACCCCTTATCGTCATATGGTCGGTATGTTGAGAGGAAAATGGCAATATGATTAGTATCCAGAATGTCCATAAATCCTTTGGCGATCTTGAAGTTCTGAAAGGCGTTAGCCTGGATGTCCAAAAAGGCGAAGTTCTCAGCATTATCGGGGTTCCGGTAGCGGTAAGTCGACTTTTTTGTATTGTATCAATGCCATCGAGGGTATTCACAAAGGTAAAATCTTTGTAGATGAGGTTGATGTTCATAGCAAAGAGACCAACAAAGATAAGCTGCGCCAAAAATTGGGCATGGTGTTTCAGCAATGGAACTCTTTTCCGCACATGACCGTGCTGGAAAACGCGGCCTTGGCACCGAGAATTGTCAAAAAAATGAGCAAGGCAGAAGCGATTGAAGTCGCCAAAAAGGAACTCGTGCATGTGGGTCTGGGTGACAAGTTTGACGTTTACCCTACAAAAATGTCTGGCGGCCAACAGCAGCGCCTGGCGATTGCCCGCGCCCTTGCCATGAAGCCCGATTACATGCTCTTTGATGAGGTTACATCCGCCCTTGATCCCGAATTGGTGGGCGAGGTTCTGGATACGTTGCGGCTTTTGGCGGATGAGGGAATGACCATGATCTGCGTAACACATGAAATGAGTTTCGCGCGTGATGTGTCTGATCGCGTGGCTTACTTTCATGAAGGCGTTATTGCCGAGCTTGGCGAGGCCAGACAGGTTATTACCGATCCGCAAAACCCGTTAACTCAGAAATTCCTGTCAAAAGTACGCTGATACGATAATGCTGATTTGAATCTGTAAGGGGTCGAGTGAAAACTCGACCCCTTTTTTTGTTTTCCTGTTAAAGGAGTGGTGGTGCGCTTAAGAGTTCTTGTCCGGTTTCGGCTCGGGAGGTGGAGTCACGCTTTCAGGGCTACCCTCAAAACCGCTCCTAAGTGAGTGGGTTTGCGGGTCATAGTTGTCCCGAAGTTCGTCTTTTACTGTGCCGCTCCAGAGTGGTGTCCCAATAAAGTAACCGGCACGCCCGATAACATGAGCTGCAATCGGCGAGGTAATCAGGATGAACACGACGATGGCGAATGCCCGTGCCAATACGACGCCGTCGGCAAAGAAAAACGCCACTCCAGCCATGGTGAACATGGCTCCCATGGCCCCCGCCTTGGTGGATGCATGCATGCGTGTGGGCAAATCCGGTAAACGAACGATGCCAACGGCCGCCAGCAACATGAAGCCGGCGCCGGCCAGTAGCAGTATGGATACGATGATATCCGTCATTCTTGCGTCCCCCGTTCCAGAAACCGCGCAAAGCCGATGGCAGCAAGAAACGCAGTCAGGGCGATAACAATCGCGACGTCCAGCAGGCTTGAAATACCGGTGTCAATCGCATGAACTCCCACAAAGCCCACCACGATCGATGCAATCAGTTCCAAAGCCACCACTCTGTCCGGAAGAGACGGGCCCCGCGTCAGGCGAATGAACGCAAGCAAGAGCGCCAGGGAAAGCAGAAAATAAACAATATTGATGACAAACGGGATCACGTTTTGGCTCCTCAGCGCAAGATCTTCAGGATTCTGTGCTCAAGTTCCCTGAGGTCTTGCCGCAACTCTGTTTCATCCTGTAGAAACATGGCGTGTATATAAAGCACCTTTTTGTCGTCGGACACGTCCAGGCTCAGGGTACCGGGTGTCAGTGAAATCACGCTGCTCAGGAACATAATCTCGACATCGGTGCAGGCCTCGAGGCGAAACGCAATAACGCCGGGCTTCATATACCAGACCGGTGTGGCAACGTCGTAGGCGACGCGGTAATTCGCTTTTACCAATTCCTTTATAAAGAATACCAAAAACGTGACGACCCTCGGAATGCGCCTGGAATAACCTTTAAGTACCGGCACCTGTCTTTGCAAGACCATGAGCGCCAGGTAACCGAAGAAGAAGCCTGCCACGAAGTTCATGCCGCTGAAGCTGCCGCTCAGAGCTACCCATGCCAGCGCCAGCATGATGTTCCAGAAAAAACCGATCATTGCTGTGCCCCCAGAACCGCTTCGATATAAAGCTGCGGATTCAACAGCTGGTGTGCCGCCATTTCTGCCAGCTCATAGATCGGCTGACCATTAAGGCCGATAAACACGGTGCAGGCCGCAAGGCCGATCACCGGCACGAAGTAGGCCCAGTTGTGTTTGTCTTTCACCTCGCCCCGCAAACGGCGCAAATCGGTCACGTGTTCCGGTGTTTTCTTCCAAAACACTTCCGCCCAGATTTTAATCATGGAATAGAGAGTCAGCAAACCCACTAGCAAGGCAATACCGGTGACAACATAGGCCTCCGCTTCCAGACCAGCGCGGATAACCACGAATTTTGCAAAGAAACCGGACAGCGGCGGAATGCCCGCCAGTGACAGGGCGGGGATAAGGAAAAGCAGCGCCAAAAGAGGACGTTCTTTGTAAACGCCACCGAGGTCTTTCAGGTCGTAACTGCCGAGTAACCGATAGGTGATACCGCTGATCAGGAACAGATTCGTCTTAACAATAATGTGGTGCATGATATAAAACACCCCGCCAATGATGGCCAGCGGCGTGAACAGCGCCAGGCCCAGAATCATGTAGCCAATCTGGCTGACAATGTGGAAAGACAGGATCCGGCGGAACTCGAACTGCGCGGCAGCCCCAAGCACACCGGTCAGCATGGTCAGCGCCGCAGTCCACAGAAGAATGGTGTGGGTATAATCAATGTCCTGAGTGAAAATTAACGTGAAAACGCGATAAAGGGCGTAGACACCTACCTTGGTCAGCAGGCCGGCGAACAGTGCAGAAACAGCCACTTGGGGGGTGTGATAAGAGGCCGGTAGCCAGAAAAACAGTGGGAAGGCCGCCGCCTTTATACCGAAGGACACCATGAACATCATCGATATGACGGTCACCATACCGGGGTCTTCAATGGTTGCTACTTTCTGAGCAATGTCGGCCATATTCAGTGTGCCGACCGTGCCGTAAAGCAAACCCACTGCAGACAGGAAAATGGCCGAGGAGAACAGGTTCAGAGTGACGTATTTTATCGCGCCCTCCATTTGTGCCCGTTCGCCTCCCAGGGTGAGCAGGGCGAAGGAGGCGAGCAGCATTACCTCAAACCAAACAAAAAGATTAAAAATATCGCCAGTCAGAAAAGAGCCGGCAACGCCTGCCAGCAGCAGATGCATCAGTGGGTAATAGCCAAACTTCTCGTGACCTTTGGGCGTGGAAGCCAGCGAATAGATGGCGATGGCCAGCCCTATGATGCCGGTCAGCACGATCATGATGGCGCTGAGCAAATCGGAGACAAACACAATGCTGAAAGGTGCCGGCCAGCTTCCCATTTCCATAACCAGAAACCCCTGGTCTATGGTGGAGCGCAGCAACCATACGCTGGCTGCAAGAAGCAAAGCGGTCGCTAACACGGCAATGATGCGCTGATAGCGAATTGACCGCCACAGCGCTATCGACACTGCGCCGGCAGTCAGTGGTATCAAAATCGGTAAGGCAAGTTCCAGGTTCAAGTGTCCGTATCCTTCATCTGGTCAAGATCATCGGTTCCCACGACTTCATAAGCGCGGCGTATCAGAACCACTGCAAATGCCAGAACACCAAAGGCAATAACAATTGCTGTGAGGATCAGCGCTTGGGGTAGCGGGTCAGCTATGGCACCCAACGGGACTTCAGCGCCTTCCGGCAGTAGCGGCGGCGCTCCGCGGGTCATACCTGAGACCACAAAAATAAGGAGGTTGGCAGCGTTGCTTAACAAGATCAGACCGATAACCAGTTTGACGATGGAGCGGCGCAGCATCATGTAAATCGCTGCAGCGAACAGGATGCCGACGACATAAGCCATCAAGCTTTCCATACTGGCGCTCCTTGTGTGTTCAACGGGGGCGAGTGGTTACGATAATCCTGAATCATTCCTCCGACTCCATCAGGTTGATCACAAACGTCATGATGGTTCCGAGCACGGCCGCGTAGACGCCGATATCGAAAATTAGCACGGTCGACAGCTTGAGATAGGTATCGCCGGGCAAAGGCAGTTCCCACCAATGGGCCGTTAACATGGGTTGGCCGGCCAAAAAAGCGGGAAGCGTTGATGCAAGGGCGAATAGCAGGCCCGCTGACAGTAAATCCCTGGGATCGACCCGAAGAATGCGCCGTGTGGCTGTCGAACCGAATGCGAAGGCATAAAGCACGAACGCGCTTGCGGCTACAAGCCCGCCGATAAAACCGCCGCCGGGTTCGTCATGGCCCCGGAGCAACAGAAATAACGAGAACATCAACTGCAGCGGCATAATGAATAGTGCCGCTGTGTGCAGAATCAGCGTGTTTGTTTTCATGGTTTGTGCTGATCCTCCGCCTTCAGTTTAATCATTGAAAGCACACCCAGAGCAGCAAGAGACAAAACAAAGATTTCGCCCAGAGTGTCCAGCGCCCGGAAGTCCACCAGAATGACGTTTACGATGTTGCGGCCGTAGGCAAGCGTTGCGCTGTTTTCGATGTAATAACTCGAAATGCTCTCGAAGTACTGCACGTCCAGCGCCGCAAGAATCACCAGGGTCATAACTATGCCAGCGAAAATCGCAACCGCAAGATCGCGATAACGCTCAAACGGGGACGACAGGTTGCCAAATTCAGGCAGTTTGAACAGCACCAGCACCAGCAGGATCACTGTTAACGTCTCTACCAGCAGCTGGGTGATGCCCAGATCCGGCGCGCTGAACAAAATGAACGTGAGTGCGACACCGAAGCCAAGCACGCCCATGGATGCAACAGAGCCAAGGCGTGAATGGGTCGTGCTGGAGAAAGTCGCGGCCGCTACCAATAACAGCGCAATGCCCCACTCATAAAAGTGACTGTCGGCAAGGTCGAGCGTCAGATTGATTCCGTGTTTGGTCAGCAGCGTGTAGCCGGTTAAACCGAAGGTTACGGCAACCAGAATAAGAAGGTATAGCCCAAGAACACCGTTCTGAAGTACCCGGGTTTGCCAGGCGGCGATGATGGTGATGCCTTCCATGAACTTGAAATATCCAGCCTCCGGGCCAAATCGTGCGGCTGACGTATTGATCGCAGCAAGAGGAGATCGGAGCCGATTCCAGCTGGCCACCAGGCCCCACCCCAGAAGTAGACTAACGATTGACAGCATCAGGGGCTTGTTGACGCCATGCCAAAGCGCCAAATTGGTTTCGACGGCGGACCCATTGATGCTACCAATCGCCGCTTGCAGTAATGCCGCTTCGGGAAGAAAGGGCAGCAGCCCGAACACCAGGGCCGTCACCGCCAGCACCGCCGGGCCAATCAGCATGCCAAAGGGCGCTTCATGGGGGATTCTGGGTGTGTTGCCGACTTTCCCAAAGAACGGTTTGATCGCAACCAACCCGGCCACGGCCACGAGCAGCATCGCTGCCAAGACCGTTGTGATGGTTAGTCCGACTGACCAGAGTGGCGACTCAAGCAGAGACTCAAACAGCAGCTCTTTGGCGATAAAGCCAAACAGCGGTGGTAGCCCTGCCTGGGAAAGAGCGGCGAGGCAGGCAATTGCCGCCGTAATCGGCATGGCCTTTCGCAGCCCGCCCATAACGGTGATGTCTTTTGTGCCGGTCTCGTGATCCAGTGCCCCGGCGACCATGAACAGGGCGCCCTTGTACAGAGAATGCGCTACTAAAAAACAGATAAAAGCGGTCAGGGCCAGCTCCGTGCCTACGCCGATCAGCATGGTCAGGGTGCCCAGTGCCATTATGGTGGAATAGGCCAATACCTTCTTGATACCGGTGCTACTGAACGCCAGATAGGCTCCGGTCAGCATAGTAGCGGCGCCGAAAAGCATGAGCGCCTGGCTCCAGAGTTCACCTTCGCCAAGAGAGGGGTTCAGTCGCGCCATCAAGTAAATGCCAGCCTTTACCATGGTAGCGGAATGCAGAAACGCGGAAACCGGCGTCGGTGCGGCCATGGCGTTGGGGAGCCAGAAATGGAAGGGCACCTGGGCGGATTTGGTAAACGTGCCTGCCAGGATACAAATGACCGCTGCGGTGTAGAGTGCGTGCTCGTGCAACGGCATATCCGACGACAAGATTTCAGACAGCGAATAGCTACCGCTCATGATCGCCAGCAGAATCAGCCCCGCCATCAGTGCCAGGCCGCCGGCAACCGTTACGAAAAGACCCTGCAGGGCAGACTTGCGGGCTGCCATGTCTTCGTGATTAAAGCCAATCAACAGGTAGGAAGTAATGCTGGTCAATTCCCAGAACACGAAGAGCGTTACCAGGTTGTCTGAAAGCACAAGACCAAACATCGACGCCATAAAAGACAACATCAGCACGAAGAACCGGGCCAGATATTTATGTCCGGCAAGATAGGAACCGGAATAAATAAGGATAAATGTGCCGATACCACTGATCAGCAATGCAAAAACCAGAGAAAGCCCGTCTACCAGGAAATTCAGCGTGATATCCAGGCCAGGCAACCAGGCATATTCGATGACCAGCGAACCATTCGCCTGGACGGCTGGAATCAGACTGACGAAGTAGATTGTTAGGCTGGCTGGCAGCAGGGCAAGCGCCCAACCGATGTACCTTCCGGTCACCCGGTGCAGCGCCGGGACGACCATCGCGAGTAAAAATCCTGATAATACAGCCAATAGCATAGTTTGATCGCGCTCCAGTCAGACCCTTCGAAATAATTAGGTTACTGCCGGTAAGGAACCAACTCATAAACGTTAATTATCGCTTCTTTCTCAATCACTTGGGAGACTATCCGACAACTTGGATAAAGGCAAGAAAGCTCGCTGGCGTGCGCTCTAATCACCAGCTTTGTTCAGGTTTACGCTCTAGACTCCCACGTCTTTGACGTTCTCCATCACCACAAAGGTACTGGTTTGTAAAACGTGGGGCAGAGCTGAAATCTGTTCACCGAGAACTTGCCGGTATTCGGCCATGTTGCGGGTGCGGACTTTGAGCAGATAATCGAAGTTACCGGCAATCATGTGGCACTGTTCAACGGCGGAGATCTGGATGACAGCCTCGTTGAACGCGTTTAGAGCGTAGATGTTGGTGTCGCTCAGTTTTACTTCCGCAAACGCGATGTGGCTTTGTTGCAGTTTGGTGTGATTGACCAGTGCTGTGTACCCGGTAATGTAGCCCTGTTCTTCCAGCCGCCGCATGCGAACCTGGCAGGGCGTCTTGGACAGTCCAACCCGGGACGCCAACTCTGTAACGGTGACTCGGGCATTCTTCTGCAATTCGCGAATGATTGAGTGGTCAATCCGGTCCAGTTCCACGATCATTATCTCCTGCTGGGTGTGCTCCGGTCTGTTTGAACTTTTCCGTAGTTCGTACGTAAAATCTGGATAATGCCCGGAATGGAGTTATCTGGGTTTTGATTTCGCGCACGTTAATTTCTGCAAAGTACCGACATTAAGGCTACGCTGAAGGTTTGGAAGTGTGCTTTTCTCAGAAGAAATAGTGGTACTAAAGCGTTCAGATCTGGGAGTTTAGCCTATCTAGCAGCGCGGTCTCAGAGTTTTTGCCATTTTTTACCTCCAAAAAAAGATAAATTGGTCTGTAAATTCCTTTTTTACAGTGAAAACTTTTTTGCTGTTCTCGGTAGAATGCCGCAACGGTGAGCAATACAAACAATGAAGAAGAGGGTACAACCATGAGACCGCAGCAATCAGAGACTCCCGCAGTTGTCGACAGCCGACAGGCGATCCGCGATTATTATCTTGCATACGAGCATGTCGTCGTTCACGAGATGATTGCTGGCGCTCAATTATCCCCGTCCGAGAGCAAGGCTATCTCTGCCAGAGCGGCCGACCTGGTTCGTGGCGTTCGGAAGAACGCCAAGCCCACCATCATGGAAAAATTCCTGGCCGAGTACGGGCTAACTACGAAAGAAGGCGTTGCTCTCATGTGCCTGGCTGAGGCCATGCTGCGTGTGCCGGACGCTACAACTGTCAACGACCTGATCGAAGACAAGATCACGTCCGGGTGCTGGGGCGACCATCGGGGCAAGGCTTCCTCTTCTTTGATCAACACGGCGACCATCGCCTTGTTGATCACCAGCAACCTGCTCAAAGATTCAGAGCGCAAGAGCGTAGGCGAAACCCTGCGTAAGCTTCTGAAACGTTTGGGCGAGCCGGTGATTCGCACGGTGGCAAGCCAAGCCATGAAGGAGATGGGGCGGCAATTCGTTCTGGGGCGCGATATCAAGGAAGCCCAGAAAGCCAGTGAAGGCTACATGAAAAAGGGCTACACCTACTCTTATGACATGCTGGGAGAAGCGGCCCGCACGGATCATGACGCCCAGCGTTACTACAACGCCTACTCTGACGGCATAGACAGTATTGCCAAACATTGCAGTGGTGACGTTCGCAAAAATCCGGGCATTTCTGTCAAGCTCTCTGCGCTGCTTGCACGGTATGAGTACGGCAACAAAGAGCGGGTCATGAAGGAGCTTGTGCCTAGGGCTATGCGACTGGTCAAAAAAGCGGCCGCCGCTAACATGGGCTTCAATATTGACGCGGAAGAGCAGGACCGGCTGGAACTGTCAATGGACGTCATCGAGGCTCTTCTGAGTGATCCCGAACTTGCAGGCTGGAATGGCTTCGGCGTCTGTGTGCAGGCTTACGGTAAGCGTGCGCCTTTCATGCTGGACTGGTTGTACGGGATCGCTAAAAAATACGATCGCCGCATCATGGTGCGGCTGGTTAAAGGTGCCTACTGGGACGCTGAAATCAAGCGTGCCCAAGTCATGGGCCTGGACGGATTCCCTGTGTTTACCCGCAAGGCCTGTAGTGATGTGTCGTTCTTGTCTTGCTCTACCAAATTGCTGAACATGACGGATCGCATTTACCCTCAGTTCGCCACCCACAACGCGCACTCCGTGTCGGCAATTCTTGAGCTGGCCAGAGTTCGTGGTGAAGCCAACTACGAGTTTCAGCGCCTGCACGGTATGGGTGAATCTCTGCACGGCCAAGTTATGGGCGACAGCGGCGTACCCTGCCGGATCTATGCGCCGGTAGGCCCCCATCACGAACTGCTGGCGTATCTGGTGCGTCGCCTGCTGGAAAACGGTGCCAACAGCTCCTTCGTAAACCAAATTGTGGATGAAGATATTCCGCCTGAAATGATCGCAAAAGACCCGATCGATCTGGTTAAGGAAATGGGTGACGACATTTCCAGCAAGGCGATTGTGCGTCCAACCAAGCTTTTTGGTGAGAATCGCCGCAACTCCAAAGGCTGGGACCTGACTGATTCGGTCACCATCGAAGCCATTGATAAGGGCCGCGATGCTTACAAAGAGCACCATTGGAAAGGCGGGCCGCTGATTTCGGGTAAGGTATCGGGCACCGAAGCACAGGTAGTTCGCAACCCGGCCAACCCGGAAGATTTGGTGGGTCATGTTACCCAGGCCAACGAGGCCGATATCGAAACCGCAATTTCTGCCGCGCAGAAAGGTTTTAAGTCATGGTCTGCCACGCCAGTAGAAGAACGTGCCGCCTGCCTGCGCAAAGTCGCGGATCTTTATGAAGAGAACACCCTCGAGCTGTTTGCACTGGCCACCCGCGAGGCGGGTAAATCGCTGTCGGACTCAGTCGCTGAAATTCGTGAAGCGGTGGACTTTGCCCACTATTATGCCAACGAAGGCGTTCGCTATGAAAACAGCGGTGAAGCCATAGGCCCGGTGGTGTGTATCTCACCCTGGAATTTTCCGCTGGCTATCTTCACCGGTCAGATTCTGGCTAACCTGGTGGCGGGTAACGTCGTTCTGGCCAAGCCAGCCGAGCAAACGTCGCTGCTAGCCGTTCGAGCAGTAGAGCTGATGCATCAGGCAGGCATTCCCAAGGATGCGATCCAACTGGTGCCGGGCACCGGTGCCACCGTGGGTGCGGGCCTGACTTCGGATTCCCGTATAGCCGGCGTCTGTTTTACCGGTTCTACCAATACCGCCAAGGTTATCGACAAGGCCATGGCCGAAAACATGGCACCGGATGCCGTCTTGGTGGCAGAGACCGGCGGCCTGAACGCCATGATTGTAGATTCCACCGCACTGCCGGAACAGGTAGTTCGTGATGTGCTGGCTTCTTCCTTCCAGAGTGCGGGCCAGCGTTGCTCTGCGCTGCGGATGTTGTATGTGCAGAAGGACATTGCCGATAGTCTGCTGAAAATGCTGTACGGCGCCATGGAAGAGCTGGGCATTGGTGATCCGTGGCTGTTGTCTACAGATGTAGGCCCGGTCATTGACGAACCATCCGCGAAGAAAATCATCGATCACTGCAAGAAGTTCGAGAACAAGGACCAGCTTCTGAAGAAACTGTCAGTGCCGCACAAAGGCAACTTTGTGTCTCCTGCGGTGATCAAGGTGAACGGCATTGGGGATCTGGAAGAAGAAATCTTCGGCCCGGTTCTGCATGTGGCTACTTTTGATGCGAAAGATATCGACAAGGTAGTGGATGACATTAACGCAAAGGGCTACGGCCTGACCTTTGGTGTTCATAGCCGGGTAGATAGCCGAGTTGACCGTATCTCCCGTCGCATCAAGGTGGGTAACATCTACGTCAACCGGAATCAGATCGGTGCGGTCGTGGGTTCTCAGCCGTTCGGTGGCGAAGGTTTGTCAGGGACTGGTCCGAAAGCCGGTGGCCCGCAGTATGTGCGTCGGTTTATGAAAGGCGAGACGGTTCAGCGGCCGGCAGAATCGGGTGGCAAGAATGTGGATGCAAGAGCGCTGGAGAGCCTGATCGGCAAGCTTGGCAGAATGAACACCCAAGTGCCAAAAGCGCGGGTTGAGGCCATGCAGTCGGTCTTCGACAGTGTTCCGGAGCCACTTGACGCCCACGAAGAGGTAATGCCGGGGCCAACCGGTGAAAGCAACATTCTGACCAATCACGCCCGTGGCACGGTGCTGTGTCTGGGTCCGGATAAAGACACAGCGATCGAGCAGATGATCATGGCACTGGCTCAGGGCAACAAGGTAGTGGTGGTTGCGCCGGGTGTCAGTGACACCGTAGATCGTGCTGCCAAGGCTGGTTTGCCAGTGGTTGGTGTGGAAGGCCAGCTGGAGCCGGATGCTCTTGAAACCGTCAAGGGCTTCGAAGCAGCGGTCAGCTGTGGCGAGCACGCTGTGCTAAAACCGTATCGGCAGGCGCTGAGAAAGCGCGATGGTGCGCTGCTGCCGCTGATTACGGAGCATAAACTTGATCAGCGGTACGTGATCGAGCGCCATCTGTGTGTTGACACAACGGCTGCTGGCGGTAATGCCAGCCTGATTGCTGCGTCTGAATAAGCGGTCTCGTAACAAGGCGCAGGGAACCCATGGAAGGGCCCCCACGCCCGGTAATGAGAAGACCTAGACCGGTTCCGCTGCAATCTCCCGCAAGGCTTTGACCAGCGTTTCCGGTTCCTGGGCCCCAGAAATCATATATTTGCCATCAACGATATAGGCAGGCACGGCCGAAACCCCGGCTTGCTCGTATTTAGCTTCGTCTTGTCTTACATCATCGGCATACCGGTTTGAGGTAAGAACCTCTCGGGCTTCAGAACTGTTCAGGCCAATCTTCTCCACGCATTGAACCAGAATGTCCGCCTGGGCGATATTTTCGGCGCGGCCGAAATAGGCTTCGAAAAATGCTTGTTTCATCGCCGTCTGCTTGTTGTGCTGTCCAGCCCACTTCACCAATCTATGAGCGTCAAACGTATTGCGGGTATAGCGTTCCTGCAGTTTTTCGAAATTCAGGCCGAGGCTGTGGGCGACGTCTATCATCTGGGCCTGATTTGCCCTCATTTCGTCCTCGCTGCGCCCATACTTGCGGCTCAGTGCCGGGAGTATGGGTTCGCCGTCGCCGGATGGGTCCGGGTTGAGCTCGAATGCGTGCCATTCGATGGCAAAATCCATTTCGTTTTTCAGCTCTTCCATGGCCTTTTCCAGCCGTGCATAGCCAATCGCACACCAAGGGCAGGCAATGTCCGACACAATATCAATAGTTACATGTTTCATGGAAAGTTCCTCCGGTTTCTGTTCAGATTCGATTCTGACCCAAAAACTGCGTGACGACAAAACTGTGGCCCTACAATCATTGATTCGAACATCATTGCGCCGCTCTACCTGGTTCCTTGCCGGGTGTGTGCTCTTGGTGCTGATGATGATACTGCTGTTCCGGTTTGTGAACCCGCCAACCTCTGCGTTTATCCTGGCTTATCTGGTAACTGATTCAAACCCTGAGCTGCAACATGACTGGGTGGCGCTATCGGATATCTCTCCCTGGATGCCGCTGGCCGTGGTCGCCAGCGAAGATCAACGATTCCCTGAGCATCATGGTGTTGATTTTGCGGCTATCCGCAAAGCCGTTTCAGAGCATAAAAAGGGGCAAGGCTTGCGTGGCGCCAGCACCATTACCCAACAAACCGCTAAAAACCTGTTCCTCTGGAATGGTCGCAGCTTTGTTCGCAAGGCTTTGGAGGCCGGTTTGGCCATTGCAATTGATGCACTTTGGCCGAAGCGCAGAATTCTTGAGGTTTACCTGAACATTGCCGAATTTGGCCGTGGAGTTTACGGAGTAGAAGCGGCCAGCAGGCGGTATTTTGGTATTTCAGCCAGCCAGCTGTCGCAAAACCAGGCGGCCAGGCTTGCGGCGGTTCTTCCGAATCCGAAAGTGCTCAGCGCCGCCCAGCCTTCAGATTATGTATGGGGTCGGGTTACGTGGATTCGGGGCCAAATGGACCAGTTGTCCGGTCTGCGATACTTGCGCGGCCTTGAAGAATAAATACGTCCCGTGCCTGTGAAATGTGGGGCAGATCTGTTTTCTGCTAACCTGTTTTACATCCGTTTTTTTACCTGGTATCTGGAGATGCAATGGCAAAGCCCACCGAAGCCCGGCAACGGGCGATCCTTGAACGGCTGGACAGGTTTAGCCGCTTCACCGACAGCAGCATCGGCATCCCCTTCACCCGCTTCAAGATTGGGGCTGAAGCCGTTATCGGCCTGGTGCCGGTGGTGGGAGACATCGCGGGTCTGGCGTTGTCCGGTTACGTGTTGATCGAAGCGCAACGGGCCGGGGCCAGCAAGGATGTAAAGCGGCGCATGCTGCGCAATATGGGCATCGATTTTGTAGGTGGCCTGCTACCCGTGGTGGGAGACGCCTTTGACGCCATCTACAAGGCCAATACCCGCAATACGCGGTTGTTGAGGGGCTATCTGGAAGATCAGCTCGCTGCAGAGCCGCCTGCGCCACCTTTTCCGTGGAAGGTTTTGGTAGGCTTGTCCATTCTGTTTGGGATTATTGTCGCTGGCCTGACGCTCGTCTTTTGACAAGCCAGTAAAGCTGTTCTGTATAAAAGTTAATCAATATAAGTTGATCGTCAGAATCCACTGCCGCCGGGTCTCCGTAAACTCATTGGTAATTACCCGAAGCAAACAATGAGGATGATGACGTGAAAAAAACAGGAATCGTAAAGTCGTTAGTAGTTTCTTCGCTGATGTTGGGCACCGCCGTTGTGGCCCTGCCGGCTTTTGCTGAAAATCATAAGATGGGCAAAATGGATTCGATGAATATTGTTGAGAAAGCGGTAGAGACAGAGAGCTTGAGTACTTTGGTTGCTGCGGTTAAAGCCGCCGGTCTGGTAGAAACGCTTTCCGGAGAAGGCCCTTTCACAGTATTTGCACCCACCAACGAAGCGTTTGCGAAACTGCCCGCAGGCACCGTTGAAACATTGTTGAAACCAGAAAATAAAGAACAACTCCAATCGATTCTGACCTATCACGTATTGGCCACCAAAGCGCCGGCGGCGGCAGCGATTAAGATGGTTCAGGATGGTGGTGGATCGGCCTCAGTAGCCACGGTCCAGGGCGATGAGCTTACGTTCAGTCTCGAGGGCGATTCGTTGATGATCGAGGACTCAAAAGGAAATATGGCCACAGTGGTGGCGGCAGATCTGATGCAGTCCAATGGCGTAGTGCACGTGATTGATACGGTGCTGATGCCGTAGAGACAGAACTGAAAGAGATTGAATAGAAAAAAGACGGCCTTCGCGGCCGTTTTTTTGGTTAGCAATAATATTGGTTTTTTCTTAACCCACAGTCAGGCATCGTGACGAATCACTTTGCAGAAGGATGATTGCATCAGATGTTTGTTAGCACGATGGTAACCAGTCCATGACGACCTATTTCATTCAAGCTTTTATTTACCTTTTGGCTGCTGTGATCGCAGTGCCTTTGGCAAAACGCTTTGGCCTGGGTTCCGTACTTGGCTACCTGGTTGCCGGCGTGGTGATCGGGCCGGTTATGGGGCTGGTAGGGCAGGAAACCAACACCATCCAGCATTTTGCGGAATTCGGTGTTGTTATGATGTTGTTTCTGATCGGTATGGAAATCGATCCGAAAGCGCTTTGGGTCAAGAGGGTTCGCCTGTTGGGGCTCGGCGGCCTTCAGGTTACGTTGACGGCGGCGGCCGGGATGACTGGCGCCTGGTGGCTTGGGCTTCAGTGGCAGACGGCCCTGGCGGTGGGCCTTATTTTCGCGCTCTCGTCTACGGCCATCGTGCTGCAAACCCTCGACGAGAAAGGGCTGTCAAAGACGGAAGGCGGCCGCAATACATTTTCCGTGTTGCTGTTCCAGGACATCGCTGTTATTCCCATGTTAGCCCTGATTCCGCTGTTAGCGTTGCCGGGCTTGAAGGGCGACTCAGCCTCTGGGTCCAACGAAGACGCGGGCCTGAGCCTGGTGGCCGGCCTGCCGGGCTGGGCTCATGCCCTTGTTGTTGTAGGCGCGGTCGCTGCCGTCATTGTTGGCGGCTATTACCTGAGCCGTCCGTTGTTTCGTTACGTGGTGCAGTCCGGGCTGCGAGAAGTGTTCACCGCCACGGCGCTGATGTTGGTTATTGGCATTGCCGCGCTCATGAGTGTCGTAAACCTCTCGCCTGCCTTGGGGGCCTTCCTGGCAGGTGTGGTTTTAGCCAACAGCGAGTTCCGCCATGAGCTGGAAGCCAACATCGAGCCTTTCAAAGGCCTGTTACTGGGCCTGTTTTTTATCACTGTGGGTGCCGGAATCAACTTCGAGGTATTGGTGGCCGAGTGGGGCACCATTGTTTCTTTGGGCGCGGCGGTTATTGTGGTCAAGGCGCTTATTCTATTTGCGCTTGCGAAGATGTTCGGAATTCACAGCAGCAACGGCTGGCTGTTTACTCTGGGGCTGGCACAGGCTGGCGAGTTTGGTTTTGTGTTGCTCACCTACAGCGTGCAAAGCGATGTAATTCCGCCGGAAATCTCCCAGATTCTTTCTCTGGTTGTTGCGCTGTCTATGTTCCTCACACCTCTGTTGTTTATCGCTTACGACCGCATTGTGCTGCCCCGTTACCAACGCTCGCAAAACGATGATCGGGATGCGGACACCATTGATGAGCAAGCCCCGGTTATCGTGGCTGGCGTGGGGCGGTTTGGGCAGATTGTCTGCCGTTTGCTGCGGGCTAACAGCATTCCCATGGTGGTGCTCGATCATGAACTCGAGCAAATTGAAAATGTTCGACGAATCAACATCAAGAGCTTCTTCGGAGATGCTAGTCGCCCTGACGTGCTGGAAAAGGCGGGTATTGAACAGGCTCGCCTTTTAGTTGTGGCGATTGATGATCGGGATCGCGCTGTGGCGATGGTGAAACATGTAAAAAAGTTTTTCCCCGATGTATGGGTGCTGGCGCGCGCCTTCGACCGTGGCCACGGATATCAGCTTCTGAAGGCGGGTGCTGATGATGTGATGAGCGAAACCTATCGCTCTGCTCTGGAGCTGGGTGGCCATGCGCTTACGGCGATGGGCGTGCACCCAATGCGAGCAAAACAGATGACCTGGGCCTTCGTCGAAAATGAGCGGGCCCAAGATGCACAGCTATTCGAAGCCTGGAAAGAAATCGAGGAAGGCATTAACTTCAGCCCCCGCTATGGTGAGCTGTTCATGAAGCTCGAAGAAGCCTTGAGCACATCCATGCAGGGTGATTGGGAAGCACCGAAGCCTGAGGATGTTCCGGTCTGGAAACCCCCTGGAATGGATTAAAGGCCGGCTTTAAAGGCTATGGGCTAAAGCGCACTTCCACATGAACCAGACAGAAGCACATTGGCTTGCTCGTTCAGTGACGTTTGCGAAGTTTCTTGATCGTTTCCTGGAGCCACCCCTTAGCGGTCGCCACTGAATGTTTGCCCTCGACTAGCTCACGCAAATTGGTCAGTTGTTGCTCGAACAGACCGGTACCTTTCAGGTCATTGGGTGTTTCGTCGGGGCCAAGGGGCAGGATATGTTCGAGATAAGTCCCCTCCAGAAACCGGCGCAGCAAGCCCCCGCCGAGAAATGCCTCGTCATTGTTCAGTGTGCGTGTTGCCCGTAGCAGGCGGCGGATGTCGTACTGGCCCGGGTAAATGTCGGGCACCTGCTTCTTGACGCCCAGCAGGCTGTAGACACCGATGCGGGCCGTGCGCACGGAACTTTCCAGGGTAAACACCACGTCGTTATGGGTTTCAACGAACTGGCCGAGGCAGGCGAGGTTGGTAGAGCCTGTCGGCACCGCCCAGGGGCGGTCTCCTTGCGCACGGGGCATGAATTGAGCGGTGATGTAGGGCATCAGCGCGGAACGTACTATGGTCGCGGCAATGACGTCGCCGACCTGATCGATCAGCCCGAGGTGGTAGCACAGTTCGGTCAGGATTTCCTCTCCGGTGCATTCCGGCATAGGTTTTTTCACATAATCGCCGGGCTTGTCCATGAGCAGCCCATACACCCAAGGCACGATCACGTCGGAGGGCTGGTCCAGAAAGTGTGGCTGGCGGTTGACGGTCATGCTCATCAGCCATGCGGAGTCAGTGAAGGTCACGACGCCGCCGGTTACGGTTTTTCCGGAATAGGGGTCGTTGACCGCCAGTTCCGTGATCTTCTCGGTCAGCGGGGAGGGTTTGCACGTCAGTGTTGCCGATTCCCAGGTTGAACTCGGTACGTCGGCACAGAATTTCTCGGGTCGCCCGAAGTCGGGGGATTTTTCGGCGAGCTTTTTCCAAAGCTGCCAGCTTGAGCCGGTCAGCGGATCCGGCTGGTTCACCTGCAGTTTGGGCACAGTGCCATCTGTTCCGTAGGCGGTGTCTTCGACGATGGAGCCGATGGTCACGAATACTAGGTCACGCGGGCGCACCTTGATGGTCTTTTCGCCATCAGTGTTGCGGCACTGGATTGCAGTGGTGGTTTTGGATTCGCCTCGGATACCTATTTCCAGGTTGCTCACAATCGTGTCGTACTGAACGTTAACGCCCTGATCCCTAAGCCAGCTCATCAACGGCCGTACAAAACTGTCGTACTGGTTGTACTTGGGGAAAACGAGAGCGGTCATGTCATTCAAACCGTCCAGCAGGTGCAGAAAGCGGTGCATATACAGCTTCATTTCCAGCACGGAATGCCAGTTCTGGAAGGCGAACATGGTGCGCCAGAAGGTGTAGAAATTGGTGTTCAGGAAGCCTTCACTGAACCATTCCTCAACCGTGATGTTGTCCAGGTCTTCCTTGCGTGCGAGGAAAAGCCGAACCAGCTCAAGCTGCTGCAGGCGGCTGAGGCCCATGATTGAGGAGTCCTGAATCTGGCCCTGTTTTTCCAGAAGTCGGACTTTTGACCAGTTTTTGTCGGCGTCGTTAACGATCCGGTATTCGTCGAGCACGGTAAAGGGTGCTGGCAGCTCGAGTGCCGGTATTTCCGAGAAAACGTCCCAGAAGTTCTGGTAGGTCGCTTCCATTTCGCGGCCACCGCGGACGATGTAGCCTTCCTCGGCATTGCCCGCGCCGTCCAGTGCGCCTCCCTCGACCTCTTGGGACTCCAGAATGGTGATGTTTTCTGCCGGCATGTGACCGTCGCGGATCAGGAAGAAGGCTGCGGACAGGCCGCCGATCCCACTACCCACAATGTAGGCATGGCGCTTGTCAACGCCTTCGGTGGGCAGCGGGCGGTGATTGACATAGCTCCCATGCAGATCCGCAGGTGGCAATGGGGTATCCACTCCATTGTGCAAATGCCGGGACGAGGCGTCCGGAGATACGTCCACCGTTTGCTCCGCCATGGCGTCAATGTGGGTTTTCAGACTAGAAGTATCGAAACGGGCTGATTTCCGACGGGGCATGGTGTTCTCCTTCCTGGGGCAGCGGAGTAAGCGCGGATCGCCAACCACCTGTGCATCGCGGAGCAAGGGTTGACTCGGTATCTAGATCAAGAAAGCCGATAAGGTTTAAGGATAGTTCTGATTCAAAAAATCGGGGCAGATTAATTTCTTCCACAGGGTTTTCCCGTCACCTCTCTTGAATCGTTTGTTTGTGTCTTTATGGCAATGCAGTTTCGACGCTGGCTGCGTTAGAGTTTAACCGTCAATAGCCAATAGCGATCCCTTAATCATCACAGGAGAGACTTATTTATGAGTACCTATAAAGCGATCAATCTGGTGAAGCACCTCAAGGGAAAGCCCGGACCGGAGCTGTTTGAGGTGGTGGAAAAAACCGTACCGGAACCTGGCGACGGCGAATTTCTGGTTAAGCAGGCTTACATGTCTATGGATCCGGCCATGATGGGTTGGATGACCGGCGACACCGACAGCTATATCCCACCCGTAGAGCTGGGAACGGTGATGCGTTCATCCGGCGTTGGTGAGGTGGTTGCCTCCAGGCACGCTGATTTTGCCGTGGGCGATCAGGTGATGGGAATGTTCGGCTGGCAGGAAATGGCTCTGACCGACGGCAAAGGTATCAACAAGCTGGATAAAAAAATACCACTGGAAATGGCGCTGGCGGTTTTCGCATTGCCGGGGCTGACCGCCACTCAAGGGCTGTTCGGTTGTGGTCATCCCAAGTCGGGTGAAACGCTGGTGGTGTCTGGAGCGGCAGGCTCAGTTGGCTCGATTGTCGGCCAGCTGGCCAAAGCTGAAGGCCTGCGGGTTATTGGTGTCGTTGGCAGTCAAGAGAAAGCGGACTGGATTATTAATGAGCTGGGTTTTGACGGTGCCGTAAATTATAAGACCGACGACCTGAGCGCGAAACTGGATGAATTAGTGCCGAATGGCATTGATGTGTATTTTGAAAATACCGGTGGCCCGATTCAGCACTACGTGTTCGATCGCATGAATGCGCACGGCCGTATTGTGGTGTGCGGGATGATTGCCGATTACACCGCCGAAACCCCACGCCCTGGCCCAAGCTGGATGCGTGTTATCAAAAAGCGCCTGAGCATTCAGGGCTTCACTATGCCCGACCACATGCACAAGGCGCAGGAGCTGCAAGCCAAGCTGGCCCCCTACGTTCAGAATGGCGATATTAAATATCGTACTCACGTTCTGGAAGGGCTAGAGTCGGCGATGGACGGCCTGAATCTGTTCCTGAGCGGCGGTAACAAAGGTAAGTTGATGGTGAAGATCTAGCGGTTCTTTTTAATTAAAGGCAAGGAGATTCAGATGAAAGCTGCTCGTTTTTATGACAAAGGTGATATTCGCATAGAAGATATCCCCGAACCGACAGTAGAACCCGGCACTGTAGGCATAGATGTAGCTTGGTGCGGCATCTGTGGTACCGATTTGCATGAGTTTATGGAGGGGCCCATTTTTATTCCGCCCTGCGGTCACCCCCACCCGGTCTCAGGAGAATCTGCTCCGATCACCATGGGGCACGAATTTTCAGGCGTGGTTTACGAAGTGGGTGACGGTGTAGACGATATTGAAATCGGTCAGCACGTTGTGGTTGAGCCTTATATTATTGCGGATGATGTGGACACGGGCCCAGGTGAAAGCTACCAGTTGTCCAAAAACATGAACTTTATTGGCCTTGGTGGCCACGGTGGCGGCTTATCCGAAAAAATCGCAGTCAAACGTCGCTGGGTGCATCCGATTTCTAACGCTATTCCCCTCGATCAAGCCGCTTTGATTGAACCTCTTACAGTTGGTTATCACGCGTTTGTTCGCAGCGGTGCCAAAGCCGGTGACGTTGCGCTGGTAGGCGGTGGTGGCCCTATTGGTTTGTTGTTGTCTTCAGTATTAAAGGCAAAGGGGATAACCGTTATCCTTACGGAGCTGAGTGCGAAACGTAAAGAGAAAGCGAAAGAAACCGGCGTTGCGGACCATGTTCTGGACCCCTCTGAAGTCAACGTTATCGAAGAGGTTATGAAGATAACTGAAGGGCGGGGTGTGGATGTTGCGTTTGAGTGCACCAGCATCAACGAAGTACTGGATACCCTGGTCGAGGCGACAAAACCGAGCGGAACCGTTGTCATCGTATCGATTTGGAGCCACCCGGCGACGGTGAATGTACACAGCGTTGTTATGAAAGAACTGGACGTGCGTGGAACCATTGCTTACGCAAACAACCATGCAGACACCATTAAGCTGGTAGAGGAAGGTAAAGTGAACCTGGAGCCCTTCATTACCCAGCGAATCAAACTTGAAGATTTGGTGGCTGAAGGTTTCGAAAGGCTGATTCATAATAATGAATCAGCCGTGAAGATAATTGTTCATACATAACAGACGTCGTTATATAAGAAATTAAAAACAATGTAGATTGTATAAAAATTGCAGAAGAAGTTGGGTAAAGCTAAATTATAGCTAGTAAAAATCAGGGCTATAACTTAGCTGTTTTTTTAAGGGCTCACAGGCCCTTTTCCTGCATAACAGGGGCGCTGAACACGCCAGCCGTTCAGGCCGCGCGGATAAATTCCCGTAACCGCGGCGCAATGGATTCACGCCATTTACTGCCGTTGAACACACCGTAATGGCCAACATCCGGTTGCAGGTGATGCAGTCGGCGGGAGTCTGGTACATTGATGCACAGATCTTGCGCGGCCCGGGTTTGTCCGGGGCTCGAAATGTCGTCTTTCTCACCTTCGATAGTCATCAAGGCCGTGTTGCGAATGGCAGCCGGATTCACTAGGCGCCCGCGGTGCTTGAAACAGCCCCGAGCTAGATGAAACTCCTGAAAAACGCGCTCAATGGTGTCGAGATAATAAGTGGCTGGCAAATCCATTACCGCCAGGTACTCGTTATAGAACTCGCGGTGGCGGCTGACCTTCTCGGTCTCGTTGTCGCGAATGGATCTGAACAGCCCGCGATAGGCATCAACGTGGCGGTCGAAATTCATGTTTACAAATCCGGTCAACTGCAGGAATCCAGGGTAAACCTTACGCATGGCTCCGGGGTAGGGCGCGGGTACCGGATGGACCAGATTGCGTTTGAACCACGCCAGGTTGTGTTCAGTGGCTACTTTACAAGGCGCTGTAGGGTCGATGCGTCCGTCTATGGGGCCGCTCATCAACGTCAGCGAGCGAGGTGCGGCGGGGTGGCCATCCTCTGCCATGATGGCGGTGGCAGCAAGCACTGGCACCACTGGCTGGCAGACTGCCAGTACGTGGGTGTCTGGCCCAAGGTGGTCGATGAAGTCAATAACGTAGTCGATGTAATCATCAAGACCAAAATCACCTTTTGACAGCGGAACCTTGCAGGCATCGCGCCAGTCGGTAATGTACACGTCATGGTCTGGCAACATGGCCTCCACGGTGCCGCGCAGGAGCGAGGCAAAGTGGCCGGACAGCGGCGCTACGATCAGCAGTTTGGGGTCATCGGGCCGCGCTACGTCACGTTTAAAGTGTTTGAGCTGCGCAAACGGCTTGCGGCATAAAATGGCTTCATGGACGTCGACTTGCTGGCCGTCACAGAGGGTAGTGGACAGATTGAAAGCCGGTTTCGGGTAACGGTGAGTAAGATCCCCAAACACATCGTAAGCCGAGGCAATGCTGCGTGACCCGGGAATGCGGGATAAGGGGCTCAGGCGGTGTTGGAGTAGGGTGCTGTGGGCGCTGGTGAGCATGCGCATGGGCTTGAGCGCGGCGCGGCCTATCTCGTGGGCAAAGTACATCATGTCATTGTCCTGCTTGAGTTCTGGGTTGCGACACTGTCGAGCAGGTTCCTTGGCTCTTGCATCACCTGATGGTTATTTTCGAGGCGCGGTCCCGGTACAAGTACCTGTAGGACAGCGCCTATGCCCCGGTGATTCTTGGGGAATAGGTACTAATAACCTAACATATTTTTTCGAGTGCGTTCTGAGCAAATTTTGTGCTCACTACGCGTTTTGTGGTCGCACCCTTTGTACCTATCAGTTTGTTCGGTGATCACGCCATAAAAGAATCAGCAATGCCACAGCCGCCAGAGAGCCAACGAAGACGGAGAAGATAATACCGGTCGCTTTAAGGCTGAGCAGGCTGGCCATCAAGCCGATGCCAATCACTGGCACCGAGATGGCAATGTAGGCAACAATAAAGAAGGTTGAGGTTACTGCGGCGCGCTCCGCTGGCGGACAAGCTGCGTTTATAGCGCCCAGGCCGGCGCGAAAAGCGATTCCCTGGCCCGTGCCAGCGATGACTGCACCGGCCATGAACAGGGTAAGCGACTGGAAATGGATACCGAGCGCTACGGGCGTCACGCCAGCAACAAGCGTGGCGCATCCGATGGGTAAACGCAGGCGCAGCGGCAGTTTATCCTGCAGGAACTGGCCGAGTGTTGAGGCAATAAAGATACTGCCCGCGACAACGCCGATCAGCAGACGGTTATCATAACCCAGCACATTGCCCATCATTGCCGGTGCAATCGAGGTGAAAAAGCCACAAACCGCAAAACCAGCAAAGCCCGCGATGGCGGCGGGTATAAACACACCGCGTACTTCCTGGGGCACATTCAGGCGCTGAAGTGACAGCTTTGGGTGCGTCGGTCTTTTCACGGTTTCCGGAGCCCGCCAGATGCAGATGAGCGCCAACAGAGCAAGCGCGATGTGTATCAGGTAGGTCAATTCCAGTGGAGAGGGCAGGTAATGCGAAAGCGCGCCCGCCAGCATAGGGCCAAGGCCCAGTCCGCCCATGTTCGCTGCGGTGGCAAAAAACGTGGCCCGCTCACGCCAGTGTGGTGGCGCCAGCTCCAGCACGGCCACGGTCGCGGTGCCGGTAAAAATACCCGCCGAGAGCCCGGACAGGACACGGCCCGCAAGAATCATTGCCAGACCGTCAGCCTGCCAGAATATCAGGTCGCTGATGATCGAACAGACGATGCCGGCAAACAGCAATGGCCGGCGGCCCAGCTGATCAGACCAGCGGCCAGTGATCACCAGTGCTGCAATGACACCGAAGGCGTACGCCGCAAAGATAATAGTGATCATCAACTGAGAAAACCCGAAGGCTTCCCGATAGATGGGGTAGAGCGGGGTCGGCATGGTGGTGCCGATCATCACCACGCTGAATGCGAAGGCGGCGCCGAGAAAAACCAGGAATGCTGATAAGCTGTGGGGGTCTGTGTGGGTAGCTGATGATTGCATAATGGTCTGGTGAAGGTTTCGGAAGGCTGATTCGCAACAAAGAATTAGCCGTGAAGAGCATTGTACATAGGTCGCAGAAGCCCCTCTATGAATGGAAGCCGGGTTTTAGCGTTTTTTTAACGCAACACGCCCCGCGGGCAAAGAACCTCTTGACTACTTTTGGCCCAACCAATAAGATTCATTATAAATAAATGTTAAAGACCAAAACCAAGGTGCAATCCAATGGTTCAATCATTTAAAGACGTATTCAAAGGGAAAAAAGCTGCGGCAGTACAAGTGGATTCAGCTCAGCACTTCGACCCAAAAGCACAAAAAGAAGCCGCAGTTGATGCCGAGATGCTGCCCAAAAAGAAAGGTAAACACGGCGACTCGGGCGTTTGCTGCGGTTCTTGCTCGTGAGCCGATAGCGGTATCGCTTTTTGAATGACTAAGGCTGCAAAAAAACGCGCGCGAGCTGTTTGCAGCTTCTTGATGTTAGCGCCGCTATTTTTAACGCAGCGAAATTTAACGCACTCCGGTTAAGTCGGGGCTGATTTATTTCGGCCGATGCATCTGAAATTTTTGCGACGCGTTTACTGCAAAGTAGTCCGCCGGTCCGCCGCCGCGAAGAATGGGTTCGCCCGCTGCCGTATCGTAAACGCCGTCCCGCAGCAGGTGTTGCGCTATGTGCACGCCCACCACCTCGCCGAACACCATCCAGGTATTGACCTTCTGACCGTCGACGCCTGCCAACTGAATAATCTGCGTGACCCGACATTCAAATGTTACCGGACTTTCCGCCACGTGCGGCACGGAGATAATCCGCGAAGGCTTCGGGGTCAGCCCTGAAAGGGCGAATTCATCAACTTCAGGCCCGACAGCGGCGCAGGTTTGGTTCATGGCCTCTGCCAGGGGACGAGTCGCCAGATTCCAGCAAAACTCACCGGTTTCTTCCGCATTACGCACGGAGTCTTTGTAGCCGACGCTGGAGAATCCGACGATTGGGGGAACATAGTTGAAGGCGTTGAAGAAGCTATAAGGCGCAAGATTAAGCGCGCCGTCACGGCTTTTCGTTGAAATCCATCCAATCGGCCGTGGGGCCACCAGGGCATTGAATGGGTCGTGTGCAAGTCGGTGACCATTGGCGGGTTCGTAGAAGTGTATATCTTCGGGCATAACAAACTCCTGACAACAAACTCGTGCTTTACGCATGGGTGTAACCAGACCACCGTGCGGAGTGGCCGGTTAATAAACTAGGCGTCCGTATTAGAACTCCAGGCAGATCTTCCCAAAGTGCTTACCAGATTCTTCATGGCGAAAAGCATCAGCAATGTCTTCCAGCGCAAAAGACCGGTCAAGAACCGGATGCATGTCGTTCACTTCAATCGCGCGAATCATCTCTTGCTGATGGGTCCGGCTGCCCACAATCAAGCCTTGCAGCCGGGCCTGTTTTGCCATCAGTTTTGCGGTGGGAATATCGCCAGCCCGGCCGGTCAGTACGCCTATAAGCGCGATATGGCCGCCAATGCGAACGGCATCGATGGATTCCGGAAGAGTGCCAGGGCCACCCACTTCGATAACGTGATCAACACCCACGCCATTTGTCAGCTCCTGGACTCGCGCCCCCCAAGCCGACGTTGTTTTGTAATTGATGGTGTGGTCTGCACCCAATGCTGTAAGCCGCTCCAGTTTTTCGTCTGAAGACGACGTGGAAATAACTCGCGCGCCCATCATCTTGGCGAACTGTAGTGCAAACACAGACACCCCACCGGTACCCAGCGTGAGCACGGTATCGCCTGCTTTTAAACCACCATTAACAACCAGTGCTCGCCATGCTGTTAAGCCAGCGGTGGTCAGAGTGGCTGCTTCGGCATGGGTATAGCCCTTCGGTGCGTGGGTAAACCAGCTGGTTGGGCGGATGACCTGCTCGCGGGCGTAACCATCCTGACCGTCACCGGGTGTGGTGCTGAAGTTATCAGTAGGGGCGGCGCCAGTCAGCCACTCAGGGAAGAAGGTTGATACCACATGGTCGCCAACCTTGAATTCGCTGACCCCTTCACCGATGGCCTCCACAACACCAGCGCCATCCGCCATGGGAATGCGCTGGTCTTCGGTTGGAATTGCCCCGACAACCACTGCATAATCGTGATAGTTCAGGGAGCAGGCATGAATTCGTACCCGAATTTGGCCAGGCCCAGGCGCGCCAGGTGCCGCGCTATTGTTAAGCTTGAGGTGTTCCAGGCCGCCGGGGCTTGAAAGGGTAATGCTTTTCATATTTATGGCCTTTGATGGTTGCTGCAGGTCTATTCACTGTGCCCGAAGCTTACTGAAGTCTTTTGGTGAATGATAATGAACAACCTGTACTGCGGGAGCCAGTAGAGGATTTTCTTATGTACGCTCGTTAAATGGGTTAAACGACATCGTATTTTCCACCATCTACTATATATCCCGCTCGATAACCGTGCTAAAACCATTTCCCCCCCCCGACAGCAACCTGCGTTTATAGGCTCGGGCACATCGTTTTTACCCATCAGAGATAGCAGCATGTCCGACAAGTTCTTTTTTAAAGGCAGGCAGGATGCCCGTCAGCACCACACGGCGCGCGGCGGTTTTCAAATTAATGCCAGCAAAAAGCCCGGTAGTAAGAAGTTCCCGTTAACGTTGATTGTTACCAGCGAAGCACGGAAGCAAGAAGTTGAAGTTCTCGTAGCCGAAGCAGATCTTTTCGCCAGCATTACGGTAGACGCAAGTGCGGATGCGGCTGAGTCCATTGGTGAGCTAACGACGATTCTGGACAAGGGCGTAACGGTAACGCAGGCTAAAGTACCTGCCCGGAACGATCCTTGCAGTTGCGGCAGCGGTGTTAAATTCAAAAAGTGCTGCGGTTAAGCCGCGGGGATAGTGTATGCGCGTTTGTGGTGTTGAATTAACCGGCAGCGATGCCGTGGTGTGTTTGCTGAACCTGGATCAGGGGCATTTCAGTCTGCCAGACAGTAAGGTTCGTAAGTTAAGCCTTAAGAAAAACCACACCCGTGGCGACCTTCAAGAGTTTCAAGCGTCCATCGTGAAATTTTTGGCCGAGCACGGCGTTAATAAAGTAGCTATTAAAGAGCGCATGCCGAAAGGAAAGTTCGCCGGGGGTGCCATCAGCTTCAAGTTAGAGGCCGCTATTCAATTAATGGCCAGTGCTGACATTGAGGTTGTGTTGCTTCCGCCCGCACTGATTAAATCGACGCTCTCATCTAATCCTTTGCCTGTTCCGTTTGCAGACACCGGTCTGAAGATTTTTCAGGAAACCGCGTTTACAGCGGCTTATGTAGGGCACGTGGCAAAGTAGCGCCAGCAATGTCCAGACTCACACGTTCATTTTAAGGAATTGAAACGCTCTATGCGCTCTGTAGTGCTTCTTGATGGTGGCCTTGGCCAAGAAATTTACCGGCGTGCTGCTACTATCAGTTCGCCGCTGTGGTCGGTTGCGGTTATGCACGAGCAGCCAGCCGTGGTTACTGCAGTACACGCTGATTTTATCCGCGCTGGAGCCAAAACATTGTCGCTAAACACGTATGCTGCCACGCCATCCCGTTTGTTGCAGCACGGCCAGTTGGAGCAATTGGCGGCCATTCACCAAAATGCTTTCGAGTTGCTGGGGCAGGCTGTAAAAGCCACCAGCGCGTGTGTGGATATTGCAGGTTGCCTGCCGCCCCTGGCTGGAAGTTATCAGGGCCAGCCCGCGCGTTCGTTTGAAGACTTGCGAGATGAGTACGCGGTGTTGGTAAAGCTGCAGGCCGCCGCTGATGTACTGCTGATTGAAACCATGACCAATACCCTGGAAGCGTGTGCGGCCTGTGCCGCCGCGAGCGAGTTGGGCAAGCCTTATAGCGTCGCGTTTCGCCTTGAGGCAGACGGCAAACTGATGTCTGGCGAAACCCTGGCGGAGGCGGTTGCTGCGGTTTCCCCTTACTCACCCACGGCCGTGATGCTGAACTGCTGTGATCCCGAGTTGATTTCTGCAGCTATGCCCGAGCTTGTTAGGTTGTATCCGTGCGTCGGCGGTTATGCCAACGCCTTCAAGTCTGTGGAGGCTATGGCGCGGGGTGGTTTGGTGGATGCCCTGGAGACGCGGGAAGATATTTCCCCACAGGCCTATGTGGCCCATGTGCGCCAGTGGCTAGCTGATGGGGCGACAGTTATTGGCGGCTGCTGCGAGATTACACCGGAGCACGTGCGGCACATTGTAGAAACGCTTGCGGACGACTATGAGTTTATTCGGTTCTCCCAGCGGCCTGTGCCAAACTCCTGAGCAAGAAAACTTGAGTTTAAATCTTTAAATTGATGGAATCCTTATGAGCAGTAACGAATTAACCGACGTGCTCGAAATGAACGGCGAAGAGCGCTACGACTACTTTTTGAGCGCTGTGCTTGAAGAGCGGGATATCTGGATACTGATCAACGCCGACAACCGATTTCTAAAACTTGTTTCAGAAGAGGAAGGCGTGGCACACGTGCCGGTGTGGCCCAGCGCCGAATTCGCCGCAGAGTATGCCAAGGGCTCGGACGATCTGACACCGAAAAGCATTTCCCTGCCAGACTTTTTCAAAAAATGGGTGCCGGGCCTGACCAAAGATAAGTTGGAAGTGGGCGTGTTCCCGGGCGCGGACGGTACTTTGTGGATAACCTCGCCGGAAGAACTAAAGCGCGATCTGCAAGAAGAGATGTCGAGCTTTTAGGTAAGGTAGGGGACAGATTTCAAATCTCAAAGTTAGGGGACAGATTTCAAATCTGTCCCCGATCCTGCTTTTACTCAGCCGTCGTCACGTATTTCAAAACCTCAACCACCTGTTCTGGCGTCTGTGCCCACGCCATGGCGGCGGAGTCCACTTCTTTCAGGGGGTGAACAATGTCGTCGCCGTGCAGGGTAATGTAAGGCGTGCCCATGGCGGCGCAGAACCCAGCGTCAAAAGCGGCGTTCCACTGTTTGTACTTGTCGCCGAAGCGAATCACTGCGAGGTCGCATTGCTCCAGCATCGTCTTGGTGCGAATACCATTCACTTTGGATGACTGGTGGTCGCGCCAAAATGCCACATCGGGTTTGCCCAGCATATCCCCCGCCGCATCGCTGGCTGCGTGGTTTGTGACCGGAGCGGTGAATTCCACGGGCAGGCCGGCCGCTTCTGCGCCCGCCTCAATTTGTTCACGCCAGTCTGTATGAATTTCGCCAGAAAGATAAACAGTCCAGATCATGGGATTCTCCTGAGGTAATAATTGAGCAGATTAACTGCGGTGCCAATAAACAAGACCCCATCATACGTGAGTGGGCGGGGGGATTCAGTTCACGCCTTTAACACCTCGGACTCACTTGCAATTTTTCCGTTTGGGCCGATGATAGATAGTAGGACAATCATCTTTGAGCTACTGCAAGCCGCCGTGCGCCGATATGAGGAGAACCATGGATTTCAAAGATTATTACGCCGTGCTTGGTGTGAGCGAGTCTGCCTCTCCCGAGGACATTAAAAAGTCCTATCGCAAACTGGCGCGGAAATATCATCCGGATGTGAGTAAGGAAGACAACGCCGATGAGATGTTCAAAAATGTCGGCGAAGCCTACGAAGTTCTGAAAGACCCGGAAAAACGCACCGAATATGACCAGTTGCGCAAGTACGGCACGCAACCTGACGGTTCATTCCAGCCACCTCCTGGTTGGCAGAGTGAATCCGGTTTTGGCCGCGGTGGCTACACCGAAGCCGATGCCAGTCAGTTCAGTGACTTTTTCGAGCAGATGTTTGGCCGTGGCCAGCAAGCCGGTGGCGGCGGTTTTCGTCAGAACATGCGCATGCGCGGTGAAGACATCCATGCCCGGCTGGCGCTGTTTCTGGAAGAAGCCTACAACGGTTGTGACAAACAGGTTTCGTTCGCTGTGCACGACGCAGACGAGCGTGGCCGGGTTGTGGCGCGGCAGAAAACCCTCAAAGTTAAAATTCCCGCCGGTATGCGCGAGGGTCAGCACATTCGCCTGAAAGGCCAAGGTTCGCCCGGTGTGGGTGGTGCCAGCGCCGGCGACCTGTTTATTGAAGTGGAACTGGCGCCCCATCCTCAGTTCACAGTTGACGGTAACGATGTGTTGATCACCGTGCCTATCAGCCCGTGGGAGGGCGCGTTAGGCGCCAGTATTACGGTGCCGGTAGTCGGTGGTAAAGTGAGCGTGAAGGTACCCAAAGGTTCTTCCAGCGGTCGTAAGCTGCGCCTGAAAGGCAAAGGCTTGCCTGGCAAACACGTCGGAGATCAGATTGTGACGTTGCAGGTGACGCTACCTGAGGAGCACTCGGAACAAGCGTTGGCCATTTACCAGCAGCTGGCAGACGCCGAAAAAGACTTCAATCCACGCGCCAGACTGCACGTGTAACCGGAGGTTTGGGATGAGCAGACAAGACCACATTTTGACTGTAGAAATTACCGATGCCGACGGTGGCGTGTTTACATTGCACGAGATTTGCGAGCGTGGCGAATGCCACGCAGAATTCGTGATTAAGCTGGTGAACTACGGCATTGTGTCGCCCATCGAAGAGCATCATCTTCCGCGGGACTGGCAATTCGATGTAATGGCCTTAACACGCCTGCAGCGGGCCCTAAGATTGCAGCAGGATTTGAAACTGAATTTGCCTGGTCTGGCGGTATCGCTCGATTTGCTGGATGAAGTTCAGCAAATGCGTAGGGAAGTGAGTCGCCTGAACCAGCGCCTTCGACAGCTATCAGGCGAATAGGCTAAACGTAAGCAATCGGCGCGTGTTGATGACAGCAGCGCCGTTATTCCGTTTTCTAGGCTCTCTTTTCGAGCGCTTGAATTTCCGCATACAGACTTTCCGCTTCTAACATGAGCGTACTGTGGGTGCGTAAATCTCCATTGCGCTGATAGTGCAGTGCCTTCTCCAACTTGGCCTCGTAGGCTTTTTGCAGCTTTTTCTTCGGGTCGCTTTTAAATAATCCAAACATGCATTTACTCTCCTTCAATAATATTTTGGATGTATACGGCAAGTATATCGAATCCGATGACTAGGCCAACACGACTGGATTGTGCTTTACTGCTGGGCCTTAAACACACAACGGAGTTGGTTTTCATGGGTGAAGCAAAACGTCGCCAGCACAGCGGTCACGCTGCGGCTCGTAAACCGGCCAGCAAACGCTCACTGGCCTTGGGTGTTATGACCATAGTTGTCGTCGTGATGTTGATTGGCCTGTTCTTTATAACGTCTGGCCCGTCGCCAGATTCTGACGAATTGCCAGTTGCGCAGCAAGGCACGCCGGCGTTTCCAGCCGAGCTGGATCAGTTTGGCGTTTCAGTGGGTGCAGCTGATGCGCCGGTTGTGGTGCGGGAATTTGCGGATTATCAGTGCCCGGCATGTGCCCGTTTTGCCGACGCTAGCCAACGCTTGAAAAAAGAGTATGTGGAAAGCGGTAAGGTGCGTTTTGTGTATTTTGATCTGCCGCTGTCACAACATGCCAATGCCATGCCGGCGGCCCAGGCCGCACGCTGCGCGGGCGACCAGAATGCCTATTGGCCTATGCACGAAACACTGTACAGCAATCAGTCGAGCTGGTCAGACGTATCAGATCCGCAGGCAACGTTCACCCGTTATGCCGGCGACCTTGGCCTGAGTGAAAATCGCTTCAGCCGCTGTATGGCAACCGAACTGCACCGCGAGGCCATCGAACAAAGCGCCAAAGTGGCAACCCAGTTACGGGTGGTCAGCACACCCACTGTGATGGTCGACAACATCGTCCTGACCCGCCCGGGCTGGGGTCAGCTGTCTGCCGTGGTAGAACGCGAACTGGCTGCCCGCCGCTAATTTTTAGGTGATACCCGGCCGCAGCGTGTTGCTGCGGCCACTCCTGACTTGATCCATCGCCTTAATGGGCTAAAATCACCCCCTCTTTGAATGCTCGACTACCCCAACCATGCTCCGGATTTACGATCCGGCCCGCAGGAGATTGCTATGACTGATTCCGTTGTTGTGTGTGCGCTGTATAAATTCGCGGTTCTGAATGACTACCAGGCGCTGCGCCAGCCGCTGCTGAGCCTGATGTTGGAAAAAGGTGTGCATGGCACATTATTGCTGGCCAGTGAGGGTATAAATGGCACCGTAGCCGGCAGCCGCGACGGCGTTGATGCGATAAAGGCCTGGATTAACAGCGATGACCGTTTTGCCGGCATTGAATACAAGGAATCGTTTGTCGGCGAGCAGCCGTTCAAGCGCACCAAAGTCAAGCTGAAGAAAGAAATTGTCACCATGGGCGTCGAGGGCATTGATCCGAAGCGCATCGTGGGCACCTACCTGAATCCCGAGCAGTGGAATGAATTGATCTCCGATCCAGACGTTGTGCTGGTTGATACCCGCAACCAGTATGAAGTGGAAATTGGCACCTTCAAAAACGCCCTCAACCCCGCCACGGATACGTTTCGCGAATTTCCCGAATATGTAAGGCAGAACCTTGATCCGGCCAAACACAAAAAGGTCGCCATGTTTTGCACCGGCGGTATCCGCTGTGAAAAGTCGACGGCTTATATGAAAGAGCAGGGCTTTGACGAGGTGTATCACCTCAAAGGCGGCATTTTGAAATACCTGGAAGAGATGCCGGAAGAGAAAAGCTTGTGGGAAGGTGAGTGTTTTGTATTTGACGATCGTGTCACGGTCAATCATCGCCTTGAACGTGGTGACTACGACCAGTGCCACGCCTGCCGTCGCCCGATCACGGAGGCTAACAAGCTGCGGCCGGAATACAGCAAAGGCGTGAGCTGTCACCAGTGCGCTGGCGTATCAAGCGAGTCTCAAAAGGCGCGTTTTGCCGAGCGCGAACGGCAAATGCGCCTGGCAGAGGAGCGTGGTGAAGTTCACGTAGGAGGCGATGCGGCCCGCGTTGTTGCTGAACGCAAAAAGCGCAAGCAGGCCGAGTGCGCACGTCAGGCCAAATTAAGCCTGGACGGCGAAAAAGCCCGCTCCTGATGGGCTCAACGCTAGACCCAGCGCAAGAAGTGAGCATCAGAAAAGCCGTTAGCGGCCTGCTTCTTTAAGGCTTTTTAGGTTTGGCCTTCTTGGCGGCCAGGGCCAGTGTTTCGCCGTAAATTCTGCGCACGTCTTTGGCAAACTGCTCTACCGAATAGTCCTTGGCAAACGCCAGGGCCTGTTCTGCTAACTGATGGCGCAGCCCATCCTGTTCCATTAATTGTTGTACTCGCTCGCACCACAGGCTTTGTTTCTCCGGTGTTTTAAAGCCGTTGACACCTTGGCGCACCACGTCATCAATTCCACTTGAACGCACGGCCACGACCGGTAAGCCCGCCGCCATAGCCTCCAGAATCACCATGCCCTGGGTTTCTGATTTCGACGCAAACACGAAGATGTCGCCTAATTGATACCAGGTGGCCATAACCGCAGGCTCAATGCTGCCGGCCAGGGTGATGTGCTGCTGCAAGCCCAGGTCGTCTATTTTTTGTTGCAGGCGTTCACGCTGATGGCCTTCGCCAATCATGACAAAGTGAAACGCAACGGCGGTTTTACGGCGCAGTTCATTCAGCCCATCGATCATAAAGTCGATGTTTTTCTCGTTCGACAGTCGCGACACACTCACCAGCACTTTCTCGTTTTTCAGGCCCAATCGTTTGCGCAATTTTTGCACGTCGGCAGGGTTCACAGCTTGGAAACGCTCATACTCAATGCCGGTAGGCTGCACGTAAACGGGGGATTTAACCCCGATCATCCGAAGATATTCTTCAATCGAGTAAGTGGGAACAATCACCGTGTCGCACTTGTTGGCAAAGCGTTTGATCAGCGCGTGGGAAATCAGATTACGAAATAGCATGCCTGGCAGGGGGACAAAGTGAGCGTAATGCTCCAGCCGGGTGTGGTAGGTGTACACCGCGGGTATGTTTAACCGGCGGGCCAGAAACAGCCCGAGCGAGCCCAGCCAGAAGGGGTGGTGTAGGTGAATAATGTCTGGCTTGAAGGCCCGCAGGCGCTTGCGAATACGGCTTAGAAATATATTGGCCAAGCGGAATTCGCGCTTGGAGCCCATGGTGAGCAGCGCCGGTACCCGCAGGATGCTTTCTTCCTGTGCCGGCTGGTTCTGATAACGCGGTGCCACCACCAGTACGCTGTCGCCCATGGCTTCCAGCCCCCGGCGCAAACGGGCAATGGATATAGGCACGCCACCAATAAACGGCAAATAATTGTTGGTGAACATGGCCACCCGTATGGGCTTTTGCAAAAACGGCGAGGCGTCAAGATCGTAGTCTGGGTAGTAGTCTTTGCCAACGAAAATAAGGCCGTAGAGCTTAATATTCACCGCGGAAAACACAGCCACCAGCAAAAAGAAATTTAGGTAGCCGGTATAAAACAGCGAATAGATAAAGAACCACAGGCTTTCCAGTTTTTTCAAAAGCGGATGCTGGCCCACCTCCAGCCTTTGCAGTGTGTGGCTGACGTTGCCGTCAGTATCAATTTGCAGCGTCAGATAGTGGTAGAAACTGATGTCGTCATTCATTACCAGGCCGCCCGCACCGCCGGTGGTTATAAACAGGGTGTTGTCGATTATTTGCTCGTCGTAAAGGGACAGGTTTGCAGAGATGACCGCGTTTACGTCGTACTTCTTGACGATGTCCAGCAGCGCCTTACGGAATTCCGGTGGCTGTAGATAGTCGTCACTCTGGTCAAAAGGTGCACTTTGGGATGGATGTAACGGCGGGTCACCCATAAAGATAATGCGGGCCTTGGAGGTGTCTTCGGCCAGCAGTTCATCGAGCCAACGCAGTTGCCATTGCCAGGCGGTTTTGCCGGTGCTGTCGAGGAAGATTAACCGGCTGACACCGGCGCGCACGCTGTAAAAATGCGGGCCGAAATGATCGTAAAAGCGAAAGCTGCCAAAATTGTCGTATTCGTTGTCGCCAAAGGTCATCAACCAGGGAATGTTCAGGTGCCCCAGCGAGCCAAACAACGCCCGGTATTTGTCTTCGCCACCGCTGCTGACCGCATTACCGGCGGACACCATAAAGTCGTATTCGCCCGCGTTTAGCGCTGGCACGATACGTTCCTCAAAAATACCGATGGAGTTATTGATGTTGCCAACCACCGCGAAGCTTAGTGGTTGGTCGTTTGCCAGGGCCTCGCTAATACGCTCTGCCTGCTCGGAATGCAGGGAGTTGAAGTCCTTCATAAACAGGTTCAGGTATACCTTGTAGCCCACCAGCAGAACCACCACGGTGAGGCAAAGGTAAAAAAGCCATTTCAGTAGCGGTGGGCGATTCATGGTTTGGCTCTCCGTTGCCTTATCAACTCCCGTTGCATGACCACCAGGCCAATCAGCATACCGAGATAAATTGTCAGAAAACGCCAGGCCACAATCACCAGCAGAAGATGTGAGGGCGCCAGGATCTCGCTGAAAAAACTGCCAAACACGCCTTCTGAAATGCCTGATGCCCCCGGGGTGGGCGAGAAATACATGATGAAGGTTGTGACCACCAGCAAGCCTAGCGTTGTTATATAGTCCACCGTGTAATCCAGGCTGTGGAGCAAAAGGGCCGGAAAGCTGAACAGACTGAGCAGAAATACAGCGGTCAAAAACACCGATAGCGCAATATACATTGGCTGGCCGCGCAGATAATCGCTAAAACTGGCGGAAAATCGCAGCATCTCCCGCTTGGCTTTGAACTGCCAGTGTCGGTGGCGTTCGGCGCTGATCAGCTTCAGGTGCCACAAAACCGTCAGCAGTTTCGCCAAAGGCGCCATCAGCCAGCGTGTGCGCATTAATAACACCGCGAAAAACCCCAGATACAGCAAGATGAAAAACGTCAGTGCGATACCCACATTGCCGCTGATTGCGCGTCCCTCCAATGCCCCCAGTGACAGCAGAAACACCGGTGTCAGCGAAAAAATGAAAATAACGGCTAACAGAGTCCGGATAGTCGTGGCTGCAGTTGCGGTACCAATGGGCACACCATGCTTGTGCAGATACCAGATTTGCGCAAAACCACCGCCGGTAGCCATAGGCGTGACGTTTGAGAAAAACAGATTGATAAACACCAGCCGGGCGATAACCCTGGTGTTCAGCCGGTGCCCCAGCGCGCGCAGAGTAAAATGAAGGCGTAAGGCGTCAGCACCGTAGTAAACAAAAAGCAGGGCAGCCAGCGACAGCAGCGTAGCCGGTTCCAGCAAGCGGTTGTCAAAGCTCAGGGTTTTGTCTGCAAAATGGGTATAAACGGTGTATAGGCCAACGCCTGTAAGCACGAGGAACAAAAAGCTAAACAGCGCCAGACGTCTTCCAGAGGTGTTTTGTTGATTTGAATTGACGGCACGTTTGCCGGCGCTGTCTGCCTGCGCTTTTGGTCTTGGTTCGGACACTTGTGGGCGGGTTAGATGTCTTTTAGTGGGCTGGTTCACAGCAAAGGTACTCAAGTCAGACTTATAAAAGCAGCATGGCCGATTAAGAGTGTGTAGCCTAACATAACCTTGAAAAGCCCTCGGCAGATCACAATTAAACCTTGTACACCTGCCATTCATTGACTGCGTGCTTACAGGCGTTGCGCGGTTTACCAACAGGTTTTTATTATGCCAAAACACTTTGAACAGGCGCCCGGACTTCATCACGAGCCAGTGCCAGAGACGGAAGGCTTTGTGTTTAATCAGACTATGCTGCGAGTAAAAGATCCGCAAAAATCCCTGGATTTTTACAGTCGGGTTTTGGGTATGCGTTTGGTCCGCAAACTGGATTTTCCGGAAATGAAATTCACCCTGTATTTTCTGGGGTATCTGGATGATCGTCAGGCCAGCATGGTGCCGACCGATAACGCCCACCGCACCACTTACACCTTTGGCCGCGAAGCCATGTTGGAGCTGACCCACAACTGGGGCACAGAGAACGACGACGATTTTGCCTACCACAACGGCAACGACCAGCCCCAGGGCTTTGGCCATATTGGTATCGCGGTGCCGGATGTGTACTCGGCCTGTGATCGGTTCGAGGCGTTGCACGTCGATTTTGTGAAAAAGCCGGATGACGGCAAGATGAAGGGCCTGGCGTTTATCAAAGACCCCGACGGCTACTGGATTGAAATTCTGCAGCCCGATATGCTTGAACACCAGCGCAAAGACTGATGCGCGCGGTCAGCCTTTAACGCTCACTCGTTAGTTGGCTGGCCGTGGTGGGTTACCGTAGCGTGACGCCACCACCACTGCTACGGTGAGTATAAACGCGCCCGCAAGGCCGATTGTGCCTAATTCCTCGCCCAGAATCAGCCATGCCAGTAGTGCGACAAATAAGGGTTCCAAGATAACAATGATGCTGGCCAGGGTGGCCGGCGTTGTTTGCATGCCTGCAAAAAAGCATAGGTAGCCAATACAGGTTGGCACTATCCCGATGTAAATCACCATCAGCCAGTGCTGCCATCGAAGGTTTTGCACATCGGCAAAGCCGCCACTGAAATAGACCGCTGGCAGCAAGACCAACGCAGCGGTGAAGAAACACAGAAAGGCGGTGGTAAACACCGGCGTTCGCGCAGAGTTGTAACGGCTGGTCAGGTTGAACCCGGTGTATACAGCTGCGGCCAGCAGCGACATTAAAATACCGGCCAAGCGTAGCGTACCCGCAGTTTCCATATCGCTCAACACCAGCATAACGGTACCGGCTATGGCCACGAACAGTGCCGCCAGGGTAATCGCGCCCGGTTTTTCACCCAGTATGGGCGCCGCCAGCAGGGCCACAAACACCGGTGGCAGGCACAGCGAAATCAACGTGGCAATGCCGGCACCGGTCAAATCCACCGCCACCAAATAGCTGCCCTGATACACAGCCTGAAAAATGCCCAGTCCGGCCAGTGGTATCAGGGCCTTTAACGGAAGCTGGCCCAGGCGGGTGAGCGGTGCAGGGCCGTCTGTCGGGTTTTGCCGTTGTTGACTGGCCAACTGGTGCTGCTCACGGCGCATCAGCAGCCAAAAAAACGGCAGGGCCACCATTAATCTGAGTAAGCCCAGGGTAAGGCCTCCCAAATCAGAACTGGCAAACAGAAATTTAGCGACGATGCTGGTGGTAGACCAGAGCACGGCGGCAAACGCGATCAGCAATACACCCCTGAGCATAACAACGTCCGGCAAAAAGAAAGGAAGCTATGATAGGCGTTGGGGCCTGTTGCGACCAGCCCGTTTGTGTTTGTTCGAGACAAAACAACGGCTGCGCCGTTTCCAGGGCGGCCGTTGTTGCTTTGTTGTTACCTTTTAGCCAATTCTCGAGCACTTTTCAGGCGTTGCCCGTAGGAACCGCTGCGCCTTTTAAAGCTGGGCTCGGCGCTCGGCTTTGTACTTAAAACGTAAAAGTGCGCATTTCTGAATTCAACATCTGTTCTGCCATTTCCGGTGGCGTAGCAACACCCACGCCGTCCAGCAGGTCTTCTTTGCTGTAATCGCTGTTAGGCAGGTAAAGCGCGCATACGTTGGCAGTGCCGCCTTGTTTCAACAGACCACGAAGCATCTGGCCCGGAGTCACGTCTTTCGGCTTCAGGGCCGGTGCGTCGTAAGCTTTCAAGGCCAGGTCGCCGGCTTTGTCACACAGCAACACATTCACCTTGGCACCTTTCTGGGCCATTGTGTTGGACAGTACCATGGCCATACCCTGTGTTTGCAGGGATTCGCTGGACAGAATTATCAGTACTTCGTCAATCATTTGCTGATCCCCCGCTTGCGCAGCCATTGGGCCCATAGCCGTCACAGACATCACAGCGGCGACTGCCAGTGTTTTGAATGATTTCATCATGGTTTGAAACTCCTGAGTGATTTGATGAATTCGAGTTGCATTCACCATAGAACACTGTGGTAGAAGGTTCAGTGACAATGTCACGCACTGCGGGGTTGCGAACATCTTTACGCCGCGCTGCGACCGCTAAGCTGCGCTAGCAGTCGCCCGGTGCTCCAAAGTACAGCGCGCAACAGAGGCGTTGTCAGCCAAAGAAGGCCGCGCAAAAGATAAAGAGCCGGCATTAGCAGCAATAACCAACCAACCCATTGAATCAGTAAGGCCGGTGCGCCAATCACGTCGGCCAGTTCGACCAGAAAGTTGTTAATCAGGCTGGGGTGGGTAATTACCAGATAGCCTGCGCCTACAATCAGCGGCCACTTTGCATAGCGGGCGCTGCTGAGTACCAAACGGCCACCGCGACTGAAACGGACGGCCAGGGCCGCAGAGCGCGTGCCGCGGCTGGCATTCTGGGTGGTTGCCGCAGCGAATCGGCCAATGCGCAGAACTTTCACCGCGCTGGCGAACACCACCACATCCAGCGCCGCCCAGCCAATATCAGCGGCGCCAATGGGTTCATTCATGCGATGGCGTTTTTCCAGTTGGCGCAGGCCACCGGCGAAAAACTGGTTCAGCCCTTCCAGAACACGCTCGCTTGCAATCCACTCAACCTTGCCCTCTGGATTAACCAGAAACTGACCCAGAAAATCATGACCTTCGGTATGAATGTATTGAACCGCGTACCAACCGCGCTCGGTGGGTGTTAGTGGCTGTACAGTATTAACGATCGTCGAGCTGTTTTCGTTATCGGTAAACCATTGTTTGAACAGCTGGTATTGCGTGCCAGCCCGGTTCATCCATTCAATGGACCCAACAGAATTGGACACAAAATAGTGGATGGGAGGCAACACCGAATCGCCATGTTGCCGCAGAATTTCCTGAAACTCCGGCTCGCCGCCGTAAATGAGTAGCAGTTGGCGGGCCATAACCGGGTATTTCAACAGAGCGGTTCTTGCCTTTAGCACCAGCAGAGGATCATCAGCCATATCCGCTAGAACAGCCTGCAAATCAACGGATTCGTGCTCAAGGCCGGGGAGCTCGCCCAACACATCGCTGGCGTGAATGCGGATGAGTTTTTGCTCAACCGGAACGGGTTCGGCAGCAAGGCTGAAGAAAGTGGCCAGTAAGGCGGCCAATACAAATACACCTAAGAGTCTTTTCATCCCCGGTTCATCCTTAGTTCCCATCTAATGCCATAGGGCCTTGAAAGAGGGTGCTGGCGCACGAAGGTCGTTAGGTACAGTATGGAGTTATTGCAACAGGAGATCACACTATGCGCGTATTAATCGCTGGAGCTAACGGTCAGATAGGCCGTCATTTATTGGAAAAGATGGCAGACACCGAGCACGAGGCACGGGCCTTGATTCGCGACCCGGAGCAGGGGCCGGACCTGCAAAAACTGGGCGCCACCGAAACCGTGGTGGGAGATCTGGAAGGTGATTGCCGCGAAGCGTTACGTGGTTGTGACGCGGTTATTTTTACCGCAGGTTCAGGCCCCAAAACCGGCCCTGAAAAAACCGTCGACGTAGACCAGAACGGCGCCATCAACCTGATGGAAACCGCAAAACAAATGGGTATCAAGCGCTTTATAATTGTTAGCAGCATGCGCGCAGACAAGCCTGGCGATGCCCCTGAAAAGATTCGCCATTATCTGGAAGCAAAACACAAAGCAGACGAGCATCTGGTGGCCAGCGGCCTTACCTACACCATTGTACGCCCCGGGCCACTTACTGAAGATTCGGGCAGCGGTAAGGTCGATATTCGTGAAACCCTCGACCGCTCGGGCGACATTCCCCGGGAAGACGTAGCCAATGTACTGCTGGCGGTGTTGAATTCAGACAACTGCGATAACCGCACATTCGAAGTGCTCTCTGGTACGACGCCGGTGGATGAGGCGTTGGTGGCGTTGTGATGTCATCGGTTCTGTTCCTGAATTCAAGTTTTAAGCCCCGTAGATTGAATGACAATTTAATTGATGGCGAACAGTGATGGCGAACATTAATGGAGAGCAGCAGTGCCTGAAGGACCCGAAATACGTCGCATGGTCGACGATATTCAAAGCGCCGTTGGCCAATGCAAGGCGGACAAGGTGTTTTCCGCCTTCGACCGCTTCAAAAGCTTTGAACCAACATTGGCCGGCCGCCTGGTAACGTCGGTAGAGGCCCGCGGTAAAGCCGTACTGGTTTTTTTTTCGGCCCTCGGCGATGACGGACCTTGGTGCGTGTACAGCCACAACCAGCTTTACGGCCAGTGGCGAATTAGCAAGGCGGACACCCAACCAAAAACCGGACGCCAACTGCGCTTTGCGGTTATCGGGTCAGAAAAAGCCGCTTGGCTTTATAGTGCATCTGACATTCGACTGGTGCGGCCTGACGATTTGGAACAGGTGGAGTATCTGGTGCGGTTGGGGCCTGATCCGGTCAACCAGACCGTTTCGGTCGAAAACGTGCTCGCGCAATTTGATGATAAGCGCTTTCGCGGCCGCGGCCTGGGTGGTTTGCTTTTGGACCAGGGGTTTATCGCCGGCGTGGGCAATTATCTGCGCTCGGAAATCCTGTTTGAAGCGGGCTTGATGCCTTCGGCGAAGCCAAAGGACTTGTCAGCAGAAGCCCGTGAGCGATTGGCCAAGGCCATTCTGGTTCTGATTGAACGAACTTACCGCCTGAAAGGCATTACCAACGATCCTGAACGAGTGAAAAGACTAAAGCGGGAAGGGCGCACCTTTTCCCAGCGCCGATTTATGGTGTTCAATCGCGACTCCGAGCCTTGCTACGAATGCGAAACGCCCATCGTAAAAAGCAGCGTTGCCAGCCGGCGGTTGTATTATTGCCCTCAGTGTCAAGCGGAATGAAATCAACTTACCCAAGCTGATCATTTTCGCACCACATGCCCGCAGGCCCTGTGTTGTAGCGGCTCACTGGACCTATCCTTGCCCTGCTCACAATGTTATCCACAGCTTTTGTGGGTAACTGTCAGTGGATAAGTTGATAAATAATGAGGTATATCGCTTTGGCGCTGCGTTTTTTTTTCGTGGGCGTCTAGCGACTGTCTAGATAGTGCATCCACAGCAGCCGCGCTGCGACGGCGCGCCAAGGCGACCAAGCGTTGGCAATGTCCACCTGTTGCTGGCGGGTTGCGGGTGCATCCAGTTGTTTTACTTCCTGCATGGCCGCCGCCAGTGCCAAATCACCCAGCGGCCAAACATCCGGCCGGCGCAATGCCATCAAGTAGTATACGTCAACGCTCCATGGGCCTAGCCCGGGGACAGCCAAGAGCGCGTTGCGCCCTTCTGTGTCGCTCAGAGCGTCTAACTGCGCCAAATTGAGTTTGCCGGTATGAATGCGCTCTGCCAATCCAAAGCAGTAACGGGCTTTTTGACGAGTTAGCCCAAACGCTTTCAGTTCTTCCTCACCTGCTGAAACCACACGTTGCGGCGACATTTCACCCAGGTGCGTGCATAGCCGTTCGAACACGGTTTGCGCGGCTTTTATAGAAATTTGTTGCTCCAGAATAATGTGCACCAGTGAAGCAAAACCAGGTTCCCGCGCCCACAGCGGCGGCGTACCCAGGCGGGCATAAATGTGGCCAAGATCCGCATCGACAGCGGCCAGCTGCTGTGCTCCGTAATCAAGGCTTTCATCGGTGAGCGACGTTTTTTGCATTAAAACAATCCAAGCTGGGGCCGTTGTGCGGCCAGATCCAAAGCAGCTACCTGCGGCAGGCGTTCCTGTAACAGCTTACTCCAAAGTTGCGCCAGAGCCAGTGCATCGCCGTTGTCGGGCATATGCATGAACACATAGGGCTGTTTGCCCTGTTCAATCCACTGGCCTACGCGCTCTACCCAAGGTGCCAGAAAAGGCGGGTTCTGCCGAGAAGATCGCACGGCTGTCCAGGCAGACACGGGACTTGTTGCGCTCACGCAGCCCGCGGTTGAGCGCTTTTTCAGCCTCGCCCTTACTGAAAAATGCGCTGTTACGCACTTCTACGGCGCAGGTGAGTGGTTCCGGCAATTTGTCCATAAACCGCCATAGCCGATCCAGATGCTCCGGCTTAAAAGCCGCCGGCAGCTGAATGAACATTGGGCCGAGCACGTCATTCAACGGCGAAAGTATGTCCAGAAACGCGGGGGGGGGGCGCCATTGCTGGGTGATGTCCTGATGTAGATTGTCTTTTTGATACAGTCGCTTGAATCAAACCATAAATTGTCACTGCGGAACAAATGAATCTCGCAAGTGTTTAGGAGCTCACGAATGTTTTGAAAAGCGCGCTCAATCGTGGTCATGAATAGCACACTCCCCGCTAGAGTCCATTTCACAGGCAGACACAAAGAGATGCCCAGCTTTGGCTGCCCGGGTTTTAATCCTTTTATCTAGGGAAGAGAGATCGGAAATGATGGCTGGCTCAGTTGCCGTATGCTGACGCTGACCAATGTCAGTCAGCTGCGCTGAGCCTTTATCTGGCTGCTCATGCCCATTAAGGCCCTGGGGTAGTTCTGGTGGCTAAGCGGTCGCTGCAGAGCCACTTTCAGGGCCGCCTCCCGAATTGAATCGCACTAACGGCCCAGATATGGTTATGCCGTTGGGGTCGAGCTTCAGAAAACTGCCGCCGGCTGACAGTGTGACCTCTGCCCCTGCATCAATCACCACTTTCAGGCCGGCTTTGTGATGAATTTCGGTACCGGCTTCGACCAGTTGGGCTTTGCCGAAGTGGCTGTGGTGGCTGCCGCCTGTGGTAAGGCTGTAATCGCCACCGATGTGCTGGCGCTGTTCGCCGTTGATCGTGCTGTGTTCGTTACCTTTAGTGTGGCTGAAGCGGTTTTTCCCAACGGTCTGATGGCTGTCGTTTTTGATGACTTCGGTGCGGTTGTTCTGTGTGAGCAGGTCGAGATTTTTCTGGGCGTGGACGTAGATGTGTTCTTTATCCGCTTCGTCTTCAAAGCGCAGTTCGTTGCTGCCTTCGCCTTTGTGGGTCTGGGTTTTCAGGGTGGTGCGTGTTTTGTGCTGGGGCAGGGCGTAAGGCGGTGTGTTAGTGGCGTGGTAAGTGCGGCCGGTGATGATGGGTTGGTTTGGATCGCCGTCCAGAAACGACACGATCACTTCGTGGCCCACTCTTGGTAACGCCATAAAACCGTATTGGCCACCTGCCCAACCCTGGCTGACCCGCAGCCAGGCGCTGCTTTGTGCCCCGCTTGATTCAGAGCTCTCTGCCTGGCCCGTCCGTGAATGCTGATCCCAAGGGAAGCGCACTTGAACCCGGCCGTGTTGGTCGCAGTGGATTTCCTCACCATCAGGCCCGGTCACGATGGCGATTTGCGGGCCGTCCATCAGCGGGCGATGAGTGCATCGCGGGCGCCAGTTGATGTGCGTGGGAACCGCGTTGAAGCGATTGTGGTATATGGTTGGTTTGGCACCGGCTTCTTCTTTCAAAGCCTGTGGTTGGCTACCGCTGTGAGTAACGCGGGTTATTAGCCAGTCCTGATTTAATTTTTCGTTGTAGTGGTGGGTGAGCTGCACTTTGGCGCCGCAGGTAAAATCAGCGCGGTTGCTTTCGCCGCTGGCGATGCTGGCGTCATTCCTTAAGGCATCCAGCCTGACTTGGGTAAACCGTTTGCCGCTGGCATCGGTTTTGAAACGCCCGGGGTATTCGTAGTGCTGGTAGTCATCGCGGTGCTCAAGGCTGCTGGCCGTGTGTTCGTGCATCAGTCCGTAGGCGGGTTTGTGGAAGGTGTAGTCTTTATGGCCACCGTTGCGGCTCTTACCCGCTGCGCGTAACTCAAACGAAATACCGCGGGTTGCCGACTGCTGCCACCGGCTCTGGCGTTGTATTCAACAGCTTCCAGCCTGGGGGCGTTGTGATGGTTGTCGGCCACAATCAGGGCGGGTTGTTCCTGGCCGTCATCGCTGCCGTGCTGATAGCGGCCGTGGTGATAACGCCCGTGTTGATAACGATAGTGCCAGCCCTCTTCGGCGGCAAGCCGTTCAAGAAAAGCAAGATCGCTTTCCCGGTGTTGCACGCAATATTCTCTTTCTGGCGGCGTGTGTTGCAGATCAAACACCGCATCAGCAATGCCCCTCTCGCGTATAAGCGTACTCAGGATGTTGTCGGTGCTTTGGCTTTGGAATATGCGGCTGTTGTGCATCAGCCCTAGGCGCCATAGAGGCGGTTGGATAACCACTTCGTAGTGAGTACGGCGGTGCCCGCTGTCGCCGCGGACAAACTCGCTGACAACACCGGTAAAGCGGCGAATTGCTGCGCCGTTCTGCCAGATGGTTAGCTCTAACCACTGCTCTAATATGTCAGCGGCCGCCAGCGTCGGCAGGTTGCTGGCCATTTTAAGACGGCCATGAACCAGCTCCGACAGGCCTTCGGTGAGCTCAAGGCCGAATACGGAGAAAACATTTTCGGGCAGTTCGCCAACATGGGCAGTGAACTGCAGTCCTTTTGCTTGGTGCATATCTTCAGTCCTTGAAAATATGTGTATTTGTTGAAAAATCCGGGTTGAACGTTAACAGTGCGTTTGCGATAAATCTAGGGGCCAGCTCTCGGTTTTGAACTCTCGCCTACAACTTCACACAGACAAAAAGCGCGTTTCCCGAGGTCTGGTCCCAAAGAGCGATTGTGTCGTAATCGTGTTCGAAGATGTGAACGTCAAAATACGGCAACAGAAGCTCTTTTAATTGATTAAAGCTCACTGCCACCATCGGATGCTCGTCCTGCCACGTTTGTATAACACCGTCTGTGGTTTTGCCAATGCCCAGTTTAAGCGATTGCCGGTTGCCCGTGCCGCCATAATGCCAGGCCGAGCTGAAGGTGAAGTGGCTGCCCTCATGGCTGACGGTGTGGCTGACGCATAGGTTGTTGTCGATTTTGTGTTTGTCGACCGCGTTAAAACAGAACACACCACCCGGTTTTAACGCCTGGTGCACGCAGGCGAGGCATTTTTGTAGCGCCTCAAGTTCGCCGCTGTAATGAATGGAGTACAGAAAACAGGTGATCACGTCCAGCCTCTCATTCACTTGAAAATCGCACATGTCGCCCAGTACAAACTGTGCTTCGGGGCAGCGGACTTTTGCCATTTCTAGCATGGGCTGACTGATGTCCAGCCCGCAGCTGTTGTAGCCGGCATCGATGAAGTAACGCACGTGGGGGCCGGTGCCGCAGGCCAGATCCAGATGGCTGTTGCCGCCATTACCGAACAACTGATGCAGGCGCTGTGCGCTGTGGCTCTGGGCCTGGTAGTTGATGTCGGTACACAACAAATCGTAATAGCCCGACAGGTCGGTGTAGAGCGCGTTGGAGGACATAGCAGCCTGAGTGTGTGAGGGGTAAATAGAGCGTGTTGGCGATAAATAGGTTGGCGCAGCATCCTATCCCAAAGTGCTGTGTTTGCGAAGGGTGCGGCGCCCCAGGCAATCTAGATTGCTTGCGCGGCCTCCTGCCGTGGGTTGCGGGGGTAATAGCGTTCCGGCAGGCGTTCGATGTGGGGAAAGAAGCGAGTGTCTTTGTAAGGCATTTTCATAAAGCCGGACACGCCAAGGCCGGTGATCTCATCAACAGCGGCCAGAATTTCGTCCAGGTGCTCGCGGAATTCGTCCTCTTTGGCGGGGTCCAGAAGGCGGTATTGGCTGTGAATTTTCAGGTGCAGGGGCAGGGCTTCAAAAATTAGCATGCCGGTATGGCGGATGCTGTTCAAGGCTTCGAGCGCTGTAATGATAGTGGGCGGCAGCACTAGAAACTCTTCGGGGTCTGGGCCGTCTTCAAAGTAAGAGTGTACTCGTGAACGGTCTTCTACCTCTGGTGCCGAACTGATCTGATACGGCAAATGCATGGTCGGCGGCGTCACAAACGGCTGGTCGGCTTGATCGCGTTCAATGTGCAGTGTGTCGCGGGCGTTGAACAGGCAGCTTTTAAAGATGCCCTGGCGGTAGATGGCCTGGGCCAGGTTGACCATGTTGTTGACGGCAGTGGTGAAGGCGCCTTTCAGTTGTGGGTCGTGCAGGTGCAAGGAGGTGTCTACATAAATGCCGTCAGGCTCCCAACGTACTGCCAAGCCGCCTTCTAACGGGTAGCGGCCAAGGCGGCTGACCGCAGCCAGGAACGCTTTTTCAGTGTCGCCCATGCCCTGCATGAAGTTTTTGTAGTAACGGTCTAGCTGCACGTCGTTAACGTCGTCTAATGTGTTTACCGCGCCTTCCTGGCGCAGGAAGGATTTGCGCGAGCTGTACACCACCGTGTCGATTTCGCGACCGGGCTGGCGTATCCAAACTGGCACCAGTGGAACGGGCGCAGGTTCGGGCAGATCAATCATCACCGTGCGCGCCATTCTGGGCATTTCCCGAATGTAGTAGTCACCGGCTTGTTGGCGCTGCTGAGGGTCAGGGCTGAGCATGCCGTCCAGCATGCGGGCGAATTCCATGGGCAGTCCCAACGAGTCGGCGGGTATCGCTTGGTGGCCAAAGCGGCAGGATTGGCCGGAGGCCAGAGCGTAAAGAGTAGCTGCGGCGCCTTGCTCATCGAAGCGCGGCGATGACAGCCCGCCGTAAAGTTGCTCTTCGCCAATAAAGTACACGTCGCCCAGCCGTGCGTTGGTTTGTTGCAGGTTGTCTGACATCAGCTCCATCACGCTGTTGTTAAGAAACTGCTGGTTGGCATCCAGTTGAGCGAACACCGACGAGCCCCAGTCGATCAGGGCGGTGTTTTCGTGCTTGGCGTCGAAGACCAGATTCGAGGGTTTGATGTCGCCGTGCACAATGGGTCGTTTGCCATCGGTGGATTCCCGGCGCAGATTGCGCAGAATGTCTGCCAGCTGGTCGGCGATGCGGATGATCAGCCGCGGCTTCAGGCGCCCTTCGCGCAGCGATACCACTTCCAAATTTAACCCTGGCGCTCGTTCCATCACCAGAATGGGTTGGCTGCGCGCCCGTTGGAAAGCAATCAGGCGCGGCACCCGCGGGTGCTCTACCTGTTCCAGAATATAGGCTTCGTCTTCTAAGCGATCATGCAGGTGGCGTGGCAGATTGATGCGGATGAATTTGAACACGTGTTCCAGGTCGCTGGCGCCTTCCAGCGCTAGTTTGCCGGAAAACACAAAGCCGTAAGCGCCTTTGCCGATCATCTCGATGTCGCGATATCCCAGCGTTTGCAGTTGGGTAGTACAGAGCGCAACCCAGTTTTTCAGTTTGCGCGCATCATCGTGACTGAGCAGGTAAATGGACTGCTCTTCGGGTATGTAGAACTGTTGAATCTGCGAGGGCGTTGCCGGCTGCCCCCGCATTTTTTTCGGCCGGGCCATCTGGCTTAGCCCAAGTGCAAGAGCATGGACTGTGGCGATTCCAGATAGCCTTTCCAGCAATTACTGAAACGGGCAATGGTGCCGCCGTCGATTATGCGGTGATCCCCCGCCCAGCTGACGGGCATAATAGCGCGCGCAGTTACATTGCCTGCCTGATCAAAGCGCGGCAGTGTTTGGGTGCGGCCCAAGGCTACAATCGCCACTTCCGGTGCGTTGATGATGGGTGAAGCGTAGGTGCCGCCTAATGCCCCAATGTTGGAAATAGTGATGGTGCCGCCTTTCAAGTCGTCTTGAGCCACGCGGCCTTCGCGGGCCGCTTCGGTCAGGCGCGTCACTTCATCGGCAATTTCTAGCAGGGTGAGGTGTTCCACGCCTTTGATATTGGGCACCATCAGCCCGGCTTTGCTGTCCACCGCCATACCAATGTTGCATTGGGGCTGGTAATGGATTTCAGTGACCTCGTCGTTTACCCGGCTGTTCAGAATTGGGTAGTCGCGAATGGCCAGGGCCATGGCTTTCATGATGAACGGCATCAAGGTGAGCCGTGATCCGCTGGCTTCGGCCAAGGGTTTGAGCTGCGCGCGCAGAGCCAGCAGTTCGGTTACATCAATGTCTTCATTGAAGATGAAGTGGGGAATGGTGGAGGCTGAAGCCACCATGCGTTTGGCCATCACTGCCTTCATACCCTTGATCGGTTCTATGCGAACCTGCTGGTCAATGGCGCCGGAGCGCTTCGCTGATTGAGCGCCCACGGACTCGTTTGTTCGGCCTTCTGGCTGTTTCAGGTGAGCCAGCACATCTTCTTTCAGCACCCGGCCGTCTCTGCCGGAGCCGCTGATGTGACCCAACGACAAATCGTACTCGCGCATCAGGCGTCTTACCGCCGGGCTGGCCGGGGTTTTGATTTCCGTTGCACTTGTTGTTTCATTAGAGCCGTTGCTATCGCTCGCCTGTTTTTTTGTTTCGGCCTTTTGACTGGCCGGCGCTGAACTTATGTTAGCTTTTTCTGGGGCGGAGCCGTCGTCATTGTTGGCGACGCTCTCTTCCTGCTCGCTACCCTCTTCTGACAATTCAAACAGGGGTGCGTGCACCTTGGCAATATCGCCTTCTTTGTAATAAAGCCGTTTGACCTGTCCCTTGTGAGGTGCGGGTATTTCCACCAGCGCTTTGTCGGTCATTACTTCAACCACCGGCTGATCTTCTTCGATCATATCGCCTTCGCTGACCAGCCACTTCACCAGTTCGCACTCTACAATGCCTTCGCCGATATCGGGCAGTATAAAATCACTCATGTTTGTTCTCCTGTCCTGATACCGGGTTAGAATTCGACGCTGTCGCAAATGGCTTCATACACCTTCAACAGATTGGGAAAGTGTTCTTTTTCCAGCACCAGCGGGAAGGGCGTGTCCATTCCGGCTACCCGGGCAATAGGCGATTCCAAATATAGAAAGCAGCGCTCTTGAATAGTGGCCGCGATTTCGCCGGCAAAGCCACCGGTTAACGGGGCCTCGTGGGTAATCACCAGTCGCCCGGTTTTCAGAACCGATTTGGCCACAGTATCAACGTCCCAGGGCAATATGCTGCGCAGGTCGATTACTTCGCAGGAAATTCCGTCTTTTTCTGCCATCTCCACCGCGTGTTCGATGACTTCCATTTGCGCACCCCAGCCCAGAACCGTCACGTCTGTGCCTTCTTTGAGGACTTCAGCTTCGCCTAGTGGAAGTTGGTAGGCTTCTTCCGGCACCTCGCCCACGGATGCCCGGTACAGGCGCTTGGGCTCGAAGAACAGCACCGGGTCGGGGTCGTGAATGGCGGCCAACAAAAGGCCTTTGGCCTGATGTGGATTGCGTGGCACTACCACTTTCAGGCCCGGTGTGTGGGCAAAATAGGCTTCCGGTGACTGGGAGTGGTACAGGCCGCCTGCAATGCCGCCGCCGTAAGGTGCGCGAATGGTCAGCCCGCCGACGTCAAACAGATTGCCGGAGCGATAACGGAATTTCGCGGTTTCGTTCACGATCTGGTCAAAGGCCGGGAAAATGTAGTCGGCGAATTGTATTTCCGCCACCGGCACCGAGCCTTGCGCCGCCAGACCGTTGGCGAAGCCGATGATGCCTTGTTCCACTAAAGGCGTGTTAAAACAGCGCGTCTTGCCGTACTTTTGTTGCAGATTGCTGGTGGCGCGGAATACCCCGCCAAAAATGCCCACGTCTTCGCCAAAGCACAGCACCCGCTCATTCGCCGCCATGGCTGTATCCAAGGCGTTGTTAATGGCTTGCAGCATGTTCATCTTAGCCATTTCAAGCCTCTCCTTTTTGGGTGCTAGCGGGTTTTCCAGTAATAGCCGGATCGTTCGCGCTCTTCGGGTAGGCGTCCGGGTGCCGACGAATGTGCGCTTTCAGTTTCTCGAACTGCGCATTCAGGGCTGGCGGCACTTCTTTGTAAACATCGGTGATTAAGGTTTCCAGTGCCGGTGGTGGCCGCTTCTGCGCTTGCTTCATGGTTTCAAGAACCTCGCGGCGCAGGCGTTCCTGTAATTCTTTTTCTTCACTGTCGCTCCACCAATCGTGTGACTTCAGCCAGTTTTGGGTGCGCAGAATCGGATCTTTTTCACGCCAGATGGCTTCTTCGTCTTTGCTGCGGTAGCCGGAGGGGTCATCGGAGGACGAGTGGGCGGCCAAGCGGTACGTCATGGCTTCAATCAGTACCGGGCGGTTCTCTTCTACGGCCAGCTGGCGGGCTTTTTCGGTGGCCTGGTACACCGCCAGAACGTCGTTGCCGTCTACCCGAATCACGTCCATTTTGTAGCCGTAGGCCCGCGGCGCTATACCATCGGCAGCGAACTGCTCGGAGGCCGGTGTGGAAATCGCGTAACCGTTATTGCGGCAGAAAAAGATCACAGGTACCCGGTGAACGGCGGCCATATTCAGAGCCGCATGGAAGTCGCCTTCGGAGGCGGCGCCTTCGCCAAAGTAGACCAGTGTACAGTGGCCTTCACCGGCCAGCTTCTGGCCATAAGCATAACCGGTGGCCTGGGGAATCTGGGTGGCCAACGGTGATGAAATGGTCATGTAATAGAGTTTTTTCGAACCGTAATGCACCGGCATCTGCCGGCCTTTGCCGTAGTCTTTGTCGTTACCGAACAGCTGGTTCATGAACTCGTCGATGGTGAATCCACGGTAGGCCAGCGCACCTTGTTCGCGGTATTGGGCCATAATCATGTCGCTATCACCCAGTGCTGCTGCACTGCCAATAACGGCGGCTTCTTCACCGGTGCATTGCATGTAAAAGCTGAGCCGGCCCTGGCGTTGGGCGGCTAACATGCGCTCGTCCAGAATGCGGGTGGTGACCATGGCGTGGTAAATGCGCAGGGCTTTTTCTTTGCTTATATCAGGCGCTTTACCGCCTTTGTACAGCGAGCCGTCCTGTTTGAGCAGTTTGAAGGTGGAAATTCGAAACTCCGCGCCATCAGTGAAAATGGGGGAGTGCACGGTTTTTGACTTTGTTGTTGTCATTATCCTCGTCCTTGGGTGGTGGCTTGAGGAACACAGAGCCCCTTGTGAGGGCTTTGGTTTTGTCAGCTTAAGGGTGCTAATCTTTTCCACAGTATAGAACGCATTGTGCGAACTCGCCGATGGAAAAGTTGACCTTAACGTAAAGTGCGGCTTTTGAGTAGTATCTTGAACAGTATCCTAAGCAATATCTTGAATAGCATCTTAAGTGAGGTAATTCCATGGTGGATGAAAACCGTCACATCGTTTGCCCAAACTGCAACAAAGTAAATCGGGTTCCTGCCAGTCGCTTGTCAGCGGGTGGCACCTGCGGTGCGTGCAAGCAGCTGTTGTGGCCAGATAACGTGCCTGAGTTTACTGAACAGGCGTTCGCCACTCACATCGCTCGTAGCGACTTGCCGGTGCTGGTGGATTTTTGGGCCAGCTGGTGCGGCCCCTGCAAGGCTATGGCGCCGCAGTTTGCGCTGGCGGCGAAAGACTGGAAGGGTAAAGTACGCTTTGCCAAGCTGAATACCGAGCAGCACCCAGGCCCGTCGGGGCAGTTTGGGATTCGCAGTATTCCCACGCTGATTCTGTTTCGCAATGGCCGCGAGCATGCTCGTCAGAGTGGCGCCATGAATCAGGCTCAGATTGATCAGTGGCTGGGCGCTCAGGTGAAGTAGCCTGAATGAGATCAGTCTTTCTGTTCATCCTGTTTGTCGAGAGCTTCCTGCTCGGCTTTGCGTTTGCGCACCTTTTCCAGTTTTTCGCCAGACAGGCTCATGGTGCCGGACGTGTCACGCAGCATAAACAGGCTGCCTAAAATCAGCGCCAGTGAGGCAAGTAAGATAATCCAACCGATCATTGGCATAGCAATTGTCCTTATACTGAGGGCATAACTCTGATAATGGACCTGCAATCTGAAACAGGCCAGTGTGCTGTTAGGTCGGCATCACTTATCAACCGGTCAATTTCCCGCCAACTTCTGCCCGGGCCTATGGTTACAGGGTTCTGCGGCGCTGTCCTAAGGCTTCTCACAAGGTTATCCACAGCTTTTGTGGGTAAAAATCCACGGCTCGGCCAAAGATAGAAGCGCACTGAAGCTATTAGCTTATGCCTGGTTGCATCAGTTTACCTATCGGTTGGTTTCCACCACAATCGGCGCCATTCAAAATCAGGAACCGGTTTTATGACACACGATTGTTCAGTTTTATCGGGAGTCGGCCGATGAGAGCTTTGTTTCATGGCTACCTCAATTCGTCACTGATTCTGCGCGTCAGCATTGCGCTGGTGTTGGGCATTGCCGTTGGGCTGATCGGTGGCCAGCCTGTGGCCGACTGGTTGGCGCCGTTTGGTGAGCTGCTGCTGCGTTTGCTGAAATTCCTGATCGTGCCCATTGTTTTGTTCACGTTAATGGTGGGTATCAACCAGGCCAATATCGGCAGTATGGGGCGGGTTGGCCGCAAACTGATGCTGTACTACATTGCCACTTCAGCGCTGGCTATTATTGTTGGGTTGGCTGTTGCAACCTGGCTCGAGCCCGGCAGTAGCATGACTCTGAATGAAAATGCGACGGTAAAAGTTCCGGACAACCCGGGCTTTGCAGCGGTGTTGCTGAACATTATTCCGAATAATATTTTTACCGCGTTTACCGAACTGAATCTGCTGGGGATTATTTTCACCGCCGTTGTATTCGGTATTGCGCTGTTAAAACTGCGGGAGTCAGAACAACACGCTGAGCTTGGCGAACACCTTTATAAGGTGATTGAGGGGCTCAGTGAAATGACCCTGAAGGTAATGGCAGGCGTGCTGCAATACGTGCCCATCGGGGTGTTTGCGATCGTGGCGAAAACCGCCGGTGAGCAGGGCATGGAAACTATTCTGGCTTTGGGCGACATGGTGGTGGTGCTGTACATTGCGCTAGCCGTTCAGTTGGTGGTGTATTGCGTGATAATGCGCGGTTTTGGTGTGAACGTACGTGAATTTTTCCGCGAAGCCAGAACGCCCATGGCGACGGCTTTCGCTACCCAGAGCAGTTCTGGCACCTTGCCGCTGACCATTACCGCAGCCCGCAAGCTGAAGATACCCCAGCGGATATATGGTTTCAGCTTGCCGTTAGGTGCAACCATTAATATGGACGGCGCTGCCATTCGCATCGCCATTTCCGCCGTATTCGCCGCCAATGTGGTGGGTGTTCCGCTGGACTTGATGACCATGGCCGAGATTGTGCTGATTGGCACGCTTACATCCATTGGCACCGCGGGCGTGCCTGGCGCCGGTATTGTGATGATTGCCACGGTGTTTGCACAGGTCGGCCTGCCGATTGAAACTGTGGCCCTGCTGGTGTCTATTGATGCCCTCGTGGGTATGGGCGCAACCGGCCTGAACGTGACCGGTGATCTGGTGGGTACGTCTGTTATTGCCCGTTCTGAAAGCCGCCACGATACCTGACGGCCTCGACGGCTGATAAAAAACGGTGAAGAGGATAAAGCCTCTTCACCGTTTTTTTTGGCTGAGGGAAACGTATTACTTTTTTAGATAAACGTACAATCGCCATTTACGGAGAAATGAACGATGAAAAAACGGGTTGTTTTGATTACCGGCGCCAACCGCGGCATTGGCCTGGAGCTGGCGCAGCACTATAGCCGTATTGGCGACCATGTCATTGGCGTATGCCGCCAAACCTCTGACGAGCTGGAGGCCGCAGCGGCGCGGGTAATTGAACATGTGGATGTAACGTCAGGTGAAAGCGTGGCAAGGCTGGCGGATGCATTGGCAGGGGAGCACATTGATCTTCTGATCAACAACGCCGGCTTATTGCAGGAAAACGAGCTGGGCAGCATCGACTTTGATTCCCTGCGGGCACAAATGGAAGTAAACGCTTACGCGCCACTGCGAGTGACCGAGGCGCTTATGTCGTTCATTCCGTTTGGCGGAAAAGTTGCCAACATCACCAGCCAGTTGGGCTCAATAACCTTGAATAATTCAGGTGGCAGGTATGGCTACCGGGCTTCTAAGGCGGCACTGAATGCGTTTGGCAAATCTCTCGCGGTGGATCTCAAACCCAAAGGCATTGCGGTGGCTCAATTGCACCCGGGGTTTGTGCAAACCGGTATGACCAAAGGGCGAGGGGAGATTACCACCGCCGAATCCGTCAGTGGGCTGACGGCGCGAATTGAGGAGCTGAATTTGGATAACACGGGTTCGTTCTGGCATCAGACCGGTGAGCTGCTGCCCTGGTAAGAAAAATGCCCGGCGGTATCACCGGCGGGCATTTGCGATCACTCTCTGAAATCTGGTTGCAGGTCAGACAGGCTTTGCGGCTGTCGCTCGGCGCCCAACAATAGCGCCAATGCCCAGCAGCATCAGCCAGATCACCGCTGGTTCGGGCACGGCACGTACCGAATTGCCTGAAGCCAGCAGCGCAAAGGCTTCTAATCCTAGGAACTTATGAGCGGCGGTGGTGGGGTGTATTTCGTCCCAGAACAGATAACTGTCAGCGTTGGCGCATTCGTTTTCATTTTGGCCGAAAAAGCCCGACACAGACCGACACTGGTCGGAGGTATTGGTAATTCCTGAGGCGACGGCAGTACCGTCCAGAACAAATCCGAATATACCGAAGACATCAAGATAGAATATGGATGCTGAAGTGGTTGCGCTCAAACTAATCAGACGCTGCTCCAAACCGGTATTCCAGGCTTCGCTGGCGGCGGTCGCTGCGGCGCTGTTAGCTGAGCCGGCAAACTCCGGAATCAGGCCAAGGTCCGGCAGGTTGGGCACCAGAAGCGTGCCTACACCGTTGCCTACTAACCGGCTCATAACCCCGACAAAACTGTCCAATTGGGCGTTAATGGCAGCGATCGGGTCGGTAGCGTCTGTCAGTCCACGCATGTCATTGCCGCCAGCCCAAGTGATGTAGAGGTCGTTTGCGTTTGCGCTGCCCGCTAAATCGTTGTTGTAGAGTGTTTCCTGAACCAGTATGCCGGAAGTGGCGCCAAGGAAGCCGCGATCGTTATTGATCTCGGCGCCAGCAAAGGCGTAGTTATTACCGCCGCTTTCCGAATTGGTCGCGCGTGGTATGCCCAATGCGTCAGCCAAGTATTCGTGCCATACCGGGCCGTTGGAAAAGCGGCCATTGCTACCATAGCCCACGAAGTTGGCAATAGGGGCGAAACTGCCAAATGGCACCTTGCTCCGGTTATTCCCGGTGTCAGACAAGCTATCGCCAAACACAAAAATGTCGTTAAACGACAATGGACCGGCGAGGGCTAGACTGCTAGTAAGAGTGATAGATGTGGCAAAAATGAAACGTTTAAACAGCGGGACGGTTCTGATATTTCTATTCATGAAGCACACCTTTTATAATTAGGCGCCAACAAAAAAGCTCGCCGCGACCCGGGATTGGGTGACGTCAGATAAGCAAGCAAAAGTAAAGCCGCTTCACGGAGAGTGGAAAGAAAACAATCGATTAGTAATAGGGTTGCGGGGTTTTTAAGCAGACTTCAAGAGCAGGTGTAAAAAAAGCCGACGTTTCGGCGCCAGCTTTGCTTCGATATGGGTTAATCTTCTTCGTCGTTGGCCTGCTGGCGCTCCAGCCGATCGCGCTCTTCTTCTTTGGCTGCGTCAATCACAGCCATTACTTCACCCAGGTCCGCACTGTGGGTGTCGTGAATAAAGCATCCGGTCAGCTTGCTGGTGGGGTGCAGTCGGCCACTTTCGTACAGCTCCCATATTTCTTTGCCGTAGTCGGTGTTCATCAGCTCCGGCGCGTACTTGCCAAAATAGCGGCGCATATTGTCTACGTCGCGCTCCAGCATGCGTTCGGCGTTGTTGTTGCCAGAAGCATTCACGGCCTGGGGCAGGTCGATGATAACCGGCCCCTGGTTGTCCAGCAGCACATTGAACTCCGACAAGTCGCCGTGAATCAGCCCGGCGCTGAGCATACGCACAACGTCGGCAATTACCTGTTGGTGAAAATCCAGCGCCTGTTCGCGGGTCAGTTCAACATCGCCCAGCCGTGGTGCAGCTTTGCCGTCGGCGTCGCTGATCAGTTCCATCAGCAGTACACCGTCAACAAAGCCTGATGGCCGCGGCACGCGCACACCGGCGTCCGCAAGGCGGTACAAGGCGTCTACCTCGGCGTTCAGCCAAGCATTTTCATGCTCTTTTTGGCCGAAGCGGGTTTTTTTACCCATTGCGCGGGCACGGCGGCTGTTGCGCACCTTGCGGCCTTCCTGGTATTCCACGGCCTGCTTGAAGCTGCGTTTTGACGCTTCTTTAAACACTTTGGCACAGCGAACCTGGTCGCCACACTGCACCACATATACCTGTGCTTCTTTGCCGCTCATGAGCTGATACAGCACGCTGTCTATCAGCCCGTCGTCTAAAAGGGATTGTAATCGTTTTGGTGTTTTCATAGGGCCGCAATCTTACATCAAATCGGTTTTGGTTGTGTTGATCTGTGAGAGCTACCAGCAAAGTGCATCTGACGGTAGAATCACCGGGTCTGAACCCGCGCCGGCATTTGCTTGGCACCGGTTTGTTTATCATGCTGTTTTGGAGCTTTGAAAATGCCTAGAGCAAGTGAAATCAAGAAAAACTCTGCTGTCGAGTTTGAAGGTCGGGTGTATTTTGTCAAGGACATCGAGCGGTCTGTACCTCAGGGCCGTGCCGGCGGCAGTCTTTACCGCATGCGTTTGTACGATGTGGTCACCAACAGCAAGAAAGACGAAACCTTCAAAGACGGCGATATGCTGAATCTGGCGGATTTGACCCGCCGTACTGTGTCGTTTTCTTACGCCGATGGCGAAGAATATGTGTTCATGGATACCGAAGACTACACACAGTACATGTTGAATAAAGACGCCATTGCTGAAGAACTGCTGTTTGTTACCGAAGAAACCCAAGGCATGATGGTTGTGTTGATTAAAGATACACCCGTAGCGCTGGCGCTGCCTCCCACGGTCGATTTTGAAATAATGGACACGGCTCCCTCGGTGAAAGGTGGTTCCGCCACCGCCAGAACCAAACCGGCGACTATGGTCACAGGGCTGGTGATTCAAGTGCCTGAGCATATTTCTACCGGCGACCGCATCAAAGTGAACGTTGAAGAACGTAGGTTCATGGGGCGCGCAACCGCGGAGTAACGGGCACGTGCCTGGGTGGCGCGGCGCTGGCTTTTTCTGTATTGCTTTTTGTGGCCTTCAACTGGGGCGAGCTGGGCCGACTGGCTCGTTTCGCGCTGGTCGAAGGCGCTGTGCTGTTGGCCTTTGCGGGTTACTGGCTGGCTGGGCGCGAAACCTTGGCTGGCAAGGTCGCGCTGCTTTCGACCGGTCTTCTGTTGGGCGGATTGCTGGCCCTGTTCGGGCAAACCTACCAGACCGGTGCAGACCCCTAGCAGCTGTTTTTTGTGTGGATGTTACTGCTAACACCCTTTGCCCTGATTGGCCGATTTGCACCGCTATGGGTGCTTTGGGCCGTTTTGGTTAACTTCGCCCTAACGTTGTACTTTCAGCCTAACGGCCGCTTTTCCACGGAGGCTTATGGGCAGCTGTTGTGGGTTCAGTTTGCCACCAACGCGTTCTTTTTCCAGGAAGGCGATGCTGAATACTACGAGGCCGCCAGGTACGGCCAGTTTTGGGTGAATGAACAAGGCGAACCCTTGCTGGCGGCCTTGTATAACGACGATTTGAAGCAGCTGGGCCCACCCGAAAAAACAGACCTTTGATAGCGAAAATGCCCGAACGTGCTGGAAAATACGAAACCAGGCGTGTAGGGTGGTCGGCCAAATTTCGAAACTGGCCGATACATGTCTTTAAGCAGTGCAAGCACTACCGATAACCCCTGTTCTACCGCCTTTGACTCTTCCCCCGCTGTCTCCGCAGGTGCCCACCGCTTTGGTGATCCGGTTGTACTGGTTCTAACCATTGGCTTCATTCTGCTGTTCGTCGGCTGGTCGCTGACGGATGCCGACGGTCTTGCAGCCGTGATTGATCTAGGCTTCGCCTGGACCGCCAAGTATATGGGCACCTTTTTCCAGCTGTTGCTGTTGCTGACGTTCTTCATTGCGATGGGTGTGGCTGTTAGCCGGGCCGGTGCCGCCCGCCTGGGTGGCATGGACAAGCCTGAAATCAGCACCTTCCGCTGGCTATCGATGATTCTATGCACCCTGCTGGCGGGTGGCGGTGTGTTCTTTGCCGCCGGCGAGCCGGTGTATCACTTTGTGGTAACGCCACCGGCGTTTGACACCGAAGCCGGCACGGCACAGGCCGTTGCGCCGGCTATGGCTCAGGCGTTTATGCACTGGGGCTTCCTGGCCTGGAGCGTACTTGGGTCGTTAACCGCTATGGTTCTGGCTCACGCCCACTACGTTCAGGGCAAACCTTTACAGCCGCGTACTTTGCTGTATCCGGTGTTTGGCGAGCGCATTATGAGCAGCTGGTTAGGCGGTGTTGTTGACGCCATGTGTGTCATTGCGGTGGTTGCCGGTACCGTTGGCCCCATTGGCTTTTTGGCCACACAGATGAGTTTCGGCCTGCATGAGCTGTTCGGCATAGCAGACGAATTCAGCACCCAATTGATTATTCTTGGCCTGCTGGCCGTGGTTTACATGGCATCGGCTGTCAGTGGGATTCACCGTGGTATTCAGTTGCTGAGCCGGTTCAATGTCATTCTGGCACTGGTTATCGGCGCGGTGATCTTCGCGTTCGGCCCCACCCTGTTTCTAGTCAATACCTATGTTGCGTCTATGGGCGAGTATCTGACGTCGTTCTTCGCCATGGCCACTATGACCAGTGAAACGGCGCCGGAATGGTGGATGAAGTGGTGGACGGTATTCTTCTTCGCCTGGTTTATTGGCTACACCCCGCTGATGTCGATTTTTGTAGCGCGTATTTCCCGCGGTCGCACCATTCGCCAGACTATTCTGGCGGTGTCGGTTCTGGCGCCGATCGCCACTACCATCTGGTTTACCCTGCTGGGTGGTTCGGGTGTGTATTACCAGCTCACGGGTGTGTTCGATCTGACCGAAGCGCTGAACGCGTTCCGCTTTGATCAAGCCACACTGACCGTGGCCAAGAACTTGCCCGGCGGCGTAATGATGGCCGCAGCCGTGCTGCTGTTGACCACTATTTTCGTCGCCACCACCGGTGATTCCATGAGCTACGCCATCGCCACCGTAGGCGCTGGCCACGATGAACCCCACTACGCCATTCGCGCCTTCTGGGGCGGAGCCATGGCTATCATGGCGGCGATTCTGCTGTACATGGGTGCCGGCCAGATTGGTGTGTTGCAGCAGTTTATTGTGCTAACCGCAATTCCGGTGTCGCTGATTATTCTGCCGTCGCTGTGGACAGGCCCGCAGGCTGCGTTTGCCATGGCGCGAGCGCAGAAGCTGATATAGCAGGTGGGTGTTCCGTCTGGCGTTAAGCGCTATTTATAAAGAGCTATGGCCAGGCGGGGCGCACTCAGGCAGGTGGGCGCTGCATTCGGTAGCGTCTTTCCGGCCGGCCAATACTGCCATAGGTAACTTCGGCCACCAGGGTTCCGGTGCCGGTCATGTATTCCAGGTAGCGCCTGGCTGTGGTGCGTGATGCACCCATGGCGCCGCCTACTTCTTCTGCACTCCAAGGTTTACCATCCGCAATAACCTCACGAATCCGGTCCAGCGTAATCACATCGATGCCTTTGGGCAGTCGGTGATGGCTGTCGTGGCCATTTTCACCGCTGTTGCGCGGGAGCAGAGCATCTACTTCGTCCTGACCTAAATGCTTCAGCGCTGACAGGCGTTCAACATGGTCACAGAAGCGGTTAATGGCCTCTTCCAGGCGTTCGAATACCAAGGGTTTCAGGATGTAATCAAACACGCCACCGCGCAGGGCGGTCCGCAACGTTTCTACTTCTTTGGCGGCGGTAATCAGGATCACGTCGCTGCTGCTATTACTGGCGCGCAGTTCACGCAGCAAATCTAATCCGTTGCCGTCGGGGAAATACACGTCCAGCAGTATCAGGTCAGGCTTTAATACGTCCGCCTGCTCGCGGGCATCGGCCAGGGTGTGGGCAATGCCACAAAGTTCCACCTGTTCCAGCCGCTGGATAAAGCGGCGCTGGATTTCCGCAATCTGGCGGTCGTCTTCAGCTATCAGCAGTCGGATGGGGGTCAAGGCTGGCTCCTGCCGGTGGATGATTTCGGTAAGTATAAAGTAAAGCGGCTACCGCCAGCGGCACCCAGATTTTCCACGGTCACCGAACCACCCCAACTGTCCAGAAACTGGCGCACCAGATGCAACCCAAAACCGTGATGGGTACCCGTTTTGCTGGTAACACCTTTTTCAAATATTCGGTTCTGCACCTCCGGGACTATACCCGGGCCCTGGTCTTCCACCTCGAAAATCAGTTCCTGGCCAAGATCGGTCATCGACAGCTGTACCCGGCCATTGGCACCCGTATGAAGGCGGGTGGCTTCCAGGGCGTTATCAATCAGGTTGCCAAGTACGCTTACGAGCTGTTCCCGCGGTAAGTTGTGCGGTAAGTCGGTCATCTGGCTATCCGGGTCTATGTCCAGGTGCAGGCCCATTTCACGGGCACGGTTGTGTTTGCCCAGCAGACAACCGGCAATGATGGGGTCGGGCACAGCCTCCAGTAGCAAGTGAATCAATGCCTGATGGCTGCTGACTTCGCTGCCAATAAGCCCCAGAGCGTCGTTGTAGGCGCCTAGCTGTATCAGCCCGGCGATGGTGTGCAGTTTATTGGAGTATTCGTGGGTTTGGCTGCGCAGCGTGTCGGCGTATTGCTGGATGCGGGTGAGCTGCTGGCTGACTTGATCCAGCTCGTTACGCAAACGGAAGCTGGCCACTACGCCGATTATGTCGTCGCCTTGGCGCATGGGCAGCCGGTTGACCACCATTTGGCGGTTACGCAGCCACACTTCGCGGTCAAAATCTGGCGTACCGGTGGTCAGAACGGACATCAAACCGCTCTCTGGCAGTATCTCGTGAATTGGGCGCCCAGCCACTGGCATGTCGGGATCCAGCCCCAGGGTGACCAGAGCTGCACGATTCACTGTGGTAATAATGCCTTCGCGGTTAATGGCGATAATGCCTTCTCGCACCGATTGCAGCGTCGCGTTGCGTTCCTGGAACAGGCCGGCGATTTCCTCCGGTTCGAGGCCAAAAATAGCGCGCTTGAAACGGCTGGCAATCATTACCGCGGCCAGAATGCTGACCAGCAAAACGACGCCTAAAACTCCGTAAAGCACAAAATTGTAGCGCTGCACCGTGGCCTCTACCTGGCTTACGCTGTAGCCCACCGACACGATTCCAATGATAGCGCCGCTGTCGGGTTCAAACACCGGCGCTTTTCCACGCATGGATTCGCCCAGGTTGCCGAGCGCACGGGCGACATAGCCCTTGCCCTCCACCAGTGCACGGCGGCCATAATCACCTTCGTCGTCGGCCATGGAGCGTCCGATGCGCTCGGGGGAAGGGTGCGCGAGGCGAATAGCGTTGTGGTCGCCGATCACAATAAAGCGGGCTTCGTTAGTTCTGGTCAGAGTGCGGGCGAGAGCGTTGAGGTCGGCAATATTCCGTTGTTGAATACCAGGTGCGTCTTTGGGCAGCTTTATCAGCTACACCCTGGAAAAGTCGGTGATCGGCAAAAAAGGCCGCTTTGGCGAAGGTGACATTCGCGGTGTAGTGGCGCCGGAAGCGGGCAACAACGGTGCGGCATCGGGCGCTTTGGTACCCATGCTGACCTTAGGCGTGCCGGGCAGTGGCACCACAGCGGTGTTGCTGGCTATGCTGATTTCCCTGAATATCACGCCGGGGCCGTTAATGTTCACCCAGAACGCTGACATTGTGTGGGGGGTGATCGCTGCGCTGTTGATTGGCAACGTATTGCTACTGATACTGAACATTCCGATGATTGGCGTGTTTGTGCGGCTGCTGTCGGTGCCGCCGATGTACCTGCTGCCGATTGTGACCATGGTGGCGTTTGTGGGTATTTACTCCATCAGCCACAGCACCTTTGATCTGTATTTCATGATTGTGTTTGGAGTTGGCGGGTTTATTTTGCGCAAGCTGGAAATTCCCATGGTGCCCATTATTTTAGGCCTGCTGCTGGGGCCAGAAATGGAAAAGAACCTGGGGCACGCGTTGATATTGTCTGACGGAGACTGGTTGACACTCTGGTCTAGCCCTTTGGCTATTGGTTTGTGGCTGGTGGCGGGTTTGGGCCTGGTGTTGCCTACGCTGGTTGGGCCAGTTCTGCGCCGGCGTATGCGCAACGCTAATAAGGAGGGCCCGGTGAGCGATTAAACGCTCCGCTGAGCCGCCATAGCGGATAGATTACGCACGTTGCACCGGGTTTTGCCCGGTGTTTTTTATTGAAAAACCGTTACACTCAAACAAATTTGTTCCTACCGCTCAGGATGTTATGTCAGATCTTTCCCTAATTCAGTACGGTTTGATTGCGCTGATTTTCATTTGGAGCGGTTTTGTGCGCTCCGGGCTGGGCTTCGGTGGGGCTGTATTGTCGTTACCGTTTCTGCTGTTGGTGCAAGACGAACCGCTGGTTTTTTTGCCGATCATAGCCGTTCACCTGCTGGTGTTTTCATCACTTACTATTTGGATGAACAACCGCCGCAGTCTCCGTCAAACTCAAAGTCAAAGTAACAGCGAAAAAGGTGATAAAAGCGGCCAGACATTAACCGGCTTCGGGCCGGATGCCGCCGTAATAGCGCTGGAAAATACGGTAGAAAGCACGGTGGATTGGCCGTACCTGTGGCGTATGCTCCGCATTATGATAGTACCTAAACTGATTGGCGTGTTTGGGCTGTTTACGCTGCCAGCGAATGTGCTTAGTTCCATCATATTTGTGATTGTTGCGATTTATTCGGTCTCTTATATCCTCAACCGGCCGTTTCGCAGCAACAGTAAAGCCGTGGATGTGGGCTTGCTGATGGCCGGTGGTTACATCAGTGGCACGTCGCTGATTGGCGCACCATTGATTATTGCAGTGGCGGCCCAGCATCTGCCCCGGGAAAAGCTGCGCGACACCTTGTTTGGTCTCTGGTTTATTCTGGTGCTGATCAAATTGGCTGCGTTTATCTGGGTTGGGCTGGACTTGCAGCTGATTCACCATCTGTGGCTGTTGCCTTGTGCCGCTATCGGCCATGTAATAGGTCTACGTTTTCACGACCGTATTTTGAAAGCCGAAACGCCGGTGTTTTTCCGCCTGCTGGGAATTGTGCTGTTAATCGTCAGCAGTGTGGGCATGGTCAGCGTGCTGCTATAGAAGATTCATGTTGGAAAATTTAAGCGCCGCGTCGCTGTAAATGTTTAAAGGATGGTTATGACGGTTCTGAATCTGGCGTTGTTGTCGGTGTTTTTGCCCACCTTTTTTGTGGTGTCTATCACACCCGGCATGTGTATGACCCTGGCGTTGTCGCTGGGCATTACGGTGGGTGTGCGCCGGGCGCTATGGATGATGGCCGGCGAACTGCTGGGCGTTGGTGTTGTGGCCATTGCGTCGGCTGTGGGCGTGGCTACGTTTATGCTGGGTTACCCCACGGTGTTTGAAGTTGCCAAGTACGCGGGCGGTGCCTATTTGATATGGCTGGGCGTACAGATGTGGCGTTCCCGGGGCAAAATGGCGATGCCGGGAGAAGGCGCGATATTGCCCAGCAGCACTCGCTGGCAGTTGGCCATGCAGGGTTTTATAACCGCCATTGCCAATCCCAAAGGCTGGGCGTTTCTGGTGGTATTGCTGCCGCCGTTTATAGACAGCTCGCTGCCAATGGCGCCGCAGCTTACGGCGCTGATACTGATTATTTTGAGCATGGAATTTTTGTGCTTGCTACTCTATGCCAATGGCGGGCGCACCTTGCGTAGGGCGCTGCGCAGTGGCGATAAAGTAAGGCTGGCCAATCGAATTTCGGGCAGTCTGATGATACTTGTGGGTGTTTGGTTGGCTTTGGGCTGAACGGACCGTTAACCGGCAGGGTTTTGGGAAAATGCGTTAAAGCGCGGCGTAACGGCGGTGCAGAATACCCACTTTTTTTACGTAAGCCCGGGTTTCGGCGTAGGGTGGAATGCCATTGTGGCGGCTGACGGCGCCAGGGCCAGCGTTATAAGCCGCGGTGGCCAGCTTGGTGTCGCCACGGAAGCGAGCTAGCATTTGCGCCAGATAGTGTGCGCCACCGCGAATATTATCTGCGGCAATCATGGCGTTAACCACCCCCAGTTCGTTCGCAGTGGCGGGCATTAGCTGCATCAGGCCCTGCGCACCTTTGGGCGACAGTGCCCTGGGATTGAATGCCGATTCGGCGTGAATAACGGCGCGAACCAGGGCGGGATCTACATCGAACTCTTTGGCAGCCGTCGCAATCTGTTCATGGTAGCGGGATGCAAACAGCGGCGTGGTATCCCAATTCACCGTAGACGAAGGGTCGCAGGCGAAGCAGTAAAAGCGAATCACCGAAAACTTGGTGTTCGCCGGGCGTTCGCCGCTGTAGGACACCACGCCGTATTTGTCTTGATAACGGTACACCGTGGCTGCGCCATCAGACGCCAGCGGGCTGTCGCTTTTCACATTGGAGAACTCCACGCTGCCATCGCTGTGCACAATGCGCTTAATGGCGTCGCCATGGGTGGCGCCGCTGGCAAATACCAGAAAAAGTGCGAGAAGCGGAGAGCAAAACGTGTGGGCGTATTTCATAGCTATAAAGTATATCGCTTCAACATGGGTTATTCCTCAAGTGTAATACCGATTCAGCCCTTCAATCTCTGAACCCGTCAGCATTCTGAAGTTGCCCTCGGCCAAATCGCTGTTTAATTGCAAGTGGCCAATCTGTTCTCGGTGTAGCGCAATGACCCGATTGCCTACGGCGTGGAACATGCGCTTCACCTGGTGATAGCGGCCTTCATAAATAGTCAGCCTTGCCAGTGTTGGTGCCAGCAATTCAAGCGTTGCGGGAGCTGTGGTGAGCTGCTCGTATTCGAACCAGATACCCTCAGCAAAGCGCTGCGGCGTATCGGGCCCAATCGGGTAGGCGGTTGTTACCCGATAAACCTTAGCAATGCCCATGCCGGGCAGCGTTAATTGCCGTGACCAGGTGCCGTTGTTGGTCAGTATCATCAGGCCGGTAGTGGCGCGATCCAGCCGGCCGGCAATGTGCAGGCCGTGGCTCGAAGCGGGAGGTAACAATTGTAGAACCGTAGGGTGCGTATCATCTTCGGTCGCGCTAAGATAACCTGCGGGTTTGTGCAGCATAATGTAATGGGCACAATGGCCCTGCTGTGCGGTTTTACCGTTGACCCTGACCACCGCAAATTCGTCCACATCGGTGTCTGCCACACGGCAAATCAGGTCGTTAACGTGCACCTGGCCGGTGGCAATCAGCCAATTCGCTTTTTTGCGGCTTATATCGGGTTGGTTGCTGACAATACGGGAAAGTTTCATAGCGCTCATGGTATAGACTGTAACAACCGGCCTGAAGCCGGACATCTGACATCATACGAGGAAATTACATGGCATTCTCTGCAGAACACCTGGCCGAGCTGAATCTTTTAACTCAGTTCGATTCGTCGTCCGCCCAGGAGGGTATCAAAGTACATCGCAATGAGGCCGCCCCGGAGCTGGTTTCGGCGGCAGAGCGCTTGTTCAATAAAGGACTGATTACCCGCGACGACGGCGGCTACCTGACCGCATTGGGTAGCGAAGCGATCGAGCAGGCACAAATGCTGCTTGCGATACTGAGCAGTAAATAGTCCGTTAATCCCTGATTTCTCTGATTATAAAACCCTGTACTTCGGGCTGCGCTACGGGCGCAGAACCCGGGGTTTTTTTATTGCCTGCTGCACAGTGGAGAGTCCCAGTGCCCGAACAGACCAAAGGCGTGTGGTACGGCATATGCGCCTACACTATCTGGGGCTCATTCCCGCTATTTTTTGCGCTGTTCCAGGACGTACCGGCCCTTGAGATTCTGGTGCACCGGATTATCTGGTCCTGTATTTTTTTGGCCATCGTCATTTCCGGATTAAGGCGTTGGCAGCCGGTGAAAGACGCTTTTGCCAACCCGCGACAACTCTGGCGTGTGTTGGGCTGCGCGTTGCTTATAGCGCTTAACTGGGGCGTGTACATCTACGCCGTTGAAACCCACCACGTGTTGCAGGCCAGCCTGGGTTATTTTCTGACGCCGCTGGTGAATGTCGCCTTGGGCATGGTGATATTGCGCGAAAAAATGGGGCGCTGGCAGATGGCAGCGGTCGCTATCGCAGGCGTCGGCATCGCGCTCCAGCTGCTGATGCTGGGCGAGCTACCCTGGATTAGCCTGGTATTGGCATTCAGTTTTGGCGTATATGGGCTTCTGCGCAAGCAGATCCAGCTAGACGGTTTATCCGGTTTATTCGTGGAAACTCTCCTGCTGCTGCCTTTGGGCTTAATGACCTTTGGCTGGCTGACCACATCGGGCGCTTCGAACTTTACCCGGGATTTGCCCACCGGCAGCCTGTTGATGGCCAGCGGCGTGTTAACGGCCATTCCCCTGTTGTTGTTCGCCGGCGCCGCGCGACGCCTGAGGTTGGCCACGGTGGGCTTTCTGATGTACATAAACCCGACGCTGCAGTTCGTGATCGCCCTGTTGGTTTTCAACGAGCCTCTGAGCCCTATTCAGTTAACAAGTTTTATGGTGATCTGGTTGGCGCTGATTGTGTACAGTATTTCCTCGTGGCAGGGCAGGGTACGAAGGGCAGCATGAGCCTGCACGCGATTCACCGATGGTAGCGCCCTGAGGAACATCCGATGACATACTGGCTGGTTGCAAATCCTGAGGCTGGTGACGGCAAACGTGGCCGTGAATACTGGTTGAACATGCTTCAGAGCGCGGGGATCCACAACCCGGAATGCTGTGACCTGGGCGATCAGCGCTGGATGAAGCGGGTTCAGCCTGACGACGTGGTGATGGTGGCCGGTGGCGATGGTTCGGTTAATCGCGGTGCCGAATTGTGCCTTGAAAAACAGGCCACGCTGGCGGTATTGCCGTCCGGAACGGCTAACGACTTTGCCCGTAATCTGGGCCTGCCTGATGACTCCAAACAGCTGTGTCAGTTGATTGTCCGAGGCACGACTTTACAAGTGGACGTCGCTGAATACGGAAATAAACTGTTTTTGAACGTTGCACACATTGGCCTTGGTAGCGTGTCGGCTACAGAATCTCGGGGGCCGGTTAAGAAGTTCTTGGGGCGATTCAGTTATGGTATCGAGTTGCTACGACGGCTTGGTACCAAACGTGGTTTTCACGCTTCTGTGCGCTGTGGCGGGGGAGTTGTTCAGGGGCGCTGGCTTTCTATCGCAGTCGGCAGCGGTGCGTTTTTTGGCGGTGGTAACGAGATGCCTGAAACCGCCGCCGATTATGGCCTTTTGCACGTTATTCTGGTGAAACCAAGACCGATTCCGCAGTTGCTGATGACGTTTTTTATGGTTCGCCTTACCGGAAAAACATCAAACCGAACCAGCACGATTGTCCATTTGCAAGGTCGTGACTGCCATATTGAAACCCGCACATCGCGGGTTTTTACCGCCGATGGCGATGAGGCTGGTGAAACGCCGGTCAGTTTTGAATGCCGCGCGGGGTGTTTGCGCGTAATAGGGACGAGCATTGTCAGCACCGGGGAGTAGCCTTTTCGTTATCGTTACATAAAAAAAGCCCGCGAAGTTTCGCGCTTCGCGGGCTTTTTTACGCTGTTTTGATAAGACTACATCTTCGGGCCCTTGCCCCTCACGGCATTAGCAATCAGGGAGACCACCAGCAGTACAATGAATACGAAAAATAATATTTGTGCAAAACCTGCGGCTGTACCGGCTATACCGCCAAAACCGAGCACACCCGCCACAATGGCGATCACAAGACATACGAGAGCCCAATAAAGCATCTTACTTCTCCTTCCTTTGAATCCGCTTTAAATATCGCACAACATCTGATTTTTCTCAAATTGCAAAAGTGTAAGATAACGACAATGTACGGTTAAGATAATGTTTAATATGGATTTTACATATTTATTGAATGCTTATTAACGATTTATAATTCGTCTAATAAAGTGATTTTTATTTTTGAAACCCTTAATTTTTTTAAGTTAATCTTTAGCTGTTTGTTGTCATGAGCTCGTATTCTCAGCTATGTTTAAGTGATGCGGTACTAGAAAAAGTGTTTTAAGCCGCGCTACTCTAGTGTGTGAAATGTGGAGGATAAAATGGAAGACCCAAAAACAGTTGTAAAACATGAGCCCCGTAAAAGCCTGATCATTTTGTTTATCATGGGTGTTGTCAGTATCGTGCTTGGCACCATTATCCTGCTGGGTCCGGGAAGTGGCCCGTCAGGTATGGGTGGTGGTGCGAGCTGGGTGATGATTATGGTGGGTGTAATCGCGATTGTTTTTTATCTGTTTGGACGAAAATCGAGACGCCCATAGTGCGCTTTAGTCGCACTTGGGCCTCGGTCCGGGCAAGGTGTTGTTCGAAGAGGCGAACAATATTTGGAGAAGATCTGATCATGGCTTTCGTCAGAACCGACACCTTGATGAGCTGGAAGAACAAATGGCCAGAGTTCCCTTACTGGGTAAGGCCCCAGAAATTCGCAATGTGACGGGTCGAGGAAATGCCGACTTCCAGCATAAATTTTCCTTCTTCCCCGAGACCCTCGTCCCCTCCAGCCATGATCGGCGTGCCGTGGGCCATTCCCCCAATGATGTATTTCTCTATCACCTCCCGCCCGTCAGCATTGCACCATACCTGGCGGGGAAAACCGTCGACCTCTTCCTCACGTGTCGGTGATCCTTCAACCTTGTGGATCTTCTGCCACTGCCGGACGATGGAGTCTGCGTTGGCGTTGTCGACGGTCAAATCGCTACCGCCATGCCAGACCGAGATCGTTGGCCAGGGGCCCTCAAATGTGGAGGCTCCGCGCACAAGCGCGTCGAGCTTACTATCCGAAGGGCCACCATATCCCCTCATTCGAACGAGCGCCTCCATCAGGGTGACAGCGCTGCGGTAGGGTAGTCCGGCGATAATCGCGCCCCCGGCGAACACCTCTGGATAGGTCGCCAGCATCACAGCTGCCATAGCGCCACCGGAGGACATCCCCGTGATGAAAACGCGGGACGGATCAATGGGGTGATCATCAACGACTTGCTTGATCATATGACGAATAGAAAGTGGTTCGCCGCCGCCGCGGTGGCTGTCGCCAAACTTGAACCAATTGAAGCTTTTAATGGCGTTGTTGGTTTTTCTTTGCTCCGGAAACAGGAGTGCTATCCCGCATTCGTCGGCGAGAGCAGACCAGCCTGATCCGCTATCATAGCTTTCCGCTGACTGAGTGCTGCCGTGTAGTACCACGACGAGCGGCCCGTTCTTCGGAAAGTTCTTTGGAATATAGGTGTATGATTGTAACGATCCGGGGTCAGTTCCGAATTCGTCTAAAGTAGTCAAACGCTCGTGGCTATCTGTAGATTTCGACATGTTGCATCTTCCGCCTGTTTAGTGTCACAAATAATATTGCCGCCACAAGCGAGATGCCTGACGGCTGGGAAACGACGATTGTTTACCTCAGCGTTTTTATAACACCCCTGGCTCTTGAGAAGCCGCTGCAGCCACCAGATAACCATTCCCCCTATTGATCAGGGCGCGGGACTGTCTTTGAAGGCGGCGCCCGCAAAATTCCCAAAAAACCCAATGATGAGTAATCAAAACACGTTAAATAAAGCGCTTGCGAACTTTGATTGGCTGCCTGTTTGAAGACATTCGGATGATCGAAGAGAGCGCGATATAAATGCTGTATTTCGCTGAAACACAAAATGGCAGAGCCATTGATTTTTAGCAACGGTTATGGAGTTGCGTTTAATTCATAATATATTAATGCTTAATCTCTATCATCGTTCAAAACCCGTCAATCGGCCGTTCACTTCCCTCATCACCAAACCCTCCTGCATCATTGCGGGAACGTCATTTGGCATGTGCCATGGCCTTTGCTAAGTTAAAAAGTGTGACGCAGTTCACTGAATCAGTGAATTCGAACATTGATCGCGTCTTCCTGGAGCAGCGTCCGCAGTGCATCTTCGCCTCGGGCGCTCACTGGAGTGACGTCATACAGGAGTACGACAATGAGTAAACCTATTATTCGCGCAATGGGTGTCTCCCTGCTGGCAGGTGGCATGGCTATGAGTCTTTCAGCGTTTGCGGCAGAGGGGCTGTACACCATGGACGAACTGAAGGATGCAGATGTTTTTGACAGCACTGGCGAAGAGATCGGTGAGGTTGAAGACATCCTGATGAGCAACGATATGTCGGTACACTCGCTGGTTATCCAGACGGGTGAGATACTGGGCCTCGGGGGCAATGAGGTCGTTGCGGAACGCGGCACCTTTACCGTCGTGACGGAGTCCGGCAATGCAGACTTCGGCGGCGTGGAGTACGAAGTCCACATGGAAATGACTCAGGACGAGTTGAAAAAACTGCCAGAATACAACGAGGATTGGTGGAACCAGACCAGCCAAAGCTTGCAACAGGCCTGGGAAAACACTAGGGAAGTTAGTGAGAGCGCCTGGGAGAACACAAAACAGGCTTCTTCTTCAGCCTGGTATAATGTCAAGCAAGGCGTAGAAGAGATGGGTGACGAGGTCGAGCAAGCGACTGAGTAAGCCCGCTCCCCTCAAGAAGCGCCCCGCAGGGCGCTTCCAGCATCCCCCCCTACTTCCTCCAACCTTCCCGCATTCAAGGTAAGCGCCCACGAGCGTGTCCGTTCCCTTAAATCCGTTATATCTGACGTCAGCCAATGGTTGCCAACAATGCGGTAAATTCCTTGGCAGCCACAGGCCGGCTGAAATAATAACCTTGTCCTTCGGTGCAGTGTTTAGATTGCAGAAAGTCGAGTTGTTGTTTCGTTTCTATTCCCTCGGCCACAACGCGATGCTTCAGACTCCCGCCCATCGCAATGACGGCGCTGATGATGGCATTTTCTGTATCGCGTGAAGCGTCATCCAGATCATGTACAAATGACTGGTCAATTTTAAGCGTGTCCAGGGGAAAACGCGCCAGATAGCTCAGGCTGGAATAACCGGTGCCAAAATCATCAATAGCAATCCGCACGCCGAGTTTCTTGAGCGCGTCCAAGACCGCCAATACCTGCTCTGTGTCCTCCATAAGTCCGCTTTCCGTAATTTCCAGTTCCAGGTGACGCGGGTCCAGACCCGTTTCATTGAGTACGGAAATGACACCAGAGAAAAAATCCTGGCTATGGAACTCCCTGGCCGAGACGTTGACCGCTATCTGACCAATATCGAATCCGGCCTGCAACCATGCCTGAGTCTGCCGACAGGCTTCATGAAGAACCCATCTGCCGATCGGAAGAATCAGGCCGCAATCCTCAGCAATGCTGATGAAGTGCACCGGGTAAACGAGCTGGTTATCTGGTTCCCGAATGCGGATAAGCGCCTCGACGCCGGTCACTGATCCGGTTTTAAGGTTCACCTTTGGCTGGTAATGCAACACAAACGCGCTCTGTTCCAGTGCTCGATGCAGTTTCTGCTCCATAGATTGCCGCGCTAGCGCACGGACTTCCATTTCCTGAATGAATATCCGATAGGTATTGCGCCCTTTTTCCTTGGCTTGATACATAGCTGCGTCGGCTTTTCTTGCGACTGTTTCGAGATCCTCACCGTTGTCGGGGTAGAGACTGATGCCGATGCTGAAAGTAACGTTGAGCTGGCTACCACTGACGAGATGCGGCAGACCCATGGCTTCGATTATCTTCTCTGCCGTGACGACAGCGTCACGCGCATCTGCAACTTCGTTCAGCAGCACCACAAACTCGTCTCCTCCCTGACGACAAACCGTATCGGAATGGCGAACGCAGGCTTGCAGACGTTTTGCAATCGACTTCAATAATTCATCACCAACCGCATGACCGAGCGAATCGTTGATGTGTTTAAAATTGTCCAGATCCATATACATCAGGGCAATCTTCGTGCCGTGACGCTTCGCGAATTCAATCGATTGCGCCATACGGTCGTTCAACAGCGAACGGTTCGGCAAACCGGTCAGGTAATCGCGACCGACCATATAAGCCATCTGCTCTTTGGCCAGTTCGGCGGACTCTGCCATGGTTTGGGCGTGAATTGACGCGATGATCAGGCGCTCGTTCGCTTCCTTCAACAGCGCCTGGGCAGCCTCCGCACGACTAGGAACGGTCGGTTCTGTCCCGGTGTTTTGATCTTTGCATCCCTTCTTACTCATCCCGCCTTACCTCACTCAACGCTTTTGGTTGTTTTTTTCCGCGTCGGCTGCCCGCCGAGGATTCCCTCAAAGTCGGACACCGGGTCACCGATGACCATACCTTTATCCGTAATATCGAATCGTCTGATTTCGTTGCTGTGGGAACTGGCACGCACTTTGACGACCGCCATGACGCGCTGTAAGCAGCTCTCAACCTCGATGTAGCGCTGTACGATGATCGCATCGGTGAGAAAGGCGGCTCCGTAGGGGCTGAAGCGCAGATCGGTATAGCGGTCCTCGAGTTCCGACGTCATAAGCACAGTCACGCCGAGGCCGGAGAGTACCGCGATCATGCGAAACAGCGACTCGCGGAAATCCTCGCGGAACGTGGGTGCCACCGCCAGCTCGAACCCGGACAGCGAGTCGATGACCACCCTGGTTGCTTTCATCTCCTTAATAAGGTTAGTCAGGCGCTGTACGATCTCGTCGACCGACAGATCCAGGGCCCGGACATTAATCAAGCCGATCTGTCGGCCTTGAATCATTTCGTCGAGCGTACGGATCCAGGACTGGCCAGGCGTTTGTTCAAACGCGACAATCACGCCAGTTTCGCCCAGGCGCGCGCCTTCGGCCAGGAAGGCAGTGGCAAGGATGGTCTTGCCCGACCCGGTCGGCCCCGCAATCAGCAGCGAATGGCCCGACGGCAAGCCGCCGCCCAGCATGTCATCGAGGCGCGGCACGCCCATGGCAACCCGCTTTTTACTGAGTAATGCCTCTGAGGCCTCTCCCACATCCTCAGGGTCTTTGTGAACGATGGTCGCCGGAAAGACATTGACCCCATCACTGGAAATGCGGAATGCATGCTTTCCTGGCAGGGTCGCCTGGCCGCGCATTTTTATCACTTGCAGCTTGCGCACCATCGAATTCCGTTCGACAGATTGTTCCAGTGACAGCAGACCGTCAGCCACCGTCAAGATCTGATGGGAGCCGCTGTCCGACACAAAGTCTCCAATCAGGAAGGTGGTGGCTTGCCAGCCGGTCAGTTGAAGCCCGAGTAGTTGTAGGAATCGTTGCAGGTTGTTCGCATCTTCGGGTTGGTGTTCCGCCTCCCGTAAAACCGAGCGAAACGAATCGACAAAGACCAACGCTGGAGAAAATGCCACGATCTCCTGGGTGATACGCGCCAGTACCTGATCAAAATCGCCCGTTGCGGCCTCGTCGCTCAAATTAATGAAGTGAATTGACTCATTGATCTTATCGGAGTCGAAAAAGGTGAACTGCTGCTGATAACGCAGCATCTTTAACGGCGGTTCGCCAAACGCCGTGAAGAATAGCGCAGGCCGCTCAGGCGTTGCCAAGGCGAACATGATCTGGTGGCACAGCGTCGTCTTGCCCGCACCTGGATTCCCACTAATGAGGTTGAAGGAATATTCAGGTATGCCACCGCCCAGGACATCATCAAGCCCCTGCACACCGGTTTTGAGAGGATGTATGGTCACCTTTTTGCTCATGATGTTGTGTCTTGCTCAGGTGTGGTCTCGTGCTTATTAGAAGATGGTGCCAGAGACGCACTGAGAGAACCCAGCAAGGTCTTGACTAAGGAATCACCAATCAAGGTTGCCAGTAGTTCGGTGAAGCCTACCAGCAGGGCTGAACTTGCCTCTACAGCTTCATTCGTATCGCGGCCCGCCAGACGCGCACTAAGACTTGCGAGCAGATCGCCGGTATCTCCGTGATTCTCTGCCATTGTAAGCCACGGGAAGGTTCTACTCGTCAGGTGCAGCGAGCGTTTGAAGAGGACGTTTACACCCACTTCGCCGATCACCGGTGTCAGTATGACGTTCACCAGGAGCAATGTTTGGATGGTGGTTTTGTCCACCGCACCCGCATCGAGGGCACCTTCGGCTTGATGCTCCATAGCTCTGTGCAAGGCATACGGACATGATTGTTTGTTGCTTGTTGCCATAGAACGAATCCTTTATACCGTCATCGCCTATGCGGCTCGTTAAGCGCTGTTTACCATCGTAGACGTTTCATCAATGCGACCAGCTTTACTTTTAAATGAGGAAGTTGCAATGGAACGCATTTTCTTAACAAAATGGCAACGCCTACGTGTCGTCATGAAATACGCAGACGGGACATCGTCCCTGGCGCGCTGGGGCTAAAGGCAAAAGTTGCGGTTTCAGCGATTACCCCAGACGCGCCTGGAGAGTTATTCCCGGTCCCAGTAACGTAAGGCCGCACAGCTTTCGATGAACTTTGTGCAGGCTTTTTCAGCCTTGTCTGCATCCAGCTTTATACACCCGTCATCCAGCCGGGTGCCGAAACCGGCGCTGCTTATCAGCTGTTCACCATTGTCGTCAAAGCCGATGAACTTACAGTGGGCGAGGGCATCGCTGATAAAATCGCGAACCGGGGGTTTACCTGCCAGCTCGTCAATTCCGTCGGCGCCTGGCAATAAAGCAATAGCATCGAACAGCACCGATGGCCCACCATCGATTTTTTCATTGGCTGCAATCTTGCGCCCGTTACTGTCTGTTACGCCGCCAATAGTGGGTGCAATCACGGCCAGTACGGCGTTTTGGCTTTCTACGGCTGCTTTTAACGCGTCGAACGTTTCGGCGTTGGTGCCTTCGCTGACAAATACGCCCAGTTTTCGACCGCCAAAGCTGTTTGGGCCATTCTTGAGTATGCTCAACGCATCGGAGACCGGTAAGTCTTTGCGGGGTTTCATCGCCGGCTCAGCAGCTTTCGGCAGGGTATCCAGCCCCAAGCCCTCCGCAACCTTTTCAGCCAGTGACTCATCTACGTTCAGCAGGTGCGCAATCATTCGCAGGCGAATGTCTTCGCGTTCAACTTTGCTGAGTTCAAACACGAAGGCCGCGACTATGTGTTTCTGCTCTACGTCGGTCTGGCTGGTGTAAAACTGAAAGGCCTGGCTGTAGTGGTCTGCAAAGGTGGGAGAGCGTTCACGAACTTTTGTGCCTTCTATTTCCTCAGGGTAGCTGTGGAAACCTTCGGCCGGATTTTCCCGCGGCCCCGGGCTGTCCTCCCAGCTGTTGGGCTCGTAATTAGCGCGGCCCGTGGGATTGGTCATCGCCATGTGGCCATCCTGCTGGAAATGATGCATGGGGCACTTGGGGGCGTTGATGGGAATGTGGGTAAAGTTCGGGCCACCTAAACGTTTGGTCTGGGTGTCCAGGTAAGAAAAGTTGCGGCCCTGCAGCAGCGGATCGTTCGAGTGATCGATACCCCGCACAATATTCTGGGTGCAGAACGCGACCTGTTCGGTTTCCGCAAAAAAGTTATCGACAACCCGGTTGAGCACCATTTTACCCAGCGGCGTAATCGGCACCTGTTCTTCAGGGATAAGTTTGGTGGCATCCAGAATATCGAATTCAAATTCCTCCGCGAAGGCGTCATCGAATATCTGAACCCCCAGCTCCCATTCTGGATAATCACCACGCTGAATGGCGTCCCACATGTCGCGGCGGTGGAAATCGGGATCCGCCCCGTTTATTTTCAGAGCTTCGTTCCACACCACCGATTGCATGCCACGCTTTGGCTTCCAGTGAAACTTCACAAACTTCGAGTCGCCTTCGGCGTTTACGAAGTGAAAGCTGTGCACGCCAAAACCTTCCATAAAGCGGGGCGAGCGCGGTATGGCGCGGTCAGACATGGTCCACATCAGCGTGTGCGTGCTTTCTGGCATTAAACTGACAAAGTCCCAGAAATTATCGTGTGCTGACTGAGCCTGAGGAAAACCGCGGTCTGGCGCTTCTTTTACCGCGTGCACCAGATCGGGGAATTTCATGGCATCCTGAATAAAGAACACCGGCATGTTGTTGCCCACCAGGTCCCAGTTGCCCTTTTGGGTGTAAAATTTTACGGCGAAGCCGCGTACATCACGGGGTAAGTCTGCCGACCCCTTGTTACCGGCTACTGTGGAAAAGCGGGTAAATACCGGTGTCTGTTCACCGGGGCGCTGGAACAGGTCGGCGGCGGTCAGTTCTGACTGATTGCTGTAGTTTTCGAAGTAGCCATGAAAGCCAACCCCGCGGGCGTGAACAACGCGCTCGGGAATGCGCTCGTGGTCGAAGTGGAAGATCTTTTCACGCATTACGTGGTCTTCCAATAACCCCGGCCCGCGAGCGCCGGCGCGCAGTGAGTTCTGGTCATCGGCGACGGGCGCGCCTTGCTGGGTGGTCATGGTCGGATGCGTGGCATTTGCATGCTGATGCAATTCGCCACCCTGGCCAGGTGTATGTTGCGATGGTTTTTTGGGCTTAGACATAAGCGGGCTTCTCCCTCTATAAAGTTCTTGCTATAAAGTTCTTGCTATAAAGTCCTTGATATAAAGTTCTTGCTGTGCGGTTCCCACAATTGGTTGTTTGAGACCGCCCCTGATTAACGGCGATCTAATACATACTAGTGCGCCGATCAGCCTTTGGTGGGTGTTATGACCAATCTTTAAGATTGCCGTTATCGCGCGCTTGAAGCCTGGTTTTCTGACTGCTAATTATAAATAAGTGCTGCGTTCGTAGGGGCGATGCTGAAGCAGCATCCGAGCTGCAAAACAGGGAGATTCGTAATGCCTTATTCAGAAAAGTCAGATTTACCGAATAATGTCAGTATCAATTTGCCAGGCCACGCATCGTTTTAGTGTCAACATCCACATCCGGCCCGTCGACGTCGTATTCCGGCATATTGCCATTTGTCGCTGCAAGTTGCGTCTTCGTAACCCAGCATCAGGTACTTAAGTACCAGCCAGAAATCAAAGCTGAATTAAACGCTGAATGTAAAATTATTCCGGGAAGCAACGAGTTGTAGCGTTCACGAAAGTATCCGAATACCAGCCCGGGGAAGAACGCGAGCCAGGCGAACAGATTGGCGTTGTACACCAAGTGCGATAGCGTAAAGAGTAAAGAAGTGATTAAGTTGGCAGGCGACAGCCGGGCCGGATATTGCACTCCAGCAGTGTTCCTGCCGAGGTAATTCTGAACCACACCGCGAAAAACGATCTCCTCACACAGAGGCGCAACGAATATAAAAAAGGCCACAACTAAAAAACCGGTCTTAAATGTGACATATACACCAGCAAGCGCCCCCGCCACGAAACTTATGCTGCAGCCAGCAATTAAAGCTAACAGGAACTGGCGATCACTGAATAAGCGTTCGGGACGTGTGAATCCCCATGAATACCTCAGTGCAGTCGCGTCAGGCATCGTTTCAGGTCCTTTTAAAATGCGATAAAGCTGATGTCCGCGCCCCACAGCCACCGGGGGATCGGCTGACGCGAGCGTAACGCATAATTATTCAGTTACATTAAATACCAGCAACTCTTTTTTAATTCAACGCTCATAATAAGTCTGTACGCTAATCCACATTCGCCCCATCTCCTGTCAGATTCAATATTATATGTACCCTATGAATACGTATTTACTGCTTTACGCTTACTTTATATCGTAATAAATATGTACAGGTTTTAGCGGTCTTCTGGTTGCGTAGTTAGGGTTGGCTTCAACAAGCCCGTTGAACCTGAACTGGGGGAAGTGATTTACGAATCTGGACAGGTTGTTGAGTTTGTTTACTTTCCAATCATTTGTGTCCGGAATATTGACCAAATTTAATCGATTCTCATCGACTGTCATGCCCCGGAATCTACTATTGTTTAATCGTTAGAGCGCCATTTTAGTGCGATCGTGAACGTGACTATCTGGATGATCACTACAGATAAACCGAAAAATGCCGTCTTCCCCGCCTCATGGAAGGTCGGTACCCAAATGCCCGCTTACGAGAAATCAAACAACTTTTCGTGTCCAAACTGACTCACCGTCTGGAGAAATTAATGAGTAATCAGAGACGTATACTTTCCGTTGTTCCGACCACCCCCGCAGCAGTTACTGAAGTCTGGAAGCTCGGGCAGATGACCTCCGAATTTTGGTCTTCAGCGTTCTCGACGATTAAATCGCGAACGTTTTTATGGGAGGCAAAGTCGCCATTGGACCCAAAAATGATTCATGAAAACCAGCGCATGGTGACCGAGAAGCTCGCCGCGAGCTGGGAGGTCGGTCTTGAGGTTCAGAAGGCGTGGCTGAATATTCTGCTCGGTGGCCAGACGCCCTGGTGGACAACCAGCCGGCGTAGTCTGAAACCACTTCATAAACGCACAACGGCGAATGCAAAGCGCCTCTCGAAATGACATCTGCTCACAACGGCTGGGGGAGTTCGTCCGGAATCCCCCCCCTTTTTTTTGAGCTAAACGTCCGGCTGATTTTTTTGACGTATGCGCCCGGTGGGTGGGTCAGAACTCAGAGGAGAAAAGCGGCTTTATGTACGATTGGATAGCTGACAATTATAAGGTGCTTTCTGTGTGCGCCAGCCTGGCTTCGGTTATTGTCTGGCTGGTTTACGCTCAACTCCTGTATCTGGGTTTTCGCCGGCAACGCAGTCCCCGGCTGATCATTAATCGTGGTCGTAACAAGGATATCAATGCGCTCTGCCTTATCAGCAATATGAGCGCGGAATCGGTTTTCATTGAGTACATCATCGCTGAGCTTGAAACCTCATCAGGCACGATAACGTTGGATGTCACTGATTTCGAGCTGGAATACCTTGAAAGTGGCGATTCGGGTGACGGGCAAAGCGATCAGGCAGCGGGCAATCAGCGACCATTGAATGCCTCGGAAAATACTCGCCAGGGTCCGATACCGCCTGGCGGATTTTTCCATATTGGCACCTTCAACGAACTGATCCAACGTATTGCCCGGAACGAAGTGATGACGACCCGGGAAGATACACCGGAGTATTATTCAGAGAGTCATGGAGAGAAAAATCTGCAAGACAAGCTAGAGCTGAACTGCCTGACGCTGCGCCTTATCGGTATCTATGGGCCAGAGGCTATGCCCATCGGCGCTGAGCGCCGCTTCGATCTGAAGTACGATGGCGATCACCTGGTGCTGACACCCGGATCCTGGGACACAAAACAGCTGGCGACGTTGCGACAGCGCTATAAGTTAAGTAAGGATCTTGAAAAAATGAATGCGGCGAATTTTTCATGTTTGACAACGCATATTGAATGATTCAAGAACTCATATCACCGCTTTGGATCTGAGCTACACCCTTGAGGAGTGCCTCGTCAACCTGCTTACCGTGCAGCACCGATATATCGCCCGTCGTTTCAAGCACAACCGCGCGTACGGTTGAAAGATCGATCGCGTTCGCTTCACGCAGCTTGGCCATCAAGTCATCCTCGGCAACACGAGTGGCCCGTAAAGCCTCCTGAATAATGACTCCATCTTTCATAAGCAGGACTGGCGTGTTCTGGACCAGTTTGTCGAACCCCGGCGATTTTTTACGCAGTATGGAAGCAAAATATTGCATGGCGAACAGGCCGACCATTGCGGTAAGGCTTTGCAGAAAGCCCTGCCAGTTGCCTGACTGCGATGCGCTTGCCAGCAGGGAGCCCATGGCTATGGTCATGACAAAATCAAAGTTTGTCATTTTCGAAAAGGACCTTAGCCCTACGATCCGAACAAGGAAAATGACCCATAATAATCCAAAGGCGCTCAGCAGAGCCCCTTTGGCGACTGCATCAGCAAACACGTCTGAAAAAAACATCGTGCCCCCTTATTTATGTTATTAAATTCGCTGCCTCAGTATTGCAGAACGGGCCTGTTTATACGGAATTTGAGAGAAATTCTGGGTGTTCTCCCAGATAGCTACCAAGCTCTTCTAAATCCCGCTCGGCATGGCATTGGCGAATATAAAGAGTGAGTTCTGCGATACGGCGAGAATTGTCCCTCTCAAAGGCGTAAGGCCGTGGGCCCAGTGTGCGACCAAAACGATCAAGGATTTCCGTGCAGCCACGCTCGATCTGGTGCCTTACTACCAAAGCTGACGGGAATAACTGCCCTGACTTATTGGTGGGGTCGGCGTCGATCTGTTGTGCGCCCCACCGAAGCAGTGATTGCATGCTGCATACCAGGGCGGCCATGGCTCCGAGATGGGCTTTTGCGTGTCCATCCTTAAGCGTTCTCTGGCGCACCGAATCTACCAGAGCCATTGCTCCGCCCGTCCAGCAGGCCGCAGGCCCCAGCGCCCCTAGGCAAAAGCCTGGACGCTCGAAGTACCATTTGTAGCCACCAATGTAATTATCCTGCGTGATGGGGAAGCGTCGCAGCGCAACATTCCAGGTGTGGGTTTCAGAAAAAGCCGGGGCTTCCCAGGCTTTGCCGTCAAAGTCGATGCGGCCTACCGCACCAACGGCTTGCATATCTACTTCAACAAGTTGCTCGTTGGGGTAAATATAGATCAGCGCGCGATCAACTATATCGGAGCCGCTGCAAAACGGCTTAGTGCCAGTCAGTTCCAGACCGGAAGCGGTCCGGGCAGTCTGCGTAATGTGCAGGCTGTCTGCCGGCCCACCCGAAGCCCATATGGCGTAAAGCGCCTGTTTGTCGACAGGACGCTTTGCCTCCCGCAAAATCTGTGTGGCGTCCAGGTGACCTTCAATCAGGCGAGCAAGGCTTAAATCGTCACGCCCTACGGTGGTCAGAAAAGTCAGCCGGGCAGCGCTTTGGCCTTCACCCATGGGCGGCACCTTGGATTGTATATACGGCAGCAGTTTCTTAGCGGCCGCCTGATAATCACTGGCGAGCGGCCGATCGGGCAGGGAGGAGAGTAAAAGCGCAAGCTGACCGTGGTCTGAATTCATAGCGTTGATTTACTCCAGCGTTGCAGCGCATAGCCGTTGTCCAGCATTGTGAAGTCGCTACTCACGGACAGAACCTGACCGATGGTTTCGTGTACTTTCGCGCCGTGAAGCAGATGGTCTTCCGAATGGCCCAGCCAGTGACACGCAATCAGCCGCCCACCGGGTGTTAAAAGCGACCAGAGTTGCTCAATTTGCGATGCCAGGTCCTCGCACGAGAAGTAATAACCTATTTCAGAAAAGACAATCAGATCACACCGGTGTTTTGGCAGGGCGCCAGGTGAGGTGCCCTGGCGGATGTCCACGTGTGGGTATTCCTGACATCGGGATTTGGCGATCTCAACGGCTGTTGCTGAACAGTCGATGGCTGTCAGGGAGTCACAATAATGTGCGAGCAGCGCCGTGAGCTCGCCCACCGAGCAGCCGGCTTCAAAGGCAGAGGCGTAAAATTTATCCTTTATGCCGTCAACAATGGCCTGATAACGGGCTCGCTCATAGGCAGAGCGCCTGAAGTTCCAGGGATCCTCCGAATTCTGATAAAGCCGCTCGAAGAATTCGGGAGAAGTGTCTGGAAAGCTGTCTTCAGGCGGTGATTGTTTTTGTGAACTCATGCGAATGCGACCTCAGGCGGTTGGCGACAGGCGCGGATTTCTGCTTCGGAAGGGTGGCGCAGAATGTTAACGGTCGCAGCGCCCGGCGACCATTCGATCAGGCCGTAATCAGCGAAGAAGTTCAGCCAGTACTCCATGCACCAGCTGCCCCATTTTTTATGGAAGTACAGTGCGTTGGCCAGAATGTCGTCAAACCTGTCCAGCGGCGGCGTGTAAACAGCATGGTACTGATGCAAAGCCAGCGCATTTGCGCACCACCCGAATTTAATGCCTTTCGCCGCAAGCTGTTCGGCTAAGTCTGTTTCTTCGCCGCCGTAACCCACATAGCGTTCGTCCATTCCGCCCACAGCGTTGTATTGCTCCAGGGTGAGGGCGAATGACAGCCCCCATAGCGCACGGGGATTGGGCTCGTCCATCCAGCCGTCGCCCAGCAAACGGGGGCGTGCCGGATGCTGCTTGCCAAACGCTGCCAAATCGCCGAATGCGGCAACGGCTGGCGTGTTTTCCGACACAGTTCCGGGCAGGTAACGGACTTCCCCGAGAAGACAGCGGCCACAGGCGTCCAGCTCCCGGACAAAACTTTGCACCAGATTTGGTGACGGAATACAGTCGACATCCAGAAAAATGAGTCGCTCGAATGAAGCCTTCGCTGCTGCCGTATTTCTGGCCGCTGCGAGCGGCATTCTGATGCCCGGAACCCTGACCATAGTGACCGGAAACGGCAATGACGGGTCAACCCTGGGCGGATCAGGTTGCATATAAGCGATAACGAGCTCGAAGTTTAAGCAGGTCTGGTTGCGCAGGCCATTGATCAGTGCATCAAGATGCCCTTGCCGGCCCCGGATGAGTGTCAATACACTTGCGACAGGTATCTGCAAAGTGGAGGCCATATTATTTCTCCGCTTTCATCTGCTCGTCAGGCGTGCTCTCAAGCCACAGCTTCTGAATAAGTTCCTCTAACCAGGCGGCGGCCCAGCTGGCGGCGCGGTCATCCACTAGCAGGCGCTGTCGGGAAATATCACACTGGCCTGCCTGCTCCACCAGACTACGCCATTGCCCGAAGCTGGCAGGCCAGGTTGGCGAGTAAACGGCCAGATTCTGGGCGGCAAGCGCTTCGGCCTTACGCACCTGTTCGTTGTAATAACACCATTCGGGAATGCAGATAAGCGGCCGGCCAACCCGCGCAATTTCGTGGGTGAGGGTGTCGCCCGGTGTTGCCACAACAACATCGGCGGCGGCAAGGTAGTCGTTAACGTTATCAACCCAGCCAACATCTCTGAGGTTCGAAAAGTCGGTTTCATGACCGTATCGAACGGTTTTGCCAACGGTCAGCCACAGTGCGTCCGGGTAGGCTCGCGCTGCCAGGGTGACCGGTGCGATTGGAATACCGACGCCGCCGTTTCCCGCGACAATAACAAAGATCTGCTGATGCTTGGGTAATCCCAGGAGCTTACGGGACTCGGCTTTATCCGGGACCGGATTGCGGGTGTCTATCAGGCCACCTGCGTAAAAAGTTCGCGCGCGTAAATGATCTGGCCAGTCGGGCTGTTCCAGTATTTCGTCGAAGGGTGCGAGTATGCCAGCGCAGGCGGAATAAGCGGCCTGGTGCGCCGCATCTTCACGGTCGCCGTGCATGCGGATTTTGACAACGGGCACACTGCAGATCCGGCTAAGCAGGGCAAGCTCTGCCGACACATCAACCACAAACAGAGCCGGATCTTCGCGGGCGAGCCAGCCCGCAATGATGCCGCTGGCTTCGCGGATAGCCGACACGCCTACCGGTGCACAGTCCAGCGCCGAACAGGGTGGTTGTTGGTGCAGGTGTTCTGATCGTGCCTGTTTGCCGTGAAAATCCGGCAAGCTGACGATTTCAGCGTTATCTGGCAGGTTTGGAAATATGTCAGGTTTGGCACAGAAAATGATTACCGGGCGCGGATTCAGCTGGTGTGCGATCGCCAGACAACGCTTAGCATGCCCATGGCCGTGGTGATGCACAAAATAGCCGACAGGTCGCCGGGAAAGAGTCGAACTGTCAGTAATGACCGGATGCGAGACCATGTTAATCTCCTGTTTCGGCGGTGTTAACTTCCGGGATTCTTCGCATCGGCTGGCTTAGCTTTTTTGGATTTTCGAAGCGTTCTAAGCCCTCAAGAATACCGTTAGCGTAGTCAGCGTCTGCCCAGTAAAGACTGCGACAATCGCGCAGACTTTCGAGTTCGCCGGTATGGTTAGCGACGACAATGCCGAGCGCCGCGTACTGAAGAAGATCCGTGTCGTTACCCGAGTCGCCAGATGCTACAACCTTCTGGCGATCTATGGTGAAGCGCTTGCGAAGGAACTCTACGGCTTTAGCTTTGCCGCCCGCTTCAGGAAGAACGTCGAGAAGGTTGCCGTGGGAATGCACAACGCGGGCAACCAGACCGGCCGACATCAAGACTTTTTCCACTTCTTTCTTTATAGCCTCATTGTGCCAGGCAGAGGATGCCGTCATGGGGCGGGGGCCTGGTGTGTTGGTTCCTGTGGCTCGTATAAAAAAGCTGAGTTTGTACGCAGACTGTGTGTTCTGGGGCTGCAGTTCCAGAGCAGAATGCCGACTGAGTAGCCGTTCGCATTCGTCGCGTTGCCAGTCTGTGTCCAGTTGCCGGTGCCAGGAGTGGATTAGATGGGTTTTTCTATGGCAATCGATTCGGTAAATAGACGAGCCGACATCGGTGATCAGAAAGTCGGGCAAGGGCGCCTTCCAAATTTCCAGCTCCCGCAAGGCGGCTGCTACAGAGCGGCCGGTCGCTATTACAAACAAGTAGTGTCGATTCTGCGCCAGCCAGATCGCTAGGCGCTTCAGTCCGTCGCGGTCCCCGAGTAATGTGCCGTCCATATCCGTAGCAAGTAACTGCCTTGCTCGCCTGACATTAAAAGGAATCGGGTCTGCGGGCACGGCAAGATCCATGTCTAAGACGTACTGGCGCGCGTGACGGAACCAAGTATAGAAGTCGACATTGCGGTGCCCGTGTGAACTGTAATGCTGCCACTCGATATCGTTGGATATTAATCGATGGCAAGCGTCCGCTATGCCGCGAATATCGGACGGAGCCACAAGTAACCCGTGCCCGCAGCGGTTGAGGATATCAACGGGCCCGCCTTCCTGAGTTGCCACCACCGGAAGCCCGGAAGCGGCTGCCTCAAGTAACGTGAGCCCAAACGGTTCGATCAGGGCTGGATTGGCGAATACCCCGCGGCGTTTGGCCGCCCACTGGTAGATGGCTGGCACCTGTTCCAGGGTATGGTGTTTTGGGTAGGCAACATGGCCGTATAAATCGTACTGGTCGATCAATTTTAAAAGCTGCTGCCATACGTGACGAGCTTCCGGTTCCCCCAAATCAATCTCACGTCGTGTTCCGGCGTAGATCACCAGGTTAGCTTGATTACGGAGGTTCGGATGCTCGCCATAGGCTCTCACCAGAGCACAAAGGTTCTTTTTCTCCACCGGGCGGGCCAGTGCCAGAATACAGGGGCGATCCGGTTCACGAAGAAACCGCTTTAGCTCCGAATCGATCTGCTTCGCTATCGGTGCTGGCGCTCTACGACGGAAATTCTCCACATGGCATCCCGGTGGATTAACCAGCGTTTTGCGCGCATTGTTCGATTTATACAGTCCGTATTGAATCTGAGCTTCGTGTTCGGAACTTGCGATCAGCTGGTCGGCATGTTTAATGGCCAGCTCTTCGTAGCGGATTCGGCGCCTCAGGTCTTTTCCGATATCGCTGTTCGCCGGTCTGTGCTGCGCTTTGGTGGCACCCAGAGAGTGAGCCGTAAACACATAAGGTATGCCTGAAGCGGCTTTCAGTCGCATTGCGACAACACCTGCATCGGCGTAATGCGCGTGAACGAGGTTCGGACGAATGCCGTAATGCTGCATCTTAGAGATAAGGCAGTCGGCCAGGTGAGGGACCTCTTTCCATAATTCTTCTTTGGACAAGTAGGCTGTGGAATGTCCCTGACAGCGCCAGAGGGTGACGCTGTCGGTCATTTTCTCTTCCTGCTGGTTGTATTCCGTGCCCAGATGGGGATCGTCGAAGGCCCGGGTCACGATGATTTGATGCGATACCTCGGGACACTCAGCAAGGGCTGCAACAAGTTCCAGAAGGTAACGGATATGGCCGCCCGTATCGGCCGTCAAACCATAGGGAATCGATCCTGCTTTAAGGCACCCCTGAAGGGCGATGTGCATGATCACGCCGGACGGTTTACCTGAGAAGACCCTTTCCATTTGATGCCTCACGCTAACGCGTTCCGTGGTTTTAAAAGTCGCCCGGCGTAAGAAGGCCGTGCAATCGTATCTCCGTAATGTTCGTGCTCATCTGCTCCAGGCGAAAACGTTCTGGATCAGTGCGTAAGATTCATGAGCCTCCAATTTTTTTTCTAACAGCACTTGCGGTATGCGGAAACCCTCAGTGTGGGCTGGCTCGATATCGCCCAATTGACTGCGAAATTCCTCGATTGCTTGTTTTTTAAGAGTAAGAACCTGCGCAATATCAAGCGCGTAAGCTGCTTCATTGCTGGATACCTGCGCTGACCTGGTGACGGGTGGCCAGATCTGATAGCTGAAAATGAACTTAGCCGGGTAGTTTGTAGCGATCCTGGCGAGTAGCCTGGCGGTTTCCTGATGGTCGTTATGGCAATCATCAATAGCCGGCAGAAAAAGGGTTTTAATGTTGCGCGATTTCATGCTCTCTTCTATTAACGCGCTGATCGCGTTTGTTTTGTCGCCGCGCAGCCGGTCGAGCCCTCCGTCGGGAAGTGCTAAAGAAATAACATCAGGATTCGGAACGCCTAACGTTTTCAGCGCGTTGAGCTGTTCCTGCTGGCGGATCTGACCGAGCTTGTGCTGCCATATCTGATCGCCAGGATGAGACGCTTCACCGTTGGTCATGGCCAGAACTGAAACGGGGTGCTGAGCGCGGGCACAAAGCGCGATCAGGCCCCCGCAGCCCAGGGTTTCATCGTCGGGATGGGGGGATACCACCAGTATTGCGCCCATCCCTGAAACCGGGATCGCGTGCTGGTGCTGGCAATTGTGATCGTGCTGTTGTTGATGTTGCTGCTGTTGTTGATAGCGCAGTACGGCCTCAGCAGCAGGCGAAGAATGTCCGGTGGCAGCAGATTGTGTGTGAACGCTGTAATCCGGCATTAAATCCTGCTCCCTGGCTATAAACATTTAAATTGCGCGCTAAACGTGACGATACTTTATACCCATAAATACGTAGTATTTTGATATGCAATGCGGCGCTACAGATCATCATGATCGTCGGTAAATTATAAAAGACGAAGGCGCCGTCCAGAACTATAGGGCAGGTATGAGAAGCGGGCACTTACAAAAATTTAAGGATAGTCTTATTAGTAGTGATCGGTAGTGCCCGTGTTTTACGCCTATACTCAGAAGACCGGAGAAGATGTCGGTTTGATATCTTCCGGTTGAACTGTCAATTGCTTAGTAACGTGAAATTTCTGAACTCAATCATGAAGTAAAGGAGTAAATCATGGGCAATGTAAGCGCTGACGGCACCTATAAGTGTGCGCACGAGGGCTGCGATTGCAAAGTGGCTGACGATGAAACACATGTTAAAACCGCGATAGGAATATTCTGCAGCAGAGAGTGCGCAGAAGGTAAAGGCTGCAACCATTCCGGTTGTGACTGCGGTTCCAGTTAGATTCGTAGTCGGGATTGTTTATCAATAGCTGGGTCAGGCACACCGGAGGAGAAGCCAGATGGGTTTGATTTTATCCGGGGCCTTCATTGTCATGTTCATCATGGTTGATGTGGTGTGGACCACACTGACCACTCATGGGGGCGGGCCGATGACGACCTTACTGACCCGCGGGGCCAAAGGGTTATCGAGCGGAGTGTACCGGTTATTCGGAACCCGGCTCTTGACGGAGGGTGGGAGTGGTTTGAGGTTGAAAGGGAAGATCTGGAGGATGTCAGGAGGTAATAACCCGTAGGATTAAAAGGCACTATTGCTTATTCATTCATTACATAACCAACCGCGACGGCTTAAGAATAGAATACTTTTCCCCACACTTCATAACTTCCCCTCATTAAAGCCGATGCCAACTAGACCCCACACTATAAATACACTCTTGCTTTGGATTAAAGTGTGTTAATCAAAACCACATTATTATTAACCTGTAATGATGTCTGAAACGCTTTGAAAAGGCGTCCGCATGGTTCTATATTTAAATTGTTAACTTTTGTATCCGAAAACGAATTCCAGCGTTATCTTCTGGATAACAAAAATTTTAGTAGTTAGGGAGAAATCCTATGCGCAACATTTTCTATCTCATCGGAGTTATCGTTGTTGTTCTGGTGGTTTTCAATCTGGTCTTTTAGTTCAAGGAGTTCACTATGACGAATACTGAAGAAAATAATCCTCGCGGTGAAAAGCCGATAACAGAGCAAGTCAGGCAAGCCGCCGGCGCTGCTTCAGAAGAAGTGAAGGCCGGTGCGCAGGAGGCCGCAGATACAGTGTCAGCCGAAGCTGCCCATTACGCTGATGAAGCGAAGGGGGCTGCAGCGGATGAGGTTAAAGATGTCGCTTCGGCCCTCCGGACCGCTGCAAAAGAAATGCGCAGTGGCTCTGCTCAGGAACGGACGTTTAGCCAGATTGCAGAAGCACTGGCGGATGCCTCTGATACTATGCGTGACAAAGATTTGGGCGAGATGGTAGGTGCTGTCACAAACTTTGCCCGGCGCAATCCGATGGTTTTCCTCGGCAGCGCGGCTTTTATTGGTTTCGCAGCAACTCGTTTTGCCAGGGCATCCAGTGATGGCAGGTCTGATTCCAACGGAGCCGACCAGTATCGAACCCAACCGGATCGATACCCCACCGGTGACCGGTTTGGCACTTCCAGTTCAGCCAGCGGCCAAGGCCCGGCAGGCACACCCAGTCGTGGAGGAAACACGATATGAGCACCGATCCGAATAAATCCGCCGGAGGCTTGCTGGCTGACGCCCTGAACCACGTCAGTTCTCTTGTTCGGAGTGAAGTCGATCTGGCCCGGTCCGAAGTCAATGAAAATCTTAAAAGCGCAGGTGTTGCCATTGGCGTGATCATTGGTGCCGTAGTGGTGGCTTTGACCGCGCTCAACGTGTTATCAGCAGCACTTGTAGCAGCGATGATCGAAGCGGGCGTGCCTGCAGGATGGTCGGCGCTGATCGTGGGGGTGGTCTTTGCGATCATTGCCTTTGTGATGATCAAAAAGGGCATGAGTGAGCTGGAACTCAGCAGTCTCGCTCCGACAAGAACGGCGAAAAATGTAAAGCGCGACGCGCAAGCCGTAAAGGGGGTTTACGATGAAAAATGATTCACGCAGTCCCGAAGAAATTGAACGTGAGATTGAGCGTGAACGTGCCGGCCTGACCGACGCGCTGGATGGCTTGCAGAATAAGTTCTCGGTTGAGTCAATTGCGCGTCAGGTTTCGGACCAGTTCCGTGAGCACGGTGGTGACATAGGGCGCTCTGTGTCAGAAGCGGTTAAGCGTAATCCAGTGGCTTTGGCGCTAACGGGTGTAGGTCTTGCCTGGTTGATCATGGGAGACAAGTCCGGTGGGCGTGATCGCAATGACCACAACCGCAATTATGGTCGATCTGACTATAACGAAGATCGAAATGATGATCGCGGCGGGCGCCCGCCTGGTCCAAAACCAGACGATACGCCCCGGTCACACTATGAAGATCATTACACTTACCCAAATGGTACTCCGCCATGGGCGCGGACGAATTATCGCGACGGGCAGGGCATTGGAGCAAGCGCGGGTAATATGGCCTCCAGTGACAGTGCCCGATCAACTGTCGCCGATAAAGCCAAAGGTGCTGCAGGATCAATATCGGGCGCGGGCCATTCTGTAGCGGATAGCGCACACAACCTCGCTTCCTCGGCATCTGATCGGGCAGCCGCGTGGAAAGAACGGCTGGCCGAAGGCACAGAAAACTTCACGGAGGAGGCGCGTAACCGCGTCATTTCAGCGCGGGAAAGTGCCATAGGTGCACGCGATGCTGCGGCATCCTATGCTCGCCAGGGTCGCGATCGCGCGGTGGATATGTTTGAAGAGCAGCCGCTGATCGCCGGTGCACTTGCGGTTGCCCTTGGTGCCGCTTTGGGAGCCGCACTCCCGCGCAGCCGGATGGAAGATCAGTACTTTGGTGAACAGAGCGACAAATTGCTAAACGACGCGGAGCGTATCTTCGAAGAAGAGAAGCAAAAGCTCGGCAAGGTGGCAAAGGCGGCTACGGATGAAGCCAAAAAGGTTATCAGGGAAGCTAAGGAAAATGCCGATGACGCCGCCCCTGCTGACACGGCAGGCCATGCCTTGGCCGACGAGGCAAAATCTTCTGGCAAGCGCATCGCAGATGCCGCCGAATCGGAAGCGAAAAGGCAAAACGTCGGCGATATAAATAAGTCGTAAACGCGATCTCGGCAGAACGTGTCAGCCCGCAGTTCATGTACGGGCTGACACGGTTCTACCTTCTCTGATCCGGTTTTCAATCCAGCTGCACCCCCAGCTGAACTTTAACTCAGAAAACCAAAATAGCTGGACAGGAAAAACGCGGTTGAGCCGATCATTATGAAGGCCCAGGCGGCCGTGGTGTAAGGCGCTCTACGTGACAGTCTCATGGCGATTTTTTCCTTTTTTTATAATTGAATTCAGCTATACGGCTGGTTGGTCGATATAGACTATGGCACGGGACTGGCACTCATGAGTGCTTTTTTTGCGTTGGGTTTTCGATCGATAAATTTCAGCCACAAAAAAACGCCGGGGGCTAAGGGCTCGCCGGCGTTTTTTTGATTGTCAGGTCGGCTTAGTGGCCGCCCTGCACCTGGCCCATGTCGGTAGCAACAGCCACCGCTCTTTTGTTCCAGGAGCGAAATTTTCGTGCGATCGCCTGAACCATGTGACGGCTGGCTTTACGAGTGTACTGGCTCCGGATAGCCCCACTGTTGTGGAGGATGGATGACGGCAGCTGGTGAACGGTTGCGACTGGCTTGGTGGCCATAGTGCTTTCCTCCTTCAAGAAATTTCTCAACAGTGAATTTCGGGCATTTGCCGAATATATAGTTAACTATATAGATTCATATTTGCAGTATAAATACGTTATAATCCCTATCCACGTTGCAAATATGCAGTGATTTATGGATTGGGATTATCTACGATATGTACGCGCTTTGGCAATAGGTGGCACCCTCGCCAAAGCCGGAGAAATACTGGGTGTGCACCAAACCACGGTGCTGCGTCGGCTTGACCACATGGAGGAGGCCCTGGCAGTTCGGTTTTTCGAGCGCAGCCGCGAAGGTTTGAAGCTGACGGCTGCCGGTGAAATGGCTTTTCACGAGGCTGAGAAACTGGCGGCGGAAATGGAAAACCTGGAGCGCAAATTACGCCAGGAAACAACCGCGCTTGAGGGTAAGATACGCATCGCCACCCCGGACACGCTGATGGCTGAGCTGTTAGCGCCGATTCTGGCGAGCCTGCTTATAAAGTACCCGGACATTGAGCTGGAAGTTCTGACCGACAACGACGTCAGCAATTTAAGCCATCGCGAAGCCGATTTGACCCTGCGCCCGGAAAACAAACCCCAGGCGACATGGGAAGGTGAGCGCATTGCGGCGATGGAATACGCTGTGTATGCCACCCCGGGATACTGTCGCCGTAACTTCGGTTTCGATATCGACCAGCGGCCGGAACAGCTGCGCTGGATTATCCCCGATGAAACCTTCAGCCTGCTGGCTACCGGGCGCTGGTACCGTCGCCACCTGAAACAGGTAACCTCGGTGATTCGTTGTAATAGTTTGCAGGCAATGGTGGCACTGGCCCGCAGCGGTGCAGGGGTGGCTGTATTGCCCTGCTATCTCGGCGAAGACGCTCGTGAGTTGCGGCGCCTGTCGGAGCCGCTGGAAGGTGAAAGTGTGGATTTATGGTTGCACGTGAATCAGGACACCCAGCAGATGGCGAGGGTACGGCTGGTGATGGCTTTTCTGGTATCCCGCCTGCGGGCCCTTGAGGCTAGCCTGGAGTTCAGCACCACTTACTAATGCTCGTTGCTGTGTGCCGCACGGCGATCAACCCTACCAAACTGTCATCCGCTCGCGCAGGGATTTACTTGCCGCGTGGGCGTTGGCCGTGTCATAAACAGCCCACATTATCTTTGGATGGCGGCATTATGATGGCTGGTAAAAAAATCTGTGTTTTTTTGATGTCGGCGGCCCTGCTGGGCAGCCCTGCGCTTGCCGCTGTGGCAGCATCACCCGCTGCAAAACAGCAGCAGACGTTAGACGCAAGGCAAGTGCTCAGAGCTTCGCCGATGGATGAAATTATTGCGCAGTACCCGGCTATGATGAGCCAGGGCATACGCGATGGCCTGAAACAGACCGGCCAGGTGCCGCCGATGGTGGCTGATGCGGTCGGGTATGCGGTCAGCAACAGTTTTAACCCGCAGAAAATTGAACAGCAGGTGGCAGGCCGCCTGCAGGCGGAGTTGAGCAATGGGCAGTTGCAAGCCGTGGCGGATTGGTACGACACGCCCGTCGCCCAGAAAATTTCACGAGCGGAAGTCGCCGCATCAGCACCGGCGGTATGGCCGCAAATCAGCGCGCAGGCCGATCAACTGGTCCAAAGGTTTGGTAATACCGACCGCGCCAAGAGTTTCGTGCGCTTTGACCGCGCTTCCCGCGCAACCCAAAGTGCTGTCGATGCCACCATTGCGGTGCAGCTTGGGTTAGCGTCTGCCATGGCCGCGTTCAGCAGCGATTCGGTGAATTTCGAAACGCTTCAAAGGCGCATAGAAAGCCAGCGCCCGGCTTTGAAAGGGGTTGTGGAGCAGCAGGTGTTTAACAGTTACCTGTATGCCTACCAGGATATCAGTGCTGCGGAAATGGAGCAGTATCTAAGCTTTCTGGAAAGCGATGCCGGTGCGGATTTTACCCGCGTGGTGTCCAGTGGTGTGAAGCAGGCGGTTATCGAGCCTGTAGAGAGTATTGGCGAGCAGTTGGGCCAGTTTTTAGCTCCGCAGACCACCAAGTAATCGTTGGATGAGGAGCGCAGTTCTGTAATAAGCGCCCGGCGACTCATGAACGTTTCGCCGGGCGAACAGATCAGCCGCGGCTGGTCACTTCCAGCAGGTGATAGCCAAACTGGGTTTTAACCGGGCCTTGTACGGTGTTCAGGTCAGCGCTAAAAACCACGGTGTCGAATTCTGGAACCATCTGACCTGGGCCGAAGGAGCCCAGGTCGCCGCCGTTGCGGCCAGACGGGCAAGATGAATATTTTTTGGCGACTTCGGCAAAATCTTTTCCGCCTTTAATGTCTTTTTTCAGTTCTTCACACTTCGCTTCGGTGTCTACCAGAATGTGACGCGCTGTTGCTTGTGCCATGTTTCGCTTCCTCAAATGATTTTGTGCGTTTTAAAGACGACTGGCGAATGCTGCCCGCCATGGCGGCCTCTGGCAAGAGCTTTTTGTCAGTGTTAATGCTGGCTGACCATTTTGTGCGCAATCCTGTACAATGTCGCGTCTATTTTCAGCCGCTCCGGATTCCCTGGTGAATTGCCGGTACCGGCCTTACGTCTACAGGTTGCTGCCTTGATCGCTACTGCCAATATTACGATGCAATTCGGGGCCAAGCCCTTGTTCGAAAACGTCTCAGCCAAATTCGGTAACGGCAATCGCTATGGCCTGATTGGTGCCAACGGTTGCGGAAAGTCGACCCTGATGAAAATCATGGGTGGCGATCTGGAACCGTCGTCAGGGCACATCATGCTCGATTCCAATATTCGCCTGGGTAAATTGCGCCAGGATCAGTTCGCCTTCGAGAGCTCCACGGTGATTGATACCGTGATCATGGGCCATGAAGAATTATGGGCGGTGAAAAAAGAACGCGACCGTATCTATTCGCTGCCAGAGATGACCGAAGACGACGGCATGGCCGTGGCGGATCTGGAAGTGCAATTTGCCGAGATGGACGGTTATACCTCGGAATCCCGCGCCGGTGAGTTATTGCTGGGCCTGGACATTCCTTTGAACCAGCACGATGGCCTGATGAGCGCACTGGCGCCGGGCTGGAAGCTGAGGGTTTTGCTGGCCCAGGCGCTGTTTTCAAATCCGGATGTGTTGTTGCTGGACGAGCCCACTAACCACCTGGACATTAACACCATCCGCTGGCTGGAAAGCATTCTGGTGGCGCGCAACAGCACCATGATTATTATTTCTCACGACCGCCACTTCCTGAACAGCGTGTGCACCCACATGGCGGACCTGGATTACGGTGAGTTGCGCTTGTTCCCGGGCAACTACGACGAGTACATGACCGCGGCCACCCAGGCCCGCGAGCGCATGTTGTCAGAAAATGCCAAGAAAAAGACTCAGATTGCCGAGCTTCAGCAATTTGTCAGTCGTTTTTCGGCCAACGCCTCTAAAGCCAAACAGGCCACTTCGCGGGCGCGCCAGATCGACAAGATTCAATTGGATGATGTAAAACCGTCCAGCCGCGTCAGTCCGTTTATTCGTTTTGAAGCGGGCAAGAAGATTCACCGCCAAGCGTTAACGCTGAAGGAATTAACCAAGGGTTTTACCGACATCCCGCTGTTCAAAAAACTCAGTCTGCAAATTGAAGCCGGTGAACGGGTTGCCATTATTGGCCCCAACGGCGTCGGTAAAACGACGCTGTTGCAATGTCTGACAGGGGAGTACCAGCCAGACAGCGGCGAGGTAAAGTGGACTGACAGTGCTCAGGTTGGTTACTTCGCCCAGGACCATACGTCAGATTTCGCTCAGGACATGAACGTGAACGAATGGATGGCACGCTGGACCACCGGCGGCGAGCAGGTTATTCGCGGCACACTGGGCCGCATGCTGTTTTCCAGCGATGACATCGAAAAATCTGTTCACGTGTTGTCAGGGGGAGAGCAGGGCCGAATGTTGTTTGGCAAACTGATTTTGCAACAGCCGAACGTGATGCTGCTGGACGAACCCACCAACCACATGGACATGGAGTCGATTGAAGCGCTAAACCTGGCTCTTGAAAACTACGAAGGCACGCTTATTTTTGTGAGCCACGACCGGGAATTTGTATCGTCCCTGGCGACCCGTATTATTGAGCTTGATGCCACCGGAGTCATCGATTTCAGCGGCAACTACGACGAATACCTGCGCAGCCGCGGCTACGTATAAGTAAGAGCAAGTAACGCACGTGGTTATGCAAGAGGATAGGGTGTGAATCAGTCAGACATTATTAGCGCTACCCGTCACTGGGTGGACACGGTAGTCGTTGGGTTGAACTTCTGTCCGTTCGCCAAGCGCGAACTCGTTAAAGACAGCGTGCGTTTTACCGTGTGCGAAGCGACGAACGAAGTGGAACTGCTGCAGTGTCTGCAGCAGGAACTCCAACGCATGGATGACGAGCCAGATCTGGAAACCACGCTGCTGATTCACCCTCACGCGCTGGACGATTTCATGCGGTATAACGAGTTTCTGGAACAAGCCAACGGCCTGTTGGCGGTTCTGGAAAGGGAAGGTGTTTACCAGGTTGCCAGTTTTCACCCGCACTATCAGTTTGCTGGCACCGGGCTGGATGATGCCGAAAACTACACCAATCGATCGCCCTACCCGATGTTGCATCTGCTGCGCGAAGCCAGCCTGGAAGTGGCCATTGATCACTATCCGAACGTAGATGACATACCAGAGCGTAATATTGAACTCACGCAAAAACTGGGTGTCCAGAAAATGCGCGCCTTACTGGCGAGCTGCCTGGAAAATCCTTCCTGACCGGAGTGTGCATGTCTGAAATCCGTCACCGTTCCCGCCCCTTCAGTTCCGATCAGCGCTTGCCGGATAGTGACATAGCTTCCAGCCTGCATCAGCCGGAGGAAGCCGGTGCCATGCTCGCCGACTTCATTCATAGCCATCCCAGATTGTTGATTCTGACCGGCGCCGGTGTCAGCACAGATTCCGGTATTCCCGACTACCGCGACGGCGATGGCGCCTGGAAGCGCAAGCAGCCGGTGCAGCATCAGGCCTTCATGGACAGCGTTCAAACCCGCCAACGTTACTGGGGCCGCAGCCTGATAGGCTGGCCGCTGATGCGCAACGCTGCACCCAATGCATCTCACCATCGTATTTCACAACTTGAAATGCTCAATCACAGTTCGCTGGTGGTTACCCAGAATGTTGACAGGCTTCATCAGAAGGCAGGTACCCAGGCGGTAACCGATTTGCACGGCCGCGCCGACGAGGTGCTGTGTATGAGCTGTGACTATCGATGCAAACGGGACGAGGTTCACCAGCGCTGTGCGATTCTGAATCCGCAATTCAGTGCTTATACGGCGGACGTGGCGCCGGATGGTGATGCTGATCTGGACATCGATTTTGCAGATTTCCAGCTGGCAGACTGCCCGGTGTGTGGTGGTATTCTAAAGCCAGACGTGGTGTTCTTTGGCGATTACGTGCCGAAGCAGCGGGTTTACGCGGCACTGGACGTGCTGAAAGCCAGCGACGGCCTACTGGTGATTGGCTCGTCGCTGATGGTTTACTCTGGGTTCCGCTTTTGCCGTTACGCTCATGAATGGGGTAAGCCCATCGCCACATTGAACTTGGGCCGGACCCGCGCGGAATCTCTGGCAGCGCTCAGGCTGAACGCCAGCATTTCGGACACCCTTCAGGTGTGCGTTAACCAGCTTTAACCGCAGGCCGGGCACAATCCGTTAGCGTGGAATTGCATTGTATGAAAGCCTGTTCTAGGCTGAAAGTACATGTTAATTCATGAGGATAAGAGGAGTTCAATTTTGAGCAGCTCGCATGTTTACAAGAAAGTTGAAATTGTAGGGTCATCTCCCAACAGCATTGAGGAGGCTATTCAGAACGCTCTGGACGAATGTGGTAAAAGTCTGCGTAACATGGAATGGTTTGAAGTGGTTGAAACCCGTGGCCATATTGTTGATGGCAAGGTAGGCCACTACCAAGTCAGTTTAAAAATTGGCTTTCGCATTGGTAAAGACTGATTTTGCGCGCTAGCTTATGTTGAACGGCAAAATCAAAAAGGCGGCTGCGCAATCAGCCGCCTTTGTCGTTTTCAGTCTGGCGAAATGGCAGTAATGTTTTACTTTCCTCAAAATAGCTGCGAACTCCCTCGCGCTCTTCAGCGACAAAATTTGCAATGGCATCGCGAAAGCCCAGGTGTTCTATGCCGTGCCACGAGTGGGTGAGTAGCGGCTCAAAACCCCGTACCAGCTTGTGCTCACCCTGGGCACCGGCGTCAAAATGCTGCAGACCAAGGCCTATGGCCAGTTCTATGCCCTGGTAATAGCAGGTTTCAAAGTGCAAATGATTGTACTCGTCGAGGCAACCCCAGTAGCGCCCGTAAAGGGTGTCAGAACCGCTTAGAAACAGCGCGCTGGCGATCATTTCACCTTGTTTGAGCGCGATCACGATGTGCACATGCTCTGGCATCTGGCGGAACAAACGCTCAAAAAAGTCACGGCTCAGATAAGGCCGCTGGCCGCGCTTAAGATAGGTTGCCTGGTAGAACACGTAGAAGCCATCAAGCACTTGGTCAGATATGTCTGAGCCGCCGACGCGCTGAAACTCAATGCCCTGATCGCTGACCTGTTTGCGTTCTTTGCGGATGGACTTGCGCTTGCGCGACGTTAATTGCGCCAGAAAGTCGTCGAAGGCTTCGTACCCGGCATTGTGCCAGTGAAATTGGCAGCCTAGCCGGTGCAATTGCGGGCTGTCTGGTGTTTGCGGCTGGCCAAGCAGTGCTTGATCCGCGCTGTCGGGAAACAGCAGATGCCAGGAATGGGCACCGATTGCTGTAATAGCGTCATCAAGCAACTGGTGCAGCGATGCGCTGTCCAGAATTTCGCGCAGCTGCGGCGTCAGCAGAAGCCGTGGACCCTGTGACGGGGTAAAGGGAATCGCCATCAGCAGTTTGGGATAATAAGGCTGGCCGTACCGCTGGTAGGCTTCGGCCCAGGCAAAATCGAACACGTATTCGCCGCGGGAATTGTTTTTCAAGAATGCTGGAATAATGCCGGTAATCTGACCCTGCTGGCGGATCACCAGATGGCTGGGCTGCCAGCCGGTAGCTGCACTGGTGCAGCCGCTGTGCTCCAATGCCTGAAGAAAATCGTAGCGCGCAAAGGGGTAATCGCTACCGGCCAATCTTTGCCAGTCTATAACGTTAATATCGTCGATAGACCGGCAAATCTGGATCTGGCTTTGCGCAGGGCCGTCAAAGGTAAGGCTTAATGGGGGGGCTTCGCGGTGGGTCATGTAAGTTCGATTTCCTGTAAGACGGTGCACTCACTGCACATACCTTACGCCAGAACCCCCCAGGCGATCACCCGTTGCGATTCATTTAGCCATCTTGTCGCAACGCTTTTGCTGTTTTTCCATTCTCTTTTGCATCTGTTGCTGACGTTCTTTGTGCATATCGCTCCAGATTTCGCGCTGTTCATCGGTCAGCTGAAGGCGATCGGCCGTTTCGTTGTGGCGTTTCATCATTTCTTGCTGACGCTGCGTGTGACGGGTTTGCATGTCGGCATTGGTCATTTGTTCGCACTGCTCTTGAATCCTTTGATGCTTGTTCTGGCCTTTTTCGTAGCCTTGAGCCACGGCAAGTGGAGCGGTCGACAGTAATGCGCAGGTTATCAAGGCAGCTGCGATGCGAACAGATTGGGGTGTTTTCATGGTGATTTCTCCGGTAACTCGTTTGTGATGAAGCCATTACTGATTCGTGGCTTCGTTTAGGTGGCTTTTTTTAAGGTGAGTTCATCTTATCGAAGGCAGTGTCAAGCGCTGTCAGCGTTGGGTAAAGGTTCTGTAAAGCCTTTGCGGCCAGCCAAGCTGGGTAAGTGCGGGCATGGTAGACTTGGGCTAAGCCAGAGCAGTCCCAGACGGAGTGAAGAAGGCATGCAAAATCGGGTGCTATTAATAGAGGATGACGACGAGCTACGCATGTTGCTGGCCCGTTACCTTGTTACCCAAGGCTTCACTGTGCGCGAAGCGGCCAACGGTAAAGACGGACTGGCACTGGCTCGAAGCGAATCCTGTGATATTGTGGTTCTGGATATTATGCTGCCTGATATCAACGGGCTCGACGTGCTGCGACAACTGCGTGTCAGCACTCATCTGCCAGTGATTCTGTTGACCGCCCACGGTGATGAAACCGATCGCATTGTGGGTTTTGAGGTGGGCGCCGATGACTACATCCCCAAACCCTGCAACCCCCGTGAGCTGGTAGCGCGCTTGCATGCACTGTTGCGCCGTATTGCGTGGGACCAGAAAGCGGAACTGGAAGACAGTCGCAATTATGGTGACTTGCGCCTTGAGCCAGCCCACAGGCGGGTGCATCAGAAAGGCGCGCCGCTGGATTTGACCGCTACCGAATACGAAGTTCTGCAGGTGCTTCTGGCTCACGCCGGTAGTGTGGTGCGTAAAACCGATCTGATGCAGTGGGCGCTGGGCCGGCGACTTGAAACTTACGATCGCACTCTGGATATGCACATCAGCAATCTGCGTAAAAAACTCGGCAACGACGAACCGCCCCGCATCGAAACCGTGCGCGGGCTTGGTTATAGCTACCGGGTAGTGGCATGAAGCCGTCTCATAACACAAATACTAACGCCGCCGACGGAGCTTCAGGGCCGGGGCGGCGCTTTGCGGTGCCACTGTTTTGGCGCATTTTTTTAATGGTATGGCTGGCCATGGCGTTAACACTGGTAGCTGGACAGTTGGTATCACGGCTGCTGGTGGAACAGGAACAGCAGGCCATGGCGCGCCAGCTTGGGTTGTATGAGCTAGGCCAGGAAGCGCTGGCGCTCAGCCAGAGCGGCGGCGGTGACGCGGCCCGCAAGTTTTTGCGCCAGCAAGGCCGAACCTTGGGCCTGCATCTAATTCTGGCTGGGCCCGAGACTTCCGATGGTCTCGGCCATAGTCGCAATCTGCCGGCTAATGTTCACAACCGTATGGATTCACACTGGTTGGCCTTGAAACCTGCCGCGATTGAATTGGCAGGTAATCATAGATTGATTGCCTGGCCCCGTGGCAAATCCGCCGGCTGGTTGGCCCCCGGATCTTTGAGGGCCATAAACGCCGGCTTTGCGGTAGTGCTGGTCTCCCTGGCCTGCTGGCTGATTGCCCGGCGGCTTTCACGGCCGTTAAAAACCATGGAAGTCACCGCTCGCGCCATCGCTGCCGGCGACAAGAGCCTGCGGGTTGACCCCAAGGTTGCCTCGCGCCGTGATGAAATTGGCGCTCTGGCCAATGCATTTAACGCCATGACCGCACAGTTGTGGGGTCTTCTTGACCGCCAGCAGCAGCTATTACGGGATATATCCCACGATTTACGTACGCCATTGGCACGGCAGCGGGTAGCCATTGAGCTGGCGCTGGACGGTGGCGGGGATAGTGCATTGCTCAACAGCATATTGCGCCAGAACGAGCGCCTGGAAGCCATGACCGAGCAGGTGCTGACCCTTTATCGGCTGGCCGCCCAGGGCGAGCAGTTTGCGTGCCAGCCAGTGGCTGTTATGGAGCTATTAAACGCTTTGCTGCAAGACGCAGCAGGGTATGCCCGTGGACGGGATGTGCAATGCCGGCTGAATGCCAGCGAGCAGGCAACTCACACGCTGGTTCTGGGTGATGCCGGCCTGTTGCACAGAGCCTTTGACAATATTCTACAGAATGCTCTGGACCATACGCCACCAGGACAAGCCTTGACCGTTGCGGTCACGGTTGCAGACAACCGGCTATGGATTGAAATTACCGACAGCGGCCCCGGTGCGCCAGACGAAGCCCTGGCGCACCTGTTTGAACCGTTCTATCGCAGCGACCAATCCCGTGGTGGCCCGGGCTGGGGGCTGGGGCTGGCAATCGCGCAAAAGGTAATTTTAGCCCACGATGGTGAGGTCACTGCCGTTAACGCCGCCGCAGGTGGCCTGGTGGTTCAGGTAAAACTGCCGGTGTTTGTGGTCAGCTGAGCATGCACTCCGCCAACAGCCAATAGATATTCCGGGCAAACAGGCAAAACCGAATGAAAAAAGACTACCCCGTCCCCGCCGGTTATCTTGAGCGGGTCACGGAAATTAAAAAGAGCCGTTTTATAGCCCGCGTGGCCCCGGTAAACAGTCGCGATGAGGTTCATCAATGGCTGGCACAGGCGCAGGCAGATCATCCTGATGCCCGCCATATCTGCTGGGCGTATCAGATTGGCCGCCCGGGCTCGGCGGCCGAAGCGGCCATGAACGACGATGGCGAGCCTTCTGGCACCGCCGGAAAGCCGATACTCAGTGTTATCCAGCACAAAGACATGGGGGATGTGCTGGTATTGGTCATTCGCTATTTTGGCGGAATAAAGCTGGGCGCTGGAGGCTTGGTGCGAGCCTACGCAGGTGCCGCAGAAAGTGTACTGTCGGCGGTAGAGCGGGTGGTACACCAACCCAGCCGGTTGGCCTTGGCGATGATTGGTTTTGCCGATGAACAGCCTCTGCGGCATTGGTGCGAACTGCATAACGCGACCATTACCGAGATCAATTATGGCCAGCAGGTAGCTGTATCTGTCGACGTGCCAGAACCTGCGACAGAAGATTTTGCCGGTTTTTGCAACGCCCGCGGATTGAATTATCATTTCGATACCTGACCCGCTCGCCGGGCGGCGCGTATACTGTTCCAAACCGTTAATTTGAGGAGAACGCGATGATGCGCTTTGTAACCTGTGTAGTTGTAGCGCTGGCTTTGGCCGGTTGCGCAAGCAACGTGGTGACGGATTATGATTCAGCCACGGTTTTTGGTGATTACAACACTTGGGCCTATGCCGACGATGCTGGCGCCGATTCTTTTCTGTCACTCGACGGCAGCCGCGTTCAAAGCGCGCTGGAACGTGAGCTGGAAGGCGAGGCTATGAAGCTGGTTAGCGCCGCTGACGCGGACGTGCTGGTAAATTGGCACATTGCCAAGGAAGAGCGCCTGGAGCAAAGCGGTCTTGGCCTGGGGTTTGGTTTCGGTACCGGTAATTTTGGTTGGGGCCTGTCGGCACCGCCTCCGGTGCGTGAAGTCGACGAGGGTAAACTGGTGATTGAGCTGGCCGATGCACAAAGCCGCCAGGTGATTTGGCGCGCAGCCAGCAAGCGCTACCTGAACGAAAATCAGTCGCCAGAAACGCGGCGCAAGCTGATCGACGAAGTGGTTCAGGAAATGTTCACCAAATATCCGCCAGGGCTGGACTGAATGAGTAAAAAGCACGACGGTGGGCTGGTTTATTCCACCGATCAGGGCCGCATGTGCCCTCAGTGTCGTCATCCGCAGGAACAGTGCAGCTGCGGAAAGGAACAACGCCCGCTGGGTGATGGTGTGGTGCGGGTCAGCCGCGAAACCAAAGGGCGTAAAGGCAAGGGCGTTACCCTGATTAGCGGCATACCCTTGGCAGAGAAAGAGTTGAAAGCTTACACCAAAGAGCTCAAGGCCAAATGCGGTACCGGTGGCACCCTTAAAGACGGTATTGTCGAAATTCAGGGCGACCAGCGGCATATTCTGGTGCCGTTGCTGATGCAGAAAGGTTGGGTAGTAAAACGTTCCGGCGGTTGACCCTGCTCATCAACAAACAGCCATCTGCAAGCAGCAATTGACGATTAACAACACGAACAACCGACGGGAACGGGTATGCACGTAGTGGTTTTAGGCGCGGGTGTGGTTGGCGTTACCAGTGCCTGGTTTTTGCAGCGCCAGGGTTACCAGGTCACAGTGATAGATCGCCAGCCAGCAGCCGGGCTTGAAACCAGTTACGCTAACGGCGGCCAGATTTCCGTGTGCCACGCCGAGCCTTGGGCCAATCCGTCAACGCCGCTGAAGGTTCTGAAATGGCTGCATCGTAATGACGCACCGCTGCTGTTCCGCCCGCGACTGGATGCGGCCCAATGGCGCTGGGCGCTGGCGTTTCTGGGCCAATGCACATCTGCACGGGCGGCCGACAATCTGCGTCAGATGGTCAACTTGGGCCTTTACAGCCGCAGCAAATTACAGGAACTGCGAGCCGAGCTGGGCTTGGACTACGACCACCTGACCCGTGGAATTCTGCACTTTTACACCAGCCAGAAAGAATTCGACAGTGCTCTGGAGCCGGCACGCCAGATGCGCGAATTGGGCTGCGATCGGCAGGAGGTGAGTGCCGCGCGGGCAATCGAACTGGAGCCTGCTCTTGCGCGCCTGAAGCATCGCCTCGCAGGTGGCACCTACACCGCGGAAGACGAATCCGGTGATGCCCGCAAATTTACTCAAGCCCTGGCAGAGCGCTGCAAACAGGCGGGTGTGGTTTTCAAACACAACACCGAAGTGGTTGGGTTTCAGCGCGGTATCGGGCGTGTAGATGCGGTGGAAACCCTGTCCCAAGGCCATCACGATAGTCTGCGCGCAGACGCCTGGGTTCTCAGCCTGGGTAGCTTTAGTGCGCCACTGGCGCGGCAATTGGGGCTGGCTTTGAATATTTATCCGGCCAAGGGCTATTCAATTACCGTGCCGGTGAAAAATCCGGATGCCGCATTCAATGTCAGCCTGACCGACGATGAGTACAAGCTGGTTTATTCACGCTTGGGTGATCGTATGCGCATTGCGGGTACGGCCGAGTTTAGCGGATATTCCCGGCGCCTGAATGTCACACGCTGCCAAGCGGTATTGCGCCGGGTGGCGGCGGTCATGCCTGAGGCGGGTCATTGGGAGCAGGCTGAATACTGGAGCGGGTTGCGGCCGGCAACGCCTTCCAGTGTGCCTTACGTGGGTAAAAGCGCCATTAGTAACCTGTTCCTGAATACTGGCCATGGGACTTTGGGCTGGACCCATGCATGCGGGTCAGCGGCCGCGTTGGCGGATATTATCGCCGGACGGCCGCCGCAGCTGGATTTCCGTTTCTGTGGTTTAACCTAACTGATCGCGAATCTGCTTCTTGTTGATCTTACCCACGCTGGTTTTTGGAATGTCGTCCACAAAGTCCATTTGCTGGGGGATAGCCCACTTGTTGATTTCGCCTTTATCCACATAGCGCTGCAAGTGCGCTTGAATGTCTTCCTGTGTGGCATCCTGGCCGGGCTTTAGTGTGATCAATGCGTGTGGGCGCTCGCCCCATTTTTCATCGGCAACGCCCACAACCGCAGCGGCTGCGACCGCCGGATGCTGGCTGATCAGGTTTTCCAGGTCCAGTGACGACAACCATTCACCACCGGTTTTGATCACATCCTTGATGCGGTCTTTAATCGTCAAGGTCTGATTAGGCTCCATGCTGGCCACGTCGCCAGTGTGCAGCCAGCCGTGTTGCCAAAGTTCTTCGCCTTTTTCCGGCTCTTTCAGATAGCTTTGGGTTAACCAGGGCGTACGCGCGACAACTTCGCCTTTGGCCTGACCGTCGTGGGCGACCGGTTTGCCATCGGTGTCCACAATTTCAACCTGCACCAACGGAATGGCGACACCGGTTTTCACCCGCAGTTCGGCCTGTTGCGCCAGGGGCAGCTCCAGATCTTCCGGTGTCAGGTGGGTGACGGTCAGAATCGGGCAGGTTTCCGACATGCCGTAACCGGTGTACATGCGGATGCCCAGCTCGGCTCCGGCTTCACACAGACCTTTGGTCAGAGCGCTACCGCCTATCAGCACCTGCCAGTTGCTCAGATCTGCGTCTTTGATGGACTCGGTGGCCAGCAGCATCTGCATAATGGTGGGCACGCAGTGGGAAAAGGTCACATTGTGGGTTTTGATCAGGTCCATCAGCAGTTCGGGTTCATAGCGCCCGGGGTATACCTGTTTAATGCCCATTAAGGTGGCAGCGTAGGGAACACCCCATGCGTGCACGTGGAACATGGGCGTCATCGGCATGTAAACAGAACTGGAGCGCAGCAGCGGCGCCTCGTCGAACATTGAAAGGGAGCCTACCATGGCCATGGTGTGCATCACCAACTGGCGATGGCTGAACATCACACCTTTAGGCTTGCCGGTAGTGCCAGTGGTGTAAAAGCAGGTGGCTACGCTGTTTTCGTCAAAATCCGGGAAGTCGAAGTGGCTGTCTTCCTGGGCCAGAAGCTGCTCGTATTCACCCAACATCGGCACGCTGGCGGCTGCAGGCTGGTCGTTATCGGTCAGCTGTATGTAGTGTTTTACCGTCTCGATCTGGTCTTTAACAGCATCGAGTATGGGCAGGAAATCGTCGTGTATCAGCACCACATCGTCTTCGGCGTGATTCATGGTGTATACGATCTGATCCGGTGACAGCCGCACGTTAACGGTGTGCAGAACGGCGCCAATCATCGGTACCGCAAAAAAGCATTCCAGATAGCGGGGCGTATCCCAGTCCATCACTGCAACGGTGTCGCCGGCTTTAACTCCGGCTTTGGTCAGGGCGTTGGCCAGGCGGCCGATACGGGCTTGCAACTCGGTGTAGGTGTAGCGACTTTTGTTCGCGTAAATAATTTCCTGGGAGCCGGCGAATCGCGGCCCGGAAGCCAGTAATTGCTTGATCAGTAATGGATACTGATAGGCGTTTTCTGCTGGAGTCAACAAACGGGTCGAGGCCATGACAATATCCTTTTTGTTATCGGGGGAGGTGGGCCGCTTCAGCCGTAGGTGCACAAATAGGCGGTATCGTATTCGACGGTAACCCGAAAGGTGGAATCGGGCGCAACCCCGAAGCATTCACCGGCACCGTAGGTCATCCATGTTTCCACACCTGGCAAGCACACCGACATCACACCGCTGACAATGGTCATGGTTTCTTTTTGCTGGGTGCTGAACTGGTATTCGCCAGGGCTTATTACGCCAATGGTGGCGGGTAAAGCGTCTGACTGAAAGGCGATCGACTTTGCTTTGCCATCAAAATATTCATTTACCTTAAGCATAAACAGAACTCCGTGTCGGACTGTTTCAGAAATCATTTTGCGTAGTCAATATGCGCCTAATCTAGCGCACTATTTAACTTAGCGCACCGCTACCGTTTTTGCCGCCGCAAGCGCTCACATTTGAGGGGTGGACGCAGAATTCGGAAAAACCGTACGCTAAGCCCGGTTAGTGGCATAGAGCCCTAGAGTGCAGCATGTCACGCAGTGGATAGTTCCTACTCGACTGCATCTGCTAGGCTAGTTTGCTGGAGTGTGGCAGCAAGGGTAGCAAATCCGTTATATAACACTTTGTCATTGTCAAACGGCGTGCTGATGCTTGCCCGGATATATTGAGGAACCGCGCCTCTCCCAACGGCAAAAGCTTCAGCTGCAGCCACTAGGTGGTTTTTCTGACGCAGCTCGATTTCCACTTCTGAAGCTCTCCAGGGCTCGGGCACCTCAATCCAGAAATGCGGACTATGGGGATGGGTTCTAACATTCAGCCCACTCAATAGCCCCGCCACGAGGTCTTTACGCCTGCGGATCTCTGCAACCTGCTGCTTAAGCAACGCCTTCGCGCTACCGTCTTCGATCCACAAGCTGGCGAGCTCGAACGTCAGAGGTGTGGCCATCCAGCACGTGGCGCGCAGTGCGGCAACCAAACGGTCGATCAACTGGGCCGGAGCGTAAATGTAGCCCACTCGAAACCCCGCTGCTACGGCTTTACTCAGGCTGGAAAGGATGACCCCTCTTTCCGGCGCATACTGGCTGAGTTGAGGTGGACGATCCTCAACAAACACAGCATGAGCCTCATCTTCGATAATGAACAGGTTGTGGCTCCGGCAGATCGTTGCGATTGCTTCCCTTCTCTCTGCGCTCAATACTGCGGTTGTCGGATTCTGAATGGTGGGTGTGCAATACAGGGCCGATACCCGGTTCTTTCGGCAAATCTCTTCGAGTGACTCCGGGATCAGGCCCTGATCGTCCATCTCTGCGCCCAGCAGCCTGATGCCAAGAAAACGAGCCGCAGAGATCAAGCCTGGATAGGTTAGCTGCTCAGTAACCAGAGTGTCCCCAGGCCGAAGCAATGCCATGAGTGCGCACAGCAAGCCGTGTTGGCCACCATTGACGCAGAGAACTTGATCAGCATTAGCTTCGAAGTTATCCGTTGAGAGCCAGGCCGCGCCAGCGCGGCGATAGCGTGACAGACCTGCTTCAGGGGTATAAAGCGCAATCTCATGAAGCGTCTGCTGATCATCGGCCAGGCGCCTCAGAGCTTCGGCCAAGAGTATCGTCTCCTGCCCTGGAATATGCATATTCCGGCTCATGTCAACACGCTGCAAAGGCTTCTCAATGAAGTTTCGAAAACCCTCCTCGCGCTCCCGTTCCATACTCCGTTTGCTCACAAATGTTCCATCACCCACACGAGCCTGGACCAGCCCCATGCGTTCAAGTTCCTCGTAAGCACGGCTGATGGTTCCAGGCGTGACACCGAGTTGATCGGCTAGCCTGCGGTGTGGAGGCAACTTGGTTCCTTCTTGAAAAAAATCATCAGAAATTTTTTCTTCGAATGCATTAGCCAATCGCATGTATTTCGTGCCTTGGCCAGCAATAAGAGCCTCTTTAAGAAATAACACCGTGTCAATGTTTGGTTTGACACCCATATTTCATCCCTCTACGCTAATTCACACAATTATTTACACATTTGAACGAATTGTAGCACTATTTCAGCTCAAGCCAAAAGGAATGACATCATGTCAATGTCTGAAGCAATCAGCGCGCCAAGTAAATATCCTAAACTGTGGACGGCTAAAGTGGTGACATCCGTTCTGTTCTTGATCGTCTGCTTGAGCTGGGGAACGACTTGGCTTGGAATAAAGATCGCTGTTGAGAGTGTCCCACCAATCACATCCTCCGGTGTTCGGTTCCTGATCGCCTTCCCGATGTTCCTGGTATTCGCCTTGATACGCCGGGAGCCCATTTGGTTCCCGCGAGAAAAGACGGGGTTCTTTGTGTTTGTGATCTTGACCTACTTTACTCTACCTTACTACCTACTGAACTTCGGCGAAGTGCACGTATCTTCCGGCTTGACCGCGTTATTGTTCAGCACGATGCCTGTTTTCATTCTCATATTTTCTAGGATCTTCCTAAAGGAAAGAATTTATTTCTCGCAGATAGTTGGTATAGGTATAGGATTCGGTGCCTTGTTTATGATCATCAGATCTCAGGGCCTGTATCTTGATCACGCAGATTTTGTTGGTATTGTCGCCATCTTGGCAGCGGCAGTGATGCATGGGCTTTGCTATGTGATCACTAAGAAGAGTGGCGCTGAAATCAGTGTGATTACCTTCAACACTCTACCTATAGGTATTGCAGGGCTATTGCTGACAGTTGCGGGCTACGCTCTGGAGAGCCCCGATTTTGCAGCGGTGTCAATCAGGTCATGGAGCGCACTCGCGTATCTTGGTTTAGTGGCCTCGATTGGCGGCTTTATCGTGTACTTCTTTCTTTTGAAGCGCTTGAGTCCAGTCATCCTCTCCTTTGTATTCATTATCTTTCCTGTCGTGGCTGTGGCCATTGGCTCGTGGTATGAAGGGCGGCCGATATCACATGACCTTGCCCTTTACTCAGGAATATTGCTGACAGGATTTGCAATTACAAAACTCCCCATTGAAAAACTCTTTACCAAAAACACTTAATCAATTGGCGAAAACATGGACGTTTTAAATTTTGACAACTTGGAACGAATCTACAGCCACGCCTCTGGTGTGTATCCAGAGGAATGCTGTGGCTTTGTTTTTGCCGACGGAACCATTCATCTCGGAACAAATATTCAGAATGAGTTAAATCAAAGAAACCCTGATACATATAAGCGCAATGCCGCTAATGGTTATACCTTCTCGGTTCTTGGTACCGTGGCGCTAAATAAAAGTTTTCGAAGTGATAATCCTGCCGTAGTCATTTACCACTCTCATCCCGACGTCGGTGCGTACTTCAGCACTGAGGACCGAGATAAGACCTTATTCAGGCTACCAACCAACTAAAAACGAGGGCCTCCTGATGACGAAGACTAGTCAAACTCTGCAGATATTCGATGATGCTCCGTATCAGACGGAATTTACTGCAAGAGTGGTGGAAATTAGAGAAACAGCAATCGCCTTAGATAAAACTCTTTTCTATCCAACCGGGGGTGGTCAACCGGGGGATATTGGCCACCTATTAATGCCAGATGGAACACCCATAGTGGTGAGAGAGACATTCAGAGACTCCAAAAACAAGAATCTCATCTGGCATGAGATTGCTGCCCAGCCTGAAAAAATCGAAGCCGGGCTTATGGTCACTGGCTCAATCAATTGGGAGCGCAGGTATCAGCACATGAAGATGCATACATGCCTCCATCTACTTTGCGCGATTGTCCATGCTCCGGTAACTGGCTGCAGTATTAGCCCTGATAAGGGCAGACTGGACTTTGACTTGCCCGACACATCGCCAGACAAGGAGGTCGTAACGACACAGTTGAACGAATTGATCAATGCCTCTCGCAATGTGACGATCAGACGCATCTCTGCTGATGATAACGATCAGGTGCAGAAGTTAACCCGGACGCAGTTGGTTGCCCCGCCGGTCATTGCCGGAGCCGTACGAGTGGTTGAAATACCCGGTGTGGACGTCCAACCCTGCGGTGGCACTCATGTGCGTAATACCGCCGAAATAGGTGCCGTTGTGTGCAGCAAAATTGAAAAGAAAAGCCGCCACAACAGGCGAATTATCATTAGATTTGCTTAATGCTAACAAATAAAGATAGGTGGCGGGCAGTCGCCATCTATCTCGCCCCCTACGAATGCAAGAAAAACCTTCGCGTACGATTTTTTCCGAGTTCTGCGTCCGCCCCTTTGACAGCGTTTTATTGCTGCCAGGGGTCGCCGCGGGTATTGCCAACTTTAGGTACTTCCATGTGCATAGCGGCTTTTGCCATCATGTTGGCGCTTGGCGGTGCGGTCAGCAGCAAAAAGACCATAATCAGAATCTCCACGAAGCCTGTGCCCACCGGCTGGTTGGCGAACCAAATCATCGACGCTAATGCCATAGCTCCCACGCCCACGGTGGTGGCCTTGGTCGGCCCGTGCAGGCGGGTAAAAAAATCGGGCAAGACCGTTAGCCCGATGGCGCCCACCAGTGTAAATACGGCACCCAGCAACAACAGGGCTGCGATAACGAATTCGATAAACAGGTTCATTGTTGTGTCGTCTCCTTTGCAAAGCGCCTGGCGCCTCGCTCTGCACCCTTGTTATTCAATAACGCTGCCGCGTTTCAGATATTTGGCCATAGCCACCGTGCTGACAAAACCCATGACGGCAATCAGCAACGCGGCCTCCAGGTACAGACGGGTGTTCAACGTAATACCCAGAAGAATGATGAGCGCGATGGCGTTGATGGCCAGAGTATCTATGGCCAGAACCCGGTCTGGGGCATGTGGGCCAACAATCAGACGATACACGTTAAGCAAGGCCGCAATCACCACCAGGGCGATGGATATCTTCAAGACAATCACAATCATTGGAACATCTCCATCAAAGGCTTTTCATAACGATTGTGAATGGCCTCAATCACTTCTTCTGCGGTTCGGGTGTCTAGCGCGTGAATCAGCAGAATCTTGTGATCATCACTGATATCGGCGGTCACCGTGCCGGGTGTCAGGGAAATGGTGCTGGCCAAAATAGCGATAGCCTGTGGGCAGTCAAGCTGCAGCGGGTAGCTGATAAACATCGGTTCCGGCCGGCGCGGGCTGATAATCAGCCAGGCCACTTCAAAGCTGGCAATCACGATGTCCCATAACACCAGCAGCAAATAACCCGGTAAACGCCAAGCCTTGAACACCGCCGGGCGCTCAGGCCAGAAGCTTTGGGTGAGCTGCGGAATACCCCAGGCCAGTATCAAACCCACAACCACGCTTCCACCGCCAACGCCATCGGCAAGCAACTGCCAGATGCTGAACAGCAGAAGGCTTAGCCAGGGTTGCGGGAAACTCAGGCGATCCAGCATTACGAACTCTCCTCAACCATTGGCGCCTGCAAAGTCTGGATATAACCACGGGTGTCCAGCAGCTGCACTGCAGTGGCGTTGGTATAGGCACTGATAGGCCCGGCCAGTGCCACCATTAATACGCTCATACCAATCAGCGCGCCGGTAGAAATGGCCAGCAACGGCGTTACCGGGGTGCTGTTTTCAATTTCGCCTTCAATATTGCGCCAAAATACCACACTGCCGGCGCGGCTATAGGCAATCAGAGTGAAAAAGCTCCCCGTGAGAACCGTACCCCAAAGCCACGCCATTTCCACGCCGCTGGTGGTGGATTGCAGAATCATCACTTTGCCAAAGAAACCGCTTAGTGGTGGTAAACCTGCAGCGGACACCGCGCCAAAGAAAAACAGCGAGCTAAGCAGGGTTCGATGACGAATCTGCGGCGCCATAACGATTTTGTCAGAAGCGGATCCGCGCTGGCTGCGCACCAGCTCAATCAGCAAAAACAAACCGCCCACTGTCCAGGTAGTGCTAAGCAAGTAGAACAGGGCCGCAGCCAGGCCTTTTTGCGAGCCCAGCGCGATGGGTGCCAGTATAGTGCCAACCGAAATGACCAGCTGCCAGGTCACCAGGGTGCGCAAGGTTTGTGCGCCCATAGCGCCAATAACGCCCATAATAAGGGTGGCGAGCGCTAGCGGGAAAAGCCAGTTCATGCCCAGATTAGCCATCTCGCCGGCGTTGGCGCCAAAAATCAGCGGGTAAACCCGGATAATCCCGTAGATACCGACTTTGGTCATAATGGCAAAAAATGCAGCGACCGGCGCGGTAGCGCTGGCATAGGCCCGTGGTAGCCAGAATGTCAGTGGCAACACCGCTGCTTTAAGGGCAAATACCACCAACAACAGCATGCCACCGGCTTCGACCAGAAAACGTTGGTCGCCGCTGACCTGTGGCACTTTCACGGCCAGGTCGGCCATATTCAATGTGCCGGTAACGCTGTAAATCATGCCCACGCTGATCAGAAACAACGACGAACCCACCAGGTTTAATACGACATAATGCAGCCCTGGCGTTGAGCGCGTGCTTCCACTGCCGTGCATCAGCAGTCCGTAAGAGGCAATCAGCAGAATCTCAAACGCAACAAACAGGTTGAACAGGTCGCCGGTCAGAAAGGCGATATTCAGGCCCATCAGCTGGAACAGGAACAGGCTGTGGAACTGGCGCGTACCTTCGTCGGCACCCCCGATCGAGAACAGATGGCACAGCAGTGCCAGCGACGCCGTTAGAACCAACATCATGGCCGCCAAACGATCCAGCACCATCACAATGCCGAAGGGTGGCTGCCAGTTGCCCATGGCGTAGACACGGTAGGTGTCGTCGCTGGCCAGATTTAGCAGAACAATGGCGGCGGCCAAGGTCAGAACCGAGGTAATAATGGCCAACACCCGGCGCAACGGCATGGGCGCGTAGCCTACAAATATTTGCAGAATAGCGCCCAGTAGCGGGATCAGAATCGGAGCAAGCAGCCAGTGGGTCATAGTGGCCGACGCTCCCGCGCATGCTTGGAAGCCGGCGTACGCTTTTTCGGGTCGCCGTCTACGTGATCATTACCGTGGTCGGCCAGGTTGCGCAGTGATAACACCACCACGAATGCGGTCATGGCAAAGCCGATAACAATCGCGGTTAACACCAGCGCCTGGGGCAATGGGTCTGCGTACTGGTCAGCGGTGCCCAGAATCGGCTGGCTGCCGGTGGCCAGGCGCCCGCTGGCGAACAGGAACAGATTTACCCCGTACGACAGCATGGTCAGGCCCAGCACCACCGGGAACGTGCGGGCGCGCAGCAGCAGATATATTCCGCCGGCGGTGAGCGCACCAATGGCGAGTGCGAATACAAGTTCCATTATTCGGTCTCTCTTTGAGTCAGGGTAGTCGTGTCAGCGCCGTAGCTCGACTCGCTGTTTACAGGACGGATAGCGGAATGGGGGTTGATGCGGCCTACACTGACCAGCATCAGCAGTGTGGCACCCACCACCGCCAGGTACACACCCAGGTCAAACACCAGCGCCGAGGCCAGCTCGAACTTACCCACCACCGGCCAGGTGATATAGCCGAATGTGGAGGTCAGGAACGGATAACCAAACGCCAGGCTGCCGGCGCCAGTAATAACGGCAAACAGCAGACCTAGCGCAATCACATTGTGATAGCGCATGGCGATGCGGTCTTCGGTCCAGGAAAAGCCACTGGCGATGTACTGAAGAATCAGCGCAACGGCGGTTATCAGCCCGGCAATAAAGCCCCCCCCTGGCAGGTTATGACCGCGCAGGAATATAAACGCGGATACCATCAGCGCCATTGGTAGCATCGGACGGGCAATCTGTTTGAGCATGGTGGGGTGGCTTTGGCGGGCCCATGCGTGGCCCAGGCCGTCGCCCGGAGGCGGCGTAAGTGTCGTGTTTTTGAGCATTGCAAAAATGCCCAACGCTGCAATCGCCAGCACTGAAATTTCACCCAAGGTGTCGAAGCCGCGGAAATCCACCAAGATCACATTGACCACGTTGGTACCACCACCACCTGTTTTGCTGTTTGCCAGAAAGAACTCGGAAATCGAACTGAACGGCTGGGTCAGAATGGCTAGGGTAATTATGGTCATGCCGCTGCCGGCTAACAGGGCTATCCCCATGTCACGAACGCGGCGACCACGGCTGCTCTCAACGGGTGTCCATGAGGGCATGTAGTAAAGTGCCAGCATTAACAGCACAACGGTGACGACTTCTACCGACAGTTGGGTCATCGTCAGATCTGGCGCCGAGAAACGCACAAAGGTGAGCGCGGTTAACAACCCGACGACGCTGATCAGTACCAGCGCAAAGAAGCGTTCACGGTGCATGGCTGCAGTGGCCAGAGCGCTGGCAATCAGAACCGCACCCAAAGTTGCCGTGGGCCAGTCCACCGGGGTTAGCCCGTTGCTGCCGATAAAAATGCCCATTTTGCTGATCGGTAAAAACGCCACGGCCAGAGCGCTGACAATTAACAGCATAACGTAGCGCTGCAGTGAGCCGTTCTCGGTGGCGGCGGTAAACCGGTTGGCCCTGAGGCCAAGGCTGAACACCACTTTTTCGAAGATCGCTTTTTCATCAATCTCGCGGAAGCGGTCGTGAAAGGCAAAGAAACGCTCGCGCTGGCTGTACATCAGCAAGCCGCCAAAGAACGCCAAAAAGCTCATAAACAGTGGCAGGTTAAAACCGTGCAGCACTGCCAACTGATAGTCCGGTGCTGGCACGCCCAAGGTTGCGGAAGATGCGGCGTAAAGCAGGGGGCCCACGGATATGGCCGGGAAAATACCCACCATCAGACAGGCGAACACCAATATTTCCACAGGGATTTTCATATAGCGCGGCGGTTCATGAGGTGGGTAGATGGGCAGATTTACGGGCTTGCCGTTAAAAAACACGTCATGGATAAACCGGGCGGAGTAAGCAACCCCGAAAATGCCGGCCAAGGTCGCCACAATGGGCGGTAGCCAGGCCCAGTAACCGGGAAGGTTGAGTGCCAGAGACTCAGCGAAAAACATTTCCTTACTGAGAAAGCCGTTCAGTAGCGGTACACCGGCCATAGAGGCCGCTGCCACCATTGCCAGGGTGGCGGTGTGGGGCATAAATCGCCAAAGCCCGTTAATGCGGCGCATATCGCGGGTGCCGGTTTCATGGTCAATAATGCCGGCCGCCATGAACAGTGAGGCCTTAAACGTGGCGTGGTTGATGACGTGAAACAGGGCAGCAATTGTGGCCAGTTCCGTACCCATGCCGAGCAACAGAACAATCAACCCCAGATGGCTCACAGTGGAGTACGCCAGTAAGCCTTTGAGGTCGTGTTTGAACATGGCGATGTAAGCGCCTAAAAGCAGCGTTGCCATGCCGGTAAAACTGACCATGTAAAACCATTGTTCAGTGCCTGCCAGCGCCGGATACAGCCGCGCCAGCAGGAATATGCCGGCCTTAACCATCGTGGCCGAGTGCAGGTAGGCCGATACCGGCGTAGGCGCCTGCATGGCGTGGGGCAACCAGAAATGGAATGGGAACTGGGCCGATTTTGTAAATGCGCCGAGCAGCACCAAAGTGAGCGCAACCGGATAAAGCGCGTGTGCTTTGATGATGGGCCCTGCGGCCAGCACATCGTCCAGCTCGTAGCTGCCGACAATCTGACCGATGATGAGAATACCTGCTAACAGGGCCAGGCCACCGCCGCCGGTGATCGTCAGCGCCATGCGGGCACCGCGCCGCGCGCCTTTTTTGTGGGTCCAGAAACTGATCAGTAAAAACGACACTAAGCTGGTGATTTCCCAAAAAATCAGCATCAGCAACAAATTGCTGGAAAGCACAATGCCAAGCATTGAACCCTTGAAACACAGCAGCAGGCCGTAAAACTTGCCAATGTTTTCTTCAGGTTTCAAATAGTAGCGGGCGTAGAGAATGATCAGGATACCAATCACCAGAATCAGCAGTGCGAACAGCAGTGACAAGCCATCCAGGCGGAAACTCAGCGACAGCCCCATCGCAGGTAACCATTCGTAGGTGTGCAGGACAACGCCGCCGTCTGCCAGTGTTTGCCAGTGGGGGAACAACGCGGCGAGCGCAATCAGCGCGGGAACGGTTGACGCAATAGCGATGGCTGTGCGCCCGCCTTGCGCGAAAAGTGGTGCGGCCATGGCGCCTAAGAAGGGCAGTAAAACAACCAGGGGGAGCGACATCGCAATCTCAATTGTAGGTGTAGGACAGAAAAAGATGGTACCAGCGATCTATTACCAACGGGCTATCACCAGCGAGCTAGCACCCGTTAACGATGAGCTGCCTAATGCCGTGGAGGGTCTGGAAAATAGGGAAGCTTGCCACGATAGCGGGCGATGTCATCCAGGCGAGGTAGATCTGATGTAAACCAGCAGTTGTGCGACCTCTCCGTCATGATTACTCCGTATAAAAAATATCAAAAGAATGATACGTGCCGCAGTCTGAAGGTCAAGGAACTTGTGGCCTGGCGCTATAACCGCGCTCATGTTGGCGCCATGTTAAAGAGTGGCTATCCAGCGGTTATCTGTGGCATAAAGAGCGCAGCAATTTTAAAACGGCCGTATGAAAATGGCCCAAAGCCGGAGACCGCGTAATGACCGATACCCTGATTGACCGTCGCGACCTGTCGTTCCAACTTTACGAAGTACTGGGTATTGATGTGTTGGCCGAGCGCGAGCGTTTTGCTGACCACAGCCGCGATACCTTCGATGCCGTCATCGAGACCGCTGACAAAATGGCGCGGGAGACATTCGCCAATCACAATCGGGCCGCCGATCAGGACGAACCCCGGTTTGTGGATGGCAAGGTGATCATGCTGCCACAGGTAAAACAGGCGTTTGACGCCTATGCCCGCGCTGGTTTCATTGCCGGTCGTTACGATTACGAGCTTGGCGGCATGCAGCTGCCGGAAACGGTCATGGCGGCCTGTAACGGCTTTTTTACCGCGGCGAATCCCGGCACCGCGGGCTACCCGTTCCTGACCACCGCAGCGGCAAACCTGATTCGAGTGTTTGGCAATGAATCTCAGAAGAGCCTGTTTCTGCCGCCCATGCTCGATGGTCGATACGCCGGCACCATGGCCCTTACCGAACCCCATGCGGGTTCGTCGCTGGCAGACATTCGCACGTCGGCTACGCCTGACAACGCTGGTCATTACTTGATCAAGGGCGCGAAGATATACATCTCCGGTGGCGAGCAAAACATCACCGAGAATATCGTACATATGGTGCTGGCCAAGATAAAAGGTGCGCCGGCCGGTGTGAAGGGTATTTCACTTTTTATTGTGCCTAAACTCCGTTTGAACGAAACTGGCGGGTTGGGAGAACGTAACGGTGTGGCTTTGGCCGGCTTGATTCACAAGCTGGGCTACCGTGGAACCACCTCTACTGCCTTGAGTTTTGGTGACGACGCCGAATGCCACGGTTACCTGGTGGGCGAGCCCCATCAGGGATTGAAGTACATGTTCCAGATGATGAACGAGGCCCGTGTTGGCGTGGGCTGTGGCGCGGCGGTGATTGGTTACCGTGGTTATATGCACAGCCTGGCCTATGCCAAAGATCGTCTGCAGGGGCGCCGGGCAGCGGATAACAATCCGCAAAGTGAACAGGTGCCGATTATTGAGCACGCCGATGTCAGGCGCATGCTGCTGGCCCAAAAAGCCTACAGCGAAGGTGGATTGGCGCTGTGCCTTTATGGCGCCCGGCTGATGGACGACCAGAACACTCACCCGGAGCCGCAAAAACGCCAAGAAGCCGGGCAACTGCTGGATCTTCTGACCCCGGTGATTAAAGCCTGGCCGTCGGAATATGGCCCCAAAGCGAACGATCTGGCGATTCAGGTATACGGCGGTGCAGGTTACACCCGAGAATATCCGGTGGAGCAATGCTGGCGTGATAACCGGTTGAACCCGATCCACGAAGGCACCAATGGCATTCAGGCACTGGATCTGCTGGGCCGCAAAGTGTGGCAGAACCAAAGCCATGGCTTGCAGTTGCTGCTTCAGGCCATGCAGGCCGATCTGCAAGCCGCCACCAGCGCCCGCTGCGAGCCCTGGGCTCTGTCACTCAGCGAGACTCTGCAGCAGGCGGTAAAAGTGACCCAAAGCCTGGGTAAAACGCTGATGGCCGGTGAAACCGAGCAGACCCTGGCCAACGCCTCCTGCTATTTGCACCTGTTCGGTCACATCTGTGTGGCCTGGATGTGGCTGCGTCAGGCCAATGCTGCCGCGGTAGGGTTGAGCAATGCCAGCAACGATCGAGAACGCCATTTTTATGAGGGCAAGCTGCAGGCCGCACAATACTTTTTTCACTGGGAATTACCCACTGCTGCCCATGACCTGGTCCTGCTGCGAAACATGGACGATACCTGCTTGGCCATGAAAACCGAGTGGTTCTAGCACCTTGCCCGATTAACCAAAGGGTAACCCTTGTGTAATTGTGTTATTGCGGGGTCACAGCGTAATCTGAGCGCAGTTTCCAATTACGATCAGTGGAGAATTCTCATGAAAAAAGTAACAATTAGCGCATTGGCACTGGTGTTGACTTTGGGCCTGGCGGGTTGCAGTTCTGACGATGACGAGACGGTAGATATGGACGAGGCCGGCGATAACATTAGCAATATGGCCGATGACGCCGGCGATTCTGTTGAAGAAACCTATGAAGACGCTACCGGGCAGAACGATAGCGCCGGGGAAGAAATCAAAGACAACGTCGGAGATGCCGGTGAAGAAGTCGATGAAGCCGCAGAAGAAGCTGGGGATGACGTGGAAGATTCTATGGACGACGTGACCCAGTAAGCATCAGCACAGTTCGAAAAACCGGAGCCATGGCTCCGGTTTTTTTTGTTCTGCACATTTAGACTGGCTATTCGCTTCAGAAATGCCTGTTGCAGTCGTTAAGTGAGTGCACCTCAATTTTTACTAAAGTCACAAGGCCCGATGATAATTTTTCAGATAAGCTGTGGGTGCCATTGGCGAAAAACGGCAGATTGCGTGCTGCGTCCGACAAAAAACAAGGGTAACAACGGGGTGAACACATGGTGTTTTTAGACAAAGCAGCGAAAGGCTGGGGCCTGCTGGCAGTGCTGCTTACTTTGGCCGCTGGTGTTTTGGTTGCGTTCGTGACCGTGATCGATCTGGTTTCTATAATGATTGGGTTGGCCGCAGGCCTGGTGGTGGCCAGTGTTTTTGTTACTTTGCGGATTCTCGCTCCGGCACAGCGCAGCCTCATTCATCTCAGCCAGGGCCAGTTAGCGCCGGGTCACCCGCTTGCAAGTTTGTGCGCGCAGCTGCTCAGCGATGCGAGAGCAGGCCGCGCACTGCTGGAAAATCTTCGCCACAGCGCCAATACCAACGCCATTTCCGCGGCAGAAGTGTCTTATGCTGCCGATCAGCTGAAACTGCGGCTGGACCGCCAGGTGAAGGAAACCGCCAGGCTTGCCGAATTCGCCGGCGAGATTACTGGCGCCACTCAGGCATCGACTTTGCAGGCCAATGATGCATCGGCCCTTGCGCAGCAGGCCAGTTCGGCGAGCCAGGACGGCCGCCAAGCGCTGGTGCAGGTGATCGAGCGTATCCGTAATGTGCACCGCCAGTCTGATGAAAACTTGTTGCGCATTCAGCAGCTCAACGAAAAGTCTAATCGTATTCAGGGAGTCACGAGCACGATTCAGAGCATTGCTGAGCAAACCAATCTGTTGGCTTTGAACGCGGCCATTGAAGCGGCTCGCGCTGGCGAACAGGGGCGCGGGTTTGCGGTGGTTGCCGACGAGGTAAGACAGCTGGCGCGCCGCACGGCAGAGGCCACGGCCGATGTTGCGGGCACCCTGGGAGAAATTCGCGAAGACACCGCGCAGATTGTGACCGGCATAGAAGCCTTGACCGTCAGTATTGAGCAGGGTGTGGCGTCGGTGGAATCGGTGGGAACACAGCTGGACGGCATTCGCGAGCAGTCTGACCAGCTTCAGCAGCAGGTCGCGCAGATTGCCAGTATCGATCGCGATAACGAGCACAATCTGCAGCAGATATTCACAGTGATTGAAACGGTGCGCGATGACATCACCGAGAGCGATGTTAGTGTAGCTTCGCTGGCACAGCAGGCTACCCGCCTTATGGAAATTGCTGAAACCACGAACGCGGTGTTTGCGTTGAACAGCGAGACCAGTTACCACCGTCCGTTTTTCCAGCACGCCAGCGTTGGTGCAGCGCAGGTTGCCGATGTTTTTGAGCAAGCTCTACGCGACAATAAGCTCAACGCCGCGGCCCTGTTCGATCGCAATCGCCAGCCTTTGGCCAACACCAATCCGCCGAAATACACCTGCGGATATGACCGCTTTACTGATCAGGCCCTGCCCGTTATTCAGGAAGCCATAAAGGGCGCCAACGCACAGATTGTTTACGCTATTACCACGGCTCCGGATGGCTACGTGCCTACCCATAACCGCGAGTTCGCCCACGCGTCTACCGGCAACGCCGCCACCGATTTGGCCCGTAGCCGCAGTAAACGGTTGTTCAATGATCGCACGGGCATTCGCTGTGGCAGCCATACCCAGGAAATGCTGCTGCAAACCTACCGCCGCGACACGGGTGAAATCATGCACGACCTGTCAGTACCTATTTACATTGATGGCAAGCATTGGGGTGGGTTTCGTATTGGTTACCACCCTCAAAGCAATCCAAAGGGCTAGCAAAGCTTTTTAAACATCAGCGCAGCCGGTGCTTGACGCTCAGCGGTTATCGTCGCCGGTCACCTCGTTCAGGCCCATGGCGCTGAACGCGCCGGCCAGGCCCATAAGCCCCAGCACCAGAATAACCGCAATATTCGAAAAGGTTGAGATCAGCGCCGTCAGGGCCCCGGTTGCCAGCAGTAAAACACCGATAACGGTATTGCTGACCGCGGTGTAATCTGTGCGCTTGTTGCCCCCCGCCATGTCCACCAGATAGGTTTTTCTGCCAAGCCTCACGCCGGCGTGGGCGATGCTGAGCACAAAAAAGGCACTTGGATAGAACCACACACCGCCCATAGATTCCCCCATTACCAGAGCCGTACCTGCAACGCCAAGGCACACTATACTGGCCATGAGTGCGCCGCGAATCATGACCTTGCGGCTAGACGTATCGGCAGCCCAGCCCCAAAAACTGGCACTCAATGAACTGGCCAGGCTGCTGGCCAACAAGAAAACCCCCAATGCCCAGCCGGATTCGGTTTGTTGTTGAGCCAATACCACGAAATACGGTGCGGCCAGGGCAGAGCACAGCAGCAGAGCGCGGGTGATCACAAAGTGGCGGAATGGCTTATCGGTTTTTAGCAGCGACAGGCTGGAAATGGCATCGTGGATGGCGTTGCCGCCACCGCCGGTTTCACCGGGGTACTCGTCGACGCCGGCAAACAGCGCGCCGGCAATCAGCCACAAAGCGGCAGCCAGCAACAGCAGCAGACTGTAAAATGCCATGCTTGGATCGCCCCGATCCCAGAACAATAGGACGGTAAGGGCAACGGTGGCCGTGCCGCCGATGGTGGAAGCCAGGCCAGACAAGCGGCCGCGACGGGTTTTTGGAATGCACTTGCCCTGAACGTCCTTCATTGACACCGAGCAGAAACCGCGAGACAGAGAGAACAGGATGAGCGCGGCGATCAGGCCGTAGCCGGCGCTGTAACCGTCCAGAAACCAGACGCTGGCGGCCATGGCGGCCACGCTCAGGGCCTGGCCCAGGCTGCCCAGAGTCCAGAACCATTTGCGCACCGGTTTACGCCGCACCCAGGCGGCTATCACCATTTGCGGAACCATAGAACCGGATTCACGGATGGGTACCAGCCAGGCCACCAGGGCAGGGGCGCCAACCGCGCTCATCAACCAGGCCAGCACCGTTTTTGGACTGATCAGTAAATCACCGAGTTTAGTGAGAACGTTTGCCACCAGAATCAGGAAAAAGTTGCGCGGTACTTCGCGGCAGGCTGATTCGGGAATGTCTTTGCAGACCCGTGCGTCTTCTTCGTTGGCGATCAGCCCGTAAAGTCGGTCTAGAGGTGTTTTGGACGTTGGCACACCGGCATTCCCTGTGAAAAGTGAGTGCCAAGCATACCAGTCGCTGTGGATGGGCTAAACCAGATGGTTGTCCCAGTGCAGGGGGAGAGTCGCCAGTTCCTGTGCTGGCGCGCCTGTGCCCATGCGGATCAGCTTGCCCTGGCCGGTGGTGCGGTCTACCAGCATCAGCGCGGGTGCCATGGACTCGAGATTCATCTTGATGCGATCGTAATCCGGGTGGGTTTTTATGCCACCCAGAGCGACAACCAGGGTTTGGCCATCCGGGTGCAGATGCAGTTCGTGTGGGCCTATGCCTTCCAGGTCGAGCGTGTCGACACGTTCATAACCGGCGTGGGCGTCATACACCGCAATAATGCCGTCGCCGCGCTGGTAGCGGCTGGCTGTTGTGTACAAATAGCGACCATCGGGGGAGAACACGCCATGGCCGTAAAAGTGCTCGCCGTCGTTAGCTTTTATGTGTGCCAGGCGCTCGCCATTGCGGCTGTCAAACACGTGAAACCACCAGCCGGGTCGGCGCTCGAAAATCAGTACCTGGGCATTATGCGGGCGAAAACAGCCCCCGTGGCAGCGGGCCTCAACGGGGGTTTGCCAGCGTGGTGTGCTGTCGTTGTTCAAGCTTTGCACGGCAAAGCGGCCATCGCTGAGTTTGCTGGCGCCCACGTACTCGCGGCTTTTCAGTGAGTCAGCTTTTGCCGGTAACAGCGAGCAACCAGTCAGGCTCCAGCCGTTTGCGCCCATGGCGCCAGCAACGGCCGCCAGGAAATGTCTGCGACTTAAACTCATAATGGTTCAGTCGCCATCACTGGAGTTAAAACCACGAATCACCCCAAGGCTGGTGGCGGCTTCGCCGTTGACCAGCGTTGTCAGCTGCGACAAGTCAACATATAGACCCTGAAGGCTGCGGAAGGCGTTGTCGTCTTCCAGCAATGGCGCAAGCGCAAGGTCCATCGCCGGAAAGTGCTCCTGCACTTCGCCAAACTGCTTGTGGATGCGTTCCGCCAGATCGCTATCGCCCTGGTTGGTTAACAGCTTTTCAAGACCGGGCAGGAAGTATTGTTGCAAGCCGTCAACGCTGGCGCCAATGCTGGCCAGACTGCTGCCACTGCGCCAGGCGTCAGCCGCATAAGCAGAGCGTTTGCCATTACCGCGTAATCCCATGGGGGTGGCCAGACGGCGCTCTTCGGCCACTTCCAGCGCGGTCATGGCGGCGCGAATGGTGGCGTGGGTGTAGTTGTCGGTGGCCAGATAGTGGGGTTTGAACTCGCTCCAGTCTGCGACCAACTGTTGGCTGTTATCGACCACATGGGTGGCCACCTGAACCAGCAGTTGGCAGCTTGCTTTGACTGGTAAAGCCTGATAACCGCGGCCGATAGCCTGATGCCAGCCTGCGCGCGTCTGCTGTTCCACAGCCGTTCCGGATTCCGCAGAAGCAGCCAGTGCAAGGCCTGGCAGTGCCAGTGTCGGCATTAACAGGGCAATTGCGGCGGTGCGGAAATAGCGGGTCAATCGCAACATAAAACGTCCTTACAGTGAGTTCAGAAATTCAATCAGTGCCTGGCGCTGCTGTTCTGCCATCTGGCGATAACGGTCGCTGACCGGTTGCGCTTCGCCACCGTGCCAGAGAATAGCTTCTTCCAGGGTGCGAGCCCGACCATCGTGTAAAAACCCGGCCAGCGGGTTCACCTGTTGAGCCAGGCCAACACCCCAGAGAGGAGACGTGCGCCATTCGTTACCGTCGGCCAGAAACTCGTCGCGACCGTCTGCCAGCGCCGGCCCCATGTCGTGCAGCAACAGATCGCTGTAAGGCCATATGGTCTGGCTGCTCAGGTCAGGGCGTTGTGGATCAACACCGGTGACGTGGGTGGGTGTGTGGCAAGCCGCACAACCGGTTTCGTTGAACAGCCGGGCGCCTTGCTGAACGACGCCGCTGTCCATATCGCGGCGGGCCGGAACCGCCAGGCTTTTGGAGTAAAAAGTCACAAAGTCGGCAATTTTGTCCGTCACTTCCGGTTCGCCGCCATTGGCCCAGTCGGCGCAGTTCTGGCTTGGGGTGCAGTCGGTGGTGGTTTTCAGTGATGAGGTAAGGCCCATATCACCGGCAAAGGCGCCCATGCTCTGCTGGTGCACATCGGGTTCCGCGGCTTTCCAGCCAAAGCGCCCGGCGACAGTCTGGCCACTGGCGATGTCCCACACCTGGTTAACCTTTCCGCTGATGCCGTCGCTGTTGGCGTCATCCGGGTCGGCTAGGGCTGCCACCGTTTCGGCGGGAATGGCTTCCAGCAGCCCCATGCCAATCATTGGGGGTGCTACTCGCGGTGAAATCAACAGGTCGTCTCCCAAAGGCCCATAGTTAGCATTCTCTATGGTGTACACAGGCTCGCGTAATTCTACCTCAGTACCGTCAGCAAGCACGTCAACGCGTTTTGCCCAGCTCAAAACCATGTCGGCTTCGGGCTTGGCGCCGGGCAGGGCAGAGGTTTGCAGCTGCGCTCCGTAGACCGGGTGGGGCTTGAAACCGTTGGTGCGCAAAATGTCGGCGTCTTCAATAGGGTCGTGGGGCACGGCCAGGCGCAGAAACAAAGAGACCGAGGGTGTATCAACCGCCGGCGGGTGGCCGCGGCCGTCTTTCAAGTGGCAACCCTGGCAGGTGTTAGTGTTGAACAGCGGGCCAAGGCCGTCACGAGCCTGGGTGCTGGCAGGCGCTTCTACCCAGGGGTTGCGGAAAAAACTGTTCCCAACGCTGAAATCGAGCCGCTTGGTCATCGACAGGTTGCCCTGGGGCAGGGAAAACGCGTTGGTATCGGACTGGTTTACGGTGCCGGCGCCACCGGTCATCGGGGTGGTTTGCAGCGCATAGCCGGCGTGTTCGCTAGAACTGTCGGCGCTGGCTTTAGTGGCGATTTGAGCGCCGGCGAACAGGGAAGCACTGGCAAATGCCAGCGCTCCGGTTAGTAAAATTGTTTTCATTTTGCCTCAGAATGCGTGGCCGGCGTCGTCTGGTGACAGGGCTTCAATACCCAGTTCGCGGGCGGCCTGTTCAATAGAACCGGTTTGAACAACCAATGCCATGATAGCGTCGTTAACAATTTTCGCGCCTTCATCGTTACCTGGTGCAATCATCATATCGAACGCCATAGGGGCCTGTGAGGATTCGGCTTTGGCTTTCATCAGGGCCAGCTCCTGCATGGTTTCGTCCAGCTGTTTGTTCAGTTCGGCATTCAGCTGCGGGTTGGTTTGCTCGACCAAATCAGCCAATGACGGGCCGGTGACCACAGAGTTGTTTACCCGGCGATAGGTTCCTGTGTAAACGTTTTGAATGCCCTGGCCGTTGTAGTAGTGCGAATTATGGGTGTTGTCACTGAAGCAGTCGTGTTCGTCCTCAAAGGAGTTGGCTTCTAATGCAACTTTCAAGCGTTCACCTGCCAGTTCGCCCAGTGACAGGGAGCCCATGCCAAACAGCATTTTTTGCACGCCTTCGCCCGCATCGGCAGACGTCAGTTGAGCGCGGTAGTTGTCGGAGGAACCCTCGGCCCACTGCGCGGTCATCCATTCCAGATCGTCAACCAGCAGCTCGGTCACGGCGTCGAGGTATTGGCCACGGCGATCGCAGTTGCCGTTGGTGCACTCTTTACCTTGCTGGTAGTCGCTGACTGGCCGCTCGCCATTACCGGCGTCAAAGCCATTCAGATCCTGGCCCCACAACAAAAACTCGATGGCGTGGTAGCCAGAGGCAACGTTGGCTTCGGAACCGCCGATTTCGTTCAGGTCGGCCAGCAATTCAGCCGTCAGAGTGCTTACGTCCAGCTGTTCGCCACCCACGTTAATACTGGTGCTGGCGATAATATTGGCGGTTGCGCCAGCGTTGCCCAGCTCGTACTGGTAACCGTCAGATTGGACGTAGTCGATCATGCCTTCGTCCAGCGGCCAAGCATTTACCTGGCCTTCCCAGTCGTCAACCAACGTGTTGCCAAAACGGAAGACTTCGCTTTGCTGGTAAGGAACGCGTGCTGCGTACCAGGCTTCTTTAGCGGCATTCAGGTTGGCTTCGGTGGGGTTGGTAATCAGGCGGTCAGTTGCGGCGTTCAGAGCCCGTGCGGTTATCAACGCATCTTCAAAGGTGGCGTGAGCAACGTCTGCGTAGTGGGTTACCACTGCACTGTTATTAATGTTCTTGCCAATATTCTGGTCAGCGGGCTGGTTTTTGGCAACGGCACCGTTGGTGCCGCAGCCGGCGACAAGTAACACAGAAACGGCAATCGCCAGCGGCGCCGGGCGGGATAGAAAGGGCATAATCAACTCCGAAAATAAGTTATTTTTAATGATACGAGTTCGCGTTTGCATTTTGAGGCGCAACAAGACGCTTGCGCAAATTGTAGTTGATCTCTATCAAAAATAAAAATGAGAATGATTTGCAATAACTATTCGTGCTGTTACATTGACGTCAAGAGAGCGTTTGGTGCGCCTCTTGTGCGCCCTCGTCAATTAAACACCGTGGAGAATGGGATCATGAGCAACTCAGTTATCCAGCTTGCAGGAACGCCCGCCAGCATTTTTACAGCCTGGCAAAACATTAAAAAAAGTTCCTCTGCATCGTCAGGAACGGCTGACTCTGCTGGACCACAGCGCAGTAATGAGCGCCGGAAAACTGGCAATAGCACACTGGAAAAGTGGTTGCTGATACGTCCTGATATACCAGGGTGACTGTGGTGGGCGTTGTTCAGCTGTGATGCGCTTGCACACACCAGTCGTGGTCGGGCTTAATGGCTCCCATTAACCGGGAGCCCGTTTATGCTGAGTTATCTCCATGCCTTTCATGCAGGCAATTTCGCCGATGTACACAAGCACGCGGCGCTGGTGCTGGCACTGAATATGATGCAAGCAAAAGCGTCGGGAATAGCCTGTATCGACACCCACGCAGGCAGTGCGCTTTACGATCTTGATGATGAGCGGGCCCGCAAAACCGCCGAAGCTGATGCGGGTATCCGCAAACTCTGGCCCCAGCTGGACAGCCTGGCGGCAGCCGATTGGCAGCTGTTGCGGCCGTTTTTACAGCAACTAAACTCCGGCGCGAACCTGCACCAATATCCTGGGTCGCCTGCATGGTTTGGGCATTTTTTACGCGCGCAAGACAACCTGGGTGTGTTCGAACTGCACCCGTCAGAAACCAGCAGTTTGAGCCAATGGGCTTCTGGTAAACGATTAAGAGTAACCCATCAGGACGGTATGGCGGGACTGCTGAAAGTGCTTCCACCCCGTCAGCCGCGCTTGCTCGTGCTTATTGACCCGTCTTACGAAGTAAAAACCGATTATAACGCCGTAGCCGAAACACTCAGCCGTGCGTGGCAAAAATGCCGCCACGGGGTGTTTTTGGTGTGGTATCCCATCTTGACCTCTGGTCTTGAGCAGACTTTGCTGGATGGCCTCAGGGCCGACCCGATTCGCAAAATCCTGCGTAGTGAAGTGCGACTGCATACGCCACCGGAGCGCGGCATGGTGGGTTCCGGAATGCTGGTCATCAATCCACCCTGGGGTATGGATGAACGGCTGTCGGCGATGATGAGCGATCTGGAGCCGACCGCGCGGCTGGGCCTGGGCCAACAGATGGACTGGCTGGTTGCCGAATAGCATCGTGGTGCTGCGCTTTCGAGCTATGTTGTAAGTTATTACGTCTTTAACAATTATTAATGTATTGGAGCGCGAGTGGCCAAGCACAAGCCGGAGCAGGGAGGTGGCGATAACGGTAATGGCAGCAGCGGTAACGACAATCCGGTGCTACCGGGCGGGTTGATCCCGATAGAACAATGGACGCGGGCGGAAGCATCTGTCCGGCGTACTCTGATGGGAGGCTTAACGCACTGGGTGGATCAGCTCGGGGCCACTATTTCCCGGCGAGAAGAGCCGTTCGAAAGCCTGGACAGCATACTCGAACTGAGCGATGAGCAACTGCACAGGATAGCGCCGGGGCCCGATCGTAAAGAACACGCCCAAGCGGTCGTTGATGCAATTCGAACGCTGCGTGAGCGGGGCCAGCAGCAACCCTTGGATAAACCCTGGGTGATCAGCGAGTTGGCCGCTTTCTGGTGCCGCCACAGGAGTGGTTTGGCCCTGGGTTTTGCGTTCAAAGATTACGCCAATAGTCTGATTGCCGGCATTGTCACCCTTTACGAAATGCCTTACCGGCCTGGTGACTGGATCGAAATTAACGGCCAATACGGCGAAGTGCGCGCCATTGGCACCCGCGCGGCCGAACTGTTAACGCCAGACGACACGGTGATTGTGGTGCCTCACAGCAAACTGTGGGACTCGCTGATTGCCAATGGCAATGACGGCACCAATCACCTTATGTGCGTTGCCGAGTTTCACCTGCAGCCCCACCATGATATGGCGAGGGCGATGACGCTGCTGCGCACCGTCGCATTCACCCACCCGCTCACCAAAACCTGGAAACCGGTATTGGTTGTGGTGTCTAACAAGCCTTGGGGTATGGTTTACAGGCTGAAAGCCTATCCTGTAGAGCCGAGCGCCAAGTTTCGCTTTATCAGTGAACTGACAGCCACTGGCGCGCAAGTTATGGCTGCCGAGGGTATCGGTTTTGTATCTGCACTGATGACAGGAAACTGAGCCAGGCAAGTCGCTCGGGCGTCAGAGAATTAGGGCATCAAGGCGTCAATTCGGTTGCGAATACTCGGTTCGCTATTGTAGGCGATTGCGATGGCGTTATAGGTGTCAATATCCATATTCTGACTTTCAATAATCTTTGCCATTCGAGCATTCACTTCTTCGCCCAGTCTTTTGACATCGGCTTCAGACTCGGCGCCGTCAATGCGGTCTTTGTAATCATTCTGTAAATTGCCAATCTGTTGCTGCGCATTCACGAACCTATGTAACTGCGCATCGTTGTAAAACGCCGTGTGTGTTCCGGCCGCTGCCGGCTCGCTGAAACTTTCAGTAATCTTCTCAATCGCCGGAGTCTGCTGAGCCAAGGCGCTGGCAGCGCTTAGCAGGCTAACAAGCGCTGTGGTGGTGAGAACGCTTTGAACTCGTTTGTTCATGGCGATAGCCTCCAGTAATGGCACAGAATCAGGCTTAAGGCTGGCACAAGGCGATATTGTTAGCAAATTAACGACCTGTATAAGGCCGGTAAGGATGGGTATACTGCGATGCCTATAGTACGGCATCAAAGCCGCGGTGAGAGTTTAAACTATGACCAATCAAAAACAGGCCATGATGTACGGCCTCGCCACGGTATTACTGTGGTCCACCGTGGCCACCGCGTTCAAGTTGGCACTGGCGGATTTGTCCCCGCTGCAGCTGTTGTTAATTGCCTGTGTGGCCTCTATTTTGGTGATGGGCACCATTCTGGTGGTTCAGGGCCGCTGGCGCTTGGTGTTCCAGCTTCGCCGCGGGCAGTATGCGCAGTCATTTATGATGGGTCTGATTAACCCGTGCCTGTACTATTTCCTTCTGTTTGGCGCCTTTGACCGCCTGCCGGCTCAGGAAGCCCAGCCCATCAATTATACCTGGGCGCTGGTGTTGGCTTACCTGTCTGTTCCGTTTCTAGGCCAGCGCCTGCGCGGGCGCGACATCGCGGCCGGGCTGGTGTGTTACGCCGGCGTATTTGTGATTGCCACCCGTGGCGCGGTAACCGACCTGAGCTTTTCAGATCCGCTGGGAGTGGCCTTTGCCGTTGGCAGTACGTTGGTATGGGCCAGCTATTGGATTATTGCCACCCGCGATACCCGTGATCCGGTGGTGGGTTTGTTCCTGAATTTTCTATTTGGTTTGCCGGTAATTGTTGCAGCGGCTGTAGCCACCGACAGCCTGCATTTTTCGCTGACGGGTTCACTGTTGGCGGCCGGTTATGTTGGCGTGTTTGAAATGGGCATTGCGTTCGTGCTGTGGTCCTACGCCATGAAAAAAGCCGAAAACACGGCGAAAGTCAGCAATCTTATTTTTATATCGCCGTTTTTATCGTTGGTGTTTATCTGGTTTATTTTGGGTGAGCGAATTTTGCCGTCTACTTACGTAGGGCTGGTACTGATTATGGCCGGCTTGTGGTTGCAGCAGAAAAAAGCCGAGCCGCAACAGGAAGTCGCCGCAGGAGTCGTGAGCGGTGACGGCTGAGTGGTCGGTTTACTTGGTGCGAACTGCCGCTGGCGCCTTGTACACCGGTGTGTCTATCGATGTGGAACGGCGTTTTGCTGAGCATCAAGGCGGCGCCAGAGGTGCCCGCAGCCTTCGCGGCAAGGGCCCGCTGGTTCTGGCGTTTCAGAGCTGTGTGGGTGGCCGCGGCCAGGCCATGCAGCTGGAGTGGAAAATCAAACGCTGGCCCAAAAACCGTAAAGAGGCGCTGTGCAATGGCCAGCTTACGCTGGACGACTGGCTTCGCGACCAGTAAGGTTTCGAGAGCTTAAAGGCGCAGAACGTGACGCCCTCAACGAATGTTTCTTAATTACCACAGGTGTTTAGCCCCTCGTGTACTGGAAAACAGATACTATAAAAATACCCGACTGGGACCGTAATTCGTTGCTGGACAGGCTGGAAGCGTTCGAACCGGAAAACGATAGAGAGCTGAGCCGTGAAATGGTGGCTTACTGTCATTTTTATGGGCTGGACCTTTGGGTAGAGCATTCGCAGGTGGCATATCATCAAGGCTATGTGAATTCCGGCAAGCATCAGGTCATGGTGCACTATTACCGCACCACAGCGGCAACACACTGCCGTGGAACGGTGTTTGTCATGCACGGCTACTTTGACCACGTCGGGCTTTACACCCAGCTGATAGACCGCTGCCTGGGAGAAGGCTTCGATGTGCTGGCGTATGACCAACCAGGCCACGGGCTTTCCAGCGGTACGCCGGCGGCCATCGGCAGCTTTTTGGAGTACCAGCAGGTGCTCAGCGATGTGACGGAGAAGGTGCGACAGAAAATTCGCGGGCCCTGGTATGCCGTGGGGCAGAGCACGGGCGGCGCCATATTGATTGACTATCTGTTGTCGAATCATCATACCCGGGACACATCAGAGTTTCGCAAAGTGGTTTTACTGGCGCCGCTGATACGCCCTGCCGGCTGGGTCAAGGCCCGCGTGTTGCACACGGTGCTTAAGCCGTTTGTCAGCCGTTGGCGGCGGGTATTCAGTGCCAACAGCGGCAACTCGGAGTTTTTGAAATTTCTACGTAAGGCTGACCCTTTGCAGGCACGTGCTATTCACGTTGACTGGGTTTCGGCCTTGCGCCAGTGGGTGCCTCATATTGAGTCGGCGCGTCCGGTTGAGTTTGATATAACCGTCGTCCAGGGTGAAAAAGACCTGACCGTAGATTGGCCTCATAATTTGCGGATTATTCGTAACAAGTTTGCCCGGGTCCATGAAGTCAAGTTGCCGCGCGGCCGGCACCATCTGGTCAACGAGGCCCACGATTTGCAGGCAACTGTGTTTAAAACCATTATCGATACATTCACGACAGACGTGTGAACACGCTGTCGCAGACCCACGGAAATAAGGAACACGCTGTGAAAAAAACCACACTTGCGGTAACGCTGGCCAGCCTGACGCTTGGCGGCTGTATGACATACGACCCGTACACCGGCGAACAGAAAACATCGAATGCTACCAAGGGTAGCGTGATTGGCGCACTTGGCGGCGCCGCTATCGGTGTGGCTACCTCCAGCAAAAGTGATCGCGGCAAAGGTGCGTTGATTGGCGCTGCCGCTGGCGGCGCTCTGGGTGGCGGTGTCGGTGTGTATATGGATCGTCAGGAAGCGCAGTTGCGCCAACAGCTTGAGGGTACCGGGGTGCGCGTGGTGCGTAACGGCGACCAAATCGAGCTGATTATGCCAGGCAACATTACCTTTGACCTGAATCAGACCAGTATTCGCTCGCAGTTTGCCGGAACTCTGGAATCCGTTGCCGCTGTGTTGAACAAGTTTGATCAAACCGTTATTCAGATTGAGGGGCACACCGACAGCCAGGGCGCAGACAGCTACAATCAGCTGTTGAGTGAGCGTCGGGCGTCGTCGGTTCGTGACTTTTTGCTGAATCAGGGCATTGAGTCCAGGCGTACCCGCGCGATGGGTTACGGAGAGCGTTCCCCGGTGGCGTCTAACGACACCGAGTCCGGCCGTGAACAGAACCGTCGCGTTGAACTAACGCTGGTGCCTATGGGCTAATGCCGTTGCCCGCGCGCTAACGCGGCAGAGTCAAGTTCAGATCCCGGATAAGAGTCATCGTGCCAGCGCCTTGGCCAGCCAATCGGCCAGGCGCTGGGCCCGCGGTGACACCGTATCACCGGGAAGCCGCAGGCACAGTGTATCGCGGGTTTCTATAAAGCCCCAAGGCGCCAGCAGGCGCCCGCTGCGCAGGTCTTCCTCCACCAGATATTGCGGCGCTATTGCCACGCCCAGCCCTACCAATGCTGCCTCTAGCATGTAATTTAAATGTTCGAACGATTGCCGTATCGGCAAACTCTGCGTATCTAATTGCTGATGCTTACACCATTGTGGCCAGGCTTGCGGCCGTGACAGGGTTTCCAGTAGCGGCAACTCCAGCAGGGCGCTCGCCGGCATGTCTGGGTTGGCAGGGGCCAGACTGGGGGCCATCACCGGTCCGATTCGTTCAGGGCCCAGAACAATCAGGTTTTGCCCCGCGGGCGTAGGTGCTGAGGTAAAGCCCAGAGCTGCGTCTACCCCTGCGGGCAGATGCAGCTCTTCGTCGGTGGTGGTCAGGTGAATGTCCAGATCGGGGCAGTCCTGGCGCAACCGGCCCAGGCGCGGAATAAACCAGCGCGCCAGAAAGCTACCCGAGCAGCTCAACACCAGGGGCGCATCACGGGCCTCTCGCCGCAGGCGCTCGCAAACCTGTTCCAGCTGTGAGAAAACCGAATCCGTGGTAGCGAACAGCTGGTGGCCTGCGACGGTTAAGGCAATGCCGCGGCCCTGGCGCTCGAATAACGCTATGCCGAGTTGTTGTTCAAGCTGACCAATTTGTCGGCTAACAGCACCGTGAGTCACGTTAAGCGCTTCAGCGGCACGGCTCATGCTTAGCAGGCGTGCCGCAGCATTAAAGGCGCGCAGCGCATTCAGCGACGGTAAAGGCAGGTTGGCATGTTCCATAAATTGGTTACTTTTTCTCACAGGTTGGTGCAATTTTATCGATTTCCCCCTGTGTTGTCCTGCTTTACACTGACTATCAATTAGAAATCGAATCAGCGCAACGGAGTAAATCCCATGAGCACAGCAACCACGCTACGACAGGGCCCGGATATCAACGGCTTTTTTGGTCATTTTGGTGGCCGTTTTGTGGCCGAGACCCTGATGCCGCTCATTCTTGAGCTGCAAAAAGAATACGCAAGTGCACGCAACTCAAAAGACTTTATTGATGAGATGGACGGGCTGCGCCGTGACTTTGTTGGCCGCAAGAGCCCCCTGTATCTGGCTGAACGGTTAACCGAACAGCTCGGCGGTGCGAAAGTGTACCTGAAGCGCGAAGACCTTCTGCATACCGGTGCTCACAAGATCAATAATTGCCTGGGCCAGATTTTGCTGGCCAAACGCATGGGTAAAACCCGCATCATCGCGGAAACCGGGGCGGGCATGCACGGTGTGGCAACTGCCACCGTAGCGGCGCGCTTTGGTATGGAGTGCGTGGTGTACATGGGCAGCGTCGACATTCACCGTCAGCAGCCCAACGTGCAGCGCATGCGTTTGCTGGGAGCCAAGGTAATTCCGGTCACCAGCGGTGCAGGCACTCTTAAGGATGCCATGAACGAAGCCCTGCGTGACTGGGTTACCAACGTGGTTGATACTTTTTACATCATTGGCACAGTAGCAGGTCCGCATCCCTATCCGGCCATGGTGCGTGATTTCCAATCGATTATTGGTGAAGAAACCCGCGAGCAGATTCTCGAGCGCGAAGGGCGCCTGCCCGACACGCTGGTAGCCTGTGTGGGTGGCGGCTCAAACGCCATGGGCCTGTTCCACCCGTTCCTGGACGATGACAGCGTAGCCATGGTGGGTGTTGAAGCTGCCGGTGAAGGCCTGGACAAGCGCCACGCGGCCAGCCTGAAAGGCGGCACCCCTGGCATATTGCACGGCAACCGTACCTTCCTGCTGCAATCCGCTGACGGGCAGATTCAGGACGCCCATTCGATTTCGGCGGGCCTGGATTACCCGGGCATTGGCCCTGAACACGCCTGGTTAAATGATATTGGCCGGGTCAGCTACGCCGCCATTACCGATGACGAAGCTCTGGAAGCCTTCCACACTCTGTGTCGCATCGAAGGTATTATTCCGGCGCTGGAAACAGCCCATGCTATTGCCTACGTGATGAAAGTGGCCCCGACATTGCCGCAGGATCATTTGATTGTTATCAACCTGAGCGGCCGCGGTGATAAAGACATGTCTACTGTCCTTGCCGCCATGGACGCCAGTGCGGAAAACGCTGAGAAAGACGCTGGAAAAGACGTTAAAGGGAAAGCCTGATATGAGCGCAAGTCGTATTGATCGTTGTTTTGAAGCCTTGCGCCAGCAAGACCGTGCTGCCCTGGTTACGTTTGTAACCGCAGGCTATCCGGACTATCAGCACAGCGCGGAGATTTTAAAAGGGTTGCCTGAAGCCGGTGCCGATATTATCGAACTGGGAATGCCGTTCACCGACCCTATGGCCGATGGTGCGCCCATTCAACTTGCGAGCCAGCGGGCTTTGGCCGGTGGTCACAACACCATCAAAACCCTGCAGATGGTGCGTGAATTTCGCGAGCATAATCAGGACACACCGATTGTACTGATGGGCTATTACAACCCAATTTACTGCTACGGTGTAGAGCGTTTTCTGGACGATGCCGCAGCATCCGGTGTAGACGGCATGATCGTGGTGGATTTGCCGCCAGAGCATGACAACGAACTGTGCGTGCCGGCCCGCGAAGTCGGTATTCACTTTATTCGCCTGGCAACGCCCACCACCGATGCCGCCCGGCTGCCCGGTGTACTGGTAAATACCTCCGGCTTTTTGTACTACGTTTCCAGCACCGGTGTTACTGGCTCTGCGGCACCCACCGCTGAAAAAGTGGAAAAAGAACTGGCGCGGATTCGAGAGCATACAAACTTGCCGGTGGCCGTGGGGTTCGGTATTCGTACCGCACCCCAAGCTGAGCGCATTGCGCGTTTTGCGGATGCCGTAGTGGTGGGTTCGGCTCTGGTGGAGTGCGTGGCGAACGCTGCAACCGAAGCCGCAGGTCGTGATGACGTTCTGGCTTTAACGCGGGAGTTGTCAGAAGCGGTTAGAGCCGCAAGGGTAAAATCTAGCGTTTGCTAAGAGCCGTTTTCAATAAATTAAGGTTGTTAAAAGCTTGTGCGAGTTGAATCTTGGGCAGGCCTTTTTGATTGGCAATATTATGAGGCGGCGTTGAATCTTGAAAATAAATCTTCCGAATAAAGATTTGTTCATGATCCAAAAGCGGCTCCCAGCGTAGTTAATTACCGTAATGTAGGTTTTATATCGTTATCAAGGTTGGTCGTCGGCCCAAAGGGCTTCTAAAGCCCGCAGATGGCTAATTTCAAAGTACAACAATCTAGAGGGTTAGGGGCATGCTAGAGCTCGAAAGTCTATCGATTGGTCAATATGGCTTCATCGGAAATGTTTTCTCTTTTGGTCTGGCCGTCATGGCATCGGCCACGCTGTTCTTGTGGCTGATGAGGTCATCGGTTGCGCCGGCCTATCAAATGGCTATCACGATCAGCGGTTTGGTAACGGCTATAGCGGCCTACCATTATCTTCAAATCATGCTGTCTTGGGACGGGGCAGCGACGGTGACTACTGGGGAAATCGTGGCAACGGGAGAAGGCTTTAACCGTGCATACCGGTATGTCGACTGGCTGTTAACAGTGCCGCTGTTGTTGGTTGAGCTGATTTTGGTGATGAAGCTCAGCAATAGTGAGACTGTGAGCCGGTCTGTTAAACTCGGCGGCGCAGCCGCGCTAATGGTTATTCTTGGCTATCCGGGCGAAGTGTCGGATCAAGTCGGAACCCGGGCGATTTTCTGGATTCTAGCGATGATTCCGTTCCTGTACATCGTGCGTGAGTTGGTTGTCGGTCTCAAAGAATCGATCTCGCAGCAGCCGGATGAAGTCAAAGGCCTGATCAACGCAGCTGCCATTCTGGTCGTTGCTTCCTGGGCGTTCTACCCGATCGTCTATTTGCTGCCACTGGTGGGCGTGACAGGCGGTGCAGCGATTGTGGCTGTGGAAACCGGTTACACCATTGCTGACATTGTTGCGAAAGCTGTCTTCGGATTGTTGATCTTTACGATTGCTGTGCGTAAGAGCAGGGCAGATGAACGCGAACATTCGGAAGTACCCGCAGAAACAGCCACGCAAGCAGAGCAGAAGGCTCCGGTGAAAAAAGTCGCTTGAAAACAGTCGTAAAATCTGTCGGAACTTGACTGCTGATTGTTAGCCATTGCGATAAAGCCGGCACGGACCAAGTCCGTGCCGGTTCCGCTTTCTCTCTTCTGGATCAAGCGGGCTCAATAAGCAGCTTTCAGTAATCATCCCCGCGTAGGGAGAATAACAATGACTGTTTCCGTCTTAGGCGCCGAAGTACCTTTGAAAAAAAACATCAGTGCTAACGTTGCTGCGGTCCCATCAGCCGATAAGGCCGATTACGCGCGAGCGTTAGACCAGGTTAGTTCATTGATGCTCGATGCCTTGCAAGGTGTAATGGAAGGGCCAGCAAACAACGCCAGCCAATACCAGATCAGTACCAGAGGGAGTTTGTTGAGAGCCCGTCTGGCGCTGGCCAGTTGCAGAAGTTTTGAATGTTCCCAAGAATATGCGGTGGTTGCGGCGGCATGCTGCGAACTCATCCACAACGCGTCTTTAGTACACGATGACCTCCTCGACGGCGATCAGCTTCGAAGAGGGCAGCCGACAGTGTGGAAAAGACACGGCAGAGGTGTCGCTTTGTGCGCCGGCGATTTGCTTCTTTGTTCGGCTTTCGCCGTGGCCTCTGGTTTGGAGGATGCCCAGCAATCCCGTCTTTTGACGCAATATTTAGCGGCTATGACCGGTCGGGTTATTGTCGGGCAAAGCATTGAGATTGCACCGGTAAAACCCGGTGTTCAGCCCCGGTTTAGAGCCTATATTAAAGCCGCGCAGGCCAAAACTGTCCCACTGATCCAGCTTCCGCTGATGACAGGTGCGATAGCGGCGAAGTCTGAGCTGTCGGTTCTGGACTCTATAAAGCGGTTCGCAGAGGCAGTTGGTCTGGCCTATCAGATCATCGACGACCTGGACGATCTGGCGGAGCCAATGGCTGATCTGAAAAGCAAGGTAAAATCGCTTCATCCTTTCCATGCCTGGCACCACCATCGTGGCAGACTTAATGACAGTCCGGAACTTAGAGTTCAAAGGGCGACTCGCCACGCGTTGGCTGCATTGTGGCGTGGCCGACGCCAGCTTAAGTGTCTTGAAACACAGATGGCTACGCCGATTACGCCCACACTAGGCCCTTTACTCATGAAATTGGAATGCAGAGCACAAGCACATCGTTATTCCTTTGGATCGAATGGGGAGTGATGCCATGACTCAGCAACTATGTGGGGCTCGTGGGGTTAATGCGGCGAAAACAGCGGTGGTTGTCGGAGCCGGATTTGGCGGACTTGCTGTTGCCTTACGCTTGTTGGCTCGAGGTTATAAGGTCGATCTGCTGGAAAAGCACGAGGATTTGGGGGGTCGAGCCAGAACCTTCGAGCTGGATGGCCACAGCTTTGATGCCGGGCCAACCGTCATCACCGCGCCTTTTCTTTTTGCTGAATTATTCGAACGTTTTGGTGAAGTTCTGAAAGATCAGGTGACACTGTTGCCGGTGTCGCCTTTTTACCGCATGGACTTTGCCGATGGCAGTCACTTTGACTATCACGGCACAACAGAGGCGCTGGTTGCAGAGATTGACCGGCTGTCGCCGGGCGAAGGCGAACATTACCCGCAATTTCTACAAGCCGCCGAAGCAATGTACGATCGTGGCTTCACCGAGTTGGCACAGCGGCCTTTTACCCGGGTTGCGGACATGCTGGAGGTTTTGCCAGACCTCATTAAGCTCAGGGCCGACCGGAGTATTTACCAATTTGTTTCTCAGTTTTTCAGCGATGAGCGTCTGCGCAGAGCTTTTTCTGTGCCTTCCCTGCTGGTGGGGGGCAACCCGTTTCAGACATCGTCACTTTACGCCCTGATTCATGCTTTGGAGCGTAAAAGCGGTGTTTGGTATGTACAAGGCGGAACCGGTGCGCTAATTAAGGCATTGGCGGAGCTGTTTCAGCGATACGGCGGTCGCTTGCACGTCGGCCAGTCAGTTCAGCATCTGGACATGGACGGCTTGAACGTGCGCGCCGCTGTGACCGACCAGGGCCGACGTTTTGATGCCGACTTGGTGGTGAGTAACGCGGACCCGCTCTACGTTTATGACCACTGGATTGAAAGAACCACCCGCCAGCGGCTTGCCGACAGCCACAGGGCCCGGTTAAAGCAGTCTATGGGGCTGTTTGTGCTTTATTTCACCACCGAGCGGGTTTACTCCGACATTGAGCACCACACGATTGTGTTCGGTGAAACCTTTCGGGAAATTTTGACCGAGATCTTTGAACAGCGCCAGATTCCGGAAGATTTGAGTCTTTACTTGCACCGGCCCGGCGCGACAGACCCGACCATGGCGCCAAAAAATGGTGACGCCTTTTATGTGCTGGCCCCGGTTCCTAATCTTCAGGGCAATCAGGATTGGGATCAGATTTCTACTGACATTGAAAATCAAATTATCAGCATTTTGACTCAACGCCTCATGCCGGACCTTCCGCAGCAGATCCGCGCCAAGCGCAGCATTTCGCCCACCTATTTCCACACTGAGCTGAACAGTCCCTTTGGCAGCGGGTTCTCTATTGCGCCTACGCTCACACAGTCGGCCGGGCTGCGCTTTCATAACCAGTCGCCGCGCTATCGAAACCTGTTTTTTGTGGGTGCTGGTGTTCATCCAGGCGCAGGCGTGCCGGGTGTGGTGTGCTCGGCCGGTGTGGTTGAGCGCTTAGTGGTCAGAGCCTTTGAAACTCAGCCTGACATCGAAGCGGGAGCGCCAGCAGGCACCGCCATCAGAGGCGTGAAATGAATGAGTCGGTTGCCGAGACCAGTCTATCCGCAACCGGCGCCGATGTTTTGCGGCGCAAGGGGAAGAGCTTTTATTGGGCTGGCCAGCTATTGACCGCAGAACAGCTTGAGAGCGCCGCAGGCCTGTATCAGATATGCCGAAACATAGATGACCTGGCAGACGAGGCATCCACGCCCGCCCAGGCGATGGCAGCTGACCGGCAGCTTGGTGAATTTCACCAGGCACTGATATCCCGGCCAACATTGGCTGACGAAAAGCCCAAGCTCTACCACCAGGCGGAATTGCTGCTGGGAGAACATCCGTTGGCGCTGAGCGCATTGGGTGATCTTGTTGACACGGTGCGTCGGGATCTTGACCTTGTGAGAGTGGCGGATCAGGCCGAACTCCTTCGTTATTGCTACGGTGTGGCGGGAACGGTAGGGGTTATGATGACGTGCCTGTTGAACGCACGTGAGCGGGAAAAAGCCCTACCGCACGCTATTGATTTAGGAATTGCCATGCAGCTGACCAACATCTCTCGAGATGTTCTGGAGGATGCCCACTTGAACCGCTTTTACCTGCCGGCCGATGGGGCAGCGGGCACGATTGAGCCAGAAAATATTGTGGCTGGAAATCGAGTTGCCCGGCACCAAGCCTGGTTGGGCGTCCGCGATCTGCTTGGGATGTCCGAGGTCTACTATCGCAGTGGGTGGCATGGGTTGGGTTATCTGCCGTTCAGAGCACGTTTGGCCATTGCCGTTGCTGCAAAGGTCTATCGGCAAATTGGCCGACAGATTCTGCAAAGGGGCGAACAACGCTATTGGCAGAGCCGATGTGTGGTTGGCTCAGCCGAGAAACTGAGGGTGTCTGTGGGGGCCGTTGTTCAACTGGCGGCAGGTGCAGTCAATCGCCAGTCTATTCGTCACGATCACGCATTGCATCAAGGCCTGACAACCAGTCTTGAACTGCGCCAGCCTGAAAAGCGATGAACCGTCGTCTTGAATTCGAACTTGAATCTGGACCAAAGCCCACAAGCCAGCGCGCCGCGCCAAACGCCGAGTATGACCTTGTCATTATCGGAGCCGGATTAGCCGGGCTCAGCCTGGCCTGCTGGCTCTTTCAGTTGGCAGAAGAGGGGCAAAAAACATTGCCCAGAGTGTGTTTTCTCGAACCACGAACATCCTACAGTAACGATCGAACATGGTGTTTCTGGGACCTTGAGCCGCATCCTTTTCGCGATCTTATCACCCATCGCTGGTTTCGCTGGCAGGTCAGCCAAGGCAATCAAATAGCGTGTCAGTCTGACGGAAACGCTGCTTACGCAATGCTGCCGGCAGATGTTTTGTATCGGTATGCATTGGCCAAAATAGACGATATTCCGGCCTTTGATTTGCACCTTGGTGTGACCGTTAGCGGCATTGAATACACCGATGATGGCGCCTTGGTGTCGGCGGATCAACGCCGTTGGCAGGCAAAGGCCGTCATAGATACGCGCCCTCCCGACAAGGGTCAGCTGATATCCGACGTTGGGTTTTGGCAGGTTTTTTCAGGCCTTGAGATTACCTGTCCCAAGCACGGTTTTGATACCTCTACGGCCACACTGATGGATTTTCAGCCTGGATACCCGCACCCGTGTTTTTTGTACCTGTTGCCTCTCGACGAGGACCACTTTCTGATTGAATGGACCGGGTTTCAACCAGAGAAGGAGCCTGCGCCGGGCTATCGCTCAGACCTTGATTCATGGCTGCAGCGACAGAACCTGGGGTATTACGAAGTCACAAGAGAGGAGTCTGGTAGCCTGCCTATGTTACGCATGCCGAATGTTCAGAACTCTGGTCGGGTGATCAGGGCAGGCGTTGGTGCAGGCTGGATGAGGGCCGCCACCGGTTATCATTTTGTGAGTTGCCAAAGAGGCAGCGCGGCTCTTGCCCGGCAAATTCTTGCGGCTCACGCTAGTGGCGACTGGATGCTTCAGGGCCCAAGTGTGCGGGCTGGCTGGCTCGACTGGATGGACAGCGTGTTTCTGCGGGCACTGAAGCGGCATCCGGACAAAGCGCCACAATGGTTCGTGAAGCTGTTTGCCGCCACTAGCGCGGCACAAATGAGCCGGTTCATGAACGACCAGCCACGCTGGCGTGATGCTCTAGCAGTGGCCAGCGCGCTACCGCCAGGGCCCTTTATGCGGGCGGCGCTGCCATGGTGATAAACGATAACGCCACGACTGACAATGTGCTTTATCGGAGTTCCGGCGGGCGCCGTCACCAGCGCGTGATATTGACTATTGCCAGCCTCGCGCTGATCGTCGGCGTTATGCTGCCGGCCCTGTCGATTGAGCAACAGTTCTGGATTGTGTTGCTGCCGATTGGTGTGTTCGGTCTGTCCCACGGCGGCGCTGATCCCATGATTCTCAAGAAACTGACCGCAACGTCATCTAGCGGTTTGTTCGTTGTTCTGTGCGCCTACCTGATGGCCTCGTTGGCTTTTGTTGCGCTAATCTGGGTGCTGCCGGTGGTGGCGCTGCTGGTGTTTCTGGGGTTGTCGATCTGGCATTTTGGCTATACCGACGAAGCGTTCCTGAGCTCGGCGAAAAACCCTTTATTGCTTTGGCTAAGTGGCAGCATGCCCATTCTTGGGCCAATACTCGGGCATCCGCAGCAAACAAGCGAGTTATTTGCTTGGCTGATTAAGATGGAAACACCGGTAGTTTTGGACATTCTGGTATGGCTTGGGCCGTGTTTGGCCGTGCTTTGGCTTTTGGGTTTCGGATACCTGTTGATTGGGCGCCTCAGCCGACCAGATCCAAGAGTGTTGTTGGAGTTATGCTTGGTGGGCGCGGTCTTGATCGCATTGCCACCGCTTCTTGGATTCGCGTTCTATTTTTGTGCGATTCACAGCGTGCGTCATTTCCTTTCGATTGCAGAACACCGCTTGTTGTCGAATCAAAAAAGTCTATTCCAGGCGTTTCCGGTCGGTAAAGTCTTGCCTGCAACGCTGGGGGCGATCGCAATGGCGTGCGTCGCCTGGGGAGTGATCGTACTTATCGAGCCTGCCCCGAGTTTGTTCGTTGAAGCGGTCAGAGTCATGTTCTGGGCGCTGGCCGCGTTAACACTTCCCCACGCTATCATCGTCAGATTATGGTGGAGCCAGCGGCTTTCTGAGTGAGAGGGCTGCTCAAAAAGATCGGGGACAGATTTCAAATCTGTCCCCTAAGAGCAAAAAAACCGAGGCCTGAGCCCCGGTTTTTCCTATTCAGCCTTGCGAGCTTAAAACAGCACGCGGCAACGAATGGTGCCTTTCACTTCCAGCAGTTTTTCCAGCGCCAGTTCACCGTAGGCTTTGTCGACGTCGATCACCACGTAGCCAATGTCGTCCTTGGTTTGCAGGTACTGACCGCAGACGTTGATGCCATTAGTGGAGAACACTTGGTTGATTTCTGACATCACGCCCGGCACGTTTTCGTGAATGTGCAGCAGCCGATGCTGGTTCGGGTGCGAGGGCAGGGCCACTTCGGGGAAGTTTACTGACGATACAGAGGTACCGTTGTCGCTGTACATGGACAGCTTTTCAGCGACTTCACGACCGATATTTTCCTGGGCTTCTATGGTAGAGCCACCCACGTGGGGGGTGAGAATTACGTTGTCGAATTCGCGCAGCGGTGAGATAAACTCTTCGCTGTTGGATTTTGGTTCAACCGGGAAAACGTCGACGGCAGCGCCCAGCAACTTGCCGCTGCGCAGGGAGTCAGCCAGGGCGTCAATATCGACCACGGTGCCGCGGGATGCGTTCATCAGAATAGAACCCGGCTTCATTTGCGCCAGTTGCTCGGCTTTGAACATATACTTGGTGGCTGCGGTTTCCGGTACGTGCAGGCTCACCACATCACACAGGTTTAGCAGTTCCTGCATGGAACCCACTTGCGTGGCGTTACCGATGGAGAGTTTGGATACAACATCGTAAAAGTACACTTCCATGCCCAAGCCTTCGGCCAGCACACTGAACTGGGTGCCGATGTTGCCATAGCCAATAATGCCCAGCTTCTTGCCGCGGATTTCATAGCTGTGTTTGGCTGATTTCAGCCATTCGCCACGGTGGGCCTTGGCGTTCTTTTCCGGCACGCCGCGCAGCAAAAAAATGGCTTGCGCCAACACCAGTTCGGCGACCGAGCGGGTGTTTGAGAAGGGCGCATTAAACACCGCCACACCGCGGCGCGTGGCTGCCTGCAGGTCTACCTGATTGGTACCAATGCAGAAGCAACCCACCGCCACCAGTTTCTTGGCGGCTTCGAATACGGCCTCTGTCAGCTGCGTGCGCGATCGGAGGCCGACAAAATGGGCGTCAGCGATTTTCTCGATCAGCTCGTCTTCAGCCAACGAGTGCGACAGGGACTCAATGTTGGTGTAACCGGCGGCGTGCAGAGAATCGAGTGCAGATTGATGCACGCCTTCCAGCAACAGAATTCGGATCTTGCTTTTTTTCAGAGACATATTGGACATGGGCTTACTTTCCAACTTTTTGTCGCGTTTAACCACCCGTGGCCAGGCATCTCAGCTTTACATCGCATGGGCTGGCTCACAGAACAGGGGCGGCATGATAACATATTCCTTGGCGTTGGCAGCGTGCCAGGCATCCCCGTTTTTATGCGGACCTGGCGTTGCTAGCCGGTCTCGTTTTGACCCTGCCGCCCTATTTTAAGACACACTTGCGCGAGAACCCAGCCTGATGACACCTGAACAAACCATTGCCGCCCTGAAGCAACTGATGGCCCAGGGCGACGCCCCGGGCAAAGTGCTGACAGATCCGACTGATCTTGCCACCTACGGCACCGACTGGACCCGGATATACACCCCGAACCCGGTCGCTATTGTGTTGCCAAAAACCACCGAACAGGTGCAAGCGTTGGTTCAGTTCGCCAATCAAAACAAAGTTGCTTTGGTGCCTTCGGGCGGTCGTACCGGCTTGAGCGCCGGCGCCGTAGCCGCCAACGGTGAAGTGGTGGTGGCGTTTGACAACATGAACCAGATTTTGGACTTCAACGCCAGCGACCGCACCGTGCGTTGCCAGGCCGGCGTTATTACTGAACAGCTGCAGAATTTTGCCGAAGAAAACGGCCTCTATTACCCGGTGGACTTTGCGTCCGCCGGCTCCAGCCAGCTGGGCGGTAACCTGTCCACCAACGCCGGTGGCATCAAAGTTATCCGCTACGGCATGAGCCGCGATTGGGTTGCCGGCCTGAAAGTTGTCACGGGTAAAGGCGATGTGCTGGACTTGAACAAAGACCTGGAAAAGAACAACACCGGCTACGACCTGCGCCACTTGTTCATCGGTGCTGAAGGCACCCTGGGTTTTATTACCGAAGCCACCATGAAGCTGTCACGCCAGCCCGACAACCTGACCGTGTTGGTGCTGGGCCTGAACGACCTGGGCAGCACCATGGACGTGTTGAATACCTTCCGCAGCAAGCTGGACTTAACCGCCTACGAATTTTTCTCACACCAGGCGATGAATCACGTGCTGGCCCATGGTCAGGTAAAAGCGCCGTTTGACACCGAAGCGCCTTACTACGCGCTGCTGGAATTCGAAGCGGTGTCTGACCAGGTGATGGAACAAGCCATGGAGCTGTTCGAGCAGTGCATGGAAAACGGCTGGGTGCTCGACGGCGTGATCAGCCAAAGCGAAACCCAGGCCCAGAACCTGTGGCTGCTACGTGAGCGCATCTCCGAATCTATCGCCCCGCGCATCCCCTACAAAAACGACATTTCTGTGGTGGTATCCCGAGTGCCGGGCTTTCTGGAAGAAATCAACCAGGTGGTCAGCGACCACTATCCGGATTTTGAAATTATCTGGTTTGGTCACATCGGCGACGGCAACCTGCACCTGAACATCCTCAAACCTGAGGACATGGCGAAAGAAGACTTCTTCGAAAAGTGCCAGCAGGTTAACAAGTGGGTGTTTGAAATCGTCGAAAGATACCAAGGCAGCGTGTCCGCCGAACACGGCGTGGGCATGACCAAAAAAGCTTACCTACAGTACACCCGCAGCGAAGTTGAAATTGCGTATCTGAGAGGCATCAAGCAGGTTTTTGACCCTAACGGCATCATCAATCCGGGTAAAATCTTCGACTGATAAGGCTAGCGCGGACATGAAGCGACACATCGTAGTACTCACCGGCGCTGGCATCAGCGCCGAAAGTGGCCTGGCCACCTTCCGTGACAACGACGGGCTGTGGGAAAAACACAACGTACACGACGTAGCCACCCCCGAAGCCTTTCAGCGCGACCCGGCGCTGGTGCTTCGCTTCTACAACGAACGCCGCCGCCAACTGGCCAACACCCAACCCAACCGCGCTCACCGCTTGCTGGCCGAGCTGGAGCTCCGTTATCAGGTGACCATAGTCACCCAGAACGTAGACGACCTGCACGAACGCGGCGGTTCTACCCAGGTGTTACATCTGCATGGCGAACTCACCAAAGCTCGCAGCAGCAAGAAACCCCAAATCATCCACAACATCGGCTACCGTGATATCAGCCTGGGTGAGCGCAGCCAGGACGGCAGCCAGCTGCGCCCCCACATCGTCTGGTTTGGCGAAGAAGTCCCGATGCTGGAAGCCGCTATAGAAATAGTCCGCAGCGCCGACGACCTGCTCATAGTGGGCACATCCCTACAAGTTTACCCAGCCGCCGGCCTGGTTCACGAAGTAGAACTCGACGTGCCCATAACCGTCATCGACCCGGCCACCCCCACAGGAAGAGTCTCCCGCGCCCGGTTTATCCAAAAAAGCGCAGTGGAAGGCGTAGCAGAATGGGTAAACAGTTTTATGCGGTAAACAAAGACGTATAGCCAGCTAGGGAGCCTTTGAACAACTCCTGGATTTCTCTGAAAGCCCCGAAGAGCGCTCTCTGAAGGCTTCATCTGCGGCGTTGCGACTCTTGCCAAGGACTTAGGCCATTGGCGGCGAGCCGCGCCTTGCCTCTACAGCCTTCAGTTCGCGGAGAGACGATTCAGGAGTTATTCAGAGGCTCCTTAGATACTTAAGCGACATTTGCATCCGAAACCTCCGCCCCAGGCGTATCTTTTCCGCTTTTGCTGACGAAGAAACAGGGCCCCTCAACGGCGGGCGTCCTCTATTAAAGAAACCCCCTTTGAAGCGTTTTGCACTCACACTGCTGTTGTTTAATGGCCTGTTGCTGGCGTTGCTGCTACCACGTTATCCATGGATTCCCTGGGCTGCCGCCGAGTCATTAATGGTATGTGCGGTGTTCAGCCTATTGTTGCCATCCCTCCTCACGCGGGCACTGGCCGGCGTAGTGGGTGCGTTATATGCTTTGCTGGCATTATTTACGCTAAGCGATCCGCTGGTTCGCCAAAGTCTCGGACGGGGGTTCAACCTTTACCCGAAATTATGCGTGGTCGGCTCAGTGATCGATCTGATGCAAAGTAACCTCGGCGTTGGCCTTTCATTGCCGATCCTGATAATTCCGTTAATAGCGTTTGGCGGCCTGGGCCTCTGGGTTAGCCAACTGCTGCACCGGCTCGGTAGCGGCGTGCCCGTAAGTTTTAGCAAGGCAATGCTTGCCGCCGGGTCGCTGATAGTGGCGGTGTCATTCCTGCCCCAGTTGGTGGTGGATCTCAGCGCCGCCCAGCTGACAGCCGATCAGGCACAGCTCGCTCTGAACCCCCGTCGCTCAACGGCAGAATTCAGCCAGCGCCTGGCGGAGACGACCCGGCGGCAGGAAAACCTTCACCGCTATCGAGGTTTACAGACACTGATGTAGTTTTCGGCTTTATCGAACCTTACGGTATCTCTGCTCTTGCGGATGTTCGCTTTCAACTCCCTATCGGCCCGCGCCTCGACAAAATGGAGGCTGTGGTTCGCGCAGCGGGCCGACGCATAGTTTCTGGCCGTTTGCGATCGCCATTGCAAGGCGGGCAATCCTGGCTGGCTCACGCCACGTTGTTAAGCGGCCAGAGGGCCGGGCAATAGGTTACAACCGCATATACGAAGCCACCACCATGAAGTACCAGGGGCCCGCGTTTAACTGGGTAACCATGCCGGATCAGTACACCTAGTCCCGGTTTCAGCAACGAGTTCGTGAAGAAACCGCTGCGTCGGTGTTTGCAGAAATAGCCCTGACCAGCAGCCACTCAGTCTGGGTGCCTATTTTGCCGGTGCTGGATGATTGGAGGCGTGTAGGCAATGGCACGGCGTTCACTCAATGGAAAGGTGCCGGTGAGGAACCTGCCAGCCTGTTGCGAGAGCCTGATAGTGCTCGCGAACACTACGCCCTTGCCATTAATTACGCCCTGAATGTGGCAACTGGATATGTGACACGCCATGTGGACGAGAATACTCTGCTGGTGCCGCAGGGCGATCATCAGGCAGCGCCGCTGGTGACCGGCGAAGGCGCCAACCGAGATGTAATCGTTCACGTCATTAGCGGCAATCCAGAGTTACTTGCGCCGTTTCTGGCTGCCAAAGACAGCGGGCGCGGTTTTCCCGGTTTCCAACGGGGTGTATAACCAGATCTGGGTCGTGCTGGCCCCAGCATGGCGAGCTTTCGCCCTTTCCTGCTCAGAGAATTCAGCCGCTTGCCCTTTCTCACCGAAGTGGCCTCCACAGAGGCTATTGAACGTTAAGGGGAACCGAGGCAGTGCGGCGAACCAACAGCTTAGTGGTGGGATTGGAAGGCCCGGAGCTTGCGCTTCAGGCCTTTTTTTATTCGGAACATACACAGTTCCCCGTAATCGCTTAAATTCTTTTTTATTGCACTGAGATATTACAATATTTTACAATTTTATGGTGGTAATTAGCTGTTTTTACGCTAGTTTTGTGTGAAAATTATTTAGACGGTGCGTGATTACGGCACTTCCTCGATTGCAAGCCCCTACTACTTCACGTCGATGAGTATAAGTTTCAATCTGCTGGCCTTAAAGCCGTGTACTGTGATCAAGAAACGTAAAGCTGGGGCTCTCCCCCCACTACCCAAATCATCGTGCTGGTTTTAATAAGGCAGTGGAAGATACAAGACATATTATAGAAACATGCCTCTGACTTTTCAGTGAGCTCAACATTAAGTGCTGCTCACCGACATCAATAACAGATATATCAAAACCTCAGCAATCCAGAAAATGGAGAATTAAAATGACTGAAACCGTGTCTACTGAAAACCGTGACCTATTAAATGTGAGCAATTCCTGGAAAACAAGGTTTAAAATTTTACAAAAAATTGGTGCGGATAAACAGTTTGTCTATAAAGCCATGAGTTCTAAAGAATATAAAGAGCTTAGCTTTAAAGAGAAAAGCAAGATATCTTTCAATATCCTGGCTTTTTTGTTTGGCCCTCTTTACTACTTTAGTAAAAAAATGTGGGTCAAAGGCGCTGCAATCGTCGGTGCGACATGGGTACTGGCAGTTTTGCTAACCCTTGTTGAAGCCGTTATTGGCACTGCATTACCGGCTGTGCTTTATTGGATTCCATCAGCCGTAATTTGCGCTCAGCTAGCCAACTATGATTACTTTCGAAAAGTAATGCATGATGAAAAGATGTGGCATGGCTCTCCAAAAATACTGTCGAAGCCAGCAGGAGCAATTGGATTTCCGCTAGTGGCTTTGATTTTTTTGTTTGGAGCGTCAACATTTGGTCCCACCTATGTCGAAGAAACAAGAAGTCAGACGCTGGCGGACGTTAGCGGTGTTTGGCGTGGCAATACGGATGGAGCAATGATTACAATTTCTTTGGCCGAAAAAACAAAAGACCTAAATATAAACGGTACGCGAATACCCGTTACCGTTCAGTCCGTGGATCAAGAGAATCATGTTGTTACCCTTGGTGTAGACTTAGCCAATGGGCAACAAGCTTCTTGGGCATTACGCCAATTATTTGATCAAGAAAGACGCTTTACACTGCAAATGACGCTTCATGACGGGACGCAAGACGGTCTCTCGTTTGTAAGAGATTTATAAGCATTTGATAGGCGCAATAACTCGGATTGCCCAAAGCTGCGGCGCGGCTTTAGGCAATCCGTTATGCAAAAAGTTATACGCCACTGGAATACGGGTTGGCTCGCTATCCTTCATTCAGCACCTTGGAATGATCAATAAATTCCCAGAAAAATAACCTTTCCCGGCATTTTCTAACATGCCGTTAACTGCCTGGAAAACACCGGGCTAGTCACCAAAAAATCGCAGTCTCAGGAAGTGCGGAACGCCGACACTCGGTCTTTCATTTCTGTTGCCAGGCGCGCAAGTGATTCGCTTGCTGTGGAGGATTGCTAGACGCCGGAGAGTGTAGGCTCTGACCTCTCAATAATTTTGGTGATATTGCCATTGACCTGCTCGGAAGTGATGGATTGTTGCTCTGCTTCGCGGGCGATTTGCTCCCCCATTCGGGTAATACGGTCAATCGCGTCACCAATATCGTTGAGTGACTGAGCGGCCTTATCGCTTGCCACTCGATTTTCTTCCACTTGCTGCAACCACTGCCTGCATAACCGCGGCGGTTTGCTGACTTTCCGTCACTAGGCTTTCAATAAGCTCGCGTATTTCAGAGGTGGATGTCTGGATTCGTTGCGCCAGAGACCGCACTTTATCCGCGACAACTGAAAACCCTCTGCCGTTTACTCCCGCCCTGGATCTATACGGTTAACCCCTAATCAGCAAACTCTGCCAAATACGCCCGCAACTCATTACCAAAAGCCGCCTGAACTCCCAACCGCTTCATCATCCAATAATGCCCCGCAATCATCCGGTCAATAAAGATACTCTCCACCGGTGGCTTGAAAGAATCCAGATACTTAAACACCGTACTGGTTTTGGCCGCCACATCCTTATGCAGCCGCGCCTGACCAAAATCGTAGGGCAGTTCAGACTCAAACGGCACCACCAGAATATCTCGCCACATGGCGTAATAGGCCTCATCAATCGCCGGTTGGCTCTCCACCCGCGCACCCAAATCAATCAAATACTGGTCCAACGCCTTATAATCCTGGTCTAAAGCAGCCGTTACAGCATTGCGGTAAGCCCTTACAATCTCTGGTTTCAGCTTTTTTACACAGCCAAAATCGTACATCACGATAGTGCCGTCCGGCCGGTAAGCAAAGTTACCGGCGTGTGGGTCACCGTGAATGCACTGAAAACGAAACAGTTGATCGGCCATCGCCGTAAAAATGCGGTGGCCGATCAGATTGATGGTGTCCTGGTTGTAACGCTCCGGGGTGATATCGCCTACGTGGTCGCCTTCTTCCAGCTCCAGAGTCATTACATGGCGGGTTGAATGGCTGCGCACCACCGCCGGAATAACCACCCAGGGATCGTTGCGATGAAACTCTCGGAACACATCAAGATTGCGGGCCTCGTTGTCGTAATCCAGCTCTTCGTGCAAACGCTCGCGGATCTCGCCGAACAGCTGGTCTACCGATTCCTTGGGCATTTTTAGCAGGCCGCCCAGCTTCAAAGCAAGGCGCAGCTGTTTAAGGTCCGAATCGCAAGATTCATCAACACCTGGATACTGCACCTTCACAATTACGTCGGTGCCATCGTGCATCCGCGCTCGATGTACCTGGCCTATCGAAGCTGCCGCATAAGGGGCTTCCTGCAAATACTCGTAAAGCTCGTGCACCGGTTTGCCCAAAGCAGTTTCAATTTGCTGGCGAATCACCTCGAAGGGCATGGGCGGCGCTTCTTTTTGAAGCTTTTGCAGGGCGTCAGAAAATTCACGGGGTAGAAAGTCTTGGGTCTGCGAGGCTATCTGGCCCACCTTCATGGCGGCGCCTTTCATTTCCCCCAGAGTGTCGGTAATACGCGCCGCCATACGGCTGTAGCTCTCACTGCGAGCGCCTTCGTCGTTTTCACTGCTGAAAAAACTGCGCGCCTTTTGGCCAGCGAATTGTCCGGCCACGGAGGCAGTCATACCTGCGAGTTTGAAGAAACGACCACTGCGGGTGGTAACCGGTTTTTTTGCCATACCAGATATACGCTCCTAACCAAAAAACGATTCAGCGTCGTCACGTTAAACTACGCTTGAGGCTGTTGTCTAAATCACTCTGGTCGACACCGACAGGCGATCTTCCAGGGTCAGTTGCAGAATTTGTCCGGATTGCAGTGGCCCGACACCTTTGGGCGTGCCCGTCAGTATTACATCCCCGGGTAACAGAGAGAACTGTGTACTGATGTGGGCAATCAGGGGCACCAACGGAAACAGCATGTCGGCGGTGTCGCCACTTTGCTGGCGCTCGCCGTTTATATCCAGACTGAAGTGCAGGCGGCGCTGGTCCAGATCGCTGGCGGGTACGAACGGCGTGAGTGGGCAGGCGCGATCAAAACCTTTAGCCCGTTCCCAGGGCTGCCCCTGCTCTTTTAGCCGGCTTTGCAGGTCACGCAGGGTTAAATCCAGCGCCAGGCCATAACCCAGTATCGCCGCTTCTGCATCGCTGGCGGAGGCGTTGGTCAGGGGCTTGCCAATCAACACTGCTAATTCGGTTTCAAAATGCACAGCGCCTTGATCCCGCGGGAAGTCCAGAGGTCTGGTCAGGTGTACGGCGGCGGTGGCGGGCTTTATGAACAACAGAGGTTCGGTCGGGACCGGGTTGTTTAGTTCTTTGGCGTGTTCTGCATAGTTACGGCCGATGCAGACAATTTTGCCAAGGGGCAAATGAATAGGAGTGGCGTCGTGCCAATGGTGCTGATAATTCACGATAGTGTCCTCCGAAATCTGCGTAAATGCAGGAAATTAATTAAGAACAGCGCTCTCACAGCTCTTATAATCAACTTACTGCATTCGTTCAGGTTTGAGGGCGGCTTATTCCCCCTCGAATGAGCATACAGTATAAACCGCTAAGTCTTCGGCCCGCAGCTTGTCGGAACCGCCCAGGTCGGGCAGGTCGATCATCGCCGCTACTTCTACAATCTCTGCGCCAATCCGCCGAATCAGCCGGGAGGCGGCTAGCATGGTGCCGCCAGTGGCTATCAGGTCGTCTACCAGAACCACTTTGTCGCCGGGTTTGAGGGCGTCTTTGTGCAGTTCCACCGAGGCGGTGCCGTATTCCAGCTCGTAGTCTTCCACCAAGGTGTCAAACGGCAGCTTGCCTTTCTTGCGAATCAACACCAACGAGGCGTTCAGTTCATACGCCAGAGCAGAGCCAATGATAAAGCCACGGGCGTCTACCGCAGCAATCGCGTCTATATGCTGGTCGTGGTAGCGGTGTACAAAGGCATCAATCAGCTTGCGAAACGCGGTTTTGTTCTGCAGCACCGTGGTGATGTCGCGAAAAGTGACACCGGGTTTCGGCCAGTCTGGAACCGTGCGGATAGCCTGCTTGATGCTCTGGGAAAAGTAATCCATGAAACGTCTGCCTTGCGCCGGAATGCCGTGATAGTGCCGCTTACGCGACATCCAGGAAAATGAATTTAAGAATAAACACCAGAGCGATAACAACCACGCTCAGATTGAGATCAGACCAACGACCGCTCAGGGCTTTCAGTACCGCGTAGGTGATAAAGCCCAGGGCGATGCCGTTAGCAATCGAGAACGTCAGCGGCATCATCAGCGCGGTGACAACTGCTGGTGCGGCATCGGTCACGTCGTCCCAGTCGATCAGCTTCAGGCCACTGGCCATTAGCACGGCCACATACAACAGCGCCGGAGCGGTGGCGTAGGCGGGAATGATGCTGGCAATGGGTGCCAGTACCAGGCACGCGGCAAACAGGCCGGCGACAACTACCGCTGTTAGGCCGGTGCGGCCACCCGCGGCGATACCGGCGGTGGATTCCACATAGCTGGTGGTGGTTGATGTGCCCAGAACAGCGCCCGACATGGTGGCTACGGAGTCTGACATAAGCGCGCGTCCCAGGCGTGGCAGTTTGCCATTTTTGTCCAGCAGGCCGCCACGCTGTGCGGCGCCGATTAAGGTGCCAGAGGTGTCAAACAGGTCAACAAACAGAAAAGCAAAAATAACGCTGATCATACCAACGTTAAACGCGCCGGCCAGGTCTAGCTGCATAAAAGTGGGGGCCAGGCTGGGCGGTGCTGAAAACAGGCCGTTGTACTCAATCATGCCGGTAGCCAACGCTACCAGGGTAACGGCAATAATGCCGATCATCACCGCTCCGGTAACGCGGCGGAACGACAGCGCGCAAATCAGAATGAAGCCGCCAAAAAACAGCAGGCTCTCGGGCGCTTTAATGTCGCCCATGCCCACCAGGGTGGCAGGGTTGTCGACCACGATTCCGGCGTTTTCAAGAGCAATCAGCGCCAGAAAGAAGCCAATGCCTGCAGAGATTCCAAAGCGCAATGACAGTGGTATAGAGTTAATGATCCACTCACGTACCTTGAAAACACTCAATGCGAAGAACAGCAAGCCCGACATAAACACGGCGCCAAGAGCCACTTGCCAGGTGTAACCCATGCTGCCCACCACGGTGAACGCGAAAAATGCGTTCAGGCCCATGCCCGGTGCCAGGGCAATCGGGTAGTTGGCCCACAGGCCCATAATCAGCGTCCCAACAACGGCTGCCAGGCAGGTGGCTACAAACACCGCGCCAAAATCCATACCGGTGGACGACAAAATACTGGGGTTAACCACGATCACATAGGCCATGGTCAAAAAGGTGGTAATACCGGCAACGACTTCCTTACGGACGTTGGTGCCGTGGGCCTGGAGTTTAAACAATCGTTCAAGCATGACGGGGGTCTGCCTCACAGATGCTGGGATTTCGGGAGTCGGTCTGATTGGAAAAATCGGGCTGCTTAAAAAACGGCAATGTTAACGCCTGACGGCTCTCAGGCCAAGGGATGATCACAGTTCCGGTTAAAACCAGCAACTTATCCGCCGTGAGGATAGGGTGGCCAGTTCATTCATAAAGCCTTTAGTCCTTGTACGGGCTGTAAGTCGTGTTTATGCAATCGAATAAGAAAGATTTATTTGCTTCATGGATTGACTGTGTTTAGCTTGAGGGCAACCAAAAGGGGGGTAGAATTTTGCCCTGTCAGAATCAAGCAACGACATCGTATGGGAGTTTCTGTGAAAGCCATTCTCTGTAAAGAATACGGCCCTGCTGACGCGCTCGTGATTGAAAATGTGCCGAGCCCTGTAGCGAAAGGCCGCGGTGTTAAAGTGCGCGTAAAAGCAGCGGGCCTGAACTTTCCTGATACGCTTATTATCGAAGGTAAATACCAGCTCAAGCCGACCTTGCCGTTTTCTCCGGGCGGCGAAATGTCGGGTGAAGTGATTGCAGTGGGAGAAAAAGTCACTCGTTTTAAAGTCGGCGATCGGGTTGCGGGCTTGACCGGCTATGGCGCGTTTGCTGAAGAAGTGATCGTACCTGAGCATAATCTGTTGCTTTTGCCAGACGGCATGAGTGACGAAAAAGCCGCTGCATTTATGATGGTTTACGGCACGTCCTATTACGCTCTGAAGCAGCGCGCGAACATCCAGGCTGGGGAAAGTCTTCTTGTTTTGGGCGCCAGTGGTGGTGTGGGGCGGGCAACGGTTGAATTGGGCAAGGCCATGGGTGCCCGTGTGATTGCTGCCGCCAGTTCAGCACAGAAGCTTGCAGTTGCCGAAGCCGCGGGTGCGGATGAGTTGATCAATTACACGGAAGAGCCCCTTAAAGACACCATAAAGCGCCTGACCAACAGCAAGGGCGTGGATGTAATTTACGACCCCGTGGGTGGTGATTACACGGAGCAGGCACTGCGAGCCATGGCCTGGAACGGCCGCCATCTGATTATTGGTTTTGCCGCGGGAGATATCTCGAAAATTCCAGCGAACTTGACGCTCTTGAAAGGCTGTTCTGTCGTCGGTGTGTTCTGGGGCAGCTTTACCCAGCGAGAGCCGGAAGCGAGTGCCCAGAACATGATGGAGCTGATGAAGCTCTACGCCGAGGGTAAAATTGATCCGAAAATCAGCGAGGTTTTCGAGTTTGAGGATTACGCCAAGGCCCTTGGTGCCCTGACTGAGCGTCGTGCTACTGGTAAGGTGGTCCTTAAAGTTGGGTTCTGAGTCCTTGTAGCCTGGCGTTGTTAAACAGCCGTTGAACTTTGCTGCTGATTCTCTAAGCTAGGCTGCGGTCCATTTTTCCCATTCGGAGCTTTACCCCGCCCATGAGCGAGCAAACTTACAACGCCGATGCCATTGAAGTTCTGAGCGGTTTAGACCCGGTGCGAAAAAGGCCGGGTATGTACACCGACACCAGTCGCCCCAATCACCTTGCCCAGGAAGTGGTCGATAACAGCGTGGACGAGGCTCTGGCCGGCCACGCAAAGCGCATTGATGTCGTGCTTTACAGCGACGGCTCACTGAGCGTGGAAGACGATGGCCGGGGCATGCCGGTGGACATGCACAAGGAAGAGGGCGTGCCGGGGGTAGAGTTGATTCTGTCGCGGCTGCACGCCGGCGGTAAGTTTTCCGAGGGTAACTACAGTTTTTCCGGTGGCTTGCACGGGGTAGGCGTGTCGGTGGTCAACGCGCTGTCGACGCATCTGGAAGTGCTGATTCGGCGCAACGGTCAGGTACACCGGATGACGTTCGCCAACGGCGATAAAGTGACTGAGCTGGAGGTCGTCGACAGCTGCGGCAAGCGTAATACCGGTACCCGGCTCAAATTCACACCGGACACTAAATATTTCGACTCGGCCAATTTCTCGGTCAGCCGCCTGCGCCACAATTTACGCGCCAAGGCGGTTTTGTGTCCTGGGTTAACAGTGACTTTTGGCCAGGAAAAAACCGGCGAGAAAGACGAGTGGTGTTATCAAGATGGCCTGCGGGACTATCTGCGTATTTCCTTGGCGGGCAGCGAAGTGGTGCCTCTTGAGCCGTTTACTGGCAGTTTTTCTGGCAACACAGAAATCGTGGACTGGGCCATCCAGTGGTTGCCTGACGGCGGTGACGCCGTTGCCGAAAGCTACGTTAACCTTATTCCAACCGCTCAGGGCGGCACCCACGTCAACGGTCTGCGCACGGGCTTATTGGAGGCCATGCGCGACTTTTGTGAGTTTCGCAACTTGCTACCCCGTGGCATTAAGTTGTCACCGGAGGACATCTGGGAGCGGGTGGTTTATGTGCTGTCATTCAAGATGCAGGAGCCGCAGTTTTCTGGCCAGACCAAAGAGCGCCTGTCATCGCGCCAGGCCGCTGCATTTATTTCTGGCGTGGTGAAAGACGCTTTCAGCCTGTGGCTGAATCAGCACACCGACATCGCCGAAATACTGGCCGAGCTTTTTATCAGCAACGCCCAGCGCCGCCTGAAAGCCAGTAAAAAAGTAGCCCGTAAACGAATTACTTCGGGCCCTGCGCTACCGGGCAAGCTGGCGGATTGCTCTGGCAGCGACACCGCTCGGTCGGAATTGTTTCTGGTGGAGGGCGATTCCGCCGGTGGCTCGGCGAAGCAGGCCCGGGACCGCGAATTTCAGGCCGTTATGCCCTTGAAGGGCAAAATTCTGAATACTTGGGAAGTGGATTCCAGCGAAGTGCTGGCGTCCCAGGAAATCCACGACATTGCGGTGGCCATCGGGGTAGATCCCGGTTCGAACGAGTTGGCCGGTTTGCGTTACAACAAGGTCTGTATTCTGGCCGATGCCGACTCCGACGGGCTTCACATCGCCACGCTGCTTTGCGCGCTGTTTGTGAAGCACTTCCGGCCGGTGGTTGCCGCCGGCCACGTGTTTGTGGCCATGCCGCCGCTGTACCGGGTAGATCTTGGCAAGCAGACCTTTTACGCTCTGGATGAATCGGAAAAGCAGGGAATTATCGACCGCCTGGCAGCAGAGAACAGCCGTGGAAAAGTGTCGGTCACGCGGTTTAAGGGCCTGGGCGAGATGAACCCGCTGCAGCTGCGCGAAACCACCATGGCGCCAGATACCCGCAGGCTGGTGATGCTGACCATTGCAGACGGTGACGACACCGACAGCTGTATGGACATGTTACTGGGTAAAAAACGGGCGCCCGATCGGCGTGCTTGGCTGGAGGCCTACGGTAATATGGCGGATGTTCCGGTATAAACTCGGGAAAATAGGCCAACCAAAAGCAAAACGACTTCGTTGATCTTCCGGGCCAGCTTCTTTTATGAAGGGTTCAGGGAAATCAGCGAAGTTGTAACAATTTACCCGGCGTGAGCCATTGCAGTGCTGGCGCGGCCTTCAGTTGTTGCTCGGTACTACTACGTGTTCGTCGAATTCAGGTTCCATAATAAAACGCCCTTTTTTGTTAATGTGTATCAGGTATTTTAATCATAGCGCTGGGCTATTTTTGAACAATCCGTAAAAGCCCTATACGGCAAATAACCTATGTAGGAAAAGGAACGTGAAGCGCTATGAAGCTGCGTAACAGTCAGGCAACTTATGGCCTGGTGGCGGTGTTTCTGCACTGGTTGGTGGCCCTGGCCGTGACGGGCATGTTCGGTTTGGGTTACTGGATGGTAGGGCTTACGTATTACGACGCCTGGTACAAGCAGGGACCGGACATACATCGCAGTGTAGGCGTGTTGTTATTTATTAGCATGCTGCTACGGGTTGTGTGGCGCCTGATGAATCCGCGGCCGGAACCGGTGCCGGGTCATCGGCGCTGGGAGCTTGTCGCGGCTCACCTGGCCCATGGTTTGTTGTATGTGCTGCTGTTTGTTGCCATGGTCAGCGGCTACTTGATCTCTACCGCCGACGGCTCTTCGGTGAGCGTGTTTGGCTGGTTTGATGTGCCCTCTATCACGGGTCGCATCAAGGGCATGGAAGACACCGCCGGTGTGGTGCATTATTGGGTAACCTGGAGTGTGGTCGTATTAGCGGGTATTCATGCACTTGGCGCGCTAAAGCACCATTTTATTGACCGGGACAATACTTTGCGCCGTATGTTGGGGCGTTGAAAATTTCCGGTACTGACATTTAACGGATGAGGAATTTCTTATGAAGCGATTATTTCTGGCATCGGCTGTGTCTTTGGCTCTGGTCGGTGGCGCACAGGCGGCAGACCACTCAGGCACCTACGCTTTTGATAAAAAGGACGCTCACCAGTTCATCAACTTCCGCATTTCACACCTGGGTTTCAGTTGGCTGTATGGGCGCTTTAACGATTTTGACGGGCAGTTTGTGTACGACGCCGAAAATCCGCAGAACAGTTCGGTGACGGTGTCCATCGATACCACCAGTGTTGACAGTAACCACGCCGAACGCGACAAACATATCCGCAATGAAGATTTCCTGTATACCGGTGAGTACCCGCAAGCGACGTTCAAAAGTACCGGCATTCGTCTGGACGAAGAAGGAGAAGCCGATATTGTGGGCGACCTGACCCTGCGCGGTGTCACTCGCGAAGTCGTTTTGGATGCAGAAATGGTCGGCCACGGCGCCGATCCCTGGGGTGGCTACCGCATGGGTTTTGAAGCAGAAACCGAGTTGCGGCTTGCTGACTTTGGTATTCCTACCAATTTGGGCCCGGCGGCAGAGGTTCTTACTCTGGAGATCTCGGTGGAAGGTATTCGCCAGTAATTCCCAAATGGCGGGAGTGGTGAATCGGCGCAAAAGAAACGGCAGAGCTGTGTGGCTCTGCCGTCTTTTTTTGGACGTTTATTGAGCAGGCTCAGGCTTTGTTGTGGCGCGGCTCACGGCATTGGCAAAGATAACGCATACGCCAGAACTGACCGACAAAAATAACCAGCCAAATCACCAGACCGGCCCAAAGATACGCCGCAGGAAGGCGGAAGCTGCCGCTGATTGCAAACTCCACCAACAGCATCAGCACTAATGCTAGCACCGCATTTACCAACGCGGTCATCATGGCTTGCCCGCAGGCTTTCAGGTTTGGCTTCATAGTGGTCCGCTTAGGTTAAAGAAAAAACGGTCTTCTATTACTGCCGAGGAGCATACGATGATTACGGAAACCGCTCCATTCGGGAATTCCGCTATTGGAATTGGTGTATCCGCCGCCGGCTCCATATAATGTGCCGTCCCAGACTGACCGCGCACGGCGTTGGCAGCTTTGTATTTCCTTCAGATAATTCAGGCAAAAGAGGCATCCATGCCAGAGTTTCAGACAACGGATGAGGGCTTTGAGCGGGTTGCGCTCAGGGACTACACGGAAAAAGCCTATCTTGACTACTCCATGTACGTCATTCTTGATCGCGCTCTTCCCAATGTCGGGGACGGGCTGAAGCCGGTTCAGCGGCGCATTATTTACGCCATGTCCGAACTGGGCCTGAAATCGACGTCCAAATACAAAAAGTCGGCCCGCACCGTGGGCGACGTGTTGGGTAAATTCCACCCCCACGGCGACAGCGCCTGTTACGAAGCCATGGTGTTGATGGCGCAGCCATTTTCATACCGTTACCCGCTGGTGGATGGCCAGGGCAACTGGGGCTCGCCAGACGACCCCAAATCGTTTGCCGCCATGCGCTACACCGAATCCCGCCTGGCTCGATTTGCCGATGTGCTGCTGAGCGAACTGGGCCAGGGTACGGCCGATTGGGTGCCCAACTTTGACGGCACCATGGACGAGCCTTCGATACTGCCGGCGCGCTTGCCCCACGTGTTGCTTAATGGCACCACGGGCATAGCCGTGGGTATGGCGACCGACATACCGCCCCACAACGTGCGCGAAGTGACCGCTGCCTGTATTCACCTGCTGGACGCGCCGGATGCCACGGTAGAACAGCTGTGCGAATACATCCAGGGCCCGGATTACCCTACCCGGGCGGAAATTATTACCCCCCGTAAAGACCTGCTGCAAATGTACGAAACCGGCCGCGGTTCGCTGCGCATGCGTGCGCGCTGGGTGAGTGAAGGCGGCGACCTGGTGATCACTGACTTGCCCCATCAGGTATCCGGTAACCGGGTGCTGGAGCAGATTGCCCAGCAGATGCAGGCCAAAAAGCTGTCCATGGTGGCGGATTTGCGCGATGAATCAGACCACGAAAACCCCACCCGGCTGGTGATTGTGCCCCGTTCAAACCGGGTAGACGCCGAAGGCCTGATGGCACATTTGTTTGCCAGTACCGATCTGGAAAAGCCTTATCGGGTGAATATCAACGTGATTGGTAACGATGGCCGCCCTGGGGTGAAAGGCCTGGTGCAGATGCTGACCGAGTGGCTCACGTTCCGCCGCGCCACGGTGATAAGGCGCCTGCAATACCGGCTGGATAAAGTGCTGGCACGCCTGCACTTGTTGGAAGGCTTGCTGATTGCCTACCTGAATCTGGACGAAGTGATCGAAATTATCCGCTATGAGGATAAACCCAAAGCCGAGTTGATAGCGCGATTTTCACTGTCGGCGGATCAGGCCGAGGCAATTTTAGAACTGAAGTTGCGCCACCTGGCGAAGCTGGAGGAAATGAAAATCCGCGGTGAACAGGATGAACTGGCCACCGAACGCGATCACTTGCAATCCATTCTGGGCTCCGAGAAAAAGCTGCGGAAGCTGATTAAAACCGAATTGCAGCAAGACGCCGAAACTTACGGCGATGACCGCCGTTCACCGATCGTAGAACGTGGTGAATCGCGGGCGTTTAGTAATATTGACCTGGTGTCCAACGATCCTGTCACGGTTGTGCTGTCTGAAAAAGGCTGGGTGCGAGCGGCCAAAGGCCACGATATCGATCCGCTGGGTCTGAGTTACAAGGCCGGTGACAAGTTTTCTTTGCAGGTACACGGGCGCAATAATCAGCAGGTTATTTTTCTTGACTCGACCGGGCGCGCCTACGCCCTGATGGCTCACAGCCTGCCGTCAGCGAGAGGTCAGGGCGAACCGCTGAGCGGGCACATCAACCCGCCGCCGGGCGCTCAATTCCGCGGCTTGCTGATGGGCGACAGCCAGCGCAAGGTGGTGCTGGTGACCGATGGAGGTTATGGCTTTGCAACCTCGCTGGGTGACATGCTGAGCAAGAATCGCAACGGTAAGACCCTGGTCAGTGTGCCTAAGGGTGCGCGCCTTATGGCGCCGGTGATAGTGCCGTTGATGGCGCCTGAAAGCCGCGAGACCCTTTACTTGGCCGCGGTCTCTAACGAAGGCCGGATGTTGGTGTTCCCACTCACAGAACTGCCGGAACTGGTCAAAGGCAAAGGCAACAAGCTGATCAGTATTCCGTCGGCGCGAGTGCAGTCCCGTGACGAGTTCGTGGTCGCGGTAGCGGTATTCGCCCACAGCGACCAGCTCGAAATTCACGCCGGTAAACGCAAAATGAGCCTTCAGTTCAGCGATCTTGAGCATTATCTGGGCGAGCGTGGCCGCCGCGGCCACAAGCTGCCACGGGGCCTGCAACGGGTTGACCGTATCGGGGTTGTGGCTGTAGGGGTGGCGGCAACCGGTGCGGCCCATCAACAGGAGCAAGCAGACAGTGAGTGAACTGGTTCTGATCAACGTTTCCGGGCGCGACAAGCCCGGCCTGACCTCCGAGATTACCGGTATTATGGGCCAGTACGAGGTGCGCATTCTGGACATCGGCCAGGCGGTGATTCACGACTACCTGACCTGGGGAATTCTGATCCAGATTCCAGACGCGTCTCACTCGTCACCGGTAATCCGCGATCTGCTATTTCGCTTGCATGCCCTGGATCTGCAGGTGCGGTTTGCGCCGATTACCCCCGAGGAGTATCAGCAGTGGGCTCAGGGCCGCAATCGCGCCTGCTACATTGTCACCTTGCTGGCTCGGGACATAACCGCCGAGCAGATTGCGCGGGTGTCGGCGATTACCGCGCGCCACCAGCTCAATATCGACAATATCACGCGCCTGTCGGCGCGGCCGTCACTGAACGTGGATGAAAACCGCACGGCTTGCGTCGAATTTTCAGTACGTGGTACGCCAGACAATCTGGCTCAGTTAAGAGCCGACTTTTTGCACCTTGCCGGCGAAATGAACGTGGATATCGCGTTTCAGGAAGATTCTATTTTCCGCCGCAACCGCCGTCTGGTGGTATTCGATATGGATTCCACCCTGATTGAAGCCGAGGTGATTGATGAACTTGCGGTGGAGGCTGGTGTAGGGCCGCAGGTGGCAGCCATCACCGAGCGTGCCATGCTGGGTGAGCTGGACTTCAGCCAGAGCTTTGCTGAGCGCCTGGCGCTGTTGAAGGGGCTGGATGAGTCAGTTCTGGAGCGGGTTGCCGCGCGCTTGAAGATGACAGAAGGCGCCGAGCACCTGATTCGAAGCCTGAAGGCGTTGGGTTACCGCACGGCGATTCTGTCGGGCGGCTTTACCTACTTCGCCCGCAACCTTCAGCGTCAGCTGGGCATTGATTATGTGTACGCCAACGAGTTGGAGATTGTAGGCGGTAAAGTAACCGGGCGGGTGTCTGGAACTATTGTTGACGGCGCGCGCAAGGCCGAACTCCTGCTGGAAATTGCGAAAAAAGAACACATTTCCCACGAACAGGTGATTGCAGTGGGTGATGGCGCGAATGATTTGCCAATGCTCAGCGAAGCTGGCTTGGGCGTGGCGTTCCGTGCCAAACCCGTGGTCAAAGAATCTGCCCGTCACGCCATTTCAACGCTCGGGCTGGACGCCATTCTGTACCTGATTGGGTTTCGCGAAAGCGAGACCAATCATCAGATGCAACCGCCAAGGGACCATGACACGGTGCTATAAGCAGTGCCTGAATCAGTGCCTGAAAGAGCGCCTGGGGATCAGTTGTCGCTGAAATCGTAGGTCATTTCGGGGGTGGGAGGCTGTAGATAGAAGCCCTGAATGTAATTTACCCCGGCCTGCCACAGGGTGGCCAGTATGCCGGCGCTTTCTACCAGCGGCACAATCGACAGCTTGCCGGCGCTTTGCAGTGACTGCACCATTTCCTTGAGATGTTCGCGGGCGTCCTGATCACTCTGCAGCTCCTCGGTAAACGAGCCGTCTATTTTTACGTAGTCGGTGTCGATATGGTTGAGCGCATGAAACGGGTTCAGGGCGCAGCCAAACTGGGTTATGGAGACCTTGCAATGCAGCTGGTGGAGGGCTTTTGCGAAGTCTTTTGCCTGTTTTTTGAAATTGTTGGCGTCGCATTCGCGGAGCTGAAATATCAGTGTTTCACCGGGCAGGCGCGCGGCTTTTAACGCCACGCTAAGCCAGGGTGTGAAGGTTTTGTCGTGCAGGGTTTCAGCGGTCACGTTCAGAAACAGCCGGGCGTTCTGGCCTTTCACGCGGTGCGCAGCCAGTTTTTTTATGGCTTGCAAGAAGACCCAGTGGTCGACCTTCATAGCCGTGTCTGTGGGCCCCAGGGGTGGCAAGAAGTCGTAAGGCGACACATCTTCGCCCTTGTCGTCCAGCATGCGCACGTAAACTTCGTAGTGTTCTTCGTTTTCCCCGCGCAGATTGATAACGGGCTGAAATAGCAGGCGAAACTGATCGTTGTCCAGAGCGCGGTGTATGCTGTCTATGGCAGTGTTATCGCTGAGTATGCGGTGTTCGTCGGAATTGTGTACCCGCACGCCGTTGCCGGGGGTTTGCTCGTTCTGCTTTTTCAGTTCGGCTGAAGCGCGGTGCGCGTGGGCCATCAACTCTTCGGCTTTGGGTGCCTTTTCGGTGATGGCAGCAACGCCGATACTCACCGTGAGCTGCACCGAGCGGCCGTCGACATCGAACAGCGAACCCTCAATGGCTGTGCAGATTTTTTGTGCCAGGCTGACCATGTCATTTTCGCTGAACGGCAGGCACAACAGTGCGAGCGAGTCGTCGCCCAGGCGCGCCAGGATAATGTCTGCACCTACCTGATCGCGCAGCAGAGTGGCCAGATCACGCAGCAAAAAATCAACGCCGGCAATGCCAACGTCCCGCTTCAGCGGCGCAAAGTTATCCAATGAAATATAAGCCAGGGCGCCAGCTTCGCTACTGGCACCGGCTTGGGTAATAGCTTCCGCTAGCGAGGTCATGAAGAACGGGCGGTTATACAGGCCGGTAAGCAGGTCCTGATTGCTGATTTTCCTCAGCTTTTCTTCCAGTTCTTCGCCGTTGTGTTCCGGCCGCAGCACAATCTGGGTGCAGCGTTCGCCGTCAAAGGTGGCGGCTGAGGCCTGAATATTGGCGGCCAACTCGCGGCCGTCACTGCGCCGCGCAGTCACTTTTTGGCTTACTCGCTCGCTACTTTGGTCGGTAAAGCCTTTGGTCAGTTGGCGGTAGTCGTCCTGGCTCTGGCTGCCGAGGGTGTCCAGTACCGGGATACACATCAGTTCGTCGATGTCGTCGTAACCCAGAAACTCCAGATAGGATTCATTAGCGTAAACGTGCATGCCTTCAATGACATAGGCAATGGCGTCTTTTGAGCTTTCCAACAGGCGTTGGCAGCGATGTTCGGCGTCGCGCAGGTGAGATTCCAAAAGCCGGCGACGGCGGCGCTCGTCAAGGTCTGCCAGTTCCCGATTCACCACCAGTACCAGCAGTGCCTGTTCGGTGTAAGGTACCGTATCTTGTCCGCCGGCTTTAAGAACGGCCGTGGCGCGGGCGGCGTCGTAGTCATCGGTCAGTAATATGAAAGGAATGTCTTTGCCAAGCAGCCGCAACATGGCTAACGCTGCGTCTACCGGGCATTCCTGTTCTGTGTCCCGCGCCAGTAAGATGTCCCAGTTGCCACTTTTGAGCGTTTCTTCCAGGTCTTCCTCAGAGGTAACACGATGGGCCCGGGTAGCGCGACCGGAATTGCGTAACAGGCTGATCAGGTTTTCCGCGTCATTCAGCGATGGATCCAGAATAAGCATATGAACGGTGGAGGCTTTCTTCTGCATGACTCGACAATCTCGTGCTGCACACTGACGGAGCCGGGCCGCTGACAAGGCCGGGCTCCTGGATGAGTATGAGTGATGAAGAGGTTGCCGGGTAATAACAAGTCCGGCACTGGCCTGGCGCTGAGTTAAGACATACGAAACTCTGATCCACGGAGCACGGTCAGACACTATGATACAAAGAGATTACCCGTGTTACAGCGAGGGACAGAGCGAATCGAATTCGTCTTCGCTGGTGGCAGGGCTGGCTCTGTTGGTGCTGGTTTTAGCGTCAGGCCTGCTCTGAAGTTTTATTTCAAATTGGCTGATGCTGCCGGTCGCCGTCATTTTTTTCAGCAACTGGCCTTGTTCTTCCTGATCATCAATCAGCAGGGTAATACGATTTCCAGATTGAAAGGGCAGCCGCGGCACAATCAACGTGGCAGGTTGGTTAATGACGCTGATTTCCGGCAGCATCAGCCCGCGTAAGTACTCGCTACTGTTACCCAGTTTCTGGATCAGGCGCACCGCGCAAGGTGTCGCCCTGGGTGCCTGTAGTTCAATACCAATCTGCGTGCCCTCATTTTTAATCTGGCGAATCCAGCGAACCACGGCAACACTCCAAGGTTGCGAGCTTTGCTCCCTTACGCCTAGAATTTCGCCTGTCTGCAGGCTGCTGGGTATTTGGCTGTCCCAGGCAATGCAAAAGCCGCCGGGGCTGGTATTGACTATTTCTGAGCGGCAGGCGCGAGGCGCGTTTTTGAGTGCCGAATCGGTACGGGTGCTGGCGCTAGTGAAGTCGATAGGGGTATTATCGACCGACATGCCATCGTTTCTAGCGCCCGCATCGTGCGCGCCAGCCCATGCGTCGTTTCTTCGAATAGAGCTGCGGATAAACATGTTGTCTTCGGTGTCTTCCGCTTCGGGCTGTCGGGTGAAGTCGTTCAGGGTTTTGCGGCCCGCCATAAAATAGTGCACGGCGGTCAGCCCGACACACAGCTCGAGGCTGCCATGGCTGGTTACGCGGTTAAAATTGCGTTTGGCAAGCGTACCCAGCGCCTGGGTGAGGTGTGCCAGCAGGGCGTCACTGGTATGTGGCTGCAGCGGCAGTTCGCTGGTTTCTTTGCTATCAACTGTTTGAATGGCCAAGCTAATTTGGGCCGACAGGCGGCGGCTGTCAAAACTGAAAAAGTCGCCTTTGTCGGCAGTGTCCAGCAGGCTGCGGTAGACCGGCGACTTGTCTGCGCTCATATTTACCATAAACAAGCTGTCACCTTGGGATCCGGGAGCGAAATCCGTCAGATCGGTCCAGGGTTCCAGCAGTGTAAAAAGCTGGCTCAGTTCTGTTTGGCGCAGCTGATTAGGGCGGGCGCAACCCAACAATAAAAGGCGTTTGTAGGCACCTTCAATGCTGCTTGAATTGCGCCGGCTAAGAGTGGCGTCGCTGACCTCAATAGCGGTTAACTGGTGCGCAAGCGCAAACCGGTAAAGTTTATGACAATCCAGCCAGCTGTTTGGTGGGGTAGGGCAATAAAGCTGATACGCCCGCAGTATGGTGCCTGACAGCTCGGCAATGCTGCGGTGAACGGCGATGGCCAGAACCTTGCGGCTTTTATCCGGGTTGCCGGCATCCAACAGTTCCAATACGCAGAGTTTGTAACCGCCGGACAGGTGTAATTGCAGGGCCTGCGCCAGATTGGCGATTTTGCGCTGCTTTTCCGGCAGTGATACCGCGGTGCCGATGAAATGACGGGACAGCTCTGCGCACACAAAGTGGATTTTTTCGCGAATAATCTCCAGCAGTTGCAAGCGTTGCTGTGGCGACAAAAAAAGCTGATTCAGTTCAATAATGGCGTGATAGAGCTGGCGCGACACTTCGCCAATATTGGCCATAGGCAGCAACCCCACCCATTGTTTGAAAGCTTTGGGAATGAAAGGCTTGCGGTTTTTTGCTCCGGTACCCGGATATCTGGTTTCAGAGAGGTGCCTTCCATGTTGAGTGTCAACGCCCGGGGTAATATATAGATATATTTATTGCGTAATGTAGGTCAGTAAAGCCAATACGGAAAGCGAAAATCAACGAGTTGACAATCTTTTACAAAGTAAGCGGTTTCGCTTTACCCCAAATCAAGAGGCGTTTTGCTGCCAGCGCCGGGTAACTCGCGCACCAGGCGTGGCACCAGAAATCCTGGCAGGCGCTCTAGCAGGTCGCGTGTTAGCGCCTTGGCCTCGCTGTCCGGAACGGCAAAATGGTGGGCCCCGGCCACAGGATCAAACGCGTGCAAGTAGTAGGGCAGAACACCGGCATCGAACAGCCTTTCGCTGAGTTGTTCCAGTACGTCGGCGCTGTCATTTACGCCGCGAAGGATAACACTTTGATTCAACAGGGTCACACCTGCCTCGGTTAACCTTTTCAGGGCCTGTACAGTAGGTTGGTCGATTTCCGCGGGATGGTTGATATGAAGCACCACAACCACCCGCAAACGGGTAGCACGAATCCATTGTAGCAGCGAATCACAAACCCGCTGCGGAATCACCACCGGCAGCCGGGTGTGAATCCTCAGCCTGCGCAGGTGGGGGATTTGGTCCAGGGCCTGGGCCCATTGCGCCAGCAATTTGTCATTGGCGGCCAGGGGGTCGCCTCCGCTGAAAATCACTTCGTTAATTTCCGGGCTGCCTGCCAGCGTGTCCAATACGGTTTGGCGGTCTTGCGGATTTAACCGTTGCTCGTTGTAGGGGAAGTGGCGGCGGAAACAGTAGCGGCAATTAATGGCACACTGCCCGGTTACCATAAGCAGGGCTCGGCTTTTGTATTTGCGGATCAGCCCCGTTGTTGCCATGGCGTCGGCTTCGGCCAGTGGGTCGTCGACAAATCCGGCCAGAGCGCGGGTTTCGTCTATTAATGGTAATACCTGACGCAGCAAGGGGTCGTCAGGGTTGCCGTATTCCATGCGCGCCAAAAAAGGCTCGGGCACCCGTATTGAAAACAGCCGGTGCCCGGCATCGGCACCGGCCAGCCATTGATCAGGGCAGAGCCCCAGGCGTTCCAGCAGTTCTGCCGGACGGTTGATGGAGCTGGCTAAAATCTGTTGCCAGCTGGCGGTCTCTGAATTTTCCCCAGGCTCCGGGTAAGCCTGGGCTTCTATACGTACGGGGGTTCGCTGTATCATAGCGGCCTTAAAATTCTGAACAGCCTATTGGCAGGTGGACATTTCATGGCTTCATATTCTACCAACGAATTTCGCGGCGGTCTTAAGGTTTTGTTTGAAGGCGACCCCTGCATCATTCTGGAAAACGAATTTGTAAAACCCGGTAAAGGCCAGGGCTTCAGCCGGGTGCGCCTGCGCAACCTGATGACCAACCGGGTGTGGGACCGTACCTTCAAGTCCAACGAAAGCCTGGAAGGTGCAGACGTGATGGATCAGGACATGGAATACCTGTACACCGACGGCGAATTCTGGCACTTCATGCTCACCGATGGTTCGTTTGAACAGTACGCGGCAGATGGAAAAGCCGTGGGCGACACCTTGAAGTGGCTAAAAGAACAGGAGGTATACACGGTTACCTTGTTCAATGGTGCGCCGCTGACGATTACGCCGCCGAATTTTGTCGAGCTGGAAGTGGTTGAAACCGATCCGGGCATGAAAGGCGATACCGCCCAGGGCGGCTCCAAACCGGCCACTTTGTCTACTGGCGCGGTGGTAAGCGTGCCGCTGTTTATTACCATTGGTGAAGTGTTGAAAGTAGATACACGCACCGGTGAATATATGAACCGGGTTAAAAACTAGGGCGTTGATGAGCAACGTTAACAGCTGGCAGCCCAGCGCTGCCAGCCGAGCCCTGAAAAGCCGAGCACAACAATTGTCGTTTGTGCGCGGTTTTTTTACGCAGCGCCAGGTGCTGGAGGTTGAAACCCCGGTGCTTGGCCGCTGCGGCGTTACTGATCCCAATCTGAGCGGTATTGCTGCCCGGGTTAACGCAGCGGGCCGTCAAGGCGGGTGGTTGCAGACGTCCCCGGAATACCACATGAAGCGCCTGCTGGCGGCCGGTTGTGGCGATATCTACCAGGTTACAAAAGTGTTTCGCGACGGTGAAAGCGGGCGCCGGCATAACCCCGAATTTTCCATGCTGGAATGGTACCGTTGCGGCTTTGATGACCAGGCGCTGATGAACGAAGTAGCGGACCTGGTGTGTTCCTGGCTTGACTGCTTGCGACCGGAAACTCTGAGTTATCGCGAAGCGCTTCGCCGCTGGGCGGATATTGATCCGTTCACCTGCACCGATGCGCAGCTGCACGCCCGCTGCGGGCAATGGATGGAGCCGCAGCAGCTTGTGGGTATGAGCCGCGATGACTGCCTGGATTTACTGATGAGTTTTGCGGTGGAGCCCAAGTTAGGCTTGGATTGCCCGGTGTTTATCCACCAGTATCCGGCGTCACAGGCCTCGCTGGCGCGCACCAGCCAGGTTGGCGATTTTGCGGTAGCTCATCGCTTTGAGCTGTATATCAATGGACTGGAGTTGTGTAACGGCTACTGGGAGCTGACGGATGCGGATGAGCAACGCCGGCGTTTTGCAGCGGATAACCGGCTGCGACAGACCCGCGGCCAGGCAGCCATGGAACAAGACGACGCTTTTTTGGCCGCGATAGACAGCGGTTTACCCGATTGCGCCGGCGTTGCCCTGGGGCTGGACCGATTGTTGATGCTGAAACTGGGTGCCAGCTCGATTGATGAGGTGCTGGCCTTCCCATTCGCTAGCGCCTGAGCGCGACAGTTTTCAAGTTCAAACTTCAAACTTCAGGCTTCGACCTGACCGAAAGCTTCGCCTAACCGCACTTTTTTTCCGGGTTTTTGGGCATCATTCCACTGCGCTCGGCCTTTTGGCATCACCATCACGACTGTAGAACCCAGGCGGAAGCGGCCCATTTCCTCACCCCGCGCAAACTTGAGGGCCTGCTCGCCGTTGTAGTTCTGCTGGCTGACACCGCCATCGCCTGGCGCCGCTCCCGGTTTCACGACGCCGGCCCAGGGTGTTTCCACACTGCCGACAATCATTGCGCCCACCAATACCAGTGCCATTGGTCCGGTTGCGGTATCAAACAGGCATACCACGCGCTCATTGCGGGCAAACAGGTTGGGCACGTTGGCTGCAGTTGCCGGATTTACCGAGAACAGGCTGCCGGGCACGTGCACCATTTCCCGCAGTTGTCCGGCCATTGGCATGTGAATCCGGTGATAGTCACCGGGGGCCAGGTAAATGGTGGCGAATTCACCTTCGGCAAAGATATCGGCCCGTTGCTGGTCACCGCCTAACAGTTCCAGCAGGCTGAACGATTGGCCCTTGGCCTGAAAGATGCGGCCCCCGCTTATATTGCCCAACTGGCTGACGCAACCGTCTACCGGGCTAATCAGCGTGCTTTCGTTACCCTCAATTGGCCGCAAGCCAGGCTTGAGTGCTCGGGTAAAAAAATCATTGAAGCTGCTGTATGAATCTGGGTCGCTGTTTTCAGCTTCGCTCATGTTTACGTCATAGCGGTTAATAAACCAGCGTATGAAGCGGCTGCGCAAAGCTGGTGTACCGGTGCTGTCAGCCAGGCGCCCAGCAAGGCGGGAAAGCGAGAGCTGGGGCGTAAGATACTGGCTTAGAACAAACAGCTTTTCCATCATCAGAAAATCCTTTGGCTACGATGGCGCGAAGTTTAGCAAACGGCCCATTTCATCAACAGGCTTATACCCCAACGCACAAAATTTCAGGTGCTACCGTGTTCCGGGTTGGTCCAGTTTTAGGCCGCGAGCCTGCTGCTCTGCCATAGCTTGTAAAATACGGTGGAAGCTCCTTTTGCGTTCCGGGCTCAGGCGGCCGTCTTCCGCGGCGGCATCAATAGCGCAACCGGGGTCGCCGGCATGGCGGCAGTTGCGGAATTTGCAGTAGCCCATCAGGTCGCGAATTTCACGAAAGCCGTACTCGATTTCTTGCGGTGTCATGTGCCACAGGCCAAACTCGCGGATGCCCGGCGAGTCGATCAGGTCGCCGCCGATGGGCAGATGGAACAGCTTGGCGGTGGTGGTGGTGTGAATGCCTTTGCCGGTGCTCTGGGACACTGCGCCCACCCGCAGCTCCTCATCGGGCAACAGGGTTTGGATAATGGACGATTTACCCACCCCGGACTGACCCACAAACACCGTTGTGCGATCTTTCACCAGGGCTTCCACCTCCGGCGGCGGCTGGTTGCCGGCCAGGGCGGCGGAAGTGCGAACCACCTGGTAGCCCAGTGCTTCATAGCGCGCCAACAGTGCGTCTATGGCGTCGCGGTTGTCGTCGTTGATCAGGTCGGTCTTGTTCAGTAGCAATATTGCTGGAATGTCGGTGGTTTCTGATGCCACCAGATAGCGGTCAATCAGGTTGTCGTGGGGCTCGGGCTCGGGGGCAATCACCAGAATGATGTAGTCAATATTCGCCGCCACCGGTTTCAGCGCGCCGAAGTTATCCGGCCGTTGCAGCAGGTTGAGGCGTTCGCAGCGAGCGACGATTACCCCGGTCAGATTTTTACCGGAGCGCCAGATGACTTTGTCGCCGGTGACCAGGCTGTCGATATTGGCGCGCACAAAGCAGCGCACAACGGTGCCTTGTTGCTCGCCTTCAAGGGCTTCTACGTCCAGCTGCTGGCCGTAGTGCGCAATAATCAAACCTTGAACTTCCGGCCCTAACTCACCCGCATCGACCTGATCTTTTACCTGTTCTTCCTTGCGCGCGGCGCGTGCTGTCCGTTCGCCCTGAATTTTTTCGATGCGCCATTGTTGCTGTTTGTTGAGTCGCCGTTTTGCCATAGAGTTTTCATTAACCAGATAAAGTTTCGGGGTTGTTTCAAAGCTGCTGTGTCATCATATTGGCATATTATTTGTCATACTACTTGGCATACTATCGGTTTAGCGACTGCACTACCGACTGTTGCGCTGATAAATTCCGGATTTTACCGTTAGCACCACGCAGGAGAGATATCGATGGCAAAGGGCAATCGCCTGGTCTGGATTGACCTGGAAATGACAGGTCTGGATCCGGAGCAGGAGCGCATTATTGAAATGGCTACCTTGATTACCGATTCCGAACTCAATCTGATTGCCGAAGGCCCGGTGCTTGCGGTGCATCAGTCTGACGCTCTGATGGACGCGATGGACGAATGGTGTACCCGTACCCACGGCGAAAGTGGTCTGACCCAGCGGGTAAAAGGCAGTCGCATCAGCGAAGCCGAGGCCGAGCAGCAAACCCTGGCGTTTTTGCGCGAACACCTGGAACCGGGTGATTCCCCGCTGTGCGGCAACAGCATCGGCCAGGACCGGCGCTTTCTGGTGAAGTACATGCCACAGCTGGAAGAGTTTTTCCACTATCGCAACCTGGATGTGTCCACCATTAAAGAGCTGGCACGGCGCTGGCGCCCGGATGTACTGGACGGGGTTAAGAAACAGGGTAATCATTTGGCGCTGGACGATATTCGCGATTCTATCAATGAGCTGCGCCACTATCGCGAGCACTTTTTCAAACTGTAAGGTCATTTAAATTCAGCTGCGCTCAAGCCATACAAGTGCTCAGACTGCAAGGGGTGCCTTTCAAGGCGCCAGGCCGTGTTGGGCCAGCGCCCACTCTACGTGCTCGCGCACCATCTCAGACGGATAATCCTGCCGCGCCCGCAGCGCTTCTATTACCGGAATGGTGGTAGGGGCGTTGCCCAGCCCGACTGCCAGATTGCGCAACCAGCCGTGATAACCGGTGCGGCGAATAGCCGAGCCTTCTGTACGCTGCAAAAACTGTTCTTCGCTCCACATCATCAACGCCGCCAGAGACGTGTTATCCAGGCCGTGGCGGGGTTTGAAGTCGTCTTCCTCAGAGTGTTTGCTGAACTTGTTCCACGGGCACACCAGCTGACAGTCGTCGCAGCCAAACACTCGATTGCCCATCAGCGGGCGCAGCTCTTCCGGGATACTCTCTTTCAGTTCAATGGTCAGGTAGCTTATGCAGCGCCGCGCATCCAGCATGTGTGCGTCTACAAAGGCATTTGTAGGACACAGCTGCAGGCAGGCCGAGCAGCTGCCGCAGTGGTCTGTTGTAAAGGGCGCGTCTACAGGCAGGGGCGCGCTGGTATAAATCTCCCCGAGGAAAAAGAACGAGCCTGCCTTGGGGTGTATTACCATGTTGTTTTTGCCAATCCAGCCAAGCCCGGCACGCTGGGCCAGAGCGCGTTCGAGCACCGGAGCGCTGTCCACAAAAGCGCGATGCTGGTGGCCTTCAAGGGCGCTGTCGATACGTTTGGCCAACTGTGCCAGCCGTTTACGCATCAGCTTGTGGTAATCACGGCCCAGGGTGTAACGGCTGATATACGCGTTTTCGCGATTGCGTAGCGCCTGATGTGGATTGTCGGGCAGCGTCAGGTAATCCATACGCACGGAAATGACGCGCGCGGTACCCGGAACCAGCGATGCCGGGGTATAGCGCTTATCGCCGTGGTTCGCCATGTAATCCATGGTGCCGTGGTAGCCCTGTTCGAGCCAGTGCTTAAGACGCTCCGCGTGCTCACCGGTATCGGCGTCGGTGATGCCCAGGTCGGCAAAACCCAGCTCTTGGGCCCAGTCGTGAATCTGTTGCACCAATGCCTGCAGATTTGCCTTCTGGTGACTGTCTTTTGCGCAGGTTGTTGATGTTGCAGGTGATGCTGTCATTGGCCGGCCGTGTAGGTTTGGCGAATCCGCGTTTTGCGGGTGTTAGTGTGCAGATTTAATTTGATTAAGTTGTGACCTTTTTGGTGGTTTTGCTATGCTTTACAGACAGCTGGCAATTTGTCTTAAACCGGTTTCTTTGGCTTGGGGTGTTCGATGTCGTGGTCAGCAAGGCACAGTCTATCAGAGTACCGTCTATCAGAGCCTGATCTGTCAGCGCCCGCAGGGCAAGGTGCGGGTCTGCCTCAGGCTTTGTACAGTGCCGGTTCGGTGCGCAATCTGGACCGGTACTTGATTGACGAACAGGGAGTTGATGGCTTTGAGTTGATGCAGGCCGCTGCCCGCAGTGCTTTTCGCCAGCTTCTGCGACGCTGGCCCCAATGTCGCCAAGTGCTGGTGCTTTGCGGGGCTGGTAACAATGGCGGCGATGGCTATTTATTGGCAACTTGCGCTCTGCGTCACGGCCTGGGCGTAACTTGCCTGGTGTTAACAGACCCCGCCAAACTGCAGGGTGATGCCCGTAAAGCCTGGCAGCGGGCGAGCGATCAGAAAATCAGCATGGAGACTGCAGCGCAGTTGGCGGACAAGGATTTAACGAGTTTGCTGGAACAGGCCGATGTTACGGTAGACGCCATGTTGGGCACGGGGCTGAATGGCGCACCACGGGGTGAATTCGCGCGGGTTGTTGTGCTTTGCAATCAGTCGGCCGCGGGTGTTTTGGCGCTGGACGTCCCTTCGGGGCTCAACGCCACCACCGGAGCAGCCGCGGGCGATGTCGTGGCGGCAGACGCCACGGTAACCTTTATTGGTTTGAAAGCCGGCTTGTTCACCGGCCATGGCCCGGCGGTTTGCGGTGAGGTGGTTTTCGAAGATTTGGGTGTCGCCGAGCAGGTTAGTAGCTGCACTGAGCCGGTGTTGGCCACACGGGCCGACTGGTCTTCCGTTACTTCGGGTATTTCGAAGCGCGCTGCCAACGCGCACAAAGGCCATTTTGGCCATGTGCTAGTGGTTGCCGGCGATCTTGGTTTTGGTGGTGCGGGATTGTTGGTGGCAGAGGCTGCTGCCCGCAGCGGTGCAGGGCTGGTTTCCTTGGCGACCCGGCAAGAACACGTGGCTGCAGCCCTGAGCCGGTGTCCGTCAGTCATGAGTCACGGCGTTGTGCATGGTTCTGAGTTAGCACCTCTTTTAGCGGCGGCAACCGTGGTGGTTTGTGGGCCAGGCCTTGGCCAGTCGGCCTGGGGTCAACAGATGCTGCAGCAGGTGTTGGCATGCAACAAACCGCAAGTGCTGGATGCCGACGCTTTAAATCTGATGGCGGGCGGCCTGATGGCGAACAAAGCGTCGGTAGCCGCGGACAATCGTATTTTGACTCCTCACCCTGGGGAGGCTGCGCGCCTTCTGGGATGCACTGTTGCAGAGGTGGAAATTGACCGGTTAAGTGCAGCGCGCAAGTTACAGTCGCGGTACGGAGGCACCATTCTACTTAAGGGTGCCGGCACCGTGATTGCGAGCATGCATGGTCAAATGTTTGTGGTCAACGGCAGTAATCCGGGGTTGGCTACCGGTGGGATGGGGGATGTACTGGCGGGTATTGCGGGTGGTTTATTGGCTCAGCTGACGGATTCGACCCAGGCAGTCGTGACGGCCGCAGCCCTGCACCTGGCGGCAGCTAACTTGGCAACTCAGCAGTTTGGCTATATGGGCCTGCAGCCAACCGATGTTATTGATGCTTTGCCCCGGGTGTTAGTCTGCTCAGGGCATTGAATTGAACAGTCATTGAACGGAGCGTTGTGTAAACGAGTTCGCGGTACACCGGAGGATCTATGACAATTTTTGGCAATGAACGCCGGCTGTTCCTGGCGGATGACAGTGAAACTGAACGTTTGGGCCGGGAGTTAGCGCGCCTAGTCCAGCGCGCAGAAAGCGCGCTGGCGATTTATCTGGATGGTGATCTGGGTATGGGCAAAACCACGCTCAGCCGTGGCCTGCTGCGCGGATTAGGGCACGAGGGCGCGGTAAAAAGTCCGACTTACACCATTGTAGAGCCTTACGAAAATTTGCAGCCGCCGGTGTATCACTTTGACCTGTATCGCCTGAAAGACCCGGAAGAGCTGGAGTTTATGGGCATTCGCGATTATTTCAATGATCATAATTTATGCCTGGTGGAGTGGCCGGAAAGGGGCGAAGAGTTGCTGCCCATGGCGGACCTGACAGTGCATCTGGAATCTCAGGGCAATGGTCGCTCGGCCATCTTGCGCGCTGGCTCCCAGGTGGGCGCCGATATGCTGAATGAGCTGGAAATAATCGGCCCGGAAGACGTGCACTATATCGATTTGTGACAAAGGGATGTTCAATGGCTTATTTCTATAACAGGATCTGCGGCATGAGTATGCTGGCTTTTCTGGCCCTCAACCTGCTATCTCTCATGCAGGTGGCGCAGGCAGGTACCCGTGTGGAAGGCCTGCGAATCTGGCCGGCGCCGGACCACACTCGCTTGGTCATTGATACGGCCAGCGAAGTAGATCACACTATTTTCGCGCTGGCTGGCCCAGACCGCTTGGTTATTGATTTGAAAGACACCCGGTTGCAGGCGAGCCTGGACAAGCTGGACTTGTCTGGCAGCCCTATCCGCCGAATTCGCAGCGCGGTGCGCAACGGTAACGATCTGAGGGTTGTGCTGGATCTGAAAAAAAGCGTCAAACCTCGCAGCTTTTTATTGAAACCGAACCAGCAATACGGCCATCGTTTGGTGGTAGACCTGATTGACGAGGGCGGCACCCGCGTTGATAGGGCCAAGGCGGCAAAGCCTACCATTACCCACGACTCCGCGGGCAAACGCGACATAGTCATAGTGATTGACGCTGGCCACGGAGGTGAAGACCCGGGCGCTATCGGGCCCCGCGGTACCCGTGAAAAAGACGTGGTGCTGAATATGGCCAAAACCCTGCACGACCTTATCAACAACCGCCCGGGCTTCAGCGCCAAGCTGACCCGTACCGGCGACTACTACATAGGCCTGCGTAATCGCACGCTTCTAGCCCGTAAATACAACGCCGATCTTTTCGTGTCGGTGCATGCGGATGCATTCCGCACGCCACAGCCAAAAGGGGCATCGGTATTTGCTCTGTCGCAGCGCGGGGCAACCAGTGAGACCGCGCGCTGGTTGGCGCAAAGTGAAAACCGCTCTGACCTGATTGGCGGCTCAGGCGTTTCGCTGGAAGGCCGCGATGACACCCTTGCCGGGGTTCTGCTGGATTTATCTATGACCGCCAGCATTAACGCCAGCCTGGGCGTGGGTAGTGCAATATTGGGGCAGCTTGGCGGCGTGACCGAGCTGCACAAGCCCGGCGTAGAGCAGGCCTCCTTTGTGGTACTTAAGTCGCCGGGCATACCTTCTATACTGGTAGAGGCTGGCTTTATCTCAAATCCCCAGGAAGAGAAGAACTTGTCCACTGAGGTCTACCGTAAGCGCTTATCTGCTGCGATTATGACCGGTATTGACGGCTATTTCCGCAAAACACCACCGCCGGGTACCTTGCTGGCGTGGCAGAAGCAGAACGGCCAGATGCAGAATAGTGTGAGCCGCTATCGCATCCAGCGAGGCGACACCCTGTCCGATCTGGCGCGGGAAAATCAGTTGTCCGTGCGTGAACTCATGCACCTTAACGGCATGCAAAGCGACCGTGTTATGGTAGGCGAGACCATTACCATTCCTGCCAGCTGAGCACTCAGCTGAGCCGTTAGCTAAATAATTCGTTGAAAAAAGAGGTCCGCGCCAGACATGCCCCACATACATTTACTGTCCCCCCGGCTCGCGAATCAGATTGCCGCCGGTGAGGTGGTGGAGCGGCCGGCGTCTGTAGTCAAAGAGCTGATAGAAAACGCTTTGGATGCCGGCGCCAGTCGGGTGGATGTGGACATAGAACAGGGCGGCGTCAAGCTGATTCGGGTGCGCGACGATGGCTGTGGTATCGCCGCTGAAGACCTGTCCCTGGCCCTTAGCCGCCACGCCACCAGCAAGATTACCAGTCTGGATGACCTTGAGGCCGTCGAGTCGCTGGGTTTTCGTGGCGAAGCACTGGCCAGTATCAGTTCCGTTTCCCGTCTGAGCCTGACCTCGCGCACTGAAAATCAGGAAGCCGCAAGCAAAGTCGAAGTGGAAGGCCGCGATATGGACGCGCACGTATCGCCGGCGGCGCACCCGGTGGGCTCCACGGTAGAGGTTCGCGATCTGTTTTTTAACACGCCGGCAAGGCGCAAATTTTTGCGTACTGAAAAAACCGAATTTGGCCACGTGGAAGAATGCGTCCGGCGCCAGGCTCTGAGCCGCTTCGATACCGGCTTCAATTTGCGTCATAACCAGCGGGCCGTGCAAAGCCTGCGACCGGCCTTGTCAGAGCTCGATAAAGAACGGCGGATTGCGTCGCTGTGTGGTCAGCAGTTTATTGACAATGCAGTGGTCATTAACGCCGAAGCCACCGGCTTGAAACTTTGGGGCTGGGTTGCTCTGCCCACTTTTTCCCGCAGTCAGGCTGACCTTCAGTATTTTTTCGTTAACGGTCGTGTGATTCGTGATCGCTTAGTAGCGCATGCCGTACGCCAGGCCTACCGTGATGTGCTTTATAACAATCGCCACGCTGCTTTTGTGCTGTATCTGGAAGTAGATCCGGGATCGGTGGATGTCAATGTGCACCCCGCCAAACACGAAGTGCGCTTCCGCGATGGTCGTCTGGTCCACGATTTTCTGTTTCGTACGCTGCACAAAGCGCTAGCAGACGTGCGTCCGGACGACCACTTGCGGGGTGCGGTGGCCCAGTCCCTGGGCCGCGAAAACGCAGTTGCAGCCGGCGCGGGTTTTGCGACTTCTGCTGAAGGGTTTCCGTCACCAGGTTCGGCCGCGAGCGGACCGGCTTTGGGTTATCCGGGCGGCCTCGAGCGAACGCCTGGCCAAGCTACACATCCAGATCCGCAACATCAGTGGCAGTCCAGTGACCAGCTAGGTTTTTATCAGGCCCTGAATGCCGGAGGCGGTGCGTCTGAGGGCCACCAGGCAAGCCTTGTCGCCCACCTTCCGCAAACGCCCGAAGACAGCGAACAAGAGCCGCCTTTGGGCTATGCCATTGCCCAGTTGCACGGCATTTATATTCTGGCACAGAGCCGCGCCGGATTGATTATGGTGGACATGCACGCGGCTCACGAACGTATTACGTATGAGCGCATGAAGCAGGCGTTGGCTCAGCAGGATTTGAAAAGCCAGCCTTTGTTGGTGCCGCTGTCGCTGGCCGTCAGCCAAAAAGAGGCCGGACTGGTTGAGACCCATGGCGATGAACTGCAACAGTTGGGCCTGGTCATAGAGCGCATTGGACCAGAGACGCTGGCGGTGCGACAAATTCCGGCGTTGTTGCGCGGTGCCGATGGTGAACAGCTGGTGCGGGATGTGCTGTCTGATTTGATTGAGCATGGCCAGAGTGACCGGGTTCAAGCCGTCACTCAGGAATTATTGGGCACCATGGCGTGCCACGGATCGGTGCGGGCCAATCGCCAGTTAACCATTCCGGAAATGAACTCGTTGCTGCGCGACATGGAGGCCACCGAGCGCAGCGGTCAGTGTAACCACGGCCGCCCAACCTGGACGGTGATGACGTTGGCCGAGTTGGACAAACTGTTTTTACGGGGGCGCTGATGAACGCTGCCGGTTCTGCCGATCAACCGGCGGCAGCATTACCGCCTGCTATTTTCATTATGGGCCCTACCGCCTCTGGCAAAACGGACCTGGCCCTTCAGCTTTGCAAGCATTTGCCCTGCGATATCATTAGCGTGGATTCGGCGATGATTTATCGCGGCATGGATATCGGTACTGCCAAGCCCAGCGCCGCCGAGCTGGCGCTGGCGCCTCACCGCCTGATTGATATCTGTGATCCTACTGACACCTATTCTGCGGCTGATTTCCGCCGCGATGCCCTGGCCGAAATGGCTAAAATCACGACAGCGGGTCGCATTCCGCTGTTAGTGGGTGGCACCATGATGTATTTCAAAGCGTTGCTTCATGGCATGTCGGATTTGCCGTCGGCGAATCCGCAAGTGCGCGAGCAGCTGGTGCAACAGGCTAAATTGCAGGGTTGGGAAGCGCTGCATCGGGAATTAGCCGCGGCGGACCCGGTTGCGGCTCGCCTTATTCATCCTAATAACCGGCAGCGGCTGATCCGCGCATTGGAAGTGCAGCGCCTGACCGGGCAGCCGATTTCGTCATTGTGGCAAGCACCGCCTGCAGTGGTCGTCAACACGGCGGACGCCAACGCTGCTGATAGTGAAGATTACACTTATGTCACCCGTTGGCAGGCAGACGCAGGCCCCAGCCTTCCGTATACTGTTGCACAGTTGGCGATAGCGCCGCAGCAGCGCCAAGTGCTGCATGAACGTATTTACCAGCGTTTTCTGGCTATGCTGGATGCAGGTCTTTTAAATGAACTGGAAGCCCTGATGACTCGCGGTGATCTTGATCCTTCTATGCCATCTATGCGCTGTGTAGGTTACCGCCAGGCATGGGAGTATTTGTCTGGCCATTGCGACCATGCGGCTTTTGTGGATAAAGGGGCTGCCGCCACCCGCCAGTTGGCCAAGCGGCAGCTTACATGGCTGCGAAAATGGCCAGATGCTCTTTGGCTGGACAGTGATAGCAAAGATATCGTTGCGGACGCCTTGAAAAAAGCCTGCCTTAACACCATATTGAAACCTTAAATTGACGATCTGACTTACTCAAACAGGAGAATACACATGTCAAAAGGGCATTCTTTACAAGACCCTTACCTGAATGCGCTGCGAAAAGAGCGCATTCCCGTTTCTATATTTTTGGTCAATGGCATCAAATTGCAGGGCCAGATCGAATCTTTCGACCAATTTGTTATTTTGCTGAAAAATACCGTCAGTCAGATGGTCTATAAGCACGCTATATCTACCGTTGTGCCGGCGCGAAATGTTCGCATTCCACCGCAGAACCCCACAGGCGAGGATGAGGGCGAGTCTGAAGACTGATTCTTTCGTCTTGCTGTGCTGGTTCCGGTAGTACGCCCGCGCTCCTGACGAACCCCAGGGTTCCGCAGGGGCACGGGTGTTTGTTTATATAAGTCTGGTTTTTATTTGAGCAACCCGGAGAAACTGCCCATTGTTTGAGCGTCCTGACGTTGGTGAGCGCGCGGTTCTGGTCAATATTGATTTTACCGCGCACGATGGTAACGAAGACCCTGGCGAATTTCGCGAGCTGGTCATTTCTGCGGGTGTAGAGCCGGTGGATACAGTCACCGGGTCGCGCAAGCAGCCGAGCCCGCGCTTTTTCGTGGGTGATGGCAAACTTGAGGAAATCCGCTCCGCGGTAGCCGCCGCAGAGGCTGACGTGGTGCTGTTCAATCATTCCCTAAGCCCCAGCCAGGAACGCAACATTGAGCGCGAACTGCAGTGCCGGGTGTTGGACCGCACTGGGGTTATTCTGGATATTTTTGCCCAGCGTGCCCGCACTCACGAAGGCAAGCTGCAGGTAGAGCTTGCACAGCTTCAGCATATGTCAACGCGCCTGGTGCGGGGCTGGACTCACCTGGAGCGTCAAAAAGGCGGTATTGGCCTGCGTGGCCCCGGTGAAACCCAGCTTGAAACCGACCGTCGGTTGCTGCGCGAACGCATTAAGTCGATCAACAAGCGCCTTGAAAAAGTGCGCAGACAGCGTGACCAGGGGCGTCGGGCCCGGGTGCGGGCCGATGTGCCCACGGTGTCGCTGGTTGGCTATACCAACGCCGGAAAGTCTACACTATTCAACCGAATCACCAGTTCTGACGTATACACTGCTGACCAGTTGTTCGCGACGCTCGACCCAACTATGCGGCGCCTGGAACTTCCGGATATCGGTGCGGTCATTCTGGCGGATACCGTGGGCTTCATCCGCCACTTGCCACACAAACTGGTAGAATCGTTTCGCGCCACACTGGAAGAAACGAACGAAGCCGCGCTGCTGTTGCATGTGATTGATTGTCACGATGAACGTCGCGATGACAATATAGCTCAGGTAGAAAATGTGCTGGCGGAAATCGGAGCTGACGAAGTGCCGGTCCTGCAAGTGTTTAACAAAACGGATCTGCTAGACGATTTTGTTCCGCGAGTGGATCGCAATCAAGAAGGCGTGCCGGTGAGGGCCTGGGTATCGGCCGTTACCGGGGACGGTTTACAGGGGCTTTTTGATGCCGTTGTAGAGCGCCTGGCGGAAGACGTTGTGCATCATTTTGTTGTGCTGGGGCCGGCCGATGGCAAGTTCCGTGCTCTGCTTCATGAAACGGGTTCGGTATTGAGCGAATCCAGCCGGGAAACCGGTGAAATCATACTGGAAGTGCGATTGCAAAACCGCGACTGGCATCAGCTACTGAGCCGGGCGGGAGTGCGGGAGGATGAATTGGTGTTCCGGGCAGGAAGCGAGTGAAAGCCATCGCCTATTGCCCGAAAGCCAAGAATTCCCTAGTATTTGCAGCCATTCGACATGTTAAGAACGGAGAGCACTATGGCCTGGAATGAACCGGGTGGAAACCGCAACGACAACGACCCTTGGGGTAACGGTGGTCGTAGTGGCAAAGATCAGGGACCACCAGATCTCGACGAAGCGCTGAAAAGGGGCCTCGACAAGCTCAACAGTTTGCTGGGCGGTAAAGGCAAGGGCAGCAAATCTGGCGGCGGTGGCAACATGGGCATCGGCGGCAAATCCGGTGGTTTTGGTGCCGTTTTGGCACTGGCGGGCATACTTGTGGTCGGCTACGTTGTTTTTCAGTCGTTCTACACCGTTGACGAGCAGGAACGTGCTGTAGTTCTGCGTTTCGGTGAGTATGATCGTACCGAAAGCCCGGGCTTGCAATTTAAAGTGCCGCTGATTGACGATGTCACAAAAGTGGGCGTAACCAACGTGCGCACCACGCAGTCGAACGGCCAGATGTTGACCCGAGACGAAAACCTGGTAACCGTTGACCTTCAGGTTCAGTACCGGGTAGGCGATGCCAAAGCCTACGTTCTGAACGTGCGTGACTCCAACCAGGCTTTGGCGTTTGCCACCGACAGTGCGCTGCGTCACGAAGTGGGCAGCGCCACGCTGGATGACGTTCTGACCGAAGGCCGTGCACAGCTCGGCGTGATGGTTGAACAGCGCCTGCAGAAATTTCTGGTCGATTACGGCACAGGCCTGGAAATTGTACGAGTCAACGTTGAAAGCACTCAGCCGCCACCCGCGGTGCAGGACGCGTTCCGCGAAGTACAGCGCGCCCGTGAAGACGAGCAGCGGGTGAAAGAAGAAGCGGAAACCTACCGTAATAAGGTGGTTCCCGAGGCCCGCGGTGAAGCCCAGCGCATGATTGAGGAATCCATCGCTTACAAAGCGCAGGTAACCGAACGTGCCAACGGTGAAACGGCTCGCTTCCTCGAGGTGCTTGCGGTGTATCAGTTGGCGCCGGTCGCTACCCGCGAGCGGATGTATCTGCAGACCATGGAGACCGTGTTTTCAAACAGCAGCAAAGTGTTGGTTGATACCGAAAGCAGCGGCAATATGATGCTGTTGCCTCTGGATCGGTTGACCCAAGGCGCGGCGGCATCACTCAGGGGCAATAGCGACAGCGCTTCTCGGGCAGATATTCAGGATGTCACCAATCAGGTGATCCAGGAAATGAACACTCGTCAAGACACCAACGCCCGAAGGAGCAGATAATCATGGGACCTAAAAGTATTGTTGGTCTTGCAGGCGCCCTGATCGTAGTCCTGCTGGTATTGTCGAGCGTGTTTATTATTCCGGAGACTCACCGCGGCGTAAAACTGCGTTTTGGTGAACTGGTGCAAACCGATATTCAGGCCGGCATTCACTTTAAAGTGCCGGTGATTGACCAGGTGCGTGAGTTTGACATCCGTATTTTGACCATGGATCTGCCAACGCGGCAGTACCTGACGGTGGAGAAGAAGCCGTTGGATGTGGATTCCTATATCGCCTGGAAGATTCGTGACGTCGATCAGTTCTATCGTGCCACCGGTGGCGACGAAGTTCGTGCTCAGTCGCTGCTGTTGTCACGGGTCGACAACGGTCTGCGCAATCAGTTCGGTGTTCGCACCATGGTGGAGGTGGTTTCCGGTGAGCGCGACCAGCTGATGATGAACCTGGTCGAACTGGTTAACCAAACCTCCGTTAGTGAGTTTGGCATCGAAGTGCGGGATATACGGGTAAAAGCTATAGAATTTCCTGGTCAGGTTAGTGAGAACGTTTTCCGCCGTATGGCGACAGAACGGATGAAACTGGCGCAGGAATTCCGCTCCCGTGGTCGCGAGTTGGCAGAAGGCATTCGTGCTGACGCCGACCGCCAGCGCACCGTCATTCTGGCAGAGGCGTTCGCGCGCTCAGAAACGACTCGTGGTGAAGGCGACGGTCAGGCGGCAAGAACCTATGCCAACGCTTATGGCTCGGACCCAGACTTCTACAGCTTCTACCGAAGCCTGGAAGCCTACCGTAGTACCTTTGCGAACAAGGATGACCTGATGGTGATCGACGCCAACAGCGCCTTCCTTAAGTTCCTGAAGGACCCCCAGGGCGCTAATTAAGCCCGAGTAGAAAACAAAAAAACCGGAATACTCAGGTACTCCGGTTTTTTTGTGTCTGCCGAGAGTGTAAACTCTGACCGGTTTGGATTCCGGGATACTCCCGGCGTGGTTAAAACAGACAACGGAATCTCATGACAGTATCTGATCGCTGGCTGTTGCCAGACGGTGTCGAGGATATTCTGCCGCCCCTGGCGGGCCAGATTGAATCCTTGCGCCGCAACATTATGGACGTATGCCAGCACTGGGGTTACCAACTGGTGATTCCTCCGCTGATAGAGTACCTGGAGTCACTGTTTACCGGTACAGGGCATGATCTGGAGTTACAAACGTTCAAGTTGACGGACCAGCTGACGGGCCGAATGATGGGTGTGCGCGCCGACATGACGCCTCAAGCTGCGCGCATTGACGCCCATACTTTGGCGGAAGAGGGTATTACCCGGCTGTGTTACGTCGGGCACGTGTTACACACCCGTCCCAGGCACATGCTGACAGGCCGTACGCCTATTCAGGCCGGCTGCGAACTGTTTGGCAGCAGCTCTGAAAGCGCCGACATGGAAATCATCAGTCTGGCGCTGGAAGCGTTGAGTGTTGCCGGTCTGCCGGCCATTCACATGGACCTGGCCCACGTCGCCATCTATCAGAACTTGATCGCCGATGCCGGTTTTGACCGCGATACCGAAGCCGCAGTGTTTGACGCCATGGGCCGTAAGTCCTTGCCCGAACTGAACGTTTTGTTGGGTGACGAGGCAGCGGACAGCGCCGGTGGTCGTCTGCGCCGCCTGGCCGCCGTCAGCGGCGGTCGTGAGGCGCTGGATCAGGCCCGTGATATTGTTCAGGGGGCCTCGGCCGAGCTGGACGCGGCGTTGGATCAACTGGGCCGGGTGGCCGATACTCTTAGCCAACAGTTTCCGGGTATTCGCCTGGGCTTCGATTTCTGTGAATTGCGGGGTTATAACTACCACACCGGCCTGGTATTTGCCGCTTACGTGCCCGGCCATGGCGACGCAGTTGCCAAAGGCGGCCGTTACGATGCCATTGGCAGTGACTTTGGCCGTTCACGGCCGGCAACCGGTTTCAGTCTGGACATTCGCGCGCTGGTGGCTTTGGGCAGTAGTAGGGCACCTACGCAGGGCGCAATCTGGTCCCCTGCAGACCCCGACCCCACACTGGCCGTGGCCATTGCGGAATTACGACACAGCGATACGGTTATCCGCGCACTGCCGGAAGACCACAATTGCGATCCTGGTGCTCGCGGCTGCGACCGCCAGCTGGTGAAGTACCAAGGCCAGTGGATTGTTGAAAAACTCGGCTGACGCGGCACCGCGTCGGTATTTATTGCACTTTTAATAGTCAAACTTGCGGGCCGTTCATTGTTGGCCGGCCGCACAGAGAGAGAATCATGGGCAAAAACGTTGTTGTACTGGGTACCCAATGGGGTGACGAGGGTAAGGGCAAGATTGTAGACCTGCTCACCGAAAAGGTGGCCGCAGTCGTGCGCTTCCAGGGCGGCCACAACGCTGGTCATACGCTGGTGATTGAGGGCAAGAAAACCGCCTTGCACCTGATACCGTCCGGTATTTTGCGTCGGGACGTGCAGTGCCTGATTGGCAACGGCGTGGTGCTCTCGCCGGAAGCGCTGTTGAAAGAAGTGCGGGAGCTGGAAAGTAACGGCGTAGCGGTCCGCGACCGTCTCAAAATCAGCCTTGCCTGCCCGTTAATCCTGCGCACCCACGTGCGCATCGATGTGGCCCGTGAACACGCTCGTGGAAACGATAAAATCGGCACCACCGGCCGTGGCATCGGCCCCGCTTATGAAGACAAAGTGTCACGCCGAGGCCTGCGGGTGGGCGATTTGTGCAATATGGCTAATTTTGAAGTCAAGCTGCGCGAAATTATGAGCTACCACAACTTTGTGTTGACCGAGTACTTCAAAGAAGAAGCCGAAGACGTAGATGCGGCTCTGGCCGAGTTGCGCCAGATGGGTGAAGAGATTCTGCCGATGGCCGCTGACGTCACCGATTTGCTGCATGATTACCGTAAACGCGGCGAACATATTATGTTCGAAGGCGCCCAAGGGTCTTTGCTGGACATCGATTTGGGCACCTATCCGTACGTGACATCTTCCAATACGACGGCTGGCGGCACCGCGACCGGGTCTGGTTTTGGCCCGTTGTTTCTTGATTATGTTTTGGGTATCACCAAAGCCTACACCACCCGTGTTGGCGCTGGTCCGTTCCCCACCGAACTGTTCGACGAAATGGGTAAGTATCTGTCGGTGAAAGGCAATGAAGTAGGCACCACCACCGGCCGTGCACGTCGCTGTGGCTGGTTTGACGCGGTTGCTTTGCGCCACGCCATTCAGATTAACAGCGTATCGGGTATTTGCCTGACCAAGCTCGATGTTCTGGACGGCATGGACGTGGTTAAGGTGTGCATCGGCTATAAAACGCCGAAGGGTGAAATTACCCGCCCGCCCATTGGCTGCGATACTTACAAAGACATAGAGCCAATTTATGTGGATCTGCCGGGCTGGCATGAAAGCACTGTAGGGCTGACCTGTCTCGACCAGCTGCCCGAAAATGCTCGAGCCTATATCCGCTTCCTGGAAGAACAGATTGAAGCGCCGATTGACATCATTTCTACCGGCCCTGACCGGGTTGAAACGATTGTTCTGCGCCATCCGTTTGGGGAGTAGTGCGCCAAGTGCAGGGACAGATTTGAAATCTGTCCCTAGTCTTTAAACCGGGGACAGATTTCAAATCTGTCCTTAGTCTTTAAGTAGGGGACAGATTTCAAATCTGTCCCCGCATTCTCTCTGTCCCCGAACTTTTTAGTTGGGTTTGTTCGCAATCAGGGTCGCCCGCAGCGGGCCAGGATAACCCTCAATGGTGCGCGAGGGGTCGTCGGGGTCAAGAAAATCCTGTAACGAATTGAACCGCATCCAGTCGGTACTGCGTTGTTCTTCGGTGCTGGTGGCAGTCACATCGACCACCCGTGCATTTACAAAACCACAACGGTCGAGCCAGCGCAGCAAAGTCGCGCAGCTAGGCAAAAACCAGACATTGCGCATCTGGCCATAGCGATCTTCCGGCATCAGGCTGGCGCCTTCCGGGCCTTCTATTACCAAGGTTTCCAGCACCAACTCGCCACCATTGCGCAAGGTGTCTTTGAGTTCCAGCAGGTGGTCCAGCGGCGAGCGCCGGTGATACAGAACGCCCATGGAAAAAGTGGTGTCAAAAGCCTGAAGTTTTGGCGGCAGGTCCTCAATGCGCAGTGGCAACAGATCCACCGGCACATCGTTCAGGTAGTTTTTTACCGCTAGAAACTGGAATAGAAATAGCAGTCCCGGGTCAATGCCAATCACCCGCGCGGCACCCGCGCCGTGCATGCGCCAACAGTGATAGCCAGAGCCGCAGCCAACGTCCAATACCTGGCGCCCGTGCAGGTCAGCCAAAAATGGTGCCACCCGGTCCCATTTCCAGTCTGAGCGCCACTCGGTATCAATCGCGGTGCCAAAAAAATCAAACGGGCCTTTGCGCCAGGGCATCAAGCCCCGCAATCCTGTTTCCAGATCTGCAGACTGTTCCCGTGCCAGGGTTTGGCCGGCGCGCAGGGTTACGGCGGGCACATCCAGTATGGTCTGCACGTTGGGCAGCGGCGGCAGTAAATTCAACGCACTTTGCCAGCGCGGAACGTCGCCGTGGGGCGTTTCATCAAAGCGTTGGCTCAGCTGTTGGCGAATTTGCGTGGCCCAGGCGCCTTGATGTTGCTGCTCAAGGTGTTCGAACAGGTCGTTATAACAGGTCTGCCAGTTGAAAGAGTTCATTTAATGGCCAGAATCGAGACGAAATTGAAGCACTGGTACCACACCAGAGCCCTTTCAAAACCGGCGTTTAAAAGACGTTGGCGATGGCTTTCCAGAGTTTCCGGAATCATTACGTGCTCTATAGCGCTGCGCTTCTGGCTGATTTCCAGATCCGAATAGCCGTTGGCACGTTTAAATTCGTGATGTAGGCGAGTTTGTATTTCCTGGTCGGTGTCGTCGTCAAAGCGCAGTTTTTCCGACAGAATCAGTGCGCCACCGGGGCGCGTGGCCCGGGCAATGCGCGTCAGCAGATCTGCGCGATCAGAGAGCGGTACAAACTGCAGGGTGAAATTCAGGGTTGTCACCGAGGCATTGCGAAGGTCGGTGGTCAGTATGTCTTCGCAGCGCAGGCTGACCGGTAATGGGTGGTCATCCAGGGCCACATAATGCTGGCAGCGTTCGATCATTGCCTCTGAGTTGTCGACACCGATGAGTTCGCAGTCGCGGTACTGGATGCCATGGCGCATGGCCAGGGTAGACGCACCCAGCGAACAACCCAGATCATAGGCGTTGGTACCGGGCTGAATGTACTGCTCGGTGATTACCTGAATCATCGGGATAATTGTGGTGTAGCCCGGTACTGAACGCCGGATCATATCCGGAAACACTCGCGCGACTGCGGCGTCAAAGCGAAAGTCGTCCGGGTTGCGCTCGGTGGCAAACAGCCGGTCGGTCAGTTGCTGCGGCGCCACCGGTCTAGGGCGTTCAGTCATCGCTCTGGTCCCGCTGCCCCGGGTTTTCTGGCTCCGGCAGGGCTGACGGTCCGGTCGGTGAGGGACGCGAACAGCGCACGCCACGATTTTTGTAATCCACCAGAACGCCGCGATAGGAAGAGTCGATATCCGCGGCAATGGCCAGATAGCCGTTTTCACATCGTGCGTGCAGCTCAGAGGCTTTTGATGACATGTTAAAGGGTTCCCCGGGGGTGACCTGAATGGCCGTAAATTCACCGATGGGGAGGTTCTCTTTATTGTCAGAATGATCAATTTTGCCGGTGATCTCCAGCACCAGTACCGAGCCGATGATGGCGACGACGGCGGTAAGAATCAAACTGCGGGTGGTGTAGAGTTTCGAATCCTGACTCATAGTGGCCTCTGTAAAATGTTTGAAAGAATGTAATCGCAAATAAGGAAAAGGCTCAGTACTGACCGGGCAGCGAAATCGCCGGTGCCTGGAGGGCTGAAAGTTGCTCGCGCAGCGACAGTATCTGGTCTGACCAGAAGCGCGGCTGGCCGAACCAGGGGAAAAACCGGGGAAAGGCCGGGTCGTCCCAGCGCTTCGCAAGCCAGGCGCAGTGGCTGACCTGGCGATAGCAACGCAGTGGCTCAATCAGGTGGCGTTCGCGGCGCTCAAAAGGTCGGAACATTTCATAGCCTTCCAATATTTCGCCCAGTTGCGCTCCGCGCTCGCTATCTTCACCGTTCAACAACAGCCACATGTCCTGAATAGCGGGCCCGCTGCGGCAATCGTCCAGATCCACAAACAACATTCTGTCCTCACGGCACAAAATGTTGCCGGCGTGGCAGTCGCCGTGCAGGCGCAACGTATTGATGTTGCCTGCGTCGTTAATACGGGTACGGCATAAGCGCAGCAGGTCTGCCATCAAGCTGTCCCAAGCCGGGCGCAGGTCCCGCGGCACCCAGTTGCCTTCAAGCAACAGTTCATTATTTTGCTCGATGCCGATTGGTATTGACGCCACCGACAGGTCAGGGCGATGGCTGAATTTTCGGGCAGCGCCAACATTGTGAATCTGGCCCAGCCACTGGCCCAGCCGGTACAGAGTGTCTTCTACGCTGACATCCGGCGCCTGGCCACCGCGCTGGGGAAATACTGCGAACCGGAAAGGTCCACTCTGGCCCAGGGTATCGCCATTGGGCAGGGTAAGTGGTGCCACTACAGGAACATCTGCGGCCTCCAGTTCTTTGGTAAAACTGTGCTCTTCGCGAATCGAGGCTTCGGTCCAGCGTCCCGGGCGATAAAATTTCGCAATCACCGGCGGGCCTTCGTCTAGCCCGATCTGATACACCCGGTTTTCATAGCTGTTAAGCGCAAACAGGCGGCCGCTGACCGCAAAGCCTGCGTCTTCCATCGCATCTAAAAGTGCGTCTGGCTTCAGGGCATCGTATGGGTGTCCGGAAATCACATTGTCAGAATGTTCAGTCATGAATTCGCTGCCGCCATGAATTTGCCGATCAGTATAACCGGTATCGTCGCTGGCGTAATCTTGACAGCGCACCTATGCCTCGCGGTTTTGGCTGATACAATTCCACAGTCCACAATAACGCCATCCAGACCAGGGGGAATCATGGCCTTACCGTTGTTAATCGCAAAAACCGCCGTGATCGGGGCCGGTGTTGTTGGCTTGGCGGCGGCGCGCCGGCTGGCGCAACTGGGCCACGAAGTGATTGTGGTGGAGGCTGCCGGGCACATTGGTGAGGGCATATCATCACGCAACAGCGAGGTGATACACGCCGGCATTTATTACCCTCAGGATTCCTTGAAGGCGCGGCTGTGCGTGGCAGGTCGTGAACAACTTTACCAATACTGTCGCCAGCACAAGGTGAATGTCAGTAATTGCGGTAAGTGGCTGGTGGCCACCAGCGAAACCCAGGCCGAGCGCTTGGCGGGTATTCAGGCGCAGGCTGCTGGCAACGGGGTGGAGCTGGCTTTGCACGGCCGGGCTGAGATAGAAAAGGCACTGCCGGAGGTGACTGCTGTGGCCGGGCTGTGGTCGCCGCGTACCGGAATTGTAGACAGCCACGGGCTGATGTTGTCGTTGCGCGGAGATCTGGAAAGCGCTGGTGGCCAACTGGCTTTGCATACGCCGGTCAACACTATTGACAGTGGCGACGCCGCAGCCGGTGGAAAGCATCGGCTGACGCTGGGTGGCGCTATGCCCTGCGTGCTGGAAGTAGACAACCTGATCAACGCGGCAGGGTTGGGTGCGGTTGCGCTAACCGGCAACTGGCAGGGGTTGCCCGCTAGCCAGAAGCCGCAACAGTGGTACGCCCGCGGCGTGTATTTTAGCTACAGCGGCCAGCACTCGTTTCGTCAGTTGGTGTATCCGCTGCCGGAACCCGGCGGCCTGGGCGTTCACTTGACAATGGACCTGGCAGGCCAGATTCGGTTTGGCCCGGATGTGGAGTGGATTGAGCGTGAAGATTACAGTGTGCATCCGGAGCGCAAGGCCGCCTTTGTTGACGCTATTCGCCAGTGGTGGCCTGGGCTGAATCCGGAAAAGTTACAGCCTGCTTACGCGGGTATTCGGCCGAAACTGGCCGGGCCAGACGGCGGTTTTTGTGATTTCCGCATTGATGGCCCGTCCCAGCATGGCGTCGCGGGGCTGGTGAATCTGTTCGGTATAGAATCGCCGGGGTTGACCGCTTGCCTGGCCATTGCCGATGAAGTCGCCGAGCGCCTCGCTTAATCCGGGTTATCCCGGCGTTCGCGCCAGTGCCCAAATCTGGATATGTTCAGCCCCGGCCTGCCGCAAAGCATGGGCCAGCAAGCGCGCTGTGGCGCCGGTGGTCACAACGTCATCAATAATTGCAATTCGTGGCGGAGGCGCACCGGTGGTTTGGAACACGCCCTGCAGGTTGGCTAACCGTTGTGCACGGTTCAACGTGCGTTGCGCTTGAACAGTGCGTTGGCGCTGCACCAGATTGCCTGCTAGCGGAATATCCAGTCGCGTGCTCAGCTGTTCCGCAATATCCCTGGCCTGGTTAAAGCCGCGCTGGCGCCTGCGCTGGGGGTGCATGGGGGCGGGTATCAATACATCCGGTCTCAGTTGCGGCTGGCGCAGCAGGCTTTCGTTGGCCAACTCGCCTAGTGCGGCGGTCAGCGGGCGGCCGTAGGCTATTTGACCCTGGTATTTGTAACGGCCGATCATTGCCGCCACCGGAAACTGATAGCGTAGGGGTGCCAGCGTCAAGTCAAACGCCGGTGGTCGCTGAAGGCACTCGCCGCACAGATGATCGGCTGCCGGAAACGGCAAGGGCAGGGCGCAACATCGACAATGCCAGCGATTCCACGGCAGGTCGTTGTAACAGCCCTGACACAGACCGTTGCGGGCAACCGGGTTTAAACAGCCGACACAGCGCCCGGCTCGGCCTTCTTTGTTAACCAAAAAACCGCTTCTGCTGTTAACCAAAAGTTTGTTTAGGGTTGACAGCCACTCCGATGGCTTTATCATTTGGCTTCTCCGTAAACCAAGAATCCTTAGAAGGTTAACAGGAACTCCAATGAGCGCCAATGAACTCCGTCACGACTGGACACTGCCACAGGCCCGGGCATTATTCGAGCTGCCATTCAGCGACCTGCTGTTCCGTGCCCAGACTTTACACCGCCAGTACTTTGATCCTAACGAGGTGCAAGTCAGCACCCTGCTGTCGATAAAAACCGGCGCTTGCCCGGAAGATTGCAAATATTGCCCCCAGAGCGGCCACTACAACACCGGGCTGGAAAAAGAAAAGCTGCTGGACATTGAGAAAGTCGTCGCTGAGGCACGTGCGGCCAAGGCCAAGGGCGCTTCGCGCTTTTGCATGGGTGCTGCCTGGCGCAGTCCGTCCAAAAAAGACATGCCTTACGTGTTGGATATGGTTAAACAGGTGAAATCCTTAGGTCTGGAAACCTGCATGACTCTGGGCATGCTCAAATCCGACCAGGCCGACGAACTGGCGGCGGCGGGGCTGGATTACTACAACCACAACCTGGATACCTCGGAAAAATTCTACAGCCATATCATTACCACGCGCACTTATCAGGATCGCCTGGATACTCTGAGCAACGTGCGTAACTCCGGCATGAAAGTCTGCTGCGGCGGTATTCTGGGTATGGGTGAAGACGATGACGACCGCATTGGCCTGCTGATGCAGCTGGCCAATCTGCCCCAGCATCCGGAAAGTGTTCCGGTGAATATGTTGGTAAAGGTAAAGGGGACGCCACTGGAAAACGTGGCCGATCTGGACCCGTTTGATTTCGTGCGCATGATTGCCGTTGCGCGGATTATGATGCCTGCGTCCCACGTGCGCCTTTCCGCTGGCCGGGAGAATATGAACGAGCAAATGCAGGCCCTGTGCTTTATGGCCGGCGCCAATTCCATATTTTATGGTGAAAAACTGCTGACCACCGCCAACCCGGAAGCCGATGCCGACATGGCCCTGTTCCGCCGTTTGGGGATTCGCCCGGAGCAGCGTGAGCAGTGCGGCACAGAGCAAGAGCACGAGGAGGTGCTGGCAGAGGCCGTCAATCAGGAGGCAACACGCCATCTGTTTTACGATGCGACCCGCGAATCAGCATCGGCCTGACCCGCGAGTGACCGTGTATGCGTGACTTCCAGCTTGAGCTTAGGCAACGCCGCGAGGCCGGCCTGCATCGCCAGTGCCGGGAAATCTCGGGGCCCCAGCGGCCGGCGTTAACCGTGAATGGCCAGCCCTTGTTGTCGTTCTGCAGCAACGATTACCTGGGGCTGGCCAATCATCCGGATAACCGCAGAGTGCTGGCTGATGCGCTTAATGATAACGGCCTGGGCGGAGCATCTTCCCATCTGATTTGCGGTCATCACCGGGCTCATCAGCAGCTGGAAGACCAACTGGCGGCCTTTACCAGACGCAGCTCGGCCCTGCTGTTCTCAACCGGCTACATGGCCAATCTGGGTGTAATCTCGGCGCTTGCAGGCCGCGGCGATACGATTTTTTCGGACCGCCTTAATCACGCCTCTATTGTAGATGGCTGCAAACTCAGTGGTGCAAGGGTCAGGCGGTATCACCACGGCGATCTGGATGCGTTGGCGCGAATGCTGGAAGAAACCGCGGGCCACAAACTGGTGGTAAGCGACGGTGTATTCAGCATGGATGGCGATGTGGCCGCGTTGGAACCATTAGCCCAGTTGTGCACAAAGCACGACGCGTTGCTGATGATCGACGACGCCCACGGCTTTGGTGTGCTGGGCCCCCAGGGCCGTGGCAGTGTGGCGGCTGCCGGGTTAAACGAAGAGCAAGTGCCGGTGCTGATGGGCACGCTGGGCAAAGCCGCAGGTACCAGCGGCGCCTTTGTTGCAGGTCCTGGGTGGTTAACCGAATATCTGGTGCAGAAAGCACGGACCTACATTTACACCACGGCCATGCCTCCGGCGTTGGCGCGGGCCAGCTGCAATAGTCTGAGCCTGATCGAAAGCTTTGATCCACAGCGCGCGCACCTGGCGGCGCTGATTGATCGTTTCCGCGATCGGGTTACACGTATGGGTTATCACCTGATGCCCTCCGCCACGCCCATTCAACCGATTGTAGTGGGCTCTAACGAAGCGGCGCTTGCGCTCAGTGCTGAGTTACAAAGCCGCGGCCTTCTGGTGACGGCCATTCGCCCGCCCACTGTGCCCGACGGTCAGGCTCGTTTGCGCATCACCCTCAGCGCTGCCCATAGCTTTGACGATCTGGACCGCCTGCTGCAGGCGCTGGTGCAATGTCGCCCCGATTGTGCTGTAAGCCCCGTGTTTCGTGGATCCTGTGTGGAGAATGTTTGATGGCACGCACCAGTTCACTTGTGGTGATAGGCGGTTGGGGTGTGCAGGCGGCCATGCTGGAACCGGTTTATCGGCACTGGCAAGGCGCGGTGCAAGTCGTTTCATTAACCGACGACGGCTTAAGTTCCTGCGACAGCCCCGCACACGCGGCCGCGATTCTCCTCCAGCGTTACCCCCAGCCGTCGGTGTGGCTTGGATGGTCGTTGGGCGCACAAGTTGCCATGGCTGCGGCTCAGGCGAATCCGCACTCGGTTAATAAGGTTGTGACCCTGGGTGGTTTTCCGCAATTTGTGGCGTCGCAAAACTGGCCTTGGGGCGTTTCGACCGCTATTTTTCGGCGTTTTGAACGATATTTTGAGCGTCAGCCACAGGCCTGCCGGGCGTCTTTTTTCGTTCAGATGATTGATGGCAGCGAACACCAGGCAGAACTGGTGCTCGCTATAAAACCTTGGCTGAAGCAGGGCTTGCCCGAGCCGATCGAGCCATTGGCAAAAGGCGTGCGCTGGTTGCGGCACTGCTGCCAGTTGCGCGCCTGGCAGCAGTGCCCGGTGCCAACATTACATCTGCGGGGCAGCTGCGATGCAGTGGTTCCGCCTTGGGCCCAGCATCTGGCTATGCCCGCTCACAGCCGGGCGCTTACCATCCACGGCATGGGCCATTGGCCCGGGGAGTTCTACGGCCCCGAATGCTGGCAAGCCATTCACGATTTTCTAACGAGTTCACACGATGTTTGCCACTAAACAGGCGGTCGCCTCCGATTTTGGCTGCGCCAGCGCCAGCTATGAAGGTGCGGCGCGGCTGCAACGGCAAATGGGTGATGCCATGTTGGCAACGATTGCCCAGCCGGTACCGCAGGATGCCACTGTTGTTGATTTGGGCTGCGGTACTGGCTGGTATACGCGCCAGTTGGCGCAGCGCTTTGGGGCGCATACCGTGGGTGTAGACCTGGCGCCGGGTATGCTGGCGTACGCCCAAGCTCAAGTCCAAGTCCCTGAAAAAATCCAATGGTTAGAGGCAGACGCGGAGCTTTTGCCATTGGCAGATCAGAGTGTGGACCTGATTTACAGCAACCTGATGATCCAGTGGTGCTATTCCCCGCAGAGCGTATTGCGAGAATGCCTGCGGGTGTTGCGCCCGGGTGGTCAGTTGCGGGTGTCGACGCTTTTACTGGGTACACTGCACGAGCTGCAACAGGCGTGGACCCTGGCCGACCCCCATAAGACGCATGTCAACAAGTTTGTTTCTGTCACGGATTTCGCTGCCACCACCGCAGAGATCTTGCCAGCGGCACAATTGCGCTCGCAGATGATCATGCTGGATTATCCAACGCCTATGGCGCTGATGAACGAACTCCGGCAATTGGGGGCGGGCTATAAGGACATTCAGCGACGCAAGACCGTCACCGCACCCGGGCGACTGAAGCAGATGTGCCAGAACTATCCAAGGCAGCCCGGTGGCGGCATAGTTGCCAGCTATCATGCGGGCTGGCTGGAATGGCAAAAACCGCTGTAAAACCCAGTAACCTGCGACTAAACACTAACCCTGTCAGGGCATATTCAATGGCCAAAAAAACGTATTTTGTGACCGGTACCAATACCGACGTAGGCAAGACCGTGGTTACCGCGGCGCTGCTAGAGGCGGCAAAGCAGGCGGGCAAACGTACTTTGGCGATGAAGCCGGTTGCCTCTGGCTGCGTGCAAACGCCAGAAGGTTTGCGCAATAGTGATGCGCTGATCCTACAGAACGCGATGACTGAACAGTTACCTTACGATGTGATCAATCCGGTCGCTCTGGAGCCGGCGATTGCGCCTCACGTGGCTGCGGCACAGGCAGGGCGCAACCTGAGCGCCAATCGGCTAGCCGGTTTTTGTCGCGGCATACAGCTGCGCCCGGCAGACCTGTTACTTATCGAAGGGGCAGGAGGCTGGCGGGTGCCTTTGAACGATCGCGAAACCTACAGCGCGCTGGCGCAGCAATTGAATATTCCGGTGATTCTGGTGGTCAGTTTGGAGCTTGGGTGCATTAACCATGCGTTGCTGAGCGCCGAAGCCATTCGCCGCGATGGTCTGGTACTGGCGGGCTGGGTGGCGAACCGGCCGCGGGAAGCCGTGATGAGCTGTGAAAACGATACCCTGGCGTATCTGCAACAGCACCTGGATTGCCCGTGCCTGGGTGTTATGCCCTGGCTGAGCGAGCCTCGGCCACAGGCTTTGGCAAAATTCCTGAATGTGACGCCGTTGATTGAAAATTGAACAGTATTGTGGCTTACTAAGGTTGTAACGATCTCCTCTGGTAGGTAATCATGATCAACAGTACTCTTCCCAGTGCGCTTAATAGCGGTATGCAAGGCATACAGAGCGGTGTTGCCGGCATGGACGATGCTGCCCGCCGTATCGCCCGCGGTGGTGTGGATGGCCCCCAGGGCAGTGGTGGCCCAACTGCAAGTGGGATGATCGAGCCCATAGTGGATTTACAGTTGTACAAGCGCAGCGTTGAAGCGTCCGCGCAGGTGGTCAAAACCGCGGACGAAACCCTGGGGTCGCTCCTCGATATAATGGGTTAAGGCCCTCGCCCTAATAGGTAGGGTTATTTTTTGACACCATGAACATTTCGTCCGCTGCTCCTCAAACATCCGCCATAACTTCGCGTCCGTCGTCTGCCAGCGAGCAGTCACCACGCCTGAATGAATCCGATTTAAAACTGCTGACACAGCTGAAAGCTCGTGATCGAGAGGTGCGTGCCCACGAGGCAGCCCATCAGGCGGCGGGCGGTCAGCATGCCGGTGCAATGGCGTTCACCTATGAGCAAGGGCCAGACGGCGTGCAATACGCGGTGGGCGGTGAAGTGCCCATCAGCGTATCGGCGGTTTCAGGTGACCCTCAGGCCACGGTTGAAAAAATGCGCACCGTGCGGGCGGCCGCCATGGCACCCGCCCAGCCGTCATCGGCAGATCTTGCGGTGGCTGCCCAGGCCATGCAGACTCTGCTGCAAGCTCAGGTAGAGCTGGCCGGCCAAGCCGTACAGGAACCGTTGGGCGCTCGTCAGGCCCGCGATACTTACGCAAGAGTGTCCGCCTTTGGCGACGATAACGGCGCTCGCACAACCGGTTTTCTGAACGTCTCTGTCTGAAAAGTCTTTTATTTCCCGCCTTCGACCAACCTACGATAAAGCCTTCCACGCATCCCATCATCCTTTTTATCAGGACGTTGATGGCAAACGCCTATTTCGTGTTTTCGATCGTGGATGGATGCTGGATTCAGGAGGGCAGTTGACGCAGAACAAGTTATTTTTGACGCGTCTCTTGACAATTCTGTGCCTCGAAACGTATGTTTAAAACAATCGTTTAAAAAACTCGAAGCACGTCACCGGAATCCGTCCGGCTGCATCGGGTTTCCAGCTGCCACAATTTAAGGCTGCCATCACTGAAAACCGAGGTCGATTACATGCCTGACTACAAAGCACCCCTGCGCGACATCAAATTTGTAATGAGTGAGCTGCTGAACAGCGACAGCCACTACGCCAATCTGGAAGGCGCCGAAGACGCAACGCCGGATATGATCGATGCGATCATTCAGGAAGGTGCAAAATTTGCAGAACAGGTACTGTCGCCATTGAACCAGAGCGGCGACCGTGAAGGTTGTACCTGGAGTGAAAGCGGCGTTAAAACACCGGCCGGTTTCAAAGAAGCCTACAGCAAGTTTGTTGAGGGCGGCTGGCCGTCTTTGGCGGCTGACCCTGATCACGGTGGGCAGGGCTTGCCTAGCTCCCTGGGTATCGTGATGAGCGAAATGAACGGCACCGCCAACTGGTCTTGGGGCATGTACCCGGGTTTGAGCCACGGCGCTATCAACACTTTGGAAGAACACGGTACGGAAGAGCAGAAGCAGACGTACCTGACCAAGATGATCAGCGGCAAGTGGACCGGCACCATGTGCCTGACCGAAGCACACTGTGGGTCGGATCTGGGAACCCTGCGCACCAAAGCCGAACCCAATATGGACGGCTCGTATAGCATCATCGGCACCAAGATCTTTATTTCGGCAGGCGAGCATGACCTGACCGACAACATCGTTCACATTGTGCTGGCCCGTTTGCCTGGCGCACCGGAAGGCACCAAGGGTATTTCCCTGTTTGTGGTGCCCAAGTGCCTGCCCGCGCAGGACGGCTCAGCTGGCGAGCGCAATGCGCTGTCTTGCGGTTCTATTGAGCACAAAATGGGCATACACGCGAATGCCACCTGCGTGATGAACTTCGACGGCGCTAAGGGTTGGTTGGTTGGCGCGGAAAACAAAGGTTTGAATGCCATGTTCACCTTTATGAATGTGGCGCGCATCGGCACCGCTATTCAGGGCCTGGGAGCGGCAGAGCTGGGTCTTCAGGGTTCAGTGGCCTACGCCAAAGATCGCCTGGCCATGCGTGCACTGAGCGGCACCAAAAATCCGGATAGCTATGCCGATCCGATTATTGTGCATCCGGATGTGCGCCGCATGCTGCTGACCCAGAAAGCCATCGCTGAAGGCGCCCGTGCGCTGATTTACATGACCGCACAGAAAGCCGACATAGTTCAACGCAGTAAAACCGAAGAAGAGCGCAAAGCCGCTGATGAACTGCTGGGCTTTTTGACGCCCATTGCCAAAGCATTCCTGACTGAAATCGGATACGAATCAGCCGGCCTGGGCATGCAGGTATTTGGTGGTCACGGCTATGTTGCCGAGTGGGGTATGGAGCAGAACGTGCGTGATGCTCGTATCGGCATGATCTACGAAGGCACCACCGGCATTCAGGCGCTGGACCTGTTGGGCCGTAAAGTGCTGATGACTCAGGGCGAATCCTTGAAAGGCTTCACCAAGCTGGTGCACACTTTCTGTAAGGAAAACGCCGATAACGAGCAGATGAAGCCATTTGTTGAGCCGCTGGCTGCGATCAACAAAGAGTGGGGCGAGCTGACCATGAAGCTGGGCATGAGCGCCATGAAAAACCGCGAAGAGATTGGCGCCGCGTCTGTGGATTACCTGATGTACTCCGGTTACGCGGTATTTGCGTATCTGTGGGCGCAGATGGCAAAAGTGGCTCAGGACAAGCTGGCAGAAGGCAGCACTGAAGAGTTGTTTTACAACGCCAAGTTGCAGACTGCACGCTTCTACTTCACTCGCATGCTGCCGCGCACCCGAGCCCATGCAGTCACCATGCTGGCGGGTGCTGACACCCTGCTGGATATGCCGGAAGAGGCGTTCATCATCTAGCGCTGAAGCGTTTGATTCACAGTTAATGCCGTAAAAGGCCCGCCTTGTTAAGGGGCGGGCCTTTTTTCATGAGTTAGTGACGGGATTGCGGTAAACTGTGTGCAGTAAAAAAATAATAATCGCGGACACACGTACAGACAGGGGCACCGGCTTTTTTCCATCGGATCGCGTCCTGACCAGACAGACTGTTACTGAATGTTGGAGAGTTGTTAATGGCCGATTATCAGGCACCCTTACGTGAAATGCGTTTTGTTTTGAATGAAGTATTCGATGCCCCCGCACTGTGGGCGTCGCTGCCAAAAGTAGCAGAAAATGTAGACCCTGACACCGCCGACGCCATTTTGGAAGAAGCCGGCAAAATCACCAGTGCCGTGCTGGCACCGTTGAATCGCGAAGGCGATGAGCAGGGCTGCAAATGGACGGCTGAGGGTGTTACCAGTCCGGACGGTTTCAAAGAAGCCTACCAGACCATCGTTGACGGCGGCTGGAACGGCCTGGGTGGCAACCCGGAGCAAGGTGGCATGGGTATGCCAAAAACTCTGGTGTCCCAGTTTGAGGAAATGCTGCAGGGCGCCAACATGGCGTTCGGCCTGGCGCCTATGCTCACAGCCGGAGCCTGCCTGGCGCTGGATGCTCACGGCAGCGATGAATTGAAAGAAATGTATTTGCCGAAACTGTACTCCGGTGTTTGGAGTGGCGCGATGGATTTGACCGAGCCCCACGCCGGCACCGATCTGGGCATCATCCGCACCAAAGCCGAGCCCAACGATGACGGCTCCTTCGCCGTCACCGGCACCAAGATCTTCATCACTTGGGGCGAGCACGACATGGCGGAGAACATTGTTCACCTGGTGCTGGCCAAGCTTCCGGGCGCGCCTAAAGGCCCCAAGGGCATATCCATGTTTCTGGTGCCAAAGTTTCTGGTGAATGGCGACGGCTCCCTGGGTGATCGCAACCCGGTCACCTGCGGCTCCATCGAAAAGAAAATGGGTATCAAAGGTTCAGCTACTTGTGTGATGAACTACGATGCAGCCAAAGGCTGGCTGGTAGGTGAAGAAAACAAAGGTTTGAACGCCATGTTCACCATGATGAACTATGAGCGCCTGGGCGTTGGCGTCCAGGGTCTGGGCGCGGCTGAAGCATCGTTGCAAACTGCCCGTGAATACGCCAAAGACCGACTTCAAAGCCGTGCGCCCACCGGAGCGCAGCAGCCTGAAAAAGCCGCCGATCCGATTCTGGTGCACCCGGATGTTCGCCGCATGCTGCTGACCATGAAAGGCTATGTGGAAGGCGGTCGGGCTTTTTCTACCTACGTGGCGCAATGGCTGGATGTTGCCAAATACGCCGACGACAGCGAGCAGGAGCGCCGCACCCACGCCGAGGGCATGGTGTCTTTGCTGACCCCGGTGGCCAAGGCTTTTCTGACCGACCGCGGCCTGGACGTCTGCATTATTGGCCAACAGGTTTTGGGTGGCCATGGCTTTATCCGCGAATGGGGGCAGGAGCAGTTAGTGCGCGATTGCCGCATTACCCAGATTTACGAAGGCACCAACGGCATCCAGGCGCTGGATCTGATGGGCCGTAAGGTTGTGGGCAGCCAGGGCAAGCTTTACGAACTGTTCGCCCAGGACGTAGCGGCGTTCGTTGAGGAAAACAGCGACGAACAAAGCCTGCGCCCTTATCTGGAGCCATTGGCCGCCGCTCTTGAGCGTCTGTCCGACGTAACCGAGCACGTGATCAATCAGGCAGCAGAAACTCCTGACGCTGTAGGCGCGGCCTCGGTAGATTATCTGGACCTGTTTGGCCTGACCGCTCTGGCTTATATGTGGGCCCGCATGGTGAAAGCCGCCGCAGCGAAATCCGAGGGTGACACCTCGGGTTTCTATACCGGCAAGTTGAAAACAGCGCGTTTCTACTATGATCGCCTGTTGCCAAAAACTGTGTCGTTGGCGGAAGGTATTCGTAGCGGCAGTGATTCGATGATGGCGTTAACGGCTGAAGAGTTCTGATGAGAGAGTTCTGATAAGAGAATTCTTATCCGTTTCTGTCGACGTTAAACGAAAAAAGCAGGCTTCTGAGCCTGCTTTTTTTATGGGTTATCAAACGCCTGGACTCTACTAAGCTCTACTGCGTGTTACTTCATCTTATCGCGAATGTTCTTATAACCCTTCTTCAGGTCTTCACCCATAACCTGCACTGTTAACAGCGCTTCGGTGGAAACCTCGGTTGCGTCATCCAGTGCGTGATCAAACTTGCCTTTGAATCGATCCCACTCCTGTTCCAGATTATCATATTCGTCTTTGACATCTTGACGTGCCAGATGGAGCTGCACGCGCGCTTCATCGCGGTATTGTCTGATCTTTTCTGGCAGCGCTTTCAGTTCTTTTTGAAGTCCCATATTTCACTGCTCCTTGCGTTGTTGATGACTTAACAATGCGCCGGAAGGCGGGAATTTTCAAGCGTGTGATGTACTGCAGCGAAGCCGGTTTGATCTACGTCAGGATCTGCTGGCCAGCAGCGCGGACATGTCTCTTAAATAGTGCCAGGGGCCCAGTGGGTCAAAGCCTTTGGCGGCACGATCCACTTCGCTGCACAGGTGAATGGCGTTGTTCAGTTGGGCACGGTTGAGGCGCTTTGCCGCCTGCTCCAGCGCCTTTGCCCGCTGTGGCTGGAACACGCCGCGTTTTTTGAAAAAAGCCGCAGGCGCGGTGTTTTGCCCGGGGGCTTTCAGTTCCAGTAGCAGGTGAATGTCCCGTGCCAGCACAGTGAGCAAGCCAAGGGGGTTTTCGCCTTCCTGCTGTAATACGCCGATCATTTTACAGGCGTGCGGGGCGTTTCCCGTCAGTAGCTCGCTGACTAGCTCAAAGCCATTAAAACGCGAGCTATCCTGCACAGCCTGCTCAACCAGGCCTTCGTCAATGGTAGCGCCTTTGCTGAACAGCGCCAGGCGCTCCAGTTCTTGGCTGGCGGCCAATAGATTGCCTTCCAGCCGCTCTGCCAGTATTGCCAGAGCGTCGCGGGTGAGGGTCAGGCCGCGGCTGGCGGCGCGCTGTTGTAACCAGCCGGCAAATTTGTCAGCGTCTACCGGCCACACCGGCACGTGCAGGCCTTTGCCTTGAAGGTCTTTGTACCACTTACGGCGGGTTTCAGCGGCGTCCAGACGGGCGCTGATCAGCAGCAGCACGATGTCGTCTGCCGGTTGCGCCAGTATTCGTTCCATCACGGCGCGGCCGTCACCCAGCTTACCTGTGGGTAAGTGCACTTCGATGCGGCGTTTTTCAGCGAACAGCGACATGGCGCTGAATTCATCGGCCACGATGTTCCAGTCAAAATGGTTGTCGGCGTGAAAGGTTAGCCGGTCGGCAAAGCCCTGGTCGCGGGCGACTTTGCGAATCTGGTCGCAGCATTCCTGCACCAGAAGCGGCTGGTCACCGGATACCAGGTACACCGGCGCCAGGCCTTTCTTGAGGCTTTGGGGCAGCTGCGCCGGTGTGGTTTTCATGGGGCTGGAACAGGCGCCATGGCCGCCGGTTCCGCTTCGGGGCTTTCCACAGAGTTGCCGGTAGCATCCTGATACTGTTCACGTAGGACATCGATACGCGCTTGGGTCAGAGGTGCCAGACGGAAAATAATTTGCTGGGCCAGCCTCTCTTGCAGCTGTTTTTGCAAGGTCCGTTCTTCCCGCTGCTTGGCCAGTACGTTGGTTTCGTCATAGCGATAGCTTTCGCTGGCATTCAGGCGGGTGTCTGCAATCAAGGGCACCTTATCGCGACTGATCAGGTTGATGCTGACCGACTGGCGCAGGGTGTATTCTGCCGCACCCGCGTTAATCGTAATGGCACTGGCACGACGGTCTTCGGTGTACTGGCCGATCGCAAGTATATAATCGGCAGCGTCGGCTTCACGAACATCCACGTCGCCCAGAGTCAGCTGTTGACGAACTGACTGACACAGGTTTATGGGTACATCACTGGCGCACTGCAAAGCCAGTGGTTGTAGCGCAGCAGAAACCGGTGCTACACCGCGAAGTTGGAAACCGCAACCGCTGGCCGTTGCCAACAGGCCAAGAGTCAGCAGAGCACTGCGCGCCAAGGCCGGTGTTCGTTGCGATGCGGGCTGCCGTTGGGTCATATCAGTTAGCCACCACGTTAACCAGTTTGCCGGGCACAACAATTACCTTGCGCACGGTGTTGCCTTCGGTGAAGCGCATCACGTTGTCGTTTTTTAGGGCCAGCGTCTCTAGGTCAGCTTTGCTGATGTCTGCCGGCACGTCTACCTTGGAGCGCACTTTACCGTTCACCTGCAGCACAATCTGGATTTCACTGCGCACCATGGCGCTTTCGTCGGCTACCGGCCAGCGTGCATCGACCACCGGCTCGTTGTGGCCGAGCGATTGCCACAAGCTGTGGCAGACGTGGGGCACAATCGGCGACAGCATCATTACCGCGGTTTCCAGGGCTTCCTGGCGCACGGCGCGGGTTTGGGGTTCGCTGTTGTTGAGCTTGCTGACGTCGTTCAGCAGTTCCATTACCGCCGCAATGGCGGTGTTGAAGGTCAGCCGGCGGCTGATGTCGTCGCTCACTTTGACAATGGTTTCATGGGTTTTGCGGCGCAGGTTCTTCTGGCCATCATCCAGCGCCGAGACGTCTATAGCAGGCACTGTGTCGGTGCTGGCAACTTGCTCATTCACCAGCCGCCACAGGCGTTTAAGAAAACGGTGGGCGCCTTCAACGCCGCTGTCTGACCACTCGAGAGACTGCTCGGGGGGTGCCGCGAACATCATAAACAGGCGTACGGTATCGGCGCCGTGGGCGTCGATGATCGACTGCGGGTCAATGCCGTTGTTTTTCGACTTGGACATCTTGGTCACGCCACCGGCCTGCACCGGCTGGCCGTCGTCTTTATGGACGTAGCCGGTTACCTGGCCTTTGTCATCGCGTTCGGCGATCACGTCGGTGGGTGGAATCCAAACGGTGCCGCCTTTGGCGTTTTCGCGGGAATAGGTTTCTGCCAGCACCATGCCCTGGGTCAGCAGTTGCTTGAACGGCTCGGAGCTGGTGACCAGGCCCACGTCGCGCAGAAGCTTATGGAAGAAGCGGGCGTACAACAAGTGCAGTATGGCGTGTTCAATGCCACCGATGTACTGATCTACCGGCAGCCAGTAATTGGCGGCGGCCGGGTCTAGCATGCCTTTGTCGTAGTTGGGGCTGCAGAAGCGGGCATAGTACCAAGACGACTCCATGAAGGTGTCAAAGGTGTCGGTTTCGCGGGTGGCAGGCTGGCCCTCAAAAGTGGTTTTGGCCCACTCTGGGTCCGCTTTAATCGGGGACTGTACGCCGGTCATTTCGACGTCTTCGGGCAACAATACCGGAAGCTGGTCGTCTGGAACCGGGCGTTGGCTGCCGTCTTCCAGAGTCATCATCGGAATCGGCGCGCCCCAGTAGCGCTGGCGCGATACGCCCCAATCGCGCAGGCGATAGTTTATGGTGCGTTTGCCAATTCCTGTGTGTTCCAGATGGTCGGCGATGGCCTCGAAGGCTTCATCGCTGGTCATGCCGCTGTATTTGCCAGACGACACCAGAACGCCTTTTTCGGTGAAGGCTTTTTCCTGTACGTCCATATCGGGTTTGTCGCTGGCGGAGATCACCTGTTTGATCGGCAAGCGGTACTTCAAGGCAAATTCGTGGTCGCGCTCATCGTGGCCGGGAACGGCCATCAAGGCACCGGTGCCGTAATCGGTCAGTACAAAGTTGGCGATCCACACCGGAATGTCTTCCTGGGTCAGCGGGTGCACGACCTTGAAACCGGTATCTATGCCTTTTTTCTCCATGGTCGCCATGTCGGCTTCCGCGGTTTTGCTGTTGCGGCACTCATCTACAAAACGGGCAACGTCTGGATGGCGCTCGGCGGAAGCTTTGGCCAATGGATGTTCTGCGGCGATCGCCATGTAGGTGACGCCCATCAGGGTATCTGGACGGGTGGTATAAACCGTCAGGCCCTCGTCGCTGCCTTTTAAAGGAAAGGTGAGTTCGGTACCCACGGATTTGCCAATCCAGTTACGCTGCATGGTCTTGACCTGTTCTGGCCAGCCATCCATATCGTCCATGTCGTTCAGCAGTTGTTCGGCATAATCGGTAATGCGGATAAACCACTGGGGTATGGCTTTCTTTTCCACCAGCGCGCCGGAGCGCCAGCCGCGGCCATCAACAACTTGCTCGTTAGCCAGAACGGTCTGATCGACCGGGTCCCAGTTCACGGTGGCCATTTTTTTGTACACCAGGCCTTTTTCATATAGGCGGGCAAAAAACCACTGTTCCCAGCGATAATAATCCGGCTTGCAGGTGGCCAGTTCGCGGCTCCAGTCGTAGCCGAATCCCAGCTGTTTGAGCTGGTTTTTCATGTATTCAATATTGGAATAAGTCCACTTGGCGGGCGCAGTCTTATTGGCAATGGCGGCATTTTCCGCAGGCAGGCCAAACGCGTCCCAGCCCATAGGCTGCATGACGTTTTTGCCCAGCATGCGCTGGTAGCGGGAGATGACGTCGCCGATGGTGTAGTTGCGAACGTGGCCCATGTGCAGCTTGCCGCTGGGGTAGGGGAACATAGACAGGCAGTAGTATTTGGGTTTGCCCGGTTCTTCTCTCACCGTAAACGTGTTGTTATCAGCCCAAAAATCGCGGGCGGTCTGTTCTACGTCACGGGGATTGTATTGCTCGTCCATACCTGCCATTACCAAAGTTACCCTGTATCAATATGATGTTCGCAGCGGGCAGTTATTCTAACGCACACGGGCGGTAACAGGTAGTCTGCCCGTCGTTCTGGTGGTGGCGCACGCGGCCGAAACGCTCATCAGCTTCAGAGGCACCCGCTGCCAATCTTGAAATAGTGTGCCATGATGATGAGATAGGGGAGCGCCAGTGATCTAACACCGAAACTGGTGGCAGTGTTGCATTTTCAGTGTGTCCTGAAATGCCAGGCCCCTCAAAGTTATTAGCAAACCACAAGGAAACGCCCATGACCGAACCCGAACGTAATCAGCTATCTGGAAAAGCCCTTGAGGCCTACGACCGTATGCTGGAGCAGGTACAGAGCCGCCTGCGTACGGTGCAGGAAACCTCGATGGAAACCCTGGAAGAGGAAATCGACAAAGCGATTGAAGCCGAGCAGGAACTGCAGGAAATGACTCGTGATGAGCTTAGCCTGCTGGGTGCTTACCTGCAGCGGGACCTGGAGCATCTGCTGAACTTTGTGGGGGAGACCGGAGAAGGCCTGGCGGAGTGGTTGCAGCTGGATTTGTCGATGCTGGAGCAACGGCTGACCGAGCGCCTGCTGTCGGTTGCTGACCAGACGATGGTGGATACACTGGCACTGCGCCAGAAGCTGGAAAGCCACGAGGCCGGGCAGTATATCTCCGGCGAAGTGGCCACCGCGGGCATGTTCCGCTGCCTGAACTGCGAGCACATGCTGTGCCTGACTTCCACCAGCCATCTGCAACCCTGCGAGGCCTGCGGGTCGCACTATTACGAGCGGGTGACCAGTCGCTGGCCAATTAAGGAAAGTTGATTTGTTGCCCTAGGGCTTTGGTATAACTCGCTCGCGTACAAAAACGATCAGGATGAGCGCAAATGTCAGCACCGGCCAGGATGACGTCACCATGTAAGGCGTACTGCCGCTTGCACGGTAGACCTCGCCGGTCATAACGGCGCGCTCGAACTGAGGAATGCGTTCGGTTATCTGGCCTTTATTATTGATGATCGCGGTGACGCCGTTGTTGGTGCCGCGCAGCATATAGCGGCCGGTTTCCAAGGCTCGCATTCGGGCCAGTTGCAGGTGCTGCAACGGCCCGATGGAATCACCAAACCAGCCGTCGTTGCTGATGGTCAGCAGAAGATCGGTGTTGTACGCGTTGCGCGCCAGAAAATCCGGATAGGCCACTTCGTAGCAGATAAACGGCATTATCCGCAGCCCATTAGCCGTCAGAGCCGATTGGTTTTTTGGGCCTGGCGTAAAGCTGGACATAGGCAAATCAAAAAAACCGATCAGCCCGCGCAGATATTTCTCCAGCGGCACGTACTCGCCAAATGGCACCAGTTTCTGTTTGTGATAAATGCCTTCGCCTGCGCCCAGCGCGGTAATACTGTTGTGGAAGGTGAAGCCCTCCGAGCGCTCGCTGAAGCCGTACCAGGGTATGCCGGTAATCAGCGTGCTGTTCTCGCCCAGGCGTTCGTTAATATGGTCAATGATTTTGCCGGCTTTATCCTGGGGGATAGGAATGGCGGTTTCCGGCCATAAAATGATGTCGGTGTTCCAGTGGTCTTCGGTCATGCCCAGATACGCCACAATCTGGTCCTTCAGAAACTCCGGGTCCCACTTGATCTGCTGGGGAATATTGCCCTGCATGGCGGCCACCGAGGTGGGCTCTTGTGCCAGGGTCGTCCAGTCGGCGCGGTTCAGGGCAGGGGCAATCAGCCAGGGCAATAGCCCCGCGACCACCACCGTGGCGGCCAGGGTATGTCGCGTTTGCAGTATCAGCCAGAGTGCGCCATAGGCGGCAACGGCGGTGGTTATTATGGCCAGAGTAACTAGATGCACCCCGCCTATGGGCGCCAACCCGGCCAGCGGCCCGTCGGTGTGTGCGGTGCCCAAATACAACCAGGGAAAGCCGGTCAACAACCAGCCGCGGATCCAGTCGGCCAAAATCCAGATGGCCGGAAACAGCAACAGCCGGCGTACCGCACTGTAGCGCGCGAGCCTGCCCCAAAACCAGAACGCCAGGCCGTGAACCAACGCCAGACCGGCTACAAACAGTGCCGTAAGTAAAATGGCGATCCACTGACTGGTATTGCCGTATTGGCTGATGCTGACGTACACCCAGCTGGCGCCGCTGGCGAATAGCCCTAAACCGGTAAGCCAACCGGCGCGAAACAGCTGGCCGGAAACCAGAGGCACGCACACCAACAGAATCAGCAATATGGAAACAGGCCCCAGCCACCATAAATAGTAGGGCGCAAAGGTCAAGGTTTGCAGCCCGCCGGCAATCAACAGCAGCACGGCTCCCAGCCAGCGGTTGGCTGACAGTGAGCGGGTGACGGCAGAGGGAATGCTGGCGGGGCGTTGGTTGCTACTGTGGTTCACTTACGACTCACTGCGGGTAACCTGTAATAAGCGAATAACACGGTTGTCGGCGTTGGCGATGGTAAAGCGCAAGCCGCCGAATTCAACCTTTTCACCGCGCCTTGGCAGGTGTCCGAATTCTTTGAGAACCAGGCCGCCAATGGTGTCGAATTCTTCTTCGTCGAAACTGGCGCTGAAGGCTTCGTTAAAGTCATCAATGGGGGTTACGGCTTTCACCGCCCAGCTATCATCGCCGTGGGCTTTGATGTGGGTTTCTTCGTCGAAGTCGTGCTCGTCTTCGATTTCGCCCACAATCTGCTCCAGAACGTCCTCAATGGTGACCAGCCCGGCGGTACCGCCGTACTCGTCGACCACCATCGCCATATGGTTACGATTTTCTTTAAACTCCTTGAGCAGCTGGTTCAAGCGCTTGCTCTCGGGCACAAAATTGGGCGGTCGCAGAATTTCGCGGATATGATTCCAGTCCAGCTCGCCATCCATCGCGAGGGGCAGCAGGTCTTTGGCCAGCAGCACCCCAATGACGTCATCCGGGTTATCGCCAATCACCGGAAAACGGCTGTGAGCGGAGGAGATGATTTCACCAAGGAATTCACGGGGGTCCTGGTTGGCTTTCACCGTGATCATTTGCGAGCGGGGAATCATGATTTCTTCAACGCGCATGTCCAGAACCTGCATCGCACCTTCGATGATGCTCATGGCATCGGTGTCGATGATTTCCTGGGCTTCGGCATCGCGTAGAATTTCCAGCACGTCCTCTACAGATTCTGGCCCGCTGGAAAAGGCCTGTGATATACGCTCCAGCCAAGATTTGTTACTGCTACCCTGGCTGCGACTCGAGTGATCATCGCTCATGAGTCTTTTTCGGTTACCTCTGCGTGGTCGTAAGGATTGGCAATGCCGATCTGCGCCAACAGACGTATTTCGAGGCCTTCCATTTCCTCTGCCTCGTTATCGTCGATGTGGTCGTAGCTCTGCAGATGCAGCATGCCATGAATAACCATGTGCGCCCAATGGGCGTGAGTGTCTTTGTACTGCTCCCGGGCTTCTTGTGCAACTACTGGCGCGCAAATAACCAGGTCACCCGCTAATGGAATGTTTAAACCGGCGGGCGCTTCAAACGGAAAGGACAAGACGTTCGTCGGTTTATCTTTTTCGCGGTACTGTAAATTCAGCGCCTGCATTTCAGATTCATTAACGATACGAATGGTCACTTCGGTTGGTTCATCGCCCTGCCAGGCCAACTGGGCCCATTGCCGTAGTTGGTCTTCCGGCGGGATATCCGCCGCATCGCTGGCTAACTGTAAGTCCAGTGTAACGATGTTCACCGCTCGTTTTCGCCGTTGCGATCGTTGCCATCGTTAATAGCACCGTAGGCTTCAACAATACGCTGAACCAGCGGATGGCGAACCACGTCTTTCGATTCAAACCGAATAAAACTTATCCCGGCGACGTTGTTCAGTACCGTGGCGGCGTGAATCAACCCTGAATTCTGGCCGCGGGGCAGGTCAATCTGGGTAGTGTCCCCGGTAATCACCGCAGTAGAGCCAAAGCCGATGCGGGTCAGGAACATCTTCATCTGCTCGCGGGTGGTGTTTTGGCTTTCGTCCAGAATGATGAACGAGTTGTTGAGTGTGCGCCCGCGCATAAACGCCAGCGGTGCAATCTCGATCACGCTTTTTTCAATCAGACGCGTTACGTGTTCGAAGCCCAGCATCTCATAGAGAGCGTCGTACAGCGGGCGCAGGTATGGGTCAACCTTCTGTGCCAGATCGCCGGGCAGGAAACCCAATTTTTCACCGGCTTCCACCGCCGGGCGCACCAGCAGAATGCGTTTAACCTGCTCGTCTTTTAATGCTTCCACCGCACAAGCCACCGCCAGCCAGGTTTTACCCGTGCCCGCTGGCCCAATGCCAAAGTTAATGTCGTGGGTGCGAATATTGTGCACATACCGCTGCTGGTTGGCACCACGGGGTTTAGCCGTCAGCTTCGGGGTTTTGATAATGGTGACTGAACCGTCAAACGGCACCTCTTCTGGCAACCGCTCAAACCCGGTTTCGCGAATATACAGATGCACGGTCTCTGGCGTAAGATCCTCGGTGGCTTCTGTTTCCCGATACATGTGCCGCACAACCTCAGTGGCGGCTGCCACATTTTCGGTCGCACCTTGAACGCGGAAGTGGTGCCCTCGGCGGCTAATAGAAACCTGCAGGCGACGCTCAACCTGTTTCAGGTTTTCGTCAAACTGGCCGCAAAGGGTCGTTAAACGGCGCTGATCAATTGGGTACAAATCAAATTGTCTGGAATCGTTGGTGTCCAAGTGCTCTCCGTTTTACTCCCTTGTCGTTTAGCAGGGGAGTGTCTTTAGATTTTGCTGCTATCGGTGATGGGTGAATTCTATCAGTACAATTCAGAATTCACCGGCAAACCGCGCAAAGAGTTCGAATAAGCCTCTACAATCTCAACATCGATAAAGTGCCCGATGACCGCCGGATTCTCATGGCGGAAATTGACGATGCGGTTGTTCTCCGTGCGCCCTGAAAACTCGCCCGGATCCTTCTTCGACAGCCCGGTTACCAAAATGCGCTGAGTTGTACCCACCATCTTGCGGCTGATATCCATAACCGTCTGGTTGATACGATCCTGCAGAATCTTCAGACGCTGCTTCTTCACCACCATCTCCGTATCATCCGGCAAATCTGACGCCGGAGTGCCGGGGCGGGCGCTGTAAACGAAGCTGAACGACATATCAAAACCAATGTCGTTGATCAGCTTCATAGTGTCTTCAAAATCTTTCTCGGTTTCACCGGGAAAACCAATGATGAAGTCCGAAGAAAAACTGATGTCCGGCCGGATTTTGCGCAGGCGGCGAAGTTTGGATTTGTACTCGAGTGCCGTATGACCGCGCTTCATGGCCGAGAGTATGCGATCAGAGCCGCTTTGAACAGGCAAGTGCAGGTGGCTAACCAGTTCCGGTACTTGCTCGTACACGTCAATCAACGCATCAGTGAACTCCACCGGGTGCGAGGTGGTGTAGCGAATGCGGTCGATGCCGTCAATGGTGGCGATCAGCGTGATCAGCTCCGCCAAATCCATCACATCACCATCGTGGGTGTCGCCACGGTAGGCGTTTACGTTCTGGCCCAGAAGGTTAATCTCGCGCACGTTCTGTGAGGCCAAATGCGCCACTTCCGCAATCACATCGTCCGCCGGCCGGCTGACCTCTTCGCCGCGGGTGTAGGGCACCACGCAAAATGTGCAGTACTTGCTGCAGCCTTCCATAATCGACACAAACGCAGACGGGCCATTGGCGCCGGGGTCTGGCAGGTTGTCGAATTTTTCAATTTCCGGGAAGCTGACGTCCACCACGCCAACGCCGTTACCCTTAACCCGAACTTCGGTAATCATATCCGGCAGACGGTGAAGGGTTTGCGGGCCGAAAACCATATCCACAAACGGCGCGCGATCAATAATTGCCTGGCCTTCCTGACTGGCCACGCAACCGCCAACGCCGATGATCAGCCCCGGCTTGTTCTTTTTGAGATTTTTCCAGCGACCCAACTGGTGAAACACCTTTTCCTGGGCCTTTTCACGAATGGAGCAGGTATTCAACAATAGAATATCAGCGTCTTCCGGGCTGTCGGTCATTTCAACCGCTTCACCGACTTTTAACAGATCAGCCATGCGGGATGAATCGTATTCATTCATCTGGCAGCCGTGGGTTTTGATGAATAACTTTTTGGCCATGGGTCTCAACGCAACTGGATGTATTGGGTGCCCGTAGTCAGGATTTTCGGACAAGAAGCTTTCGGAAACATTCTGAAAAGAGCAACTACGCATTATAACGGGGCGATCATTCCGCAACCAGCCTTGTCTCGATAATCTGTAAGAATCACAGAAACCGCCGGGCTGTTTTGAAATGGCTGAATGTGAGATCCTCTTCAGTATTCGCGGCCCCAGCTCAAGCGCCTCGTCCATCTCCAGAGACTCCCGATACTATGCAAACAAGGCCAGTCGATACACCCATACGCTCAGTGTGGCAACTGACGGCGCTGCTGATGCTGGCGCTCCTGCTAACCGGCTGCGGCATTAACAACATTCCCACCTATGACGAAAACGTTAAGGCTGCTTGGTCACAGGTTGAAAATCAGTATCAGCGCCGGGCCGATCTGATACCTAACCTGGTGGAAACTGTCAAAGGCTTTGCTGCCCAGGAAAAAGAGACCTTGACGGCCGTTATCGAGGCACGTTCCAAGGCAACCTCCATTCAGGTAGATGAAAGCATTCTGAACAATCCCGAGAAGCTTCAGCAATTTCAACAAGCGCAGGGCGAGCTTAGCAGCGCATTGAGTCGATTGATGGCTGTGTCCGAACGTTACCCGGACTTGAAATCCAACCAGAACTTCCTCGTGTTGCAATCGCAGCTCGAAGGGACCGAAAATCGGATAGCAGTGGCCCGGCGCGACTTTATTCAGTCGGTCGAACGTTTCAACACCGAAATTCGCACCTTCCCCGGAAAGATCTGGCACAGCATTCTTTATAGCGATCTGGAGCGGCGTGAAAACTTCAAAGCTACCGCAGAAAACGCCGAAGAAGCACCCAAGGTGACGTTTTAAATGCAGTTTCCTTCTCGATATTCTTTGTGCCGCTTCGTCGCGGCGTTGCTTGCCCTGATCGTTTTGCCGGTGACAGCTGCTCCGGCTCAATCTGCGCCGGTATTCCCGGAGCTGAGTGGTCGGGTAGTGGACAAGGCTGAAATACTGAGCCCGTCCACCGAATCCCAGATCACCCAGATGCTGCAGGCCCACGAACAGGGAACCACAGAACAGGTCGTGGTGGTCACAGTGCCTGACCTGCAGGGCTACGCCATAGAAGACTATGGTTATCAGCTGGGCCGGCATTGGGGCATTGGCCAGAAAGGCGATGACAATGGCGCCTTGCTTATTATTGCCGAGCAGGAACGCAAGATTCGGATAGAAGTGGGCTATGGCTTGGAGGGGCGCCTTACCGATGCGACTTCGGCCACCATTATAAACCAGATTATAACGCCTGCGTTTAAGCAGGGGCGGTTCGAGCAGGGTGTTCTCGACGGCGCTGCCGCCATGGTGCAAGTTCTGGGAGGCGAGCCATTGGCCGTGCCGGACCAGACACCCGGCGTTGGTCAGGAAAAACCGGAACTGTCCCTCGTATCGCTGCTGTTTCTGATCATTATGGCCGTGATTTACTTCGTGGGTGGTGGTCGCGGTCGTGGCGGGCGCAGTGGCGCAGCGCTCTTAGGGGGCGCGCTCTTGGGTGCCAGCATGGGCGGCCGTGGAGGCGGCGGTTTTGGTGGTGGTGGCTTTGGCGGCGGAGGCGGTGGCTTCGGTGGCGGAGGTGCCTCCGGTGGCTGGTAAATACACGGCAAGCATCACCAAGACCGCCCTCAAACCCTTTAAAAGCGATACCCCATGACATTATTAACCAAGCAAGAACAGGAACAGGTCGCGGCCGCCATCAGCGCCGTCGAGCAGGAAACAGACGCGGAGATAGTAACCGTGCTGACGGCACAAGCCGATAACTACGCCTATATCCCGCTACTTTGGGCCGGACTGATTGCGCTTGTGGCGCCTGGCATCGTCAACTACTTTGCTGGCTGGCTGACCGCAGACACGTTGCTGCTTGGCCAGTGGGGCGTGTTTATAGTGCTCAGTCTTATATTCCGGATACCCGGCATAAATAGGCGACTGATCCCCCGCTCCGTGCGCTACTGGCGCGCCTCAAACCTGGCCCGGCGCCAGTTTCTGGAACAGAACCTGCACCACACAGCCGGCGCTACGGGCATGCTGATTTTCGTCTCTGAAGCCGAGCGTTACGTCGAAATTTTGGTGGATCAGGGCATTTCCAGCAAAATAGACAACAGCGCCTGGGAAGCCATCGTTGCGGATTTCACTGAGCAGGTGAAACAGGGCAAAACCCTGGCGGGCTTTGTCACCTGTATAGAAGCTTGCGGAACGCACCTGAAAGCTCACGTGCCAGCCACCCATCAGAAAAATGAACTGCCAAATCATCTGGTGATATTGTCTTAGCTTTTTGTTTGAAAGACTTTGGCTTGACTTTAAGCATTAATGAAAAAAAAGATTAAAGCGGCAGCTCAGTGCTTGATCGGCCACGGGGTGGGGGGAGTCTTTTCTGGCAGGAAAAAGGTGTCTGAGCGCAGCGAGTTCTTTTTCCATAAGAAAATACTCCCCCCGCCGCGGGGCCAGCCTCAATGCCTAGCTCCAATGTTCAGAAAGATAAACCTGCTCAGTCTTTCAAGTGTATTTTGACGCAGACTCTTGATGCCTGCTGTTGATACTAAGCGCCATAGCCTCGGCAACTTTAATGCCGTCTATGGCCGCCGACAGAATGCCACCGGCGTAGCCTGCGCCTTCACCGGCGGGGTACAAACCTTGGGTGTTGATGCTCTGAAAATCTTTACCGCGCTTTATGCAGATAGGTGCAGACGTTCGGGTTTCTACACCGGTCAATAGCGCATCTTCCAAAGCAAAGCCTTTAATTTTTCTGTTGAAAACCGGAATAGCTTCGCGGATAGCCTCGATGCAAAAATCAGGCAGAGCTTTCGACAAGTCGGTCAGTTTGATGCCGGGCTGGAAAGAGGGTACTACACTGCCGACCGTCTCGGAGGACGTTCCTTTTAAAAAGTTACCGACTTTCTGCGCTGGCGCATCGTAGTTGGAACCACCTAACACGTAGGCATTACGTTCGAGTGTTCGCTGGAAATCGATCCCTGCCAATGGATTGCCCGGATAATCTGACGGATCAATACCCACCACAATCGCACTGTTGGCATTACGCTCGGCACGGGAGTACTGGCTCATACCATTGGTCACCACGCCATGCTCTTCCGATGCAGCGGCTACCACGGTGCCACCCGGGCACATACAAAAGCTGTACACAGAGCGCCCACTTTTACAGTGATGAACCAGTTTATAGTCGGCGGCACCCAGAATCGGGTTGCCCACATTTTTGCCAAAACGCGCCTTATCAATGACAGATTGCGGGTGCTCGATGCGGAAGCCAACAGAAAACGGCTTGGCTTCGATATACACATTGTTATCGTAGAGCATCTGAAAAGTATCGCGGGCACTGTGGCCAATCGCCAAAGCGATGTGCCGAGACTTGATCACTTCGCCATCGGCTAGAACCACACCGGTCATCTGGCCGTTTTCGACCTGCACGTTATCAACGCGGGCGCTGAACCGTATCTCGCCGCCCAGCTCAATAATTTTCGCGCGAATCTGCTCAACCATGGTCACCAGCCGAAAAGTGCCGATATGCGGCTTGCTGACAAACATGATCTCGTCTGGTGCTCCGGACGCCACAAACTCGGTTAATACCTTACGACCGTAGTGATTCGGGTCTTTTACCTGGCTGTAAAGCTTGCCGTCAGAAAACGTTCCGGCTCCGCCTTCCCCAAACTGCACATTGGACTCGGTATTAAGAATTTTCTTGCGCCAAAAACCAAAGGTGTCTTTCGTACGCTCACGCACCTCTTTGCCGCGATCCAGAATAATGGGCTTATAGCCCATCTGCGCCAGCACCAATCCGGCCAACAGACCACAGGGCCCAAAACCGATGACAACCGGGCGTTCCTGTAAATCTGCCGGGGCGTTCGCTACGAACTGGTAGCTCATATCCGGAGTTTCTTTAACCAACTGATGTTCAGAAAATTTTTCGATCAGGGATTCGTTTTGTGTTGTCTCAACATCGAGCGTGTAAATAAGCACGATATTGGTTTTTTTACGAGCATCGTATCCGCGCTTATGCACGTGAACGCTGACCAGATCTTCAGCCGTGATTGATAAACGATCCAATACAGCGCTGGTCATCGCCTGATCATCGTGATCAAGCGCCAGTTGAATATTCGTCAGCCGTATCATTTTGAAACACCCTCAACTTCAATCACCGTTCTAACGTCAGATCGCTCAATAATCTTCACCAGGGTCGATTGAATCGCTTCGTCTTTCCGTGCGTCAGTATCGCTCGAGAATGCCTGCTTCTGAGGCTCTGCGTTCTCCTCCGCAACAAATGAAATAACGACTTTCGTAGCGGAACCCGACGTCTCTCCAAAGTATTCCAACGAAATCAACGGATAGCCATCAAAGCCCTTCTTTACCAGCTTCGCGATCCGCTTTTTTGCCTTATCGATATTCATAATAAAAGCCCGCTGATAAACAGCTCAAAGAAATAAGTATAAGTGAAACAGGCCAATTCCCTAAAAAAGATAAAAGTCGATCTAATCAGTTTTAAAATTTATGGGGTCGTAATTATAAGGTTAAGTCGGTCGCGGGGTGGGGGGAGTCTTTTCTGGCAGGAAAAAGGTGTCTGAGCGCAGCGAGTTCTTTTTCCATAAGAAAAGACTCCCCCCGCCGCGTGGCCAGCCACCAAAGCTCAGCCCCAAGATTCAGCCACCCAACCCAAACCAAACCAATTTAATCCTCGCGAGTATCAAGATAACGCTGCAACTGCTCCCGCAAAACCTTAGGCAAACGAGTAATCGTCAAAGAATCCTTGTCGCGATCATAATAAACCGCCTGATTCATCAAGTCCGAAGAAAACGACACGCTCATACCACCACCCGATCCCCCAATCCGCACCAGCTTCTTCACCTTACGATGATCCGGATGCAGCACGCCGCTTTCCGGCAACTCAGTCGTTTTACTGGCGAACTCGCGAAAACGCTCAGGTTGGTCTTCATCCAGATAACCCGATAACGCCTCGATGGCCACCGGCTCTCCCAGAGCGTGCTGCTCCTTGCAGAACTCATAGGCGCGGCTGCGCACTTCGCCGGCTTTATCCGGCTGCTCGTTTTTTGCGAAAGCTTCCACCGCGTCCAGAAACGTCAGGGTCTCTTTTTCTACATCTACCTGATTGGTAAAACCGCACAGGCGAATAAACAGCTCACCCGGCTCAGCGGTGCCGCGGGCGTGTACCAGCGTCAGATAGTTGCTGTCGCTGCTGGCATCGCCATCACGCTGCCAGTCGGTAAGCTCAATCCGCAGCGCCAGGTTCAACCGTGAAAGGCTGAGAATGTCGGTGGCGTCTAACGCCTGGTTGCCATCAAATCGCATGGCGCTGTCTGCTTCTATAACCAGCAAGTACGCAACCTCTGTATCCGCCAGGGCCTCGTGCACCAGCATCAAATGGCCGTGATGCTCTTCCTGACAGCCGCTGAGCAGTTCCTGCCATTGATCGAACAGCCGGCTGCTCATGGCCGCAAAGCCCTGTTTGCCTTCCAGATAATCTTTCAGCCAGCTACTGAAGGGGCTTTCGCCGATATCGTCAGAGAAACGGCCAAATTTCTTTCCGGGTTTGGCGTTGAACAAGCGTTTCATTTGCTTGTGCAGGCTTTCGTAATCGCCACCGGGCTCTTCCAGAGCTTCGCCGCTGCGCAAGCGTGCAGGTTGCCCCGGCTGATATTGGCTGGCGAAAGCAGTGCGAAGATATTTGATTGCCATGGAATAGCGGGTCCCTGATTGGTGAACGAGTAATGCCGAGTCTGATTGCAGCTCAGGCGGCCGGGTATTGTAATGGTTTTGGCGGGGAGTTCGGGGCTTTCAGGCAGATTTGCCGCGATCATTAAGAAGACTGCGTACATAGTGGTCAACACAAGCGCATCCACCGCCTTCAAATTCTTCAAATTGAATGCCAACCTGAAACTGGTCTTGGGCAATTCGTCGAAAATGCACAATATTACCTGCGGCGATAATTACCGGCTGTGCCGGTTGCATGGGCACGGAAAAACGGGCTTTCACCGGTATGGGGTTTCCCGGCGCCAGCGCCCGGTTGCCCTGCGCCAGAAGGTTCGCCGTCGATTGATTGCACGATACCATCACACCTGAACGCGACAAGTTTGTCGTTGTGCAACTGCACTGGCAACCATCTGGCTTTTCAAGAACGATATCGGCCTTAACGTCAACCCGTTGCTGATCGCGTAGATTTGGTTGTGCAGATGTGAATTTCATAGGCAGTGGTCGGGCTCAATCAGTCTGATGATTATATGGTTAAAATTCGTTTGTTTCACAGTGTGGCAGATTATTCGCTTTTTTACGGATGGATGTTCACAAATTTTCACTTGGAATGATCCATTGTAGATGGAACAGGTTTCGGCTTTTGCTGTAGCGGCGCGCTCGTCTGGTGTAAAATACTGGTTACATTTATTTGCGTTGATACGCTCGGCACCAGGAACTACGAACCGCTCTATGATAGAAAAGACCGAAAACACAAAGGCCAGTAACGGCAAAGTTGGCTTTATCAGTCTGGGTTGCCCCAAGGCCCTGGTAGACTCCGAGCGTATTCTTACCCAGCTAAGGTTGGACGGGTATGACGTAGTGCCAACCTATAAAGACGCCGATATTGTAGTGGTGAACACCTGCGGTTTTATTGATGCGGCAAAACAGGAGTCACTGGACGCTATTGGCGAGGCCATCAATGAAAATGGCAAAGTCATCGTTACCGGCTGTATGGGCGTGGAAGCAGACAAAATCCGCGAAACCCATCCCGGCGTGCTGGCGGTATCCGGCCCCCATGCCTATGAAGAAGTGGTCGGTGCGGTACACCAGTTTGTGCCGCCCACCCGCAAGCACGATCCGTTTACTGATCTGGTGCCGCCCCAAGGTATCAAACTGACGCCGCGGCACTACGCTTACCTGAAAATCTCCGAAGGCTGCAATCATCGCTGCACCTTCTGCATTATTCCGTCTATGCGTGGCGACCTGGTTAGCCGCCCCATTGGCGATGTGATGGACGAAGCCCAGCGGCTGGTTGACGCCGGCGTTAAAGAGCTGTTGGTGATTTCCCAAGACACCTCGGCCTACGGCGTAGACACCAAGTACCGCACCGGTTTCTGGCAGGGGCGCCCGCTGAAAACCAAAATGCAGTCGCTGTGCGAAGCCTTGGGCGAAATGGGCGTTTGGGTGCGCCTGCACTATGTGTACCCGTATCCCCATGTGGACGATATTATTCCGTTGATGGCCGAAGGAAAAATCCTTCCGTATCTGGACATTCCGTTCCAGCACGCCAGCCCGAAAGTGCTGAAAGCCATGAAGCGCCCGGCACACGACAGCAAAACCCTGGACCGCATTCGTAAATGGCGGGAAATCTGCCCTGAACTCACCATTCGCTCCACCTTTATTGTGGGCTTCCCCGGTGAAACCGAAGAAGATTTTCAATACCTGTTGGACTGGCTGGACCAGGCGCAACTGGACCGCGTGGGCGCATTCACCTACAGCGCGGTTGAAGGAGCCAAGGCTAACGAGATTGAAGGCGCCGTGCCGGAAGATATCAAAGAAGAACGCTTGGAGCGGTTTATGACCAAGCAGGCCGAAATTTCAGCCGCCCGTTTGCAGGCGAAAATCGGCACCACCATTGACGTGCTGATTGACGAAGTAGACGAAGAGGGCGCCATCGGGCGGTCAAAAGCCGACGCGCCAGAGATTGATGGCATGGTGTATCTGAATGACGCCACGGGTTTGGTGCCCGGGCAGATTGTTCAGGCGGTGGTTGAGCACGCTGACGAGCATGACCTTTGGGCGACTCTGGTCTGATCGTTTATTGAAACCAAAAAAGCCGCCTCTGATCTCAGGGGCGGCTTTTTGCTTTTATCCAAACCAAATCTTGCGCCGATCAGACAATGTCGATCAGCATTTCACCCGGGGTTACCCGGTCGCCTTTCGTGACGTAAATTGCCGCGATTTTGCCGTCAATATCAGCGTGCACCTCGGTTTCCATCTTCATCGCTTCGGTGATCAGTACGGCTTGGCCGGCACTCACCGTGTCGCCTTCCTTCACCAAAACCTCGACCACATTGCCGGGCATGGCGGTGCTGACGTGGCCGGGCGCGGACGCCTTTTTACGGCCGCTGCTGTTTTCGGCCACGTAGTCGTTGAGGGATTCAAACACCACTTCTTCCGGCATACCATCGAGCGAGAGGTACAGCTTACGCTTGCCCACACCCGACTCGCCGGAGCCGGTAACGGCCACTTCGTAGCTTTCACCGTGCACTTCAATGCGGAATTCAGTGGCAACACCGGTAACCAGGCGATCACGGGATCTTGTTTCCGGTGGCAACAGGGCCTCCGGTACCAGTGTGCCGTCTTTGCGTTGTTGCAGGAATTCGCGGCCAAGGTCAGGGAACATGGCGAAGGTGAGTACGTCTTCCTCGTTGAGCGCCAGTTCGCCAATGTCTTTGCGCAGCTTGTCCATTTCGGGTCTGATGTGATCGGCCGGGCGGCCTTCGTCAACGGTTTTATTGCCAATGGCTTTTTTGCGCAGGTCGGCGTTCACCGGCGCTGGCGGCCGACCATAGCCACCCTGCAGGTAGCGTTTTACTTCGTTGGTGATGGTTTTATAGCGCTGGCCGGCCAGTACGTTGTATACCGCTTGGGTACCGACAATCTGTGAGGTGGGCGTAACCAGTGGCGGAAAACCAAGGTCTTCCCGTACCCGCGGAATTTCGTCGAACACTTCGCGGATACGGTCCAGCGCATTCTGTTCTTTGAGCTGGTTGGCCAGGTTGGACATCATGCCGCCGGGCACCTGATTAATCTGAACCGATACATCTTCGCGGGTGAACTCGCTTTCGAACTGCTGGTACTTCTTGCGGACTTCGCGGAAGTAATCGGCGATTTCGCTCAGCAGATTCAAATCCAGGCCGGTGTCGTAATCGGTGCCTTTCAGCGCGGCCACCTGGGATTCGGTTGCCGGATGACTGGTGCCCGAGGCGAACGAAGAAATGGCCGTATCCATGCGGTCTACGCCGGCTTCAATGGCTTTGAGCTGGCACAGAGGCGCCAGGCCAGAAGTGGAGTGGCTGTGGATCACCAGCGGCAGATCCACTTTCGCCTTGATGGCTTTGACCAGATCGTAGGTGCCGTAAGGCGTCAGCAGTCCCGCCATATCCTTGATGGCGATGGAGTCGGCGCCCATGGCTTGCATATCTTTGGCTTGCTGCACGAACAATTCTGCGGTGTGCACCGGGCTGGTGGTGTAGCAGATGGTGCCCTGGGCGTGCTTGCCGGCTTTTTTCACCGCTTTCATGGCGACTTCAATGTTGCGCAGATCGTTCAGGGCGTCAAACACTCGAAACACGTCGACGCCGTTGTCAGCGGCTTTTTGCACAAAGGCCTCGACCACGTCGTCCGCGTAATGGCGATAGCCCAGCAGATTCTGGCCCCGTAACAGCATTTGCAGACGTGTGTTGGGCAGGGCGTCGCGCAGCTGGCGCAGGCGCTCCCAAGGGTCTTCTTTCAGAAACCGCACGCAGGCGTCAAAGGTGGCACCGCCCCAGACTTCCAGCGACCAATAGCCTACCTGGTCCAGTTTGCCGCAGATGGGTAACATGTCTTCGGTGCGCATGCGGGTGGCAATCAGCGATTGGTGCGCGTCACGCAGAATCAGGTCGGTTACTTCAATTCGTTTTGCTTGGCTCATGATCTTGTTCTCCTGCGGATTACCAGCCTGAGTGCGCGGCGATGGTGGCGGCAATGGCGAGCGCAATGGCACTGGGATGGCGTTTGGTGGAATATTTCAAAAGTTCCGGGTGGCTGGGCACAAAACTGGTGTCAAAGTTGCCAGCGCGAAAATCCGGATGCGCCAGAATCTGCTGGTAATATTGGGCCGTGGTTTTGATGCCGTGCAGGCGCATGTCGTCCAGGGCGCGTTTGCCGCGGGCGATGACTTCGTCCCAGGTCAGAGCCCACACCACCAGCTTCAGGCACATGGAATCGTAGTAGGGAGGAATTTCGTAGCCGGTGTAGATGGCGGTATCCACTCGAACGCCGGGGCCGCCGGGTGCGTAGTAATGGGTAATGCGGCCAAAGCTGGGTAAAAAGTCGTTTTTCGGATCTTCCGCGTTGATGCGAAATTGCAGCGCATAGCCGCGGAACTGAATGTCTTCCTGGCGATAACTCAGGGGCAGGCCGGCGGCTATACGAAGCTGCTCGCGCACAATATCCACACCGGTAATAGCCTCGGTGATGGTGTGTTCCACCTGCACCCGGGTGTTCATTTCCATGAAGTGCACTTCGTTGCCGGCGAGCAAAAATTCCACGGTGCCGGCGTTTTCGTAGCCCACGGCTTCGGCCGCCCGCACGGCCAGGGCGCCAATGTACTGTCGTTGTTCCGGCGTAAGCTGCGGGCTGGGTGCGATTTCAATCAGTTTTTGGTTACGTCGCTGTATCGAACAATCGCGTTCGAACAGGTGAATAACGTTGCCGTGGCTGTCCGCCAGTATCTGCACCTCAATGTGGCGCGGATTCACAATGCATTTTTCCATAAACACTTCGGCAGAGCCAAAGGCCTTGGTGGCCTCAGAAATGACGCGCGGGTACTGGGCGGTCAGTTCCTGGGGGGTGTCGCAGCGGCGAATACCCCGGCCGCCGCCGCCGGAGGTGGCTTTCACCATGACCGGGTAGCCAATCTCGTTGGCCAGTTTCAAGGCTTCCTCCAGATCTGCAAGATTGCCGTCAGAGCCGGGGGTGATGGGTATGCCAGCGGCGCGCATGCTGTCGCGAGCTTGGGTTTTATCGCCCATTTTGTGAACAACGTCGGATTTTGGGCCGATAAACGCCACGCCTTTTTGTTCGCACAAGCGCGCAAAGTTGGCGTTTTCTGATAAAAAGCCGTAACCGGGGTGAATGGCGTCGCAGCCGGTCTCTACCGCAAGGTTAACGATGCGGGCTGGGTCCAGATAGCCCGCCAAAGGGTCTTCGCCCAAAGAATAGGCTTCGTCGGCGCGCTTTACGTGCAGGCCGTAACGGTCTGGCTCGGTGTAGATGGCGACTGAGCGTATCCCCATTTCCGCACAGGCCCGCACAATGCGGACGGCAATTTCGCCGCGGTTGGCGATGAGTACTTTCTTCAACATGGGGGATTCCTCATTTCTTCGTCCCTAATGAAGGTAATAGCACCCGAATGGCGCATTTAAAAAGATTAGCGCTCTCGACTCTTCAGCAAAAATTGATATTATTTTGTTTGAGTATAAGTAATCCCTTATAGACTGATTCAGGAAGGCCCCACGCCATGCCGCTAAGCATTCAGAATCTCGCCAGTCGCCTGACTTTTCGCCAGCTTCAGGTGTTCAAGGCGGTTTACGATTTGAAAAGCTACAGCAAGGCCGGGGAATTATTGGGGTTGACGCAGCCGGCGATTAGCAGCCAGGTGCGGCATCTGGAACAGGCACTGGGGTTGCCGATGTTTGAGTACGTTGGGCGCAGGCTTTACTGCACCGCCGCCGGTGAAGAAATGGCGAAATGTGTGCGTTCGGTGTTTGTCGCACTGGAGCAGGTTCAGAACAATCTGGCGGCGCTGGAAGGGCAGGTGGCAGGGGAGTTACGCCTGGTAGCAGTGAATACGGCGCAATATGTAGTGCCTTACATGTTAGGGGCATTTTTGCAGCTGAACCCGCAGGTAACCGTGTCGGTGTCGGTGGTGAACCGGGCAACGGCGCTGCAAAGGCTGAATGACAACGCCGACGACCTGGTGATTATGGGTATGGTGCCGGCGGAGCGGCCACTGACGTCTTTGCCGTTTCTGGATAACGAACTGGTGCCGGTGGTGCCGCGGGGGCATCCATTGCTTGATCAAGCGAACGTCAGCGCCCAGGCGTTTCTGGACAGTGGGCTACTGGTGCGTGAGAGCGGCTCTGGCAGCCGCCTGGCGCTGGAGCTGCATTGCCAAAATCAGCGTTTGCGAGCGATTCCAAGTATGGAGCTTGGCTCTAACGACGCGGTGAAGCATGCGGTGTTGGCAGGCCTGGGAGTGGCTGTTTTACCAAAGCTGGGGGTGTTGTCCGAGTTGGCCCTGGGCAGCCTGAGCATTGTGAATATTGCCGGGTTTCCGCTCAGGCGCAGCTGGTGCGTGGTGTACCCGCAGGCGCGCCACCCAACCCCGGCCATGCGGGCGTTTATTGATTATGTGCAGCAGAATATTCGCAGGTTTGAACAGTTGTTCCTCAGGCGCTCCGAGGAATAGAAGCGCCTGAGGCGTCACTTTAGGCGTTGAGTTTTCTTTGCAGAATTTCGGTGAACAGGCGCGGGTTACCCTGGCCTTTTGAGGCTTTCATTAGCGGCCCCATAAAACCGCCCATCAGCTTCTTTCGCTTTTTCTCGTCGGCTTCCTGGTACTGGGCAATCTGCTCGGGCATGCCAGCCAGTACTTCATCCACAATGGCTTCCAGAGCGCCGGTGTCTGACACCTGTTTCAGACCTTGGGCTTCTATGATGGCGTCAGCCGCATTAACTTTAGAGCCGCCGTCGCCATTCCACAGTGCTTCGAACACCTTTTTTGCGCCTGACGACGACACGGTATTGTCTGCAATGCGCGCGACAAGCTGGCCCAGCTGTGTGCCGCTTATCGGTGCCTGCGCAACGGTTTTGTTGTCTGCGTTCAGGCGCGCCAGGAACTCGCCCAATACCCAGTTTGCTGCCAGCTTGGGGTCTTTGCAGTGAGCGGCGGTGTCTTCAAAAAATGCTGACAGGCGAGCGTCGTCGCTCAACAGGCTGGCGTCGTAGTCGTTCAGGCTATATTGCTCTTTGAAGCGTGCTTTGCGGGCATCCGGCAGTTCTGGTAACAGAATGCGCGCACTTTCGATAAAGGCTTCATCGATCACCACCGGCAGCAGATCAGGGCAGGGGAAGTAGCGGTAATCATTGGCTTCTTCTTTGCTACGCATAGAGCGCGATTCGTCGCGATCGCCGTTGTACAGGCGGGTTTCCTGAACGATGCGGCCACCGTCTTCCAGAATGTCCATCTGCCGTTCCACTTCGTGGGCGATGGCCTGCTCCATAAAGCGGAAAGAGTTCAGGTTTTTGGTTTCGGTGCGGGTGCCCAGGGTGTCAGAGCCTTTGGGTTTGAGTGAAATATTCACGTCAAAGCGCAGCGAGCCCTGGCTCATATCGCCATCGCAGATGCCCAGAGACGACACCAGGCTGTGCAGTTTTTTGGCGAAAGCGACGGCTTCTTCCGCGCTGTTCATATCCGGCTCGGTGACGATTTCAATCAGCGGGGTGCCGGCGCGGTTTAGGTCGATACCGGTCATGCCCTGAAAATCCTCATGAAGGGATTTACCGGCGTCTTCTTCCAGGTGGGCATGGTGAATGCGCACACGTTTGCTACGACCGCCTGCTAAATCAACGTCCACGAAGCCCGGGCCCACAATAGGGTGGTCGAGTTGGGTGGTTTGATAGCCCTTTGGCGAATCCGGGTAAAAGTAGTTTTTTCGGTCGAACACCGAGCGCCGGCCGATTTCGGCGTTTACCGCCAGGCCAAACATTACCGCGTAACGGAAGGCTTGTTCGTTGGGCACCGGCAAGGTGCCGGGCATGGCCAGGTCAACCGCGCTGGCCTGGGTGTTGGGCTCGGCGCCGAAGGCGGTGCTGGAGCCTGAAAAAATCTTGGTTTTGGTGGCAAGCTGAGCGTGTATTTCCAGCCCGATCACAATATCCCACTGCATAACGGTTCTCCTGATTCGGGCTTACTGGGGAAGCTTCTGGTGCCAGTCGGTAACCTGCTGGAACTGATGGGCTGCGTTCAGCAGGCGGGCTTCTTCAAAGTAATTGCCGACTATCTGCAGGCCCACCGGCAAACCGTTGACAAAACCGGCCGGTACTGACATGGCTGGAACACCCGCTAGGTTTACCGCAATGGTAAATATGTCTTCCAGATACATGGTCACCGGATCGCTGGTTTTTTCGCCCTGCACAAAGGCTGGTGAAGGCGATACCGGGCTCATCAGCACGTCCACTTCCTTGAACGCATTAATAAAGTCCTGTTGAATCAGGCGGCGTACCTTCTGTGCTTTCAGGTAATAGGCGTCAAAATAGCCGGCGGATAGAGCGTAGGTGCCTACTAATATGCGGCGCTTCACTTCGTTGCCAAAGCCTTCGGCACGGGTGCGTGTGTAAAGGTCGTTCAGATCCTGCGGGTTGTCGCAGCGATAGCCGTAACGCACGCCGTCAAAGCGCGACAGGTTGGCGGAAGCCTCGGCCGGCGCAATGACATAATAGGCGGCAATGGCCAGTTGGGCGTGGGGCAGCGATACCTCTTTAACGATCGCGCCCAGTTTTTCGTATTCCTTCACCGCGTTGCGTACCTGCTGTTCCATCGCCGGATTGAGCTGGTCGGAGAAATACTCTTTTGGCAGGCCCACGCGCAGGCCTTTTAAAGGCTGGTTCAGAGTTGTGGTGTAATCCGGCACGGCGCGATCAGCAGACGTAGAGTCTTTTGGGTCAAACCCGGCCATTATATTCAACATCAGCGCGTTGTCTTCGGCGGTGCGCGCCATGGTGCCGCCCTGGTCCAGGCTAGAGGCGAAAGCGATCATGCCGTAGCGCGACACCCGGCCATAGGTGGGTTTCAGGCCTGTCACGCCACACAGCGCTGCCGGTTGGCGAATGGAGCCGCCGGTGTCGGTGGCGGTGGCAGCCGGCACCAAGCGCGCGGCGATAGCTGCAGCGGAACCACCGGAGGAGCCACCGGGTACGCGCTTCTCGCCCTTACTCATGCCCCAGGGGTTGGTAACCGGGCCAAAAAAGCTGGATTCGTTAGAAGAGCCCATAGCGAACTCGTCCATATTGGTTTTGCCCAGGCACACGGCACCGGCAGCGCGAAAGTTGGCAACAATTGTGGCGTCGTAGGGCGGTACAAAATCCGCCAGCATTTTCGACCCGGCGGTGGTGGTCACGCCGTTGGTGCAGAAAATGTCTTTGTGGGCAAAGGGCACACCTGTCCAGACGCTGGCATTGCCGGCCGCGCGCTGTTCGTCAGCGGCTTTGGCATCGGCCATGGCAAGGTCTTCGGTGATGGTTATAAAGCTGTTGTATTGGCCGTCTTCGGTTTTGATGCGATCGAGGAACTCACGGGTCAGTTCCACGCTTGAAATCTTGCCGCTTTCCAGTTCGCGGGAAAGCTCTGCTACGGATTTGTTATGCATGTTCAATCCTGATGGGATAGTTCGTCAGATCACTCGATTCCCTTTATTCACTCAATCACTCGGGGTACGAGATAGAGGCCGCTCTCGGTGGCCGGAGCTATGGCCTGAAAGGCTTCGCGCTGGTTGCTTTCGGTGACTTCGTCGGCGCGCAGGCGCTGTACCGCATCCAGTGGATGGGCCAGAGGCTCTACGTTGTCGGTGTTGGCGGCGCTGAGTTGGTCAACCAGGCTGAGGATGTTGCTCAGGTCGTTTTCCAGTGCGGGTATCTGTTCGTCATCAAGACGGATACGGGCCAGCACGGCGACTTTTTCAATGTCTGCGCGGGAAATGGTCACGTTGACTCCGGTTCTTTGCATTGGGCTAGTGGGGTTATTCGACAGCCACTGCCTTATTTTTCAGTTGGGAGTTAAGAGCAGGTGAGGGCTGGGCTTTTCAAAACACGCTCAAGCCCATCCATGGGGCGCTTGGGCTCCGCCATCCATGGCTCCGCACAGTTTTGAAAAGCCCAGCCCTCACCCGCTCTATCTGAGTTTGGCAATAAGGCCGTCATAGTAACAGATTAAGGGCTTTGCGGGAGAGTTACGGGGCACTCTGCTGACTTTGGATCGGTGCTTTAAACGAGCAGCTCAAGGTTTATTTAACGGGCCTGGCATCGTCCAGCAGGTCTTCCGAGGTGGCGTCGTTGCGCTCCTCTCGCACCTGCTTGGGTATGTGGGTGTCCGGGGCCACATTGAGCGCTTCATCGGCTGGAGTCAGGGGTAGGGCTGTTGGTGTGATCGGGCTGATGTTCTTGGATTGCGAGCCTGCTTCTGAGTTCGCTTCCGGGTACTTGCCTGAGATTGTGGTCAACAGAGCCGCCGGAGCCGGGTCGAAACGCAGCCGGAAATGGGCCAGCGGCAATAGCCAGCGCCAGAATAATCGATAGGCGCCACGCCATTGCCACATTTTCCGCGGATCCCGGATGCTTAATTACTGGCGTCTTCAGCTGCGCCTTCAATCGCACCACCGGCAGCTTCAATGTCTTGACCCACGCCCGCGGTGGTGTTGCAGCCGGACAAACCGCCGGCAAGCGCCAGAACCATCAATAAAATTGAGGCGTTGAGAATTTTCATAGTAAGTCTCCACTATTGCGGGTTAATCCGCCCAGCCAAGGCGTTGGTGTTAGCTATTTTCAGTCTAATCAAAGTCTAGTTGCTGACTTTCGTCAAACGGCAAGTCGCACAAAGCGGCATTTTGGCCCCGTAAATGCATGACGTTTTGTTCATGCTCGGGCAGGTCATTTGCTTTTGCGAAGGCTGCGCCTTGCCTGTGCGGGGGGGCGCTGCTAAAGTTGCCGCATCTTTTCGCAGCCGCCACTCTTAGGTTGAAACTACACGAATGTTGATTAAAAGACTCCGAGGATTATTTTCCAGCGATCTGTCCATTGATCTGGGCACCGCAAACACTCTTATTTACGTGCGCGGTCGCGGCATTGTGCTGAATGAGCCTTCCGTTGTTGCCATTCGTACCCATAACTCGCAGAAAATGGTGGCTGCCGTCGGCGCGGAGGCCAAGCGTATGCTGGGCCGTACCCCGGGTAACATCAGCGCCATTCGCCCCATGAAAGACGGCGTAATCGCCGACTTTGTGGTGACTGAAAAAATGCTTCAGCATTTTATTCATAAAGTGCATGAAAACAGCTTTATTACTCCCAGCCCCCGAGTTTTGGTGTGCGTGCCCAGCAAATCCACTCAAGTCGAACGCAAGGCTATTCGCGAGTCGGCTATGGGTGCGGGTGCGCGCGAAGTGTTCCTGATAGAAGAGCCTATGGCGGCAGCCATCGGTGCCGGCCTTCCCGTGGAAGAAGCCAGCGGCTCAATGATTGTGGATATCGGCGGCGGCACCTCTGAAATTGCCATTATTTCTTTGAACGGCATTGTTTATGCAGACTCGGTGCGGGTAGGCGGTGACAAGTTTGATGAAGCTATTGCCACTTATGTGCGTCGTAACTACGGCAGCCTGATTGGTGAATCCACCGCGGAGCGCATCAAGCATGAAATCGGCTGCGCCTACGAAGGTTTGGAAGTTCGTGAAATTGACGTGCGTGGCCGCAATCTGGCTGAAGGTGTGCCGCGGGCGTTCACGCTAAACAGCGAAGAAATCCTGGATGCTCTGCAAGAGTCCCTGGCGCAAATTGTCCAGACCGTTAAAAGTGCTCTGGAACAGGCGCCACCGGAACTGGCATCTGATATTGCCGAACGCGGCATTGTGCTGACCGGCGGCGGCGCCTTGTTGCGGGGGCTGGACAAACTGATTAGCGAAGAAACCGGCCTACCGGTGATCATCGCCGAAGATCCTTTGACCTGTGTTGCCCGTGGTGGTGGCAAGGCGTTGGAAGTGATTGACCGCGGTGGCATTGGAATGTTCTCCCCAGAGGTCTGATCCCGTGGGGAGAATAAGCTATTAAAACCATATTCGTGCAGGGACCGATTCCGGGATTCCGGCTGCTGTTGGTTGTGGTGCTGGCGCTGGCGCTGATTGTTGCTGATGCGCGCTTTGACAGGCTGACAGTGGTGCGCAGCACGCTGGCCACGGGGTTGACACCGGTCTACTGGCTGGGCAACGCGCCCACTCAATTTTCTGATTGGGCGGCCAGTTTGTTCGTCAACAAAGATGACCTCAAGCGTGACAACGACGAACTGCAGGCGCGGCTGCTGATTCTGGAACGTCGGGCTCTGAAATATGCCGCTCTGGCCTCCGAAAATAATGAACTGCGCCGCCTGATGAACTCCTCCGAAGTGCTTGACGACCGCGTTATTGTCAGCGAAGTTGTGAGCGTGTCGCCCGACCCGTTTTCCCATGAACTGGTTATCAATAAAGGCCGCAGCGACGGTGTTCACGAAGGCCAGGCCATATTGGACGCCGGCGGCCTGATGGGGCAGGTGATTCAGGTCAGCCAGATAACCGCTCGCGTTTTGTTGGTATCTGACAGCAGCCATGCGGTGCCGGTAGAAGTGGTGCGCAATGGCCTGCGGGCTATTTTGCTGGGCACCGGCAAAGCGAACAGCCTTGAACTGGTGCACGTTCCGGATACCGCTAACATTCGTGAAGGTGATCTACTGGTGAGTTCCGGCCTGGGCGGGCGTTTCCCTCGCGGTTACCCGGTCGCTGAAGTGAGCCGCATCAGCAAGGAACCCGGCGAACCGTTTATTACCATTGAGGCCACACCCACCGCCACGCTCAATCAGAGCCGTATGTTGCTGGTTGTGTTTCAAGCTCTTGTCCCCGATAACCAACGTGCTGAAAATCAGCTTGAGCCTGCGAAAGGCAGCACCAGCGTGGTTGATCGTTTGCAGAAGGAACGCTGATGCTGTCGGTGATCAGTTACCCGGTGTTTGCTCTGTCGGTGCTGTTGGCGCTGACGTTGAGCATTGCTCCGGTGCCTTCCGGGTGGCTGGAGTTTCGCCCCGAATGGTTGGCGTTAATGGTGTTTTACTGGACAGTGCGTGCGCCTGCGCAGTTTGGCGTTTTCCTCGCTGCCGCTCTGGGTCTGCTGCTGGATGTACTGGAATCAACGCCGCTGGGTGTGAACGCCATGGCCATGGCGGTTGTGGCGTTTCTGGTTCTGACCATACACCAGCGCCTGCGTATGTACCCACTGCCGCAACAGTGCGCCATTGTGTTTCTGCTGCTGGGGATTAATCAGATGCTGGTGCACGTTATCAAGCAGTCTCTGGGGGCAGACAATACCGGTTTCGGGTATTTGTGGCCGGCGCTGACCAGCGCGGTGGTCTGGCCCTTTTTGAGCCTGGTGCTGGACAATATAAACCGCCGACTGGGCTAAGCTCGCACAAGAGGCAGTCAATGCAGACACTGATACTGGCTTCGGCTTCTCCACGCCGTGCCGAATTATTGCAGCAAATTGGTGCACTCTTCGACGTGTGCCCTGCGGCTATTGATGAAACCCCGCGCTCCGCTGAGACTGCCGCCGACTACGTTGAACGCATGGCGCGGGAAAAAGCGCTATTTGTGGCTGCTGCCGCGCAACCCGGTGCACTGGTATTGGGCGCTGACACCGCGGTGATAGTAGAAGGCGTCATTCTGGGTAAACCCGTTGACGCTGCGGATGCCAAAATCATGCTGGGGGCGTTGTCCGGGCGCCAGCATCAGGTGCTCACCGCCGTAGCGCTGGTAAGCGCGGATGGTTGCCGTTCTTGCCTGGTGACCACCAACGTGAGTTTTTGCAGTCTGACGGAGGCGAAAATTGACGCCTACGTGGCTACCGGCGAACCCATGGATAAAGCCGGCAGCTATGGCATTCAGGGCCTTGGTGGCATATTTGTTGAACAATTGCAGGGAAGTTACAGCGCGGTGGTGGGTTTGCCGCTGCAGGAAACCGCGGCATTGCTGAGCGCAGCAGGCTATCCTGTGTGGAACCAGTGGCCATGCAGTAAGGAGCGCCAATCATGAGTGAAGAAATTCTGATCAACGTAACGCCGGTAGAAACCCGTGTTGCGCTGGTTGAAAACGGGATGTTGCAGGAAGCCTACATCGAACGCGCCAGTCGAAAAGGTATTGTCGGTAATATTTACAAAGGCAAAGTGGTGCGGGTGCTTCCGGGTATGGAAGCCGCGTTTGTTGATATCGGCCTTGAGCGTGCGGCCTTCATTCACGCGTCCGACGTGGTTACCAGTCAGCCCGGCAGTGATGACATCAGCGACGGCCCCCGTGTGGTGCCCGATATTCGCACCCTGCTGCGTGAAGGCCAGTCGCTGGTGGTGCAGGTCACCAAAGACCCCATTGGCACCAAAGGCGCACGATTAACCACCCAGCTTTCGATTCCTTCCCGCTATCTGGTATTTATGCCGGGTGTTAATCACATTGGCATCTCCCAGCGCATCGAAGACGACACCGAGCGTGCCCGGCTCAAGGCGATTGTGAGTGAAGCCGCCGCAGAGCAGGCGTCTTCCGTAGCTATTCAGGGTGGTTATATTATTCGCACCGCTGCAGAAGCTGCCAGCGAAGAGGACCTGACCGCCGACATGAAATATTTGCACCGGCTTGGTCAGTCTATTAACGAGCGCATGGACAAGGTTCAGGCGCCCGCGGTGATTTATCAGGATCTGCCGCTGTTTATTCGCACTATTCGCGATCTGATTCGTCCTCAAACTGAAAAAGTACGCATCGACAGTCGTGAAAGTCATCAGCGAGTGATGGAGTTTGTGCATGAGTTCGTCAGCGAGTTTGCCGATAAAGTTGAGTATTACCCGGGTGAACGCCCGATTTTTGATCTGTATTCGGTAGAAGATGAAATCCAGAAAGCCCTTAGCCGCAAAGTGCAGCTGAAATCGGGCGGCTATGTGATTATCGACCAAACCGAAGCGATGACCACCATCGACATCAATACCGGAGCCTTTGTTGGCCACCGCAATCTTGAAGAAACCATTTTCAAAACCAACCTGGAAGCGGCTCGTGCCATCAGTCGCCAGCTGCGCCTGCGTAATCTGGGCGGCATTATTATTATCGACTTTATCGATATGGAAGACGCCGAACACAAACGCCAGGTGCACCGCATGCTGGAGAAAATGCTGGAGCGAGACCACGCCAAAACCAAGATTACCGGGGTGTCGGAACTGGGCCTGGTAGAAATGACCCGCAAGCGCACCACCGAATCCCTGGGCCAGGTGCTGTGTGAGCCCTGTCCGATTTGCGACGGCCGCGGCTTTCTGAAAACGGGTGAAACGGTCTGTTACGAAATTTTCCGCGAAATTTTGCGGGTGAATCGCGCTTATGACACCGAAAGCTATCTGGTGATGGCGTCGCAAAGCGTTGTCGATCTCCTGGTTGATGAAGAGTCGGATAACGTGGCTGATCTGGAAACATTTATCTGCAAAACCATTCGCTTTCAAGTCGAGCCTTTCTACAGTCAGGAGCAGTACGATGTTGTGCTGTTGTAAGCTTGCTGCTGGCAACCGGCGTTTGGAGTAAAGCCCAGTGTCAAAGCAGGAATCTCCGCCCCCGGCCCCGAATTCCCTGCCGCTGCGTTGGTTAGCGAGTTTGTCTACGCTGGTATGGTGGCTGGCGCTGGCTCTGTTGCTGCTGTTAGCTCTTTATGCCGGTCTGGGGCGCCAGTTGACCGCGGATATGAACCAATATCGCGATACCTTGCAGACCCAGCTGTCAGAGCAGTTGGGCTATACGGTTAGCATTGGTGAGCTGTCGGCGCGTTGGTATTGGTTGAACCCGGAATTCAGCGCGCAAGATGTGACGGTCGCAGAGACCGGCCTGGACGAGGACGAGCCTTTGGCCTACCTGAGACATCTGCGAATGCGGGTAGATTTTCTGGCCTCGATGTTACGTTTGCGCCTGGTGCTGGAAAAGTTCGAGGCAGACGGCCTGGATCTAGCCCTGCGCCAGAAAGCGACTGGGCAGGTGGTCCTTGCCGGCAGCGGTCTTGAGTTCAGCGACAATTCGTTGCAGCGCTTGGTCGCCTTGGCCGAACGCTGGCTTTCAAAACCTTTTGTCCGCATCACACGCATTCAGCTGGCCGTTTCCGACAGCAGTGGCAACCTGCGTCAACTGGACATTCCGCAACTTGATCTGCTTTATCAGCGCGGTCTTTTCCGCGCCTCCGGCCGCGCTATGCAAGCCGGCACCAATCAGCAGTTGGCCAGTTTTCGCCTGGTAGGCCGGAGCTTTCTGTTGGGTCAGTTCACCGGCCAACTTTACGTAGACGTTGCTTCCGGGCGCCTGTTTGATGGTCTGATTGACGACTATCGCTGGCGCGATATGCGGGTGGAAGGCTTTGATGTGGGCGGCCAGGCCTGGCTCAGTTTTCGTGACGGCCAGTTGGAGCAGGTCAACGGGACCTTGCGCACCCCCTATTTGCAATTAGGGGCCGGCGCTATGTCGTTGGCTCCGCTGGAAGACATTCGCGCCCGTTTCGGATGGCGGCGCGACGACCAAACACTTGGCGGCAGTGGTGCATGGCACCTGCGGCAGCTGCAGTGGCGTTGGAGCGGCGATCAGGTATCGCCGTTCAGCGCACGGCTGGCAGCGCTGCCCAATAGCTCTGCCAAGGCCGGTAATGACTCCGCTGGCGTAAGGTTTGTGGCCGATGCGCTGCCGCTGCGGCCATTGCGCCGGCTGATGGCGGCATTGCCGTTATTGCCGCAGCTTGCCCAGGAGGCGTTGGCCGACTATAAACCCGCAGGCTTTCTGGACGCTATGAGGCTGGACATACCCCATGCGGACCCGGCCGATTTTCAGCTTAGCGCCCGGCTGCGCGATGTCAAAGTTAACGCACATAACGGCGCGCCTGCTGCCAGCCAAGTGCAGGGGCATATCTACGTTGACCGCCGTGGCGGCTATGTGGATACCTATGCCGCAGAGCAGCCGGTAGAAATTGAATTTCCTGAACTGTTTTCGGCACGCTGGCAGTTTCCCCGCTTCAAAGCCCTGGTAGCTTGGCAGATTGACGGTGCTCTTATACGGGTATTTTCTGAAGGCATGCGCCTGGGTGTGGGTGAGCAGACCGAGTTGATTGGCGGTTTTGATCTGCGCCTGGACCAGCACGGCGATGATAATCTGGGTTTGCAGGTACAGGTTGAAAACGGCGACGCCGCAATGATTGCGGACCTGGTGCCAGAGTACGCCGTGGCACCGGAGCTTTATAAATGGTTGACCACCGCCATTGAGGCCGGTCGGATTTCCTCTGGCGCTTATTACGGCCATGGCCAGATTGGCGCTGGGGCGCCACCGGGTTCGTTTATGTCGGCTATGTGGTACCAGTTCGAAGAAGCCACTCTGCGCTATGATCCACAGTGGCCGGCGGTGACCGGCGCCCGCGGCCGGGTGGAAGTTCATAACGGCTCGGCGGTGGTCAGTGTAGAACAGGCAAATAGTGGTGGCTTGCAATTGCGGCCGAGCACGGTGCGACTGGTCACCGGTAATGATAGCTCTGTGGTGAGTGTTAACACAGCGGCTCGAGTACCTGCGCAGGCACTCGACCTGTGGATGAAGAACAGTCCGCTGGGCGAAGTAGCCGGCGATGGATTAAGCCAGATTGCGCTTACCGGAAGTGCGGATTTACAGCTGGCATTGCGCTTACCTTTAAATCAGCCCCGGCAGTTTTCCGTGGATGCCCTCGTGGCGGCCAACGATGTTGGATTGCAACACTTGCCCTCAGGTCTGCAATGGGCGCAGATTCGCGGGCAGGCCCGGTATCGCAGCGAACAAGGCTTCAGTGGCGCACCGATGCAGGGGGTGTTTGAAGGCCAGCCCGTCACCATCGGTTTGGGTATTAACGAACAGGACGGGTTAACCGTCAACCAGAGTGGCCAGTTGGACGCTGAAGCCCTTCGGCAATTAGCCGGTGTGGACGCTGATGCCAGCTACGGCATCAGCGGAGCCTTAGCCTACAGCGCTGATCTGGTTCTGATGGCGGCAAGCCCGCCAGAGCTGGAGTTGTATTCAGACTTGCGCGGTCTGGCTATAGACTGGCCCGGGTCTCTCGAAAAAGCGGCGGCCGAGACCGCGCCCTTGCGCCTGACTCTGGATTCGTCGGTGAAAGACGGTGTGGCATTTGGAGTGAATTGGGAAAATCGAGGCCATGGCTATGTGCGTACACTGGACATCGGGTTTGATGCCCGCGTGGATTACCTTCAGCTGGGTGGCAGTCGATTAAGTGATATAAACATCAGTGCTCTGGATCTGGATAAACAATGGACAGTGCGATTGGACTCAGACCTGGTCAGCGGGCGCATTGAAGTTCCGAACGACGGTTCTGAGCTGACGGTGGATTTACAACACCTGAACTTGCCCCGTAACGATTCGCAGGACCCAACACCTACTGCAGCGGCGAACCTGCGCGATAGCGTTGACTCAGGCGCCGCGGCCGAGCTGCGGCCCCAAGACTGGCCTTCCGCAAATGTTCGCATAGCTCAGCTCGCCCTGGCCGGCGAGCCGCTGGGGCAATGGTCATTCTTGCTGCGCCCCCAGGCTGGTGGTGTAAACATCGGGTCCATTGAGGGCAAATTGGATTCCCTGGCGCTGGCGGGTGAATTCAACTGGCTGTTGCAAGGGCAAAATCAAGTTAGCCGTTTTAAAGGTAGCGTCACGGGGGGCGAACTGGCTGAACTTGGAGGGTTGTTTGGTGCGGATATACCTCTAGAGAACCTTGCGACCAATATTGAACTGGCGCTGGAATGGCCAGGTCGCCCGGATCAGTTTGGACTTGAGCAGCTGAGTGGCGATATCAGTATGACTCTGGAAGACGGTGTGATTCTGCAACAAAACAACAGTGCCCAGCTTTTTCGCGTGTTCAACCTGCTGAACACCGATACCTTATGGCGTAGGCTGCAGTTGGACTTCTCAGACTTGTATGAGCGTGGCGTGGCGTTTGATGCGCTTTCCGGCAAGGCGCAGATTGCCAATGGGCGGTTAACCCTGAACCCGGAATTACAGATTGTGGGCCCTTCCGGAGCTTTCAAACTCAGCGGCACCACCGATATGGCTTCTGAGACTCTGGATATGCGGCTTGTAGTGGTGGTGCCGTTAACCCAGAATCTGCCTTTGGCGGCTCTGCTAATGGGGGCAGGAGCACCGATTGGCGGTGCTCTGTTTGTGCTGGATAAAATACTGGGCGATCCGTTAAGCAAGCTGACCAGTGCCAGTTATAAAGTGTCTGGAACTTGGGACGAGCCCAAAACCAACTTGCAGGGTGTGTTTGGCGCAGGTGACTGAACTCCGCTGCAGTTAGGGTTCATAATCGCGTTGGTAATGGGCACAAACGCAAGGTATCGGGCAGTAACAACAAAGATATCTGGCGATAACAATGAAGGAGTGTGGCAATGACACAGCAATCCCCGGCGCTTTTGGCGGCCCTGCAAATGGTCAGTGGGCATCAGCTTCAGGACAACCTGAAGGCTGCCGCCGCACTTTTACAGCAGGCTGCGGAGGCGGGCGTAAAGGTGGCGGTACTGCCGGAAAATTTCGCAGTGTTGGCTAGCGATCAAATGCTTCCCTGCGGGCAGCAGGAGGCTGGTAGCGAAAGCATTATTCGAACTTTTCTAGCACAACAGGCGAAAACCCTGAAGCTTTGGATTGTAGGCGGTTCATTGCCGTTGGCTCTGCGCCCGGATGGGTCGGTCATTGCTGACCGGGTGCGAGCCAGTTGCCTGGTGTTCAATGATCTGGGCGACGAAGTGGCGCGCTATGACAAGATTCATCTGTTTGATGCCCAAGTGGACGATGCCCACGGCCAGTACCGTGAGTCGGATACCTTCGAAGCGGGAGATCAGGTGGTTACCGTGGACACGCCAGCAGGGCGCCTGGGGCTGGCGGTTTGCTACGACCTGCGCTTCCCGGAGCTGTTCCGTGCGCTCCGTGACAAAGGTGCTGACTGGGTGTGCCTGCCCAGCGCCTTTACCTGGAAAACCGGAAATGCCCACTGGCACGCGCTGATTCGGGCGCGTGCCATTGAAAATCAGCTATACGTAGTGGCGGCCGGGCAAGGCGGGCACAACAGCAGCCAGCGCCGCACCTACGGCCATAGTTTGATTTGCGACCCCTGGGGCAGTGTGCTGGCCGAGGTTAGCGAGGATGGCCCCGGTATGGTAACCGCAGCGCTGGACAAACACTGGCTGGATCAACTGCGCCAGCACATGCCGGTATGGAGTCATCGCCGCCTGTAACGGCCGTTACGTAAGCACGCAAAACGCTTTTGGCTGGCTTACATTTGCTCGTTGGCGTCAATGCACTCGCGCAGGTAGCGGAATAGTTTTCGGCCGTGGCCGGCGCTTTGCGGCTTCTGCACTTCATTGCGGGCATTACGTGCCAGATTGCGCAAATGCTGGATATCCGCACTCGGGCAGTGGCTTAAAAACTCGCCAATAATGCTATCGCCCTCGGTGATGATACGGTCGCGCCAGCGCTCAGCCAGGTGATGGCGGCGGGTGTGCTCTACACTGCCCGCGGAGAACGCGGTGATAGCGGCCTGCAGGGCCTCGGGGTCGGGCTCCTGACGGATGATCTTGCCAATGTATTGCAGGTGCCGGCGCTTGGCTTCGTTTTGGCGAATGCGGACCGATTCGTCGATGGCGCGGCGCAGCGTGTCGCTGATTTGCAGGCTGTCGAGCTGCTCATGGTTTAGCTCCAGCATTTGCTTGCCCATGCTTTGCAGCGCGTGCATCTCGCGCTTGAGCTGGGACTTGCTGGGGCCGTCGTATTCAAACTCTTCTTCGTTATGATCAATCATGATATTACCGGTTACTTAGGTGTAAAAAGCTATTTAGATGTAAAAACTATCTGGATTTAAACAACTCACGCATAAAAAAGAGTCGCGAGGCCAAGAAAGGACACAAACCCGACAACGTCGGTGACGGTGGTTAGAATCACACTGCCAGCCAGTGCTGGGTCAATGTTACGCGACTTCAGAAACAACGGTAACACGGTGCCCACCAGGGCTGCAGCGACAAGATTGATCACCAGCGCCGCGGCAATAATAGCGCCCAGCATAATATCCTTGAACCACAGGGTAGCCGCGCCGGCCACTACCAAAGCCCACAACACGCCATTCATTGCACTCACCAGAAACTCGCGGTTTAACAACCAGCCTACATTGGCGCTGCTGATCTGACCAACGGCCATACCGCGGATGACCAGTGTTAGGGTCTGGCTGCCGGCAATGCCGCCCATACTGGCCACAATGGGCATCAGCACCGCCAGTGCCACCACCTTGGTGATGGTCTCTTCAAACAGACCGATCACTCCAGAGGCGATAAACGCGGTCATTAGATTAATGCCCAGCCAAACCGCGCGCCTGCGCGAGGTTTTCCACACCGGCGCAAAGGTATCTTCGTCGTCGTCCAAACCCGCCATCCGCATCAGCGAGTGATCGGCATCCTCGCGGATAACATCGACCACGTCATCAATGGTGATGCGGCCCAGCAGTTTGCCATTTTCCGCCACCACCGGCGCCGAGATCAGGTCATAACGCTCAAACAGGATGGCAACCTTGGTGTCTGACAGACTGACCGGGATGGGCTCAATATCGGTGTCCATCACTTCACGCACGGTGGCGGCAGGATTCGATACCAGCAAGGAAGTAACCGGCAGCATGCCGATAAATTCATCGCGGCGGCTGACCACAATCAGGCTGTCAGTCATGGAGGGCAGGGTGCGGTGGCGGCGAAGATAGCGCAGCACCACGTCAATGCTGATGTCCGGGCGCACCGTAATGGTGTCGGTGTTCATCAAGCCGCCGGCGGTGTCTTCGGGGTACGACAGTACCTCTTCCACCCGCTGGCGGTCTTGTTCGTCCATGGTGTTCAGAACTTCCTGAATCACCGTGTCGGGGAGCTGCTGAAGTAAGTCGGCCAGATCGTCCGACTCAAAGTCTTCAATCAGATCGGCCAGCTCCTGAGCGTTGAATTTGCTTAGGAAATCGCCCCGAATGTCTTCGTTCAGATACTGAAGAACTTCGCCTTCAAGCTGTTTGTCGACCAGATTCCACAGCAGCGTCCGTTGCCGCGGAGGCGATGATTCCAGCAGGTGAGCGATATCACTGGGGCTGAGGCCGCCATTGAGGATGCGTGCGACCTGTTTCAGGGCGCCACTGTCCAGCGCCTCGCCTAATGAGCGAAGGCGTTGGCGTGCCTGGCTTTTTTCCAGAATATCGGTCATGGCTCATCCGCGGTCAGAAAACGGCTGTATTATAGCGGACTTGCAGGCGCTGCGTGAGCGACTATTCGCCCTCGCCAAAGTAATCGTTGATCAGTTCTGTCAACGCAATGATGGCCTGTTGCTCGTCTTCACCGTCGGCAATCAGTTCTACTTCGGTGCCCTGGCTGGCGGCGAGCATCATCACCTGCATGATGTTTTTGGCGTCTACTTCACGGCCTTTACCGGCGATTCTGACTTTGCTTTGGTGAGCAGACGCTGTGGCCACCAGTTTGGCCGTTGCGCGGGCGTGCAGGCCCAGTTTGTTGATGATAAACAGATGGCGTCGGATCATGGTTGAATCAGGCGTCCTGTACGGTTTTCAGGTGTAACAGTTCGGAGTGACGCACTTGCACGTTGTTGCTGTGCTGGCGGAAGTGGGCACCTATCTGCTCGCAGACGTAAACCGAGCGGTGCTGGCCGCCAGTACAGCCAATGGATATGGTCATATAGCTGCGGTTGCTGTCGGCAAATGCCGGTAGCCACGAGGTCAGAAAAGCGATGATTTCCTGAACCATTTTTGCGCTCATGGGTTCGTTTTCCAAAAACTCGATCACCGGCTGGTCCATGCCGGTGAACTTGCGCAGAGAGGTGTCCCAGTGGGGGTTAGGCAGGCAACGCACGTCAAATACGTAGTCTGAATCAACCGGTACGCCGTGCTTGAAGCCAAACGACTGGAACAGCAGCGCCAGTTCCTGATCTTTGCGGCCGACCACCCGCTGTTTGACCATGTCCCGCAACTCGTACATGCCCATGCCAGTGGTGTTGATGTACAGGTCAGCCAGGTTCGACAAGGGTTCCAGCAGTTTTTTTTCCGAGCTGATGGCTTCGCGCAGTGACGTCTGATCGTCGCTCAGAGGATGCTTTCGTCGGGTAGCATGAAAGCGTTGCAGCAAAGATTGCTCGTCGGCGTCCAGAAATATGATTTCAGCGCTGACGCCGGTGTCCTTCAGGCGTCCGTGAATATCTTCGAAATTGGCAAGCTCACCGGACAGGTTGCGCGCGTCTATACTTACTGCCATTTTTTGCAAGCGGCCGGCCGGCTCTTGTGCGGCCGTTTCTTTGGTCAGCGGGAACAGCAAGCCAATGGGTAAATTGTCGATGCAGTAAAAACCTAGGTCTTCAAGTACGTGCAACGCCGTACTTTTACCCGATCCGGAACGGCCGCTGACAATAATCAGTTTCATCGTTAATAACTCTTTAGGTGCGAACGGTCGGAGTAGGACAGATCAGCGTCCGGAGGTCATGCGCTGAAATAGGGTAATGGCATCTTCCGATTGGCGCAGGCGGTCGCAAAAAGCCCGATCGTTGAACTTTTCTGCAAGCTGGCTAAGCAGCTCAAGGTGCTCGCTGGTGGCTTCTTTTGGCACAACCAGGGCAAAAACCAAATCTACCGGCTGGTTGTCAATGGCATCGAAATCCACGCTTTCGCTGAGAGTGATCAGCAGGCCAATAACGTGCTCCAGGCCTTCCAGGCGGCAGTGGGGGATGGCGATGCCCTGGCCGATTCCGGTGGAACCCAGGCGCTCGCGGGCAATCAGATTGCTGAATATCTGAGTGTCGCCCAAGGTGGCGTTATGCAGGTGAATCTGCTCTGCAATAAACTCAAGAACCCTTTTCTTGCTGGACGCTGGTACGTTGCAAAGTGTCAGTTCCGGGGCAAGGATGGTTTCTATGGTCAGGGATGTCTCGCTCATGGGTCGACGGCACTTCCATTAAAAAAAGGCTGCAGCATGGTGTCATGCCGCAGCGCGTGAAGCGTTTACGCGTTGTGTCCGGTGTTAGTTACCATGCATCCGGGACACTTGCTTTTCTTTGTGCTTGAGGATCTGGCGGTCCAGTTTGTCCACCAGAGCGTCAATCGCTGCGTACATATCTTCGGTTTCGGCCTTGGCGTGCAATTCGCCACCGCTGATATTTACGGTAGCTTCGGCTATCTGGCGCAATTTTTCCACCTGCAGAATCACATTGGTGTTGCTAATCTGGTCGAAGTGGCGCTCCAGGCGCTGGAACTTTTCGTTCACGTAATCTTTGAGTGCTTCGGTCAGTTCTACATGATGGCCTGAAATGTTGAGTTGCATAGGCTTCTCCTGCTATTGCATCGGTGTTGTTACATTGGCGCTGCTACACCAGTCGCTTTCTTTCATTAGAGGGAGGTATTTGCAGTGCCTCCCGGTATTTGGCCACGGTACGCCGTGCCACTTGGATTCCCTGTTCCCCAAGCATGGCCGCAATCTTGCTGTCGCTCAACGGTTTTTTGGAGGTTTCGACTGCTATCAGTTTTTTTATCATGGCGCGGATAGCGGTTGAGGAACATTCTCCGCCAGCGTCGGTGCTGACATGGCTGGAGAAAAAATATTTGAGCTCAAAAATGCCGCGAGGTGTGTGCATGAACTTCTGGGTGGTCACCCGGGAGATGGTAGATTCATGCATTTCTACGGCTTGGGCGATTTCCGAGAGGATCAACGGTTTCATGGCTTCTTCACCCTGGTCCAGAAATCCCTGTTGATATTCCACAATACGGGTAGCCACTTTCAGCAGCGTTTCGTTGCGGCTCTGCAAGCTTTTGATGAACCATTTAGCCTCTTGTAACTGATCGCGCATGTAGGTGTTGTCAGCGCTGCTATCGGCGCGCTTTATCAATGAAGCATAGCTGGCATTGACGCGAATGCGCGGTGCAATTTCTGGATTCAGCTCTACCCGCCAGCGATCGTTGCGCTTGTACACAATGACGTCTGGAATGACGTAGTCCGGTTCGGTCCGGTCAATCACATCACCGGGGCGCGGGTTCAAGCTGGTAATCAGCGCCAGTACGTGTTTTAGCTGGTCTTCTTTCAGGCGGCTACGGCGCAGCAGTTGGGCGTAGTCACGGTTACCCAGCAGGCTGATGTAGTGGGTGATCACCATGCGCGCCTGAGCAACCCAAGGGGTGTCTGGCGGCATCTGGTTCAGCTGGATCAGCAGGCATTCCTGCAGGTCACGACCAAACACACCGGGGGGGTCAAAAAACTGCAGGCGCCTGAGTACCGCTTTCAGTTCATCCAGTTCCAGCGGGTCGTCGTCGTGCTCGTCCTGCAGGCCGGTATAAATCTCGGCCAGCGAGCTGGTCAGGTAGCCACGCTCGTCAACGGCGTCCATCAGGGTATGAGCAACGGCGCGGTCGCGGTCGGTCATGGTGGTCAGGTTGAGCTGCCACTCCAGGTGATCGCGCAGGGTTTCAGTAGGCGAGTTGCGGGTTTCAAAATCGTAGTCGTTATCGTCGCCATTGCTGCTGGCCGGTGCCGGCGCCGACTGGTATACGTCGTCCCAGGCGGTATCTACCGGTAGGTCGTCTGGCAGGGTATCGGGGATTTCGTTTTCGCTGGCCCAGTCGGGACCGTTTTCGTTTTCGTCCCAGTCTTTGCTGGTGTCTGGAGAGGTCTCTGCTGCGCTGGCGTCCGAATTTTGATCGTTGTTAGTGTCGGCGTGCGTAGGTTCCTCATCGCCGTGATCGTCGTCTTCCGGTGCTTCCAGCATGGGATTGGACTCCAGTGCCTGCTGGATTTCCTGCTGCAAGTCGAGGGTGGAAAGCTGTAGCAGGCGAATTGCCTGCTGGAGCTGGGGCGTCATGGTCAGGCTCTGGCCCAGCTTGAGCTGCAAAGAAGCTTTCATCACCATTCTTGGAAGTCCATTACTCGATCGGTTGGCGCGTGGCAGCCGCAAAAAAAAGTTGGCTAACCGGGGTTTGCGTTCACAAGCAAGTTCTCTGCCGAGTCTACTAGAGTTCGCCGGGGAATCAACCGATTCACCTTTTACGATGTCACGGTATGCACACTTTGAGGATCTATTACAGCCGGAATTCATTGCCCAGATAGACTTCTTTTACCTGTTGATTGGCAAAAATTTCGGCGGAGCTGCCGGAGGCAATAATATGGCCGCCGGATACAATATAAGCGTTTTCGCAGATGTCCAGGGTGTCGCGCACGTTGTGGTCGGTGATCAGTACGCCTATGCCTTTGTCTCGCAGATGGCGAATGATTTGCTTGATGTCGCTCACCGATATTGGGTCTACCCCGGCGAAGGGTTCGTCCAGCAGGATAAACGCGGGCTCCATAGCCAGAGCGCGAGCAATTTCAACCCGGCGACGCTCCCCCCCAGACAGCGCCATTCCCAAACTGTCGCGGATGTGATTGATGTGAAACTCAGCTAGCAGTTCCTCCAGTTTTGCCTCGCGCTCGGCCCGCTTCATACTTTTTCGGGTTTCCAGAATGGCCATGATGTTGTCGCGCACGCTGAGCTTGCGGAACACCGAGGCTTCCTGGGGCAGGTAGCCAATGCCTTTTCGTGCCCGGCCGTGCATGGGCAGCGGAGTGATGTCCTGGTTATCGATCGTAATGCGGCCGCGGTCAGCCTGCACCAGCCCGACAATCATATAAAAGCAGGTGGTTTTGCCGGCACCGTTAGGGCCCAGCAGTCCTACGATTTCGCCGCTGCGAATTTCCAGCGAGACGTCAATCACCACTTTTTTCTGTTTGTAGCTTTTTGCCAGATTACTGGCTCTGAGAACGGCCATCGGATTCCTGTGTGCTGCGCGGCTGGATCGTCATTTCTACCCGGCCTGACCCGGAGCCTGCTTCGGTACTGCCTTGGGCAGTGACGACGCGGTTCACGGTGTCGTAAAGAATCAGCTCACCGCGAAAAATATTGCCAGTTTGCCTGATCACTGCGTCGCGTTCAAAGGTCAGCTGCTTCTCGGCAGCAGACCAGGTTATGGAGAGGGCTTTTGCGTCGGTTTCCCCTTTTCCGTTGGCTGTGGGCTGAACGTAGTGGGCCGGGGTACCGGTGGCTTCAATGCGGTTAAGCCCGTTTATGTCGCGGTAGAGCACCACCTCTTGAGCAAACAGCCTGGTGTCCCCTTGCACCAGTTCAACATCGCCGGTGTAGGTTGCCACGCCTTTGGCGTCATCCAGCCGTGCTGAATTGGCGGCCACGTTGATGGGAATGTTGGAATCAAGATCAAACGCCAGGCCCGGCGTGCTGACGAGCAGGCCTGCCAGCCCGAGGCTCATGCCCCGGCCTCGCACGCGACGCCAAAAGGGGGTGTTACGTTCAGTTGCCAGTTTCATAGCGTCCTTTTACCTGGGAATCTAGTTCCAGAATACGTTCATTGAGCCAGGCTTTCATACCCGTGGCGTTGGTAGTTCCGGTGGCGTCAACGATTTCGACGGGAGCATCGGTGTACGCCATATTGGTGCGGTTATCCAGCGTTAATGTGGTGGTGGTCAAGATGGCGCTGCGCTCGCCAATCTGTCGGACAATGCGCACATCACCCTCAAGCTCCAGCAGACTGTTGCCATCGCGCAGTTTGCCGTGTTTGGCGGTGAGCTGCCAGGGTTCTGAACCGGGCTGGCCTTGGATCGTGGCTTGTGGCTCGGCCATAATGGCGTAGTCGGTGGTCTCGAATTGTTCAATGCGGGGGCTGACAAACTGGATCTTGATGGTGCCTTGTTCGTCGTACGAGGTGTACAGGGCATCCACCACAAAACTGTCGGGCTCGCTATCACCGCGCAGTTCGCTATCTTGCGTTGGCATCGGCAGTTCGTTGTCGCTGTGCCACAGCAGGGCAACGGTGGCAATGACCGTGGCCAAAAGGGCAACCGTTCGCCACCTGGGGCGTTGTTCCGGTAACAGCGCAACAAGCAGGCTGCCGCCTTTACCAAAGCTCATAGCCGGCTTTCCAAGTCGCAGGAGGGCTCAAGGCGGGTTTCAAGGTAGGGCGCGAGGGCCGTGTCGAGCTTGCCTTGGGCCGCAAGAATCAGGTCGCAGGCTTCGCGCACGGCGCCTTCACCGCCGCGACTGCGGGTGCAGAAATCGGCGTGCTCCTGTAGCAACCAATAACCGTTAGGCACAGTAATGCCCAGGCCGGCGTAGCGAAGCGCTGGTAAATCAGGCAAATCGTCGCCCATATATGCAATATCACTGGCCGGGATACCCAGCAGATCGACAATTTCCAGCAGTGCGGTGCGTTTGTCTTCGCGGCCTTGCAACAGGTGAGGAATGCCCAGGTCGGTCATGCGTTTTTCGGTCAGTGGTGAGCGCCTTCCGGTAATGACAGCAACCGTAATGCCTGCGGCCATCAGTTGTTTGAGTCCGAGCCCGTCGAGAATGTTGAAGGCTTTTAGCTCGTCACCGCTGGCACTGAAGTAAACCTTGCCATCGCTCATAATGCCATCCACATCCAGAGCAATCAGGCGAATGTTGGCTGCCTTGGCGAGCACACTGGTCGGCCATTGCGGGCGGCCATGAGTGTTGCCGACAATCGAAGTGTCCATTAAATGACTCCAGCACGCAGTAGGTCGTGCATGTTCAAGGCTCCCACCAGCTCACCCTGTTCATTGACTACTGGCAGGGCGCTGATTTTCATTTCTTCCATAATATTCAGAGCTTCCGCCGCCAGTTGGTCGGCGCGGATGGTTTTGCCGTTACGGGTCATCAGTTGTTCTATTGCGGTGGTGTGTACGTCTACGTTTTTATCCAGGCTGCGGCGCAGGTCGCCGTCAGTGAATACACCTATCAGGGCGCCGTTACTGTCCACCACAGTGGTCATGCCCAGACCCTTGCGGGAAATTTCCAGCAGCGCGCCGCTAAGGGTCGTGCCTTCAGTGACGACCGGAACACTATCGCCACTGTGCATGATGTCCAGTACTCGCAATAGCAAACGGCGGCCCAGGCGCCCTCCCGGGTGCGAAAACGCAAAGTCTTCGGCACTAAAGCCTCTTGCTTCCAACAAGGCAACGGCTAAAGCATCGCCCATCACCAATGTGGCGGTGGTACTGGATGTGGGTGCCAGGCCTAACGGGCAGGCTTCTTTCAGTACGCTAACGTCCAGATTGGCCAGTGCCTCCTGTGCCAGCACCGATTGCGGATTACCGGTCATGCTGATCAGCGGTGTACCCATGCGTTTCAACAGGGGTAGCAGGGTGACGACTTCGTTGGTATTGCCGCTGTTGGAGATGGCGATCACCACGTCCTGGCTGGTGATCATGCCCAGATCACCGTGGCTGGCCTCACCGGGATGAACAAAAAAAGCCGGTGTGCCGGTACTGGCCAGAGTCGCGGCAATTTTGTTTCCGATGTGACCCGATTTGCCCATACCGGTCACCACAACGCGGCCGCGGCAAGCCATGATGGCCTTGCAGGCACAGATGAATGATTCACCAATGCGCTGTTCAAGGCTGGTAATGGCGTCGCGCTCGATGCGGATGGTGTTGAGCGCGGATTCTCGGAAATCCTTTGGCACTGGATCTGTCATCCTGTTCCTTTTCTTGGTCCTAATTCGGCTGATGGCCGAAATGTCGCCGCTCGGGCAGTCATGGAGAGCCGCTGGGGCTGTCGTCATAGAGTATAACATTGGACAGCCGGCGGCTGTCTCGGAATGGGACAAAACCGCGGCTGCGGCAAGTTCGCAAGGTTACATTTTAGCCATAGCGGATTGAGCTTGAGTGCGTCTTGGCATAATGTAGCGGCTCTTTTAAGGGGTGGGTTATGGCAGAAGCTGCTTATATTTCCTTGGAAAACGTGGTTTTTTCGCGGTCTGGGCGGCGTATTTTTGATGGCCTCAGTTTGCAGATTCCTCGTGGCAAGATCACTGCGATCATGGGCCCTAGTGGCACCGGGAAAACAACATTGTTGCGTTTGATTGGCGGACAGCTGAAGCCCGAGTCTGGCTCGGTTCTGGTTGACGGTCACGACATACCCAAGCTGCGGCGCGGTGCGCTCTATCAGCTGCGGAAAAAGATGGGCATGCTGTTCCAAAGCGGGGCCCTGTTTACCGATGTGAGCGTGTACGAGAATGTGGCCTTCCCGTTGCGGGTACACACCAAACTGCCGGAAGACATGATTCGTGACATCGTTTTGATGAAGCTGGAAGCCGTGGGCCTGCGCGGCGCGCGCGACCTGATGCCCGCAGAGCTGTCCGGCGGCATGACGCGGCGAGTGGCCCTGGCGCGCAGCATTGTGCTGGACCCGGAGTTGATTATGTACGACGAGCCTTTCGCCGGCCAGGACCCCATTGCTATGGGCGTGGTGGTGAAGCTTATTCGACAGCTGAACAGTGCCATGGGTCTGACCAGCGTGCTGGTGTCTCACGACGTACCGGAATCTCTCAGTATTTGTCACTACGCCTGTATTCTTTCCGACGGCAAGGTGATCGGCGCGGGCACGCCAGAGCAGCTGCGTGAGCACTCATCAGACAAGGTGCAGCAGTTCTTGCAGGGCAAACCCGACGGGCCCGTACCTTTTCACTATCCGGCGCCAGAACGAGCCGTCGATTTCGGGCTGGGAGCAAAGCAATGATGGATGCGATTGCCCGCCTGGGCAAAAACACGCTGGATTTTCTGGCGTCTTTCGGGCGAGCCAGTCAGTTTTTGTTTGGTGTGCTGGTCGGTGTGCCAAAACCGTCGGTGGGCTTACCACTGCTGTTAAAACAGATATATTCGGTTGGGGTGCTATCACTGGTCATTGTGGTGGTTTCCGGGCTGTTTATTGGCATGGTACTTGGGTTGCAGGGCTACACGATTCTCAGCGATTTTGGCTCTGAGTCGGCCATTGGCCAGATGATTGCGTTGACCCTGGTGCGCGAATTGGGGCCGGTGGTGACCGCGCTCCTGTTCGCTGGCCGCGCCGGTTCTGCGTTGACCGCAGAAATTGGCCTGATGAAGGCCACGGAGCAGCTTTCGAGCATGGAAATGATGGGCGTAGACCCTCTGCGACGGGTGATAGCGCCGCGGTTATGGGCGGGCTTTCTGAGCATGCCCATTCTGGCCCTGGTGTTTTCGATGGTGGGCATCCTTGGTGGTATGCTGGTGGGGGTGGAATGGCTGGGCGTGTTCGAAGGCTCGTTCTGGGGCAACATGCAGGCTTCGGTTGATTTTCGTGACGACGTGCTGAACGGCGTCATAAAAAGTGTGGTGTTTGGCTTTGTGTGCGCCTGGATTGCGGTGTACCAAGGTTATGACTGCGTGCCAACCTCCGCCGGCATCAGCTCGGCAACCACAAAAACCGTGGTGTATTCGTCGCTGGCCGTGCTTGGGCTGGACTTTATATTGACCGCCGTAATGTTCGGCAATTTCTGATTATCTGGAAATTAACAGGAGCCGGTGATGGCGCAAAGAACCACTGAAATAATTGTTGGATTGTTCGTGCTGGCAGGCATGGGTGCCATGATGTTTTTGGCGCTGCAAGTCAGCGGTTTGTCATTGGCTGCTGCTGGCAGCACCTACACCGTGTATGCAGACTTTACCGATACGGGCGGCCTGGGGCCGAGGGGTAGAGTGTCAATGGCGGGCGTGCAGGTTGGCTCGATCGAGGCTATCGAGCTGGATCGCGACACGTTTAAGGCCCGCGTAACATTGTCTATCAACTCGGATGTAAACAACATTCCTGCTGACAGCGCCGCAATGATACGCACATCCGGTCTGCTGGGTGAGCAGTATATTGACATATCCATTGGTGGTGATTTGGAGTCCCTGCAGCCGGGTGACAACTTTTACACTACCCAGTCGGCGATGAATATCGAACGGCTGATCAGTAATTTTGCCTCAGGCCGCTAAGGCCTTTGCAACAAGCACCCAACCGGAGACACCAAGATGGTCGTCGCGCATTATCGATCCATTTTTCTGTTTGTTTTGCTCAGTCTGCTGGCTGTGGCTGCTCAAGCTAACACGGAAGAACAGTTGCAAGCCTATGTAAATGATAACACCCAACGCATGGTTGAACAGCTCAACCGGGAGCGTGGGTTATACCAGGACGACTCCGAAGCGTTTTACAGCAGCATGAACCAGACAATGGAGGGTTTTGTTGACTTCCGCCGCATTGCAGCCCGGGTAATGGGTCGTTACGCCCGCCAGGCATCTCCCGAACAGCGTGATCAGTTTGTAGAAAAGTTCAAGCGCAGCTTGTTTGAGAGCTATGCCCAGGCTCTGGTGGAGTCGCGCAACTTCCGCATCGAGGTGCTAGGCGCTACGTTCAACCCTCGCGACGATAACCGTGCGTCTGTTGATATGCAGGTCATCACTGAGACAGGGAATCGCTACCCGGTTACCTATTCTATGTATCGCGCTAAAAACGATCAGTGGATGATGGAAAACGTAATTGTGGAAGGGGTGAATATCGGACTGGCATTCCGCGATCGTTTCAGTCAGGAAATGGAAGCCAACCGGGACCAGGTGCAGGTGGTGATCGACGGCTGGAATGATGCGGCTAATAGTCTCGATCTGGAGCAGGCCATTGACGAAAAAGCAGAGCAATAATGAGCGCGAGTAACCCGCAGCCAACGCTTAATTTCAGCGATAATACTCTGAGAATTGACGGCGAAGCCGACGCCATGGCCGCTGCCGACCTGCGCCAGCGCGGTGAGGTTCTGCTGGCCGGGGCCAAAGGCGACATTACCGTGGATTTGGCCAGGTTATCCAGCGCCAGCAGTTCCTTACTGTCGGTACTTTTGTGTTGGCAGCGCTTCGCCAGCGAGCGTTCGCTGAACCTGCGCTTTGACCACCCCGGTGAGCGCTTGCTGGCGCTGGCCGCGCTGGCGAATCTGAATGACGCATTACCAGGGTTTACCACTGCCGGGCCGGGTGTAAACGCGGATTGACCTGACAAGCATCGCTGGCGGCCAGCATTGATGGGGATTATCCAATGCGAAAGCTGACCCCGGCTGAGGAATTGGTTACAATTCCGCCCCTTGATTTTTCAATATCCAAGGAGTGTTTATGGATGTCGCCGAAATTACCACGCTGGTGCAGAATGAGCTGCCAGACTGTGAAATTCAGGTGCAGGTTGACGGTTCACATTGCATGGTTGTGGCAGTGGGCGACGTTTTTGAAGGTTTATCAACCATCAAGCGCCAACAGCTGATCAACAAAGCGCTGTTTCAGATGATTATGGATGGCTCCATTCACGCTCTGCATCCAAAGGCCTTTACTCCCGCCGAATGGGCTGCGCGCCAGGGCTGATAGCCCGCAAAATACAGGATACTATTTGTTGTGGATAAACTTCTTATTCGCGGGGGCAGGCCGCTAGACGGTGAAATCCGCATTTCCGGCGCCAAAAACGCGGCTTTGCCGATTCTTGCTGCGACACTGTTGGCCGATGAACCGGTTACCATCAGCAACCTGCCGCACCTGCACGACGTCACCACCATGATTGAACTGCTTGGCCGTATGGGCGTTGAGCTGATGATTGATGAGAAGATGAGCGTGGAAATTCACGCCAATACCATCAAACATTTTCATGCGCCCTACGAGCTGGTGAAAACCATGCGCGCGTCCATTCTGGTGTTAGGGCCGTTGGTGGCGCATTTTGGCGAAGCACAGGTCTCATTACCCGGCGGTTGCGCCATTGGTAGCCGCCCGGTAAACCTGCACATTCAGGGCCTGGAAGCCATGGGCGCTGAGATTTCCTTGGAAAATGGCTACATAAAAGCCAAAACCAATGGCCGCCTGAAAGGCGCGCACATTTTCATGGATATGGTGACCGTCACCGGTACTGAAAACCTGCTGATGGCAGCGACTCTGGCTGATGGCAAAACCATTCTGGAAAATTCTGCTTGCGAGCCAGAAGTGGTGGATTTGGCCGAGTGCCTTATTGCCATGGGCGCCGATATCAAAGGCCATGGAACGTCGACCATCGAGATTAACGGTGTAGAACGTCTGCATGGCTGCCACCACCATGTACTGCCAGACCGAATTGAAATTGGCACCTATCTGGTGGCTGCGGCTGCTACCGGTGGCAGAATAAAGCTGAAAGATACCCGCGAAGGTCTGATGGATGTGGTGCTATCCAAGCTGGAAGAAGCCGGGGCCCACATTACCAGTGGTAAAGACTGGATAGAGCTGGATATGAAGGGCAAACGGCCTAAAGCCGTTAGCATTCGTACGGCGCCCTATCCTGCCTTTCCGACCGACATGCAGGCCCAGTTTGCGGCCATGAACTGTATCGCCGAGGGCACGGGCACCATCATAGAAACGGTGTTTGAAAACCGCTTCATGCATTTGCAAGAACTGATCCGCATGGGTGCCGATATCACCATGGAAGGCAACGCGGCGATTATAAAGGGCGTTGACCACCTGACTGGCGCACCGGTTATGGCCACCGACTTGCGTGCCTCTGCCAGCCTTGTGATTGCCGGCCTGGTAGCTAGGGGCGATACGGTGGTTGATCGTATTTACCACATCGATCGCGGTTATGAGTGTATTGAGGAAAAACTGCAGCTGCTGGGTGCCAGCATTCGCCGTTTGCCGGGTTAAGTAACACGGCAGCAAAGAGATAACGGGAAACCGGATACGATATGACAGATTCCATCACCATTGCCTTGTCGAAAGGCCGCATTCTGGAAGAAACCTTGCCCTTGCTGGCAGAAGCCGGAATTGAGCTGATCGACGACGTAAATAAGTCCCGCAAACTGGTGTTTCCTACCACCAACCGCCATGTGCGCGTGCTTATTCTTCGAGCCACCGACGTTCCGACCTATGTGCAATACGGTGCCGCTGATTTGGGCGTGACGGGCAAAGATACGCTGATGGAGCACGGCGGTGAAGGCCTTTACGAGCCGCTGGATTTGAATATCGCCCGCTGCCGCCTGATGACCGCCGGCGCGAAAGGGTGTCCGGTGCCAACAGGGCGCCTGAAGGTCGCTACAAAGTTTGTGAATCTGGCGCGGCGCTATTATGCAGCTCAAGGCCGCCAAGCCGACATCATCAAGCTTTACGGCGCCATGGAGCTGGCGCCGATTCTGGGTCTGGCCGATGAGATTGTCGATATCGTTGATACCGGCAATACTCTGAAAGCCAACGGTTTGGAGGCGCGGGAATTGATCGACCACATCAGTACCCGATTAATTGTGAATCGTGCCTCTATGAAAATGAAACACGAACGTATAAATCCCATTATCGAAATGATGTCGGCTGCGGTGGAAAAACGCCGTTAGTTCACGGATACGTGCGAGGTTGCGTCCATAAACGGCTTGCGCCCTTGCATCGGTGGCTCTAGCGCCTGCGGGGCGGCCTACCAAAACACGCTCAAGCACATCCATGTGACGCTTGGGCTCCGCCATCCATGGCTCCGCACAGTTTTGGTAGGCCGCCCCACAGTCCCTTAGTCGAACTTTGAGTGGTTGCAAGCCCTTTACGAGCGCTTGGCACGAGTTGCCTATAATCATTAATTTTCAGTTTCAACCTCAGTTTTTATTCACTACAGGGTTTAGCACATGACCGTTAATATCCAGCGATTGAACGCCTCCGATGCAGACTTTGACAGCGCGCTATCTGCCCTGTTGGCCTGGGATGACAGCGTGGATCATCAGGTGAACGAGTCGGTGCGTCATATTCTGCATGAGGTGAAAACACGAGGCGATGCGGCTGTTCTGGAGTTTACCGCCAAATTTGATCGCTTGAGCGTTGGCAGCGTGGCCGAGTTGGAAGTGAGTCAGGAGCGGCTACAGCATGCTTTGAAAACCATTCCGCAGGACCAGCGCGATGCCCTTGAGCACGCGGCTCGCCGGGTGCGTGATTATCACCAGCGCCAGAGTCAGGAATCCTGGCAGTATGAAGAAGCCGACGGCACGGTGCTGGGGCAGAAGATTACGCCGCTGGATCGGGCAGGGCTGTACGTGCCCGGCGGCAAAGCGGCCTATCCGTCGTCGGTTCTGATGAACGCTATACCGGCAAAAGTGGCCGGGGTGGGTGAGGTGATTATGGTGGTGCCGACCCCGGATGGCGTGGTGAATGACTTGGTGCTGGCTGCGGCAGCGATTGCCGGCGTTGATCGGGTGTTTACCATTGGTGGCGCTCAGGCTGTGGCCGCGCTGGCTTATGGCACTGACACGGTGCCGGCGGTGGACAAGATTGTGGGCCCGGGTAACATTTTTGTCGCTACTGCCAAGCGTGAGGTGTTCGGCATCGTAGGTATCGACATGATTGCCGGGCCGTCTGAAATTCTGGTGATTTGTGACGGTCAGACCGATCCGGACTGGATTGCGATGGATCTGTTTTCCCAGGCCGAGCACGACGAGCAGGCCCAGTCGATTCTGATCAGCCCCAGCGCCGGGTTTCTGGATGCGGTGGAAGCCAGTATTGAACGACTACTGCCCACCATGGAACGAGCGGAAATTATCCGCACCTCATTGGCCGATCGCGCTGCGCTGATTCAGGTTGCTGACCTGGCAGAAGCGGCGAGAGTATCAAACAGAATTGCGCCAGAGCATCTGGAATTGTCCGTTGCCGACCCACAAGCGTTGCTGGCGGACATCCGCCATGCCGGCGCTATTTTTATGGGGCGCTATACTGCCGAGGCCCTTGGGGATTATTGCGCTGGTCCGAATCACGTGCTGCCCACCAGCGGTACCGCGCGTTTTTCGTCACCTCTGGGTGTGTACGATTTCCAGAAGCGCTCATCTATTATCGGATTTAGCGCAGACGGTGCCAGCCGTATGGGGCAAGTGGCTTCTGTGCTGGCCCGGGGCGAGGGTTTGACCGCCCACGCCCGCTCGGCAGAATACCGAATTCAACAAGATTAGACGCCGCGTTACCAACGGCGACCGCCACGGAGAAAACCCATGAGCAAATTCTGGAGCCCACTGGTTCACGATTTGGTGCCTTACGTCCCTGGCGAACAGCCCAAAATCGCTAATCTGGTGAAACTCAATACCAACGAGAATCCCTTTGGCCCGTCGCCCAAGGTCATCGATGCGATTCAGGCCGAGCTTAACGATAACCTGCGCCTGTATCCGGATCCAGAAGGTCAGGCGCTGAAGGCAACGATCGCCACCTACCACGATATAAAAACCGACCAGGTGTTTCTGGGGAACGGCTCCGACGAAGTTCTGGCGCACGTTTTTTGTGCACTGTTTCAGCAGGACCAGCCAATACTTTACCCAGACATCAGCTACAGTTTTTATCCGGTGTATTGCGGTCTTTACGACATCAAGGCTCGCCAGGTGCCACTGAATGACGAGTTTGCAATTGATCCTGCGGACTATACCCAGCCTAACGGCGGCGTTATTTTCCCGAACCCGAATGCGCCGACTGGCCGCTATCTGAACCTCACCGAAATTGCAGTGGTGTTAAAGGCCAATCCTGATCGGGTCGTGGTTATCGACGAAGCCTACATCGACTTCGGCGGCGAAACCGCCATCAACCTGATTGATCTTTATCCAAACCTGCTGGTTATCCAAACCCTCTCGAAAGCACGTTCGCTGGCGGGTTTGCGGGTAGGGTTTGCCGCCGGTAACGCGGAACTGATCGAGGCTCTTAACCGGGTGAAAGACAGCTTCAACAGCTACCCTCTGGATCGCCTCGCTTTGGCGGGAGCACAGGCCGCTTATGAAGACGATGACTGGTTTCAGGACAGCCGAAACGGGGTGATTCGTGAGCGTAAGCGGGTTAGCGAAGGTCTGCAGAAACTGGGCTTTGAGGTGCTTCCGTCCAGAGCTAACTTTGTGTTTGCCCGCCACCCGCAACGGGCTGGAGTGGATTTGGCGAACGGTTTGCGCGAGCAAGGCGTGATCGTTCGGCACTTCAATAAGCCGCGGATCAGCGAGTTTCTGCGTATCACCATCGCTAAAGCGCCGCAGAATGACGCTCTGTTGGAGGCATTAAAAACGCTCTGTGATACACGCTGATTATCGAGGCCTGGCACAATTATGGCGCATAGAAACGAGATTATGGCGCTGCTGGAGAGCTGGCTGACGCCCGAAAAATTTCAGGATTACAGCCCTAACGGGCTTCAGGTGGAAGGCAAGGCCGAGATACACACCGTGATTACCGGTGTTACGGCCTCGCAGGCGCTGCTGGATGCGGCGGTGGACTTGAAAGCAGACATGATTCTGGTGCACCACGGTTATTTCTGGAAAGGTGAAGACCAGCGTGTTGTGGGCATCAAGCGCAATCGTTTGAAAACCCTGCTGACTCACGAGATCAATCTGGTGGGTTATCACCTGCCATTGGACGATCACCCGCTGTATGGCAACAACCGCACTCTGGCCCGGGTGTTGGGTATTGATAACCCGGAGCCTTTGAACGGTCTGGTGTGGCGTGGTGAGTTTGCCCAGGCATTAACGCCACAGGCGCTAGGCGAGCGTATTTCAGGTTGTTTGCAGCGGCAACCTTTGCATATTGAAGGCGGGCCAGACCTGATCAAAACCGTGGCTTGGTGTACCGGTGGCGCCCAAGGTTTTATTGATACTGCGGCAGATGCGGGGCTGGATGCCTACATAAGCGGAGAGATTTCAGAACCCACAACACATACCGCCAGAGAGCGGGGGATTCACTATTTTGCGGCTGGTCACCACGCCACCGAGCGATACGGCGTGCAGGCGTTGGGGGAAGCTTTGGCGAAGGAGTTGGGGCTGGTCCACCGGTTTATCGAATGCGATAACCCGGCTTAGACCAGCCTTTGTTCAGGTTTTAGCGTTGGCTTTAGCTTTGGCTTTTTCTTTCAGACCGTAATCTTCTGCCAGCGTACCAGAGCCGTCAGGGTCTTTTGGCGCATAGTCGCGAGGCGGTTCTGAACCTTCCTTGCGCTCATCTTTCAGACGTTGGGCCGAGTTCTGTTCCAGCTCATGGATCAGTTCGTCGTCGTTACACAGGCGAGTTGCGCTTTTGGCCATGTGCTGATTAACATCGCGATAGCTGTCATTGAAACGGCGCAGCAGGTGGGCAGACTCCATAAAGTGCTCGTTAACCTGCGCCTGATAGCGGGTGTATTCGTTGCGTAGCTCATCAACTTGCTGCTCGGTGCGGCGCTGCCGCAAAGATGAGCCTTGCCCGGTAGAGCGGCCCAGCAATACCCCGATCAGAATGCCAACCACCAGGGCGGCAACTGCTGCCATAATCAGGTTTGTCATAAGTTGCTTTGTCCTTTTAAAAATAGTGAACCGTAGAACAGGTAATGAGTATAACGTCACTGACTCCATACGCCCACGACAAAAGCTTGAGCCAATCGTCTTATTGTCGCGCTCTGGCGCCACATGGCGAAAAAATTCAAATTGCGCGAGAATATAGCGCCAAAATTAACCAGTAACCCGCGGAAACCACTGATGACAGCGTCTATGCCCACTGCCAGTTCTATCAATATGCCACCCTGGCAACGCTACCAGCAGGATCTCCAGCGTCCGGAGTTCCTGCGTGATGCTGCGCAGGAGGATGCGGTAAAGCGTCTGCAGTTACTTTACGACAAACTGGTGGCAGCGGAAAGGTCCCGCGGCAGCAAGATGTCAAAACTGCGGCGCAAGCTGGGCAAGGGCAAAAAGGAGCCGATCACAGGTCTGTATTTTTGGGGTGGCGTTGGCCGCGGCAAAACCTACCTGATGGACACGTTTTTTGAGGCTCTACCGTTCGATCGCAAAATGCGGGTGCATTTTCACCGTTTTATGCAGCGTGTTCATAACGAACTTAAACTGCTGAAGGGGCAGAAGAATCCTTTGGAGCTCGTGGCCAAAAAATTTGCCGATGAAACCCGGGTTATTTGTTTTGACGAGTTCTTTGTGTCCGACATTGGTGACGCGATGATATTGGCAACCTTAATGCAAGGTCTGTTTGAACGTGGCGTTACTCTGGTGTGCACGTCTAACATTATTCCTGACGGCTTGTACAAAGACGGCCTGCAGCGTGCGCGCTTTCTTCCGGCTATTGAGCTGGTAAAAAAACATACCGATGTGGTGAATGTGGATGGCGGCGTAGATTACCGCTTACGCACGCTGGAGCAGGCCCAGCTTTATCATTCACCGTTGGGGGCTGAAGCCGATGCCAGTCTAACCAAGAGCTTTGAGAATCTGGCGGTGGAGGCAGGCAAGCATAGTAAATCGATGGAAATAAACGGTCGCAAGATTCCAGCCCGTGCCCACGCCGATGATGTGGTGTGGTTCGATTTCGAGGCGGTGTGCGACGGTCCTCGCAGCCAGAATGACTATATCGAGCTGGCCCGCCAGTTCCACGCTATTATCATCAGCAACGTGCCGTTGTTGGGCAAGGATAGAGACGACCAGGCGCGGCGCTTTGTTAATATGATCGACGAATTCTACGATCGTAATGTAAAAGTTATTATCTCGGCGGCGGTGCCAATTGTAGAGTTATACGCCGGTGGTCGGCTGAATTTCGAATTCGAGCGCACGGAATCGCGCTTGCTCGAAATGCAGTCCCAGGACTATCTGGCTGCGCCCCATAAACCGTGAGCTTTCGTGCAATGGCTTGAACATTGAAATAAGCTTGGGCGAACCAGCTTCCGTCGATAACAACGATGCAATTATTAAGGGAATAAGAAACCAATATGAGCAACAGCGATCAGGTAGTGATTGTCAGTGGCGTGCGCACGCCAATGGGTGGGTTTCAGGGCAGTTTATCCTCTGTACCTGCACCGGAGCTGGGTGCCGTGTGCATTGCTGAAGCCGTGCGTCGCGCTGGTTTACAGCCGGGTGATGTGCAGGAAGTGATCATGGGCAACGTGTTGCCCGCGGGCTTGCGTCAGGGCCCTGCGCGACAGGCCATGCGCAAAGCCGGCTTACCAGACAGCACCGGTGCAACCGCCATCAATAAGTTGTGTGGTTCGGGTATGAAGGCGGCGATGCTTGCCCATGACATGATCAAAGCAGGCAGCAACGACATCATGGTGGCTGGCGGTATGGAGAACATGTCGAGCGCTCCCTATTTGCTGTTAAAAGCACGCAGTGGCTACCGCATGGGGCCAGGCGATGCACCTCAGGACCACATGTTTTTTGATGGCCTGGAAGATGCTGAAACGGGCCGTTTGATGGGTGCTTTTGCTCAGGAAATGGCCGATAAAAAAGGCTATACCCGCGAAGACATGGATAACTACGCCATCAGCTCCCTCAAGCGTGCGCAGCGCGCAATTGAACAGGGTCTGCTAAAAGACGAAATTGTCCCGGTAACCGTGAAAACCCGCAAGGGTGACATTTTGGTAGAGCACGACGAGCAGCCCTTTAACGCCAACCTGGAAAAAATCCCGACCTTGCGTCCTGCGTTCAGCAAAGACGGCACGATCACGGCTGCCAACGCCTCTTCTATTTCTGACGGCGCATCTGCGCTGGTACTGATGCGCGAATCCGAGGCTGAAAAGCGCGGGCTCAAACCTTTGGCCCGAGTGGTTGCCCACAGCACGCAATCCCAGCATCCCTCAGAGTTCACCTGTGCCCCGGTGGGTGCGCTGGAAACGTTGTTTGCCAAAACTGGCTGGAGTAAGGACGACGTTGATCTGTACGAAATCAACGAAGCTTTCGCCATGGTTGCGATGATGCCGATTCACGAGCTGGGGCTAGATCCGGATAAAGTGAACGTTCATGGCGGTGCCTGTGCCCAGGGCCACCCCGTAGGCTCAACAGGTTCACGAATTTTGGTCACTCTGATGTACGCGCTGCAGCGCTACGGCAAAAAGAAAGGTGTTGCGGTCCTGTGTATTGGCGGTGGCGAAGCGACGGCGATGGCGATCGAAATGCTATAAGGCGGCGGCCAGGCTGGTTGGCGTTAACAAAACGGGTGGTTGCGTAATGGCAACCACCCGTTTTGTTAGGGTGTCTTGGGACTGTTTGTGTCTTGAATCGTCAGCCGGTTTGCATTTTTTTCGACCGTTCGTGCGCCAATGCCCTTAACGTTTGCCAGGTCTTGGGTGCTGGCGAACGGGCCATTGGCCTTTCGGTATTCGACAATCGCTTCGGCTTTACTTTGGCCAATGCCTGAAAGCGAGGCCAGACTGGTACTATCGGCGGTATTGATATTGATGCTTGCCGTCTGAGCAAAAGCAAAGCCGGACATAAGGCTTAACAAAAGAGTAAGCGTAGCGAGCAGTGAGCTGCGTTTCATGATTTAACTCCGGACGTTCTCGTCGGTTGTTGTGGTTAGTATCCACACGGCAACACAGGGCTAAACCAGAGCCGAAAGGGGCCGGCGCAGTTTCAAGAGATAAGAAAATAGGTTGCTACGGGGCGCACGGCACAGCTGACATCCTTGCCAGCTACGTTACCCGTGACTATGACCCCGGCCTGATCCGTCAGGCTTCGCCCATCCTGGGCGCATCTTCCCTGAATTCCATCCTTGTATGCCCGACTCCTTCGAGCGCCCCCGGTTCCGTGGGGTATCTTCCGTGTGTTGGCATTCCATGCCAGCGCGTCATCCTTGACCGTTAAAGTGTAACCAATCCTGCGACGCTTTGTTGTAAGCCTTTTACCCTTTATTGTGTAAGTCCAGGCTTACAAAAAACGCACCCAGAGCCCGTGTCACATCATATATCTACTTCAGCACCCAGCTCTGGCACCTCAGCGTCCCAACCCAGGGTTTCATGCAGGCGACGGCGCATTTGGTCGCTGGCAAGCGGTTCACCGTGAGTGACGTACACCTTGTCTGGTTTTAGGGCGGGGTCCTGTTGCAACCATTGAAGGATCTCGTTGTAGTCGCCGTGGGCCGACAGTGAGGTCAGATTGTGTATTTGCGCCTTCACCGGCCAATATTCACCGTGAATCTTTACGTCGCTGGCCCCGTTAACCAGGCTATCACCACGGGTGCCCAGCGCCTGGAAACCTGCAAAAACAACGCTGTTGCGATGATTGGGTAGCAGGGTTTTCAGGTGGTGCAGTACCCGCCCGCCACTTGCCATGCCGCTGGCTGAAATGATGATGCAGGGATAACGAACGGCATCGAGTTTGATGGAATCTTCGACCTTACGCACATACACGGTGTGCTCATCAATACCTCGGCATTGGGCGGGGTTGAGCCGGTGCTCTTTATGAAAGTGACAGAAAATCTCGGTCGCTTTGATCGCCATCGGGCTGTTCAGAAACACCGGCAAATCCGGTATGCGCTTTTCAGCGATCAGTTTGTGTATTATATACAGCAGCATTTGCGCGCGCCCTACGGCAAACGACGGAATCAGCGTCAAGCCACCGCGGGCCGCTGTTGCCGAGATGATCTCTGCAAGCTCGGTTTCCGGGTCGCTGGTGCCGTGAGTACGGTCACCGTAAGTGGATTCGCACACCAGAACGTCTGCGTTGCTCAGGGGTTCCGGAGGTCGCATGATGATGTCGTTTTGGCGGCCCACATCGCCACTGAAAACAACGGTGCGATTCGAATTTTCATGGTGTATGTGCACACAGGCCGATCCCAATATGTGCCCTGCTGGTGTGAAATTTACGGAGAAGCCGGGCACCGGCTCAAAGGGTTGGTGATAGTCCAAAGATTCGAAATGCTTGAGTGCCTGTTGGGCATCTTTTACGGTGAACAGTGGCTCGGGGTTGGCGTGTTTCGAAAACTTTTTGCGCGCCGCATAACGGGCGTCTTCTTCCTGCAAAAAACCGGCATCTGGCAGTAGAACCTTGCACAGTTCGTGGGTGGCGCGAATGCAATAAATTTTGCCGTGAAAGCCGTTTTTGACCAGCGCTGGCAAGTAGCCGGAATGGTCGATGTGGGTATGTGTCAGCACAACGGCTTCGATACTGCCCGGCTCTACCGGAAAGCGGGCCCGGTTGCGCAGGCGCAAGATCTTTACGCCTTGATACAGGCCGCAGTCTACCAGAAGGCGATGCTGTTCATCTGAAACAAGATAGCGTGAACCTGTAACGGTGCCGGCGCCGCCTAGAAATCTCAGCTTCATGATGTCATCCTTAATTCAGTCGGTGTCTACTTCAGGGTAGCTCACGGGCTGTTTGTGAGTAGTATTTGCCAATGATCTTGCTGCCACATTCGCGTTACAATTACGCTCTACGCCTATGTGGCGATAGCGGTCGTTGCGACTGGCTGCTATTGAATGTTAAAGATGGGTTGTAGGTAGGCGCGCCATATCAGCAATTTCGCCGTAGGTATAATCCACTAAGTATTACTAATAGGCTCTGTTATGAAGTGGTATGTCCTGCAGTGCAAGCCCGGTCAAGGAGATCGCGCTCTTATGCATTTACAAAATCAGGACATTCCCTGTTTTTACCCGAAAGTAATGGTTGAGAAGCTGCGCTCGGGAAAGCGTAGTTGCAAGCTAGAGGCGCTGTTCTCGGGCTATATTTTTATCAATTTATCGCAATCGAATCCCGTCTGGTCAAAACTGCGTTCGACTCGCGGTGTGATAAGAATTGTTGGGTTCGGTGGTAAACCTTTGCCAGTTGAAGATGAAGTGATCGATCATTTGCGTGCCAGTCTTGACAAGGTTGCGTCCGCAGGTGGCATTAAAAGTGGCGACGATGTAGACGTTGCAGAAGGCCCCTTTGCTGGCATGCGGGCAATATTTCAATGTTACGATGGCGATGAGCGGGCAATTGTGTTGATTGAGTTCATGCAGAAAAATCAGCGTATATCTGTACCGATATCGTCATTAAGAAATCAGTGATAATTGATAATGCCTTTAAAAAAATTCAGAGATGTTGGAATCTGAAGTGATTGTAAGTTTTAATGCAGTGGATAGTTCATTAATCCTTTGATTTGGCGTTACTGATTCATTACTATTGATATCGACATTTTGGTGGCTACATACTATCGGTATATTGCCATCGTTCATATCAAGCATTTCAGACCTTAAGGTTTAAATTTCATGGCGAAAATTAACGACTATTATCAAAAGAAACAGCTGATGGAAAAGCTGGCAGCCGAGCTGGAGAAGCTGGAAGAAGATCAAGCGTTGAAAAGCGAATTGGCGTTTGAAAACAAAGTCCGTGAACTGATGGGCGAATACAGCAAATCGCCGAAAGATGTCCTGCAAATTCTGGCCGCGATTGATCCGTCTATTGCTTCGGCATCAACCGCCACCACTGGCGGTGGAAATCGCGCTAAGCGTCCTGAGAAAACCTATCGCAACCCGCACACCGGCGAAGTGGTGAAAACCCGCGGCGGCAACCACAAGACTCTTAATGAGTGGCGTGAAAAGCACGGAAAAGAGGCGGTACAGAGCTGGCAGGACTAATCTGCCAGCTATAATCTGTATGCAGTCATAGTGTGCAAAAAAAACGGAGCGCTTATTTGTCAGCGCTCCGTTTTGCGTTTCTGGTGGCAAGTATTACGATCGGGGCTTAAGTGGTTATTGATTAGCCGCAGCTGACATCAAAACGGTTAAGAGAAAGTGACAATTTGATTGCGTCCACCCTGTTTTGCCGAGTACATGGCTTGGTCTGCCTGTTCTAACCAAGCCAAGTAATTCTTTGGTCTATCGCTGAGTGGCGCGATGCCCATGCTGACGGTGTAGCTGATGTTGTGGCTATTTACGGTGACAGTTTCCCGTGAAATGGCGCTCAAAATGCGCTCACAAATAGTGAGAGCCCCTGCCGTGTCGGTTTCTGGCAGAATAATAGCGAACTCTTCCCCGCCATAACGCCCGGCGCTGTCTGAATGGCGCAAGTGTCTGCGGGTTGTTGCCGCGGTGTGGCGAATGACTTCATCTCCTACCAGATGACCGAAGCTATCGTTAATGGCTTTAAAACGGTCAATATCGAACATCACCAATGTGCTGTTGCCGCCGTAGCGCTGATGGCGTGAAAATTCCGCATCCAGTAGATTTTCCCAGGTTCCGCGGTTAAGCAGTCCCGTCAGTTTGTCGATCATGCTTAGCTTGGCAAGTTGATCGTTAGCACGCTCCAGTGCACGTTTGCTGCTTGCAATATCGGTAACGTCGTAGATCATCAGGCACACTTTGTCTATTTTCCCGGATGGGCCGCATAGCGGGCTGATGGTGAGGTTCTGATACATGAACTCTTCGGTACCGGTAATCGGCCGGGTATTGCGAAAGCGCAGCAGGTAAGGGCGCTGCTCCCACGACGTAAAGGCGCGGGTGTTCAGTAGCGTCACGGCTTCAACTTTGCCGCTTAGCCAAGCGCGGGGAATATCTGGAAACAGCTCGAACAGCACTTGATTATGAATTTTGCTAGCCGTCATCCCGCTGTGGTGCTCCATGAAGCCGTTCCACATCTGCACGCGAAATTCCAAGTCCAGCACGACCAGCCCAACCTCCACAGACTCAACCATGTCAGCCATCCAGTGGAACGAGCTTACGCTTTCCGGGTTTAATGATGGCATTCGTTACTCCGCCAGATATTGCAAACGTTGCTGCAAAAATGGCAGCGAATCTTCGGTAAACAGCACAAGCATGTCACATTGGATATTATGGTTTTCAATGGTGTAAGTGATTTCAATGCACAACAATTGCTGTTCGTGATTATGATGGTGGTCTAGCAGTTCGGCAATTTGTCGATGCTGTCCTAGCACTGTTGGGTGACTAAGGCCCAGCCGTAAATCCATCTGATCACCAATGCCTTTCAAAAATGCACCGAACAAAATGCTGGACATGTCCATAAGCACCTCAACATTGACCTCCGGACCGTCTAGGTTGTCATAGTGCAGCATTTCTGCCATTTCGCGAAAACTGCTGTCGGCGAACAACAACAAAGCTTCGCCGGCAACACCGGCTCCCGTAAACCCTTGGCATACTGCCGAATAATGGGCTTCATCGTTGGCTGCGGCGATGGTCATGTGCAGTTCGGAGCTGGCAATAAAAGCCACTTTCGGTATCGGCTGGCGCACAAAAATACCCAGTAAACGCGCTAACAGGTCTGACGAGCGCCCCATGGCGACGTTGGCTATTTCCCGCAGGTAGTCATTCAGCAATAGCTGCAGGTCAGGGTTGGTGTTTGCAGGGTGGCTCGGGGTGTCGGTTTCAGGCTGCGAGCCCGAAGCTAGCGATTCGTCTGACTCGCGATAAATGCCGTATTGGGCAAGAAGCTCGGCAACCTTTTCCGGGGCTGTCGGTTTATTGAGAAAAGCCATGGCGCCCAGACTGAAAACCCGAGCCTTTGCCTGGGGCTGAATGTCACCAGACACTACAATTGTCAGCAGCTCGATCTGTTCGCTGCGAAGATGTTCGAGCACCTCGTAGCCGTCCAGATCGGGCATGTTCAAATCCAGAAACAGGAGGTCTGGCACGCTGTTGCGTATGTACGCAAGTGCTTCGCTACCATTGCGGCAGAAGCTGACCTGGTGACGCAGTGCGGTTGGCAAAGCTCGTGCCATCTGTTTGCGAGCCATCTCGGAATCGTCGCAAATCAGTATGTCAGGTAACATATGCAAACCCAGATAAAGATAGAAGTGCCACCTATTATAGCAGTGAAGCCTTGTATGTACATTGGTGCTACGCTAATTATATGATTTTTGTATGTATATAGATGCCCGGTGCTATGGGTGCGCCGGCTACAACCGGGCGCAGGCGGTATTTTCTGTTAGACTCATCGCCGTGATATTTGCAGGAGTTTTCGGTTTTGACCCCCACATTTTACTGGCACGACTACGAAACCTTTGGTGTCGACCCATTGCACGACAGGCCCTGTCAGTTTGCCGGTGTTCGCACTGACAGTGAGCTGAACATTATTGAAGAGCCTCTGGTTATTTTTTGCAGGCCCGCTGATGATTATCTGCCGGCCCCGGAAGCCTGCCTGATTACCGGGATAACGCCGCAGCAAGCCATGCAGGAAGGCTATCCTGAAGCCGAATTCATTACGATGATCAACCACGCCTTCAGTCAGCCTGGCACCTGTGTGGTGGGCTACAACAGTTTGCGCTTTGATGATGAAGTAACCCGCAATACCCTTTACCGCAACCTGCGCGACCCTTACGCCCGGGAATGGCAAAATGGTAATTCCCGGTGGGACCTGATTGATGTGGTGCGCCTGGCTTTTACGCTGCGCCCGGACGGCATAGAGTGGCCGCTAAAACCCGATGGTAGCCCAAGCTTTCGCTTGGAAGATCTGGCCCGAGCCAATGGCGTCGAACACGGCCAGGCCCACGATGCCATGTCTGATGTAACCGCGACGCTTGCGTTGGCGAGGCTGATCAAGGAACGTCAGCCCCGGTTGTTTGAATTTGCGCTGGCCAACAAATCCAAGCAGGCGGCCCGCAAAATGCTGGATACCGCCACTCGAAAGCCGGTTTTTCACGTGTCTGGAAAGTACCCTGCGAGCCAGGGCAGTTGCGCGCTGGTAGCGCCAGTTGCCGAGCACGCCAGCAACAAAAATCAGGTAATTGTGTATGATTTGCGTGAAAATCCCGCCGAACTGATTAACGCCAGCGTTGAGCAGATTCGCGAGCGGGTTTTTACCGCGCAGTCTGCGCTGCCTGAAGGTGTTCGCCGATTCCCGTTAAAGGCGATTCAGCTGAACAAGTGCCCGGTATTGGCGCCGGCGACCATGCTGGCAACGCTCTCGCCGGAACGCTTGCAGCGGCTGGATCTGGATGGTGAGCAGATGCGACGCCATCTGGCGATTCTGCGCCAGGCAGGGCCAGATTTTGCGCAGCGCGTGGCTGCTGCTTTCGAGCGTGATTACGACACCAAGCTGACGGATCCGGACGAACAGATCTATGCGGGCGGCTTTCTTAGCCAGGGGGATCGTGGGCAATTGGATCGCGCGATGGCAATGGAACCGCAGCAGCTTGGCGAAAGCGAATTCCAGTTTGCCGACGAGCGCCTGGCCGAAATGCTATTTCGTTATCGCGCCCGCAATTATCCGGACACCTTGAACGGCGAGGAAATGGAACGTTGGGAGCAGTTTCGCGAGCAAAGACTGACCCAGCCGGTGAAAGGTTGGTTGTCACTTGCCGAGTATGGCGCGGAACTCCAGCGCCTGATGGTTAAGCCAGATATAACCCAGCAGCAGCGGCACATTCTCGAAGAGCTGCATCTGTATGGTGAAGCAATTTCGCCTTATATTTAGACGCGAGTAATCGATAGAAGCAAAGATCAACGAGCCGCGAAGGCCCGTTGATCTTTGCAATGTCGTGGGGTCAGAGGTGTATTTTTAGCGCCGACGCTGAAAATACACGCTCAGTTGCTGGCCCAGCAGACTTTGAACGTGACTGCCTAGGGCTTCCTTGCGAATCTGCTGCTGTACCGGGCCGGTGGCCAGGCTGTGACCGTCTTCGTCGCGGGCCTTGACCAGCTTCCACTGCACTTCGTTACTGACCATGGCCAACACAGATTTTAGCTGCTGCTTGCTCTGTGGCCGGAACCAGCGGTCGTGGCAGCCGCCCAGACTGTAGAAATTTTCATCTTGCAGCAGGCTCTGCCATAGGTCGCCTGTGCGATTATTCAGTACCATGCGCCGCAGTTGCTGCAAGGTATTACGGCGAGGCTCCAAACTGTGCTCGCTGATAAGCCGGCGTATCTGCTTGTCGCCACGGGTTTGCTCGGCCATATCGGTATGCAGATGGACCACTGCACCAGAGGCGGCAACCTGGTCTACCAGGTTGGCCAGCGACAGATCGGCCATTGCCGGCGAGGGCAGGCGGCCTATTTCAACCCAGTGCACCTGGTGGCCGTCGGCAATAAAGCGCTGCGCTAACGACCATGGCCAGAACACAATGTTTTCAATATTTGTTGCCTCGGCCATGGCGCTGCCGCGGGCCACATTTGCCAGAGATTCGTCCACCGCGATGACTTCCACATCGCTTAAATAGCGCGCCAGTTCCAATGCTCGCTGGCCGCTCTGGCAACCGCACACCATCAACCTTAGTGTAGCTGGAAGCTGCTCGACAGACAGGCCGAATTCGTTGGCCATCAGCGCCCTCAGGCTGGTTTCCGTGTTGTTATTGAGCTCCGCCCAGGCTGGCCAGGCCTGGGGCGTGTCGTCGCGATCCAGGCGCAGCTCGTCTGCTTTCTCTGCAAAATTCTGTTTTACCGCCTCTTCCCAGGCGCGGTCGTAATAACTTGCCGCCATCAGTGGTTGCATCGCCAGCGGCCAATCCACCAGATTCCACTGCCCCAGGGTTGCGGCAAAATCCTGGTGGAACAGTGCGCCGTAAAGCGCGCTGATAATGACCGAGCCGGCCAACGCCTCCGGGCCGTCACCCAGAGTGAGTTGTGCTCGCAGATTGATGTTTATGGTCGCTGCCAGTTGCTGTTCGTCATCTTTGGTGGCCAGCGCGTAACCGGTTCGTTCGGCGTAACGACCCAGCCCGAGCGCGAGCTGTTGCAGGCCATCTTCTAGCTCGCCACTGTCGGCAATGTGCTTCACCAGCTGGTGTCGCAACGAGGTAATCAGTGATTCCACCGCAGGGTCGGGCAGAATGATCTGGTTCAACGCCAGCAGCAGCAGTTCGTCGTTGGCTGCAGCGGCCAGTTCATCCATTGCGCCGGTTGTGTCTGGTGCTGCTGTGTCGGGTGAATAGTGCTGGCGCAGAATCTCACACACAAAGCGTCCGATTTTCTGGTGCGCCAGGTGGCTTTTGTTGAGCAAGGTAATGGCGTCGGCACGCAGCAGCGAGTCAGCCTTATGAACGCTAAGGTGGCTGGCACACTCCAGCATCGCGCTGTACATCCTGGCGTTGGCGTGGCCGCTGCGAATCAGTGTGCGGTAATGCAGATAGGCAACATCAAATTGATTTTGAAGCCGTTTTGCATGAGCGATGCCGCTAAATGCGGAAGCAGATTGCCGTTCGTGCTGCAACGCCTGGGAAAAATATTGCTCGGCCTGGGCCGGGCGCTCAACTTTAAGCGCCCAGTAACCCAGGTTGATATATTGCTGTGCCTGGCCGGGTTGCAATGCCAGGCTTGTGTCAAACAAGGTGCGGGCTTTTTGCAGGTTGCCATCGTCCATCTCCACTCTGCCCATCAAACCTTGCGCCTGAGCATTTTCGGGCGCTCGCAGCAACAGGCTTTGCAGCTGTTCGTGGCATTCGATACGCGCGGCCACGCGCTGAGCATAGGCCGTGTCGCTTTGGTTAGAGCGGCGGTAAGTGTCATTGGCCAGCAGTAGCAGCCGGGCTGTTTCGGTTTGGTGGACGGGATTGTGACGGGTTTCGGACTGTGCGTGCATGGGGCACCTCGTGTTCGCATAAGAAGCGGCAAAACCCTGCAGTTATGCCGGCATTTAACCGTGTGTTGACGGTGACGTAGCGAAACTTATGCCAGTTTTTGCGAAACCCTTGCCAATTTCTTGCTGAATTGGCAAACCAGGCAGAAGTGTGTGTCTCCAGCGCAAAAAAAAGCACGCTGAGTGTGGCTTTGTGGCGGCTGATTTAACGGCGGATTTCCGGTAGAATCACGCCACTGTTTTAATCATCACTTGCCAGAGCGAGTCCGCATTTCATGGAAATCAATCCCATTGTTATGAAGATCAAAGAACTTCGCGAGCGCACTGAAGCGCTCAGGGGGTATCTTTGACTACGACCAGCGCAGCGAACGTCTGACCGAAGTAGAGCGCGAACTGGAAATGCCCAGCGTTTGGGAAGATCCCGAGCGAGCGCAAGCTCTGGGTAAAGAGCGCTCCGATCTGGAGCTGATCGTGTCCACCATTGATCGACTGACCAGCGGCCTGACCGACGCCGAAGGCCTGCTTGAGATGGCCGTTGAAGAAGACGACGAAGCCACGGTTGCCGACATCGAAAACGATCTTGCCGAGCTGGATGCAAATCTGGAAAAGCTCGAATTCCGTCGCATGTTTTCCGGTGAAATGGACGCCAATAACGCCTATATGGATATTCAGGCCGGCTCTGGCGGCACCGAAGCCCAGGACTGGGGCAATATGCTGCTGCGTATGTATCTGCGCTGGGCGGAGCGCCGTGGTTTTAAGGCCGAGATTGTTGAACTACAGGAAGGCGAAGTGGCGGGTATAAAAAGCGCCACACTTCATATTCAGGGCGAGTACGCCTTCGGCTGGTTACGCACCGAAACCGGCGTGCATCGTTTAGTACGCAAGTCGCCGTTTGATTCCGGCAACCGTCGCCATACATCGTTTTCATCGGTGTTTGTGGCACCTGAGGTAGACGACAGCTTTGTTATTGAAATCAACCCGGCGGATCTGCGGGTGGATGTGTATCGTGCCTCTGGTGCCGGTGGCCAGCACGTTAACCGCACCGAGTCGGCCGTGCGCCTGACTCACAACCCAACTGGCATTGTTGTAGCCTGTCAAGCCGGTCGTAGCCAGCATCAGAACAAAGATCAGGCCATGAAACAGTTGAAAGCCAAACTGTTCGAACACGAAATGCAGGCCCGTAACGCCGAGAAGCAAAAGCTGGAAGACTCCAAGTCCGACATCGGCTGGGGCAGCCAGATCCGCTCTTACGTGCTGGATGACAGCCGTATCAAGGATTTGCGCACCAAGGTAGAAACCAGCAATACCCAGTCGGTACTTGATGGCGATATCGACAAGTTTATTGAAGCCAGCCTGAAAATGGCGCTGTGATCCAGCGCCCTTCCCTTTGATCAGGATTAACCCGATTCTTATTCCCAGTGAGCCAAAATGACTGAACAGATGCACAATGCCCAGCCCGATGCCCAGCCTGATGAGAACAAGCTGATTGCCGAGCGCCGCGCTAAACTGGCGGATATTCGCGAGCAGGGCAATGCGTTTCCCAACGATTTTCGTCGCGACAGTACCGCTGCCGAACTGCTGGAAAAGTACGCGGACTATAACAAGCAGCAGTTGGAAGACATGGCGATCCCGGTGGCCATAGCCGGCCGCATGATGCTGGATCGCAAGGCGTTCAAGGTGGTTCAGGATGTGACTGGCCGAATTCAGGTGTACGCCACCAAAGATGTGCAAAAGGCCACAAAGCACTGGGATTTAGGAGACATTATCGGGGTTCGCGGGATATTGGCGCGCTCGGGCAAGGGTGATCTTTACGTCATCATGGACGATTACCGGCTGCTGACAAAATCTCTGCGCCCACTGCCGGAAAAGCACAAAGGCCTGACCGATACCGAGTCCCGCTATCGCCATCGCTATGTAGATTTGATGGTCAACGAAGACAGTCGCCGGGTGTTCCTGGCGCGCTCGAAAATCATTACCGCCATGCGCCAGTTTTTTGCCGACCGTGACTTCATGGAAGTTGAAACCCCCATGTTGCAGGTGATTCCCGGTGGCGCTGCGGCGCGGCCGTTTATGACACACCACAACGCCTTGGGCATTGATATGTACTTGCGCATCGCGCCGGAACTGTATTTGAAACGCCTTGTAGTAGGCGGTTTCGAGCGGGTGTTTGAAATTAACCGTAACTTCCGCAACGAAGGGCTCTCGACCCGTCACAACCCGGAATTTACCATGGTCGAGTTCTATCAGGCTTACGCCGACTACAACGATCTGATGGATATGACCGAAGACATGCTGCGCACTGTTGCCGAGCAGGTTTTGGGCTCTAGCCTGGTGGTGAATACGGCGGTTGACCCCGACGGTAACGAAACCCGCATTGAATATGACTTTGGCAAAGCGTTTGATCGGCTGACCGTGGTTGACGCGATTGTGCGCTATAACGAAAACGTCAGCGCTGAGCAACTGGCGGACGAAAGCTTTGCGCGGCAGATGGCGAAAGACCTGGGCGTTAAAGTGAAGGCCAGCTGGGGCCTTGGCAAAGTGCACATCGAGATTTTCGAGGAAACCGCCGAGCACCGCTTGATGCAGCCCACGTTCATTACCGAATACCCGAAAGAAGTGTCACCGCTGGCCCGCTGCAAAGACAGCAATCCGTTTGTCACCGAGCGCTTCGAGTTCTTTGTCGGCGGCCGTGAAATTGCCAACGGCTTCTCCGAGTTGAATGACGCCGAAGACCAGGCCGAGCGTTTCCGCGCCCAGGTGGCGGAAAAAGACGCCGGCGACGACGAAGCCATGTTCTACGATGAAGACTATGTGATGGCGCTGGAATACGGCATGCCGCCCACAGCAGGTGAGGGTATTGGTATCGACCGCCTGGCTATGCTGCTGACCAACTCTGCGTCTATCCGCGACGTTATCCTGTTTCCGGCCATGCGTCCGGAACATAAAGCGGATAGTAAAAAGAGTGAAGGCTAAGCGATGACGCCGCTACAGGGGCTGGCGCAGCAACTGCTGCCCGGCCGCGGCTGGTCGGAACGGCTGGCGGAAGAGTTTCAACAGCCGTACATGGCTTCTTTGGCACAGTTTTTATCAGCAGAGGAAGCGGCGGGTAAGAACATTTATCCACCGGCGCACCAGGTATTTAACGCGCTGAACAGTACGCCGTTGGGACAGGTGAAAGTGGTGATTCTGGGGCAGGACCCCTACCATGGGCCGGGCCAGGCCAACGGTTTGAGCTTTTCGGTGTTGCCCGATACTCGTATGCCGCCATCGCTGGTTAATATGTTTAAAGAAATCCGCACTGACCTTGGCATAGAGCCTCCCGCCCACGGCTGTTTGCAGGCGTGGGCCGATCAGGGCGTATTGCTGCTGAACAGCGTATTAACGGTTGAGAAAGGAAGCGCTGGTGCGCACCAAGGTAAGGGTTGGGAAGAGTTTACCAATGCCGTGATCGCCGCAGTCAATGAGCAGGATCAGGGAGTGGTGTTTATGCTGTGGGGCAGTTACGCCCACAAAAAAGGCCGGGGTATTGATCACCAGAGGCATTTGGTGCTGGAAGCGCCGCACCCATCACCCCTGAGTGCTTATCGCGGATTTTTTGGTTGCCATCACTTTTCCTTAGCCAACCAATGGTTAGGTAACAAGGGTCTTGGCGCTATCGACTGGGCGCTGCCCCAGCGCCCCTGATTTTTCCCGCGTTGGCTTACCCTTTGCTTGCTACTGGAGCATCGCCATGGCGGCTGCCATCTGGGCGTCCAGATTTTCATCGTCGCTGCCGTCCGGGTCCAGCCCAAGCCGTTCAAAAGCGCTAATGCTACTCCAGTCCATCTGAGCCCAGGGGTGATCGGTTCCGGCAACTCTCTGCAGATTCGCTATCATCATCAGATCGCTGTAATCAGCCTTGGCCGGGCTGCGGTCGAACTGGTTATAAAGTAACGGAACGTCCTGCAGGTCGGCGGGGAAATCCCAGCGTTTGAGGATAATGGCGCCAATCTGGGGATGCAGTTCAGCAATGATTTCATCCAGCACAATGCCGCTGATTTTGATGTCATTGTCTTCGATATAGCGCAGCACCGGGAACATGCCAATAAGGTGTACCATGCCCGCGAGGGTGGCCTTTTCGGGCCTCAGACGCGTGTAGTTCTGGGCCAAAACGTGACAAATACCGGCGATTTCTATGCTGGTTTGCCAGGTCGCGCGCATGCGTTTGTCAATCATGTCCGAGGTGGCCTGAAACATCTGCTCCATGGCCAGGCCCATGGCCAGACTGCTGGTGTAGGTCATGCCCAGACGGCTAACCGCCATATTCAGGTTCTCGATCGGGCGATTGCCGCGGAACAACGGGCTGTTACAAACGCGAATAAGGCGCGCCGATAACGCTGTATCGTTGCTGATTACTTTGACCAGATCTATGATTGCCGAGTCTTCAGACTGTGCAATGTCACGAACTTTAAGCGCAGCTTCGGGCAGTGTGGGCAGCACGAGTTTGTCGCTATTGATGGCGGTAATCAGGTCGTTCTTGATGGTGTCAGCAATGTTCGACATAGAATGATCAGATCCGGTTAAGCAATTAAGCGGTTAAGCGCGGGCCTCTGGCCTGTTGGGTATCCGCATCGTCGACTAGCTTATAGCAAATTTGGCGACGCTTGCCTGTCACTTTATGTATCTGCCGTCTTCTGCGGCTGTTCGCGTTCCGGCACGGCGTACGCCAGAGGGCACAGCTGTATTTTGGCATCGGCGTTGTCTGCCAGTGTGAGCGGGCCGTTTGCGGCGTCATGGCGAATGACCGCCAGTAAATGATATTGCTGCGGCCCGGTCTGCAAGGTATTGACCACTTCGCCCACGTTGCGTTCGCCATTGCTGATAGCGTCGCCAACGGCCGGTTCTGCATCGGCGGTAACGGTCAGCCGGTAAAGGCTCTTTTTCAGCTGCCCGAGAAAGTGCATGCGCGCAATAACTTCCTGGCCGGTGTAACAGCCTTTCTTGAAGTGGACGCCTCCCAAATGTTGCCAGTTCAGCATTTGTGGTACGTAGGCGCCGGCGGTTGCGCTGGTCAGCCATGGCACCCCGGCGGCAATTTGTCCGGCTTGCCAAGTAGCCAGGCTGCATTGACGTTTGGTTTGGAGTACATCGGGTAAGGCGCCGTCCGGTGACCAGAGCTCATAGCGCGCAGGGCCTTCGATGGAAGGCTCCAGCAAAATCAGATGGCCGTGCCCAGTGGTCAGGGTGTCTCCGGGTTGCCGCAGATCGGTGACTAGCGCAGCCTTTTCACCCGCCACCGCCTGTGCCAGTTCACTGCCAAAGAGGCCGATGATTTTGCTGTTATCCGGGCGGGCCATGGTGGTGCCGCGAAACAGCATCAAATATTTGCGCAGCTCGGCCTCAGTGGCATCCGCCAGTTCGCGGCTGAAGTCCATCAGAATGGCGTCATCGTGGCGCACCATGCGCACCAGGGCGTAGGCTCGGCCTTTGCGATTACTGGCAGCTGCATGCAGGGACTTGCCTGCGGTTACTTCGCTCACGTTCTGGCTGAACTGGCCTTGTAAAAACTTCTCGGTGCCAGCTCCGCTGACCGTCACCATCAGGCGGTCACTCAGCTCTGCCCAGTTGTTTTCCGGCAGCGGTTGCTCTGCTACCACGTTTGTAATGGAGTGGGCAGTAGGGAGTGCATTAGGGAGTGCATTAGGGAGTGCATTAGAGAGTGCAGTGGGGTTGTCAGCCGACAGGGCCTTGGTGTTATCGCTCATTACAAACTCCGCAAAACAAAGGCAAATGGGGTCAAACGATGGCGGGCATCGGTTTTTGCCCGAGCCTCAGCCACAGGCGCAAGCGGCGCGCATCGTCTGAGGGCAGGTTGCCACGGTCGCCGCTAAGCAGCAATACCGTTGTGTAATAGCGGTTGCTGTGGGCCTGGCGTAATTGCAGAACACTGAAGCGGGCACCAATGCGGCTGCCAGGGCCCGGATTGACGGCGACCGCCTCACCGTTGCTGTGTAAGGCCCATAGTTGGCCGTCGTGAAGGCGCAGTCGGATCACGCAATGTTGCCCTCGTAGCAAGCCTTGGCGGCGAACGGCATAAACCGCACCAGCGGTGGCCAAAGGAGCCATCGCCAACAGCCACACATGGCCGTCAATGGACAATAGACCTACAAAACCCGCTAGCACCAGCCAGGGCAGGGCGGCGATAGCACCCACCAGCAAGGTTGGGCGCAGTCTGATATCAATCCGGCTGGACACGTTTCAGAATAACCTCAACGATGCGCTGCAGGTCCGGGTCGTCAGACTTGTTGCGTTGCATAAACCACTCGAACATGTCGTTGTCTTCACAGGTCAGCAGTTTTTCATAGCGGGCTTGGTCATCCGGGTTCAAATCACAGTATGCCTGCTCCAGAAATGGCACCAGAAGATTGTCTAGCTCTAGCATGCCGCGGCGGCTGTGCCACCATAAACGCTTGAACTCGGGCGAGTTGGAAGTGACTTGAGTTTCAGACATAACGCATCCTGTCAGTTATAGGTTTAGTACTACCTGATATCACTCATATTGGGATATCAGGGTGCAGAAGTACGGTACGTGGTGGGTACCAATACAGTGTCGCGGGCTTCTGCCTGCATCGCCGGATAATCCAGGGTGTAGTGAAGCCCACGGCTTTCGTGTCTTTGCAGCGCCGAACAAATAATAAGATCTGCCACGGTAACCAGATTGCGCAGTTCCAGTAAATCGTTGGATACCCGGTAATTACTGTAAAAATCGCCAATTTCCCGAGACAGCAAATCGACTCGGTGCTTGGCACGCTGCAAGCGTTTCGTGGTGCGAACTATGCCGACATAGTCCCACATAAAATGGCGCAGTTCGTCCCAGTTGTGGGAAATGACTACGTCTTCATCAGAATCCCTAACTTGGCTTTCATCCCACTCCGGAACATCTGGCACGGCGGGTATATCGGCTTCCCGGCGGGTAATGTCTTCCGCCGCAGCGCGGCCATACACCAGGCATTCCAGCAAAGAGTTGCTGGCCATGCGGTTGGCGCCGTGCAGGCCGGTAAAAGCGGCTTCGCCCACGACGTAAAGCTGGTTGATATCGGTTCTGGCGCGCTGGTCGCTAATAATGCCACCACAGGTGTAGTGAGCGGCTGGCACCACTGGAATCGGCTCGCGGGTGATATCAATACCGTAGATCAGGCAGGTTTCGTAAATGGTCGGGAAATGATGTTTTATAAAATCTGCCGGCTTGTGGCTGATGTCCAGATACACGTGGTCTGCACCCAGGCGCTTCATCTCGTGATCGATGGCGCGGGCAACAATGTCTCTGGGTGCCAGTTCGGCACGACTGTCGAAACGGTCCATAAAGCGGCTGCCGTCCGGCAATTTCAAATGCCCGCCTTCGCCGCGCAGAGCCTCGCTGATCAGAAACGACTTGGCGTGGGGGTGGTACAGGCAGGTCGGGTGAAACTGGTTGAATTCCATATTAGCGACGCGGCAGCCCGCACGCCAGGCCATCGCAATGCCGTCACCAGAAGCACCGTCCGGGTTAGTGGTGTAGCGGTAGGCCTTGGAGGCCCCGCCGGTGGCAATGACCGTAAAGCGGGCGCGAATCAATTCAACGTGATTGTCGTCCAGATTCAGCACGTAGGCGCCAACGCAGCGATTGCCAGGCAGCGACAGTTTGCGGTTGGTGATCAGGTCTACTGCGACCCGGCCAGACATCAGCGTGATATTGGCCCGTGCTTGGGCCTGGGCCACGAGGGTGGTAGATACCGCCTGCCCGGTGGCATCGGCAGCGTGGATAATGCGGCGATGGCTGTGGCCGCCCTCGCGTGTCAGATGAAAAGCGGCGTTGTTATCGCGGGTGAAGTCCACGCCGGAATCAACCAGCCAGTCAACGCTGGCCCTGCTGTGTTCTACAGTAAAGCGCACAGCATCTTTATGGCAAAGGCCTGCTCCGGCGTCCAGGGTATCCTGAATGTGGTTTTCAACGGAGTCTTCGCCGTCAAGAACCGCTGCAATTCCGCCCTGGGCCCAGAGCGTGGCGCCACTGCTGATGGCCGCTTTGCTGAGAACGCAAACGTGCAAATGGGGCGGCAGATTCAGGGCAACCGTCAGACCGGCGGCGCCGCTGCCGATTACCAGTACATCGAACTCGAAGGATTGTGGCATTGGGTTGGTATCACAGGCCATAATGTGGAAGTGTATTGAACTAAACTTTGTGCTCGCTGTCCATTTGCCAGAACCGGGAAGCTGCTTTTAAGCGGGTTTTTTTCCCGAAGACTCCATCAACGGACGCCGGGCAGTAGCATCATGATGCATTCCATTCTCAAGCAGGCCGTAACTCAGGCCACCGAACCAGCGAGTGCCGGCAAACCGTCCATGACGTCCAGTATCGACCAGACAGCCCCTGAACAGGGCGACAGCCAGACCGATTTGCAGTTGGTGCGCAAGGTACGCAATGGCGACCGCTCTGCATTCGATTTGCTAGTGCTGAAATACCAGTCGCGAGTGGCGTCTATCATCAGTCGTTATGTATTCGACAGTCACGAGGTGATGGATCTTACCCAGGAAACTTTCGTTAAAGCCTTTCGCGCCATCGACCGTTTTCGGGGAGACAGCGCATTTTACACCTGGCTTTACCGCATAGCGGTTAATACGGCCAAAAATTATCTGGAAGCCCGTAGCCGGCGTCCTCAGAGCAGCGCGGATTCGGCCGACGCGGAAAATTACGACGATGGCCAGCGCCTGCGGGATATTGCTTCGCCAGAGAAGCTGCTGCAGCGCGACCAGTTGCAACGGGCCCTGAATAAAGCCATAGACGCACTGCCGGAAGAATTGCGTTCGGCGTTTTTGCTACGAGAGTACGACGGCCTGAGTTACGAAGATATTGCCCGCATACTGGAATGCCCGATTGGCACGGTGCGTTCCCGTATTTTTCGGGCCCGGGATGCGGTAGACCGCTATCTTGGCCCTTTGCTCAACCATTCAGCAAGCAATTGAGGTTGCATCCCATGGATGATCGTCTCAGAGAAACCCTGTCGGCCATGATGGACGACGAAGCAGACGAGCTCGCTGTGCGGCGTTTGCTGTCCTTTTCCGACCAGGATGAAGTGCGCGGCCAGTGGCAACGCTGGCAGCAGATTCACGACCTGATGCATGGCACGGGCGCCGCAGCCGAGTCGGTCTCGCCTGCCGCAGATGTGAGTGCCGGTGTCTGGCAACGCCTTGACGGCGGGGTACCGGCGTCAGAGCACAATGCGGCAAAGGCAACAGGCCGTCAGCGTTGGCATTGGCCAGCGGTAGCCATGATTGCCATGGCGCTGGTGGTGGGTTTTGGCGCGGGTTCAGGCTGGCAAAGCGCCGGTGAGCTGGAGCTGGTTGCTGCTCAGACCACGGCCGAACCAAATGCGACTGCAACGGCGGCTTCGGTCGGCGAAGTATCCTTGCAGGGCCTGGATGACAGGCAGCGGCAGCAGATTCACCGTTATCTGCTGGAACACGCCCAGCATAACAGTGTGGGTGCCGGTCGGGGCTCGGTGGGCTATGCGCGCCTGGTCAGCGTTGATGCAGGGGGTTATTAAACTGTGAACGGGCAGGCAGGCACAGTATGGTTGCGTTTTTTCCTGGCCCTTGCGGTTATGGGTTTGTGGATGCCGGCGGCGGCACAGGCGACCGAGGCGCAGCCCCAAACCACCAATAGCGCAGAAGCGGTCAAATGGTTGCAGCGCCTGGGCCCGGCCATGAACACGACCTCCTACCGGGGTGTGTTTGTGTACGGCCGCGGCCAGCAGGTGCAGTCCATGCAAGTGGCCCACCGCTACAACGGCAGTATGGTTGAGGAAAGACTGGTTATTCAGGACGGCGGGAGCGGTGAAATTGTGCGTCGGGGCATGGAGGTTATTTGCGTGTTGCCAGCTCAGGATACCGTCACACTAGATGCTATTATTCCCGCTGGGCCGCTGGCTGACTCGTTTAGTGATCAGCTATTGCCTGCGACGCGCTGGTATGAGGCGCAAGTGCTGGGAGAAGGCCGCGTAGCAGGCTACGCCGCTGTAAAAATTGCCTTGAACGCTAATGACCCTTACCGCTACAGCTATCGCTTGTGGCTGGAAAAAGACACCGGCCTGCTGGTGAAAAGTCAAACCCGTAACGCCGACGACCAGATCCTGGAGCATTTCCAGTTCACCAGTCTTGATATTACCGATGATATTGCCGACAGCGAGTTGCAGATAGCAACGGCAGACAAGCATCAGACCAGCACCATCAGCCTTGAGCCTGGCAGTCCGGCCACCGAACTGGTGACCCGTCTGCAAGGTTGGTCGTTGGATTGGCTGCCCGCAGGTTTTGAACCTGCGGCCACCCCGCGATCGGATAAACGCCAAGTGATTGCGTTCAGTGATGGTTTAGCGGCTTTTTCAGTGTTTGTAGAAGACATTGCCAGCCTGGATATGCCGACAGGCGCTTCACGTATTGGCGCTACCACGGTGTATTTGCGGCCGGTGCAGTCAGACGGTCGCCAGGTGCTGATTTCGGTGGTCGGCGAAGTGCCTCCGGTCACCGCCCGTAAAGTGGCAGAGTCGGTGCGTTTTGACAGTGCTGCGGTTGAGAGAGCTAATGCTGACAGCGCCACCGCAAGCCTGGTCGAGCATCAGGGCGCGAGCCGGTGATCACCGAAAGCGGTCGGGTGGTCGCAGTGTCTGGTAACACCGTCTGGGTGCAAACTATTCGCCAGAGCGTGTGCCAGAGTTGCTCCGCTCGCAGTGGCTGCGGTCAGCGTGTGCTGGCGGCTGCCAGCGGTGGTCGGGCCAATCAGGTGCAAGTTCTGAACACCCTTAATGTGGGTGTGGGCGATGAGGTAACCCTGGGCATTGCGGAGCAGGCGTTATTGCAGGCATCGCTATTGGTGTATGCGTTACCGCTGCTGTTAATGGTGGCTGCCAGCATGGCTGCAAGCCAGTTGGTACCGGGCAGCGACGGCGTCGCTATTGTGGCCGCCGGCTTCGGCCTGGGTGCGGGCTTTGTAGTAGCAAGGCTATGGCAGCGCCGCATGCCCGGTGATTATCAGCCACATTTAATGAAGGTTAGTAAGAACGTCCCTGCCCAAGCGTTATAATTTCCTTCAGCGTCCGTATATTGAAACAGCGGGCTTTGCCCTCACACACTAATTTGTAAATACCGTTCGCTGGCTGCCCAGGTCAGCTCGGAACTCATTACGGGAGTTGCTCAATGCCAAAAACACCCTCGGTTGTGGCTGCCAGGCAGTCCACCAACCTCGTTACTTTGATGTGGGCGGCGCTGCTGACCACTGTTCTGATGATACTGCTGATATGGAGCCAAGCCACCCAGGCACGTGGCCTGCCTGACTTCACCGAACTGGTGGAAGACAATGCCAGTGCGGTAGTGAACATCAGCACCACCTCGGCGGCGCCGGAAAATACAAGCCGTTTCCAGAGTCTGCCTTTTGACGAGCGCCAGCTTGAGCAGATGCCAGAATTCTTTCAGGATTTTTTCCGTGGCCCTGGCTCTGGTAATCCCCACGGCGGTCGCGCCCAGCCAACCCAGTCTATGGGCTCCGGTTTTATTGTGTCCCGGGATGGCTACGTGCTGACCAACAATCACGTGGTAGAGGGCGCGGACGAAATTATTGTGCGCTTGAATGACCGGCGTGAATTGCCTGCGCGCCTGATCGGCACGGATCCGCGCTCCGATATGGCCGTATTGAAAATCGAAAATGGCGACGACCTGCCTGTGGTTCAGGTCGGCAAATCGAAAGATTTAAAAGTGGGTGAGTGGGTTTTTGCCATCGGTTCACCCTTTGGTTTTGACTATACGGTCACCGCCGGCATCGTCAGTGCGCTTGGCCGCTCCCTGCCCAGTGAAAATTACGTGCCGTTTATTCAGACAGATGTGGCTATCAATCCCGGTAATTCCGGCGGACCGTTGTTCAACATGGACGGCGACGTGATTGGCATTAATTCCCAGATTTATACCCGTTCCGGCGGCTTTATGGGGGTGTCTTTCGCCATTCCCATCGATGACGCCATGAGCGTATTCCGCCAGATCCGCGACAATGGCAGCGTATCCCGTGGTTGGTTGGGCGTGCTTATTCAGGAAGTAAACCGTGATCTGGCCGAGAGTTTTGGCTTGAAGCGCCCGCGCGGCGCGCTGGTTGCCGAGGTGCTTGGCGGTTCACCGGCAGAAGCTGCAGGCTTGCAGTCCGGTGATATTGTGTTGGCCTATGACGGCGAAGAATTGCAGTTGTCATCTGAGCTGCCGCCGATGGTGGGGCGTACGCCGATTGGTGAGTCAGCGCGTTTAACGGTGCTGCGTGGCGGCAACGAAATGTCTATTGATGTGAAAATTGGCCAGCTACCGGACGAGCGCGGCGCCCAGGCGCAGAGCCCCGCAACCCCGGGTGACAGTGCGTCTTCGCTGTTTGGCCTGAGCGTTGAGCCGCTGCCGGCGGGCATGACCGATGCTCAGGGCATCAGTGCCGGCGTATTAGTGGCGGAAGTTCAGGGTGGCCCGGCTTTCGACGCAGGTATACGCCCCAATGACGTGATCACTGAAATCGATCGCAAGGCGGTGACGTCAGTGGCGGACTTCCGCGACATTGCCGGCAATCTGGCCGACGATCGTGCCGTGCCGGTGCGTGTGGTGCGCCAGGGCCGTGCGCTCTATCTGGTTATGAAACCTTAACGCCCCTTCAAGTCCGGCCGCCGACAGCAATGGCAATGGCGGCCGGTAAACTGTAAAATCACGCCGTTGCCGGATCCGGCAACGGCCCCTTCCGGGCTCAATCCTGTGTCTTATACGAGTATTCATTGTCTGTGACTGAACTGAGCCGAATCCGTAACTTCTCTATTATCGCCCATATTGACCATGGCAAATCCACACTTGCAGACCGGTTTATCCAGACCTGCGGTGGCCTGACCTCCCGTGAAATGGCGGAGCAGGTGCTTGATTCCATGGATATTGAGCGTGAACGCGGTATTACTATCAAAGCGCAGTGTGTGACCCTGAATTACACAGCTCGTGATGGCCAGGTTTACAAACTCAATTTTATTGATACGCCGGGGCACGTGGACTTTTCTTACGAAGTGTCGCGGTCACTCTACGCGTGCGAAGGCGCGCTGCTGGTGGTGGACGCCGGGCAAGGCGTGGAAGCTCAGTCGGTGGCCAACTGCTACACCGCCATCGAACAGGGCCTGGAAGTGGTTCCGGTATTGAATAAGATGGATTTGCCGCAGGCAGAACCGGAGCGGGTAGCCGCCGAGATTGAAGACATCATTGGCATAGACGCCAGCAGCGCCGTGCGCTGCTCGGCAAAGAGCGGCATGGGTGTGGAAGACGTTCTGGAAGATCTGATCCAGAAAATTCCACCGCCAACAGGCGATCGTTCTGCCCCGCTGCAGGCACTGATTATCGACTCCTGGTTTGATAACTACCTGGGCGTTGTGTCGCTGGTGCGGGTGACCCAGGGTGTGCTGAGAAAGGGCGAAAAAATTGTTATCAAGTCGACGGGTAAGGCTTGGAATGCAGACAAAGTTGGCATTTTTAACCCAAAGCCCCACGACACCAACATTCTGGAAGCGGGTGATGTAGGTTTTGTGGTTGCCGGTATCAAAGCCATTCACGGCGCGCCGGTGGGCGATACCATTGTGCACCACAAATTTGCCGACGAAACCCCTATGCTGCCGGGTTTCAAGAAAATTCAGCCGCAGGTATACGCCGGTCTGTTTCCAGTCAGCTCCGACGATTACAACGATTTCCGCGATGCCTTGGATAAACTGACGCTGAATGATGCGTCCTTGTTTTTCGAGCCGGAAAGCTCTGACGCTTTGGGCTTTGGCTTCCGCTGTGGTTTCCTGGGCATGCTGCACATGGAAATTATTCAGGAGCGGCTGGAGCGTGAGTACGATATTGACCTGGTCACCACCGCGCCCACGGTTATTTATGAGGTGCTTACCAAACAGGGTGAGACCTTGTCGGTAGACAGCCCCTCAAAGTTGCCGGATATTGGCTCAATTGAGGAAATGCGTGAGCCCATTGTGCAAGCCAATATTTTGGTGCCGCAAGAGCATTTGGGGAATGTCATTGCCCTTTGCGAGCAAAAACGCGGCGTGCAAAAAAGTATGCACTTCACCACCAGACAGGTGCAGCTCACTTACGAGTTGCCCATGGCCGAAGTGGTTCTCGACTTTTTCGACCGGCTAAAATCCGTCAGCCGGGGCTTCGCATCACTGGATTACCACTTTATCCGGTTTCAGGCCGCCAATCTTGTGCGTCTGGATGTGCTGATCAATAGTGAGCGGGTGGATGCTTTGGCCTTGATTGTTCACCGTGAACTGGCGAATCACAAGGGTCGTCAACTGGTGGAAAAAATGAAAGAGCTGATTCCGCGGCAGATGTTTGATATTGCCATTCAAGCGGCTATCGGCAACCAGGTTGTGTCACGGGTGACGGTGAAAGCCTTGCGTAAGAACGTGACCGCCAAGTGTTATGGCGGCGATGTCAGTCGCAAAAAGAAACTGCTGCAAAAGCAGAAAGACGGTAAAAAACGCATGAAGCAAGTGGGTAACGTAGAAGTGCCCCAAGACGCGTTTTTAGCGGTATTGAAAATCGACAACTAGAAAATCGACAAATATTGCGCATCTGATAACTGGGCATCTGATAAGTAGGCATCTGAATGGATATCGATTTTCCGCTAATTTTGGTCATTCTGACCTTTGTAACGGGTTTGGTCTGGCTCGCCGACAAGCTGTTTTTACGCCCGCGCCGCGCCGCCAAAGCGAATGCCGCGGCGCCTGAGGCAGACTCAGCCGCAAAAGAGCCTTATCTGGTTGAGCTGAGCCGTTCTTTTTTTCCGGTATTGGTCATTGTGTTGGTTTTGCGTTCGTTTCTGGTAGAGCCATTCCAGATTCCCTCTGGCTCTATGCTGCCTACCCTGGAGGTGGGCGATTTCATTCTGGTGAACAAGTTTGCTTATGGTCTTCGGCTGCCGGTTTTGGGCTCAAAAGTGGTCAGCATCGATGATCCAGATCGCGGTGATGTGATGGTGTTCCGCTACCCTGAAGATCGCAAAACCAATTACATAAAACGAGTGGTGGGGTTGCCCGGTGACCAGATTCGCTACCGCGATAAAACGCTGTTTATTAACGGTGAAAAAGTGGAGTCGCGATTTGTGGCGCGTCTGCCGCCCAACGAATACAGGCGCGAACAACTGGGTGGGGTAGAACACGATATTTTTCTGACCAAGGGCCGCCTGGGCAACGGTGGTGAAGGCGAATGGCAAGTGCCCGAAGGTCATTATTTTGTAATGGGTGACAACCGTGACAACAGCAATGACAGCCGCTACTGGGGCACGGTTCCAGACGACCTTGTTGTTGGCAAGGCCTTCGCCATCTGGATGCACTGGGAGTCGCTGGCCAGCTTGCCATCGTTTCGCCGGGTGGGTGGCATAGAATAATGGGAAACCGCATGGGGATGCAGGGAATGAATAACAACAGCGGGTCAGATATGAAAAAGCAGCGCGGCGCATCCGGGCTGGTCATGCTGGTCATGGTGCTGTTTTTTGGCAGCCTGCTAACCTTGTTGCTGAAGCTTGGGCCAGCGTACATGGATGATTACACCATCCAGGAAGCACTCGAAGGTCTGAACGATACCAAAGGATTGTCGGAAATGGGGCCAGCCGAAGTGCGTTCACAGATTAATAAGCGCCTGAGCGTGAACAATGTTCGCACTCTCAGCGCCGAGAGCATTACCGTTGACAAAGACGGTGATCGGGTACTGATTATGGTGGACTATGAAGTGCGCTCGCCGGTGATCAGTAACGTAGACGCCGTGATGCACTTCAAGCACGCTTACGATATGAGTGGCCAATGAGCGTTCAGCCCGACCTTGAGCCCTTGCAGCGACGTATCGGTTATCAGTTCAAATCCCAGGAACGTTTACTGCTGGCTCTGACTCACCGCAGTTTCGGCAATCAAAACAATGAACGCCTTGAGTTTCTGGGTGACTCCATTGTAAACATGGTGATCGCCGAGCATTTGTTCAGGCGCTTCCCCAAAGCCCGTGAAGGGCAGCTAAGCCGCTTGCGGGCGCGCATGGTCAAGGGCGTAACTCTGGCAGAAATTGGGCGGGAGTTTGATTTAGGCTCCTATCTGCGCTTGGGTTCAGGTGAGCTAAAAAGTGGCGGCTTTCGCCGTGAATCCATACTGGCAGATGCGGTAGAGTCGGTCATCGGCGCTATCTATCTGGACAGTGATTTTGTTACCTGTCAGGCTCAGATATTGCGTTGGTTTGATTTGCGCCTGCAGAATCTGGACTTACAGGATACCCAGAAAGACCCGAAAACCCGCCTGCAGGAATATCTTCAGTCGCGCCAGTTTCCGCTGCCGATTTATGACGTTCTGTCGGTTGACGGTGAAGCCCACAATCAGACATTTCACATATCCTGCGCGCTGTCCTCATTGGGGCGCAAAACCACAGGCAGCGGCAACAGTCGCCGCATAGCCGAACAGCAAGCCGCCCGTAATGCCCTGAAAGAACTGGGTGTGGAGAACGATTGATGACGGATACAACCCGCCCGCAAGACCCTGACAGCCGTTGTGGCTTTGTGGCCATCGTAGGACGCCCCAATGTGGGCAAGTCTACCCTGATGAATCACATGCTGGGCCAGAAGCTCAGTATTACCTCGCGCAAGCCGCAAACCACCCGTCACCAGGTTCTGGGTATAAAAACCATTGGCCCGGTGCAGGCTGTGTATGTCGACACACCGGGTATGCATGAAGAACAACCACGGGCGATAAACCGATACATGAACAAGGCTGCTACTTCGGCCTTGAAAGGTGTCGACGTGGTGGTATTTGTGGTTGACCAGTTAGCCTGGACCACCGCCGATGAACTGGTGCTGGAGAAGCTTTCGAGCTTGAAATGCCCGGTGATTCTGGCGATCAACAAGGTCGACAAAATGGAAAAACGGGAAACCCTGCTACCGCATCTGGACATGCTGTCGCGTAAGCGCGATTTCGCCGAAATGATTCCCGTCTCGGCACTGCGCGAGACGAACCTGATACCGCTGGAAGAATGTGTCGGCCGCTTCCTGCCGCAGAGCGTGCACTTTTACCCAGACGACCAGATTACCGACCGCAGTGAGCGCTTTATGGCCTCGGAAATGGTGCGTGAGAAAATCACCCGCCAGCTAGGTGCCGAGTTGCCCTATTCGGTGGCGGTGGAAATAGAAGAGTTTAAGCACGATGGTAAAACTCTGCACATATCAGCCGTGATACTGGTTGAACGTGAAGGCCAGAAGAAAATCATCATTGGCGATAAGGGCGACCGCCTGCGCAGCATTGGCCAGGATGCGCGGATTGACATGGAGCGGATGTTCGACAACAAAGTCATGCTTCGGCTTTGGGTGAAGGTCAAACGCGGTTGGGCCGACAGTGAACGGGCTTTGAAAAGCCTGGGCATGAACGATTTCTGAGTCTGCCATGAGCAGCAAGGTAATGCAGGAGCCGGGCTATGTAATTCATCGCCGGCCCTGGCGTGAAACCAGCTTGCAGATAGACGTGTTCACCCTGAATTACGGCCGCGTTGACTTGATTGCCCGTGGCGCCAGTACCAGCAAAAGCCCGCTCAAAGCCCAGTTGCAACCGTTTCAGCCACTATTGTTGGACTGGGCTGGCAAGGGGGGACTAAAAACCCTGACTCAGGTAGAGGTTCGCCCGGCGCCGGTTCTGGCGCAATCGCAAGCACTGTTCAGCGGTTTTTATCTGAATGAACTGATGCAACGCATTCTGCCTGCGGCCGACCCTTATCCGCTGTTATTTGCTGCTTATCTGGATGCCATGGCCAAGCTTGCCGCTGCTGCTGAGCTGGAACCGGTGCTGCGGCGTTTCGAACGCAGTCTGGCGCTGGCCTTGGGTTACGATTTCGCCTGGGATCTGGCGACCGATAGCGGTGCGCCGGTGCAAGCAGGCTGGTTTTACGGATACCATCCGCAGCAGGGCATTGTTGAGCGCCCGGGTGCCGATGTGCGGGTAAAAAAACTCCGTGGCGTTGCGCTGCTCGCGCTGGCTGCCGATGATTACAGTGACATTGAAGCGCGCCGCGTCGCCAAACGGGTGATGCGTGCGCTGGTGGACTATTTGTTACAAGGGCGACCACTGCACAGCCGCCAACTTTTTATCCAGTCAGGAGCAGTAAAATGAACTCCAGAGTATTGCTTGGTGTGAATATTGATCACGTGGCCACTTTACGCCAGGCCCGCGGCACGCGGTATCCCGATCCGGTACAGGCTGCATTGCTGGCGGAAGAAGCCGGCGCCGACGGCATAACCATTCACCCGCGGGAGGATCGCCGCCACATTCAAGACCGTGACGTGCTGCTGTTACGCGATACCTTGCAGACCAAAATGAACCTTGAGATGGCGGTAACCGACGCCATGTTGGATTTTGCCGAACAAATCCGCCCGGCCTGCGTGTGCCTGGTGCCTGAAAAGCGTGAAGAACTGACCACCGAGGGCGGTTTGGACGTTGAGGGCCAGGAAGCCCGCATCGCCAAAGCCTGCGAACGCCTGGCGGCCATAGGTGCGGAAGTGTCCCTGTTTATCGACCCGGACAAAACTCAGATTGATGCCGCCGTACGCTGTGGCGCGCCGGTAATTGAATTGCACACCGGCGAGTACGCCGAGGCCAGCGGCGCGGCTGCGGATGCGGCGTTCAAAGTATTGGTGGAAGCGGTCACCTACGCTCGCAAGAAGGGTTTGGTGGTTAACGCAGGCCACGGTCTGAATTATCACAACACCGAGCGGGTGGCCGCGATTGCCGGGATTAACGAGTTGAATATCGGCCACGCTATTATCGCCCGGGCGGTCTTCACCGGCCTGAAAGAAGCCGTGCGGGATATGAAAGCACTGATTGATAACGCTTGCCGGCGTTAGGAATGCGTCGGCTTTAAGAGTGCGTAAGGCTGCTGTGTTGTCTGAAGAGTAACTGCCAATGGGTGTTGTCGCCCCAGTTCAATAGCCGCTTCAATGCTTTTAACAGCTGATCGGTCAGGGTATCAATATCGCTGTCAGCCGTTTTTAACGCGGTCTCCAGTTGATTTGCAGCGGCCCGAACTTCCGGTACGCCGCAGTAGCGGGCGCCACCGTGCAGCTTGTGCACGCACTCCAGCAGTTCCAGTCTATTGCCGCTGTGCCAGTGCTGCTCAATGGCTTCTACGGTGGGTGTTATTTGTTCCAGCAGCATGCTGAATAACTCTTCGGCCAGGTCTGCTTTGCCGGCTGCCAGGCGCAGGCTTTCCTCAATACTGATGCATTCCCTGGTCATTTTTCGACTCGACGGTCGCAGTGCTCTGCGGCTGTCGCGCACTTCGTTAGCTCGACCGCCGTCGCCTGCACCGTCGCAACATACCAATCCTGTGTGCTGCTCGACGGCGTCCAGCAGTTGGCGGCTGCTGACCGGCTTGGTCATATAGCCGTCGAATCCCTGCCGCGCCAACCGGCCTCGCTCGTCACTCATGGCGTGAGCGGTCAGTGCAATAATGGCGGCACGCTGGCAGCCGGCGGTTTCCAGTTGCCTTAGCCTTTGGGTAGTAGCAACGCCGTCCATACCTGGCATCTGCAGGTCCATGAATATCAAATCGAATTGACGGGAGCGGGCCTTTGTCAGCGCTTCAAAGCCGCTGGCGGCGCCTACCGTGTTTACGCCCGCATCCTGTAGCAGGGTCAGCACCAGTTTGAGATTGGCTTCGTTGTCGTCTACCGCCAGAACCCTGGGGTTGAGGCTTTCTCTGTCGGGTTCCGGCTGTGGTGTTGCCAGACCGTAACCGCGATCGGGCGTGTGGTCGTTAGCGTTGATGCCGTGCACCAATAACATCAGCTCATTGTAGAGCGCCCCGCGCAGAACGGGTTTGGTCAGGTGGCTGCTAACATTGGCCACCAGGGGGGTGTCGTGGCTTTCTAAGGTTGGCGTCAGCAACAGGGTGCGACAATCGCGGTCAACCTCAATGCTGTGCACCAGGCTGCGATATTGGCTGGAATTGAGCAGATGGCGATTAATACCAATCAGCGCGACGGCAAAGCCGGCCTGCTCTCGCTGCGCCTGTTCGATGCGCTCTTGCATGGCGTCAGGAGAGCTAACCCGCTCTACGGTAACGCCCCAGTCCCGCAACAGGTGCTTCATCGCCAGGCCGGTGGTTTTTTGTTGCTCCAGATAAATCATGCGTTCACCGCGCAGGCCGTTACGGGGACTGTCGCTATCGTTTTGGCTGGCCCGCGTGCTGGTCAGGGTGAACCAGAATGTAGAGCCTTTCCCAGGCTCGCTTTCCAGGCCGATCTTGCCGCCCATTTCCTCTGCCAGGCGTTTGGATATAGCCAGACCGAGCCCGGTACCACCATATTGCCGTGCGGTTGATGCGTCGGCCTGACTAAACGCATCAAACAATGGTCGCTGTTGTGCGCGTGACAGTCCCATGCCTGTATCCGCTACGCTGATGCGCAGGGTAACGGAGCCATTATTGGCGTCCTCTTCTTCCAGGCTGGCACGCAGGACCACTTCGCCGGTGTGGGTAAACTTGATGGCGTTGTTGAGCAAATTGGTAATAATCTGTTTCAGCCTTAATGGGTCGCCCATCAGGTTGTTGGGCACATCGTTGTAAACCAGGGTCACCAGGTCCAGGTTTTTGTCGTGCGCTGCCGGCGCGAGCATCACCATGACTTCTTCCACAATATCCCGCAGCTGGAACGGTACCCGGTCCAACGTTAGCTTGCCGGCTTCGATTTTGGAAAAGTCGAGAATGTCGTTGATGATGGTCAGCAGGATCTCCGATGACTTGCGAATCGTGTTCAGGTGATCTCTTTGCTGGCGGGCCAGGGAGCCTTTTAACAGCAGTTCGGTGAACCCGATAATACCGTTGAGCGGAGTACGGATTTCGTGAGACATATTGGCCAGAAATTCTGATTTTATGCGGCTCGCCTCCAGCGCTTCCTTACGCGCAAAATCCAGTTCAATATTCTGGATTTCAATAGTTTCCAGCGTTTCCCGTAGGTCTTCGGTGGCCTGGTCCACGTTTTTCTGCATGTCTGCCTGGGCCTTGCTCAAGGCGGCCGCCATGGCGTTCAGGCCGGACTCAAGCTGTTGAAATTCGGGCCCCGCTCGAGTACAAACCCGGGTTTCCAATTTGCCTTCTTTAAGCTCGGCAACGGCTTTATTAAGTTTATAAACCGGGCTGGTGAAAGCCTGGCTCAGGCGCAACGACACCAGCACGCTGAACACCACACCGGAAAGGACTAACAGCAGGGAAATCAACAGGGCTTTGTAGGTTTCTTTTTCGGTGCGGATATGGGACATCTCCACGGCCACCCAGCCCAGAGTTTGCTGGGTACTGGGCACATCAGCCTCGCCATTGGCATTGAGCAGATTCTCGATCATCAGGTCCTGCAGGGTAACCGGCGTAATGAAAAAGGTACTCTGCTGGCGCGGTAGCTGCTGCGCGACCTGACCCTGCAGCTGCTCGGCGATATCGCGTTTGTGGGTGTCTGGGCCGGTGTGCAGAAGACGCTCGCCGGCGCTGTCGAAAAAGCTGATGGAGCGCACATCCTGCTCTTGCAGCAAGGCGTTGGAAAGGCTGTCTAACAAGTGCCGGTTGGCCGTAAACAGGCCGTATTCTGAGCCCGCCGCCAGTTGCCGCGACAAGGCTTCGCCGCGGTCCCGTAGCAGGCTTTCAATCTGGTTAACCCAACTTGAACTGAAAAACAGGCCCAGCAGTAAAGTGGTAGCCAGCGTGGGTATCAGTGTGGCCATCAGTACCTTGTTGCGAATGCCCCAGTGACGAATACCCCGGTTGGTAAAATCCCAGCGCCCCATAAACAATTCCAAAAAATGGCATTTTGCCCGCGTACTACGGGCATCAGTCTGTTGGTTCGGTGTTTGCGCCCGACGGGTGTTGTTGCCGGCAGCCGTTAACCTAATTCGTAGCTATAACGCCAGGCTCTTGCGATAGCAATAAGCTGTATTGGGCTGGAGTCGCTATAAGGCGTATGATTTAACCCCAAAAGTGTACCACAGGGACTCATTATGTATTTTCCAACCATTGAAGATTATGTTGGTAAAACCCCCCTGGTTCGCCTGCAGCGCCTGCCAGGCGATACCAGTAATGTCATCCTTGCCAAACTGGAAGGTAATAATCCGGCCGGTTCGGTCAAAGATCGGCCCGCGATTAGCATGATCCAACAAGCCGAAATCCGCGGCGACATCAAGCCCGGCGATACCCTGATCGAAGCCACCAGCGGTAATACCGGTATTGCCCTGGCTATGGCGGCGGCGATAAAGGGTTACCGCATGGTGTTGATCATGCCTTCCAATATGAGCGAAGAGAGGCGCGCGTCCATGCGCGCTTATGGCGCCGAAATCATTGCGGTGAGCAAGGAAGACGGTATGGAAGGCGCCCGCGATCTGGCCGAACGCATGCAGGCCGAAGGCAAAGGCAAGGTTCTGGACCAGTTCGCCAATGCTGACAACCCACTGGCGCACTACCGCACCACCGGCCCTGAAATCTGGCAGCAGACCAATGGCCGGGTAACCCATTTCGTGGCCTCTATGGGCACCACGGGTACGGTTGTGGGCGTGTCCCGCTACTTGAAAGAGCGCAACCCTGACGTCCGCATTGTTGGCCTGCAACCCAGCGAGGGCGCGGCCATACCGGGAATTCGGCGCTGGTCAGAAGCCTATATGCCTAAAATTTTTGATGCCAAGGCGGTTGATCAGGTAATGGATATTGGTCAGGTCGAGGCCGAGACCACGATGCGCGCGCTGGCCGAAAAAGAAGGTATTTTTTGCGGCGTATCGTCTGGCGGTTCCATCGCCGCGGCGCTGCGACTTTCCCAAACGCTTGAAAACGCCGTTATCGTGGGCATTATTTGTGACCGTGGTGACCGCTACCTGTCTACCGGCGTATTTCCTAGCGCCTGAGCCTGATTAAAAAAGAGAAGAATTGATGAGTAGAAGACGCAGAAAAGTGTTGCCCCAGGAACCTGTGCGCTGCGAGGTCGAAAAACTCGGCCATGATGGCCGTGGTATTGCCCGTAACGAGGGTAAAGTGCAATTTGTCAGCGGCGCGCTGCCAGGCGAAACAGTGATGGCCAAGATGGTTGGCAGCCGCAGCAAATTTGACGAATTGCGCACACTTGAGGTACTGAACGCGGCTCCCGACCGCCAGACTCCGCCCTGCGATTTTGCCGCTGTGTGCGGTGGCTGCAGCCTGCAGCACATGAGCGCAGAGGCGCAGATTGCGTTCAAAGAAAACACTCTGAAAGAGCACTTTGCCCATTTTGGTGGTATCGAGCCCGAGCAGTGGGTTAAACCTCTGCGCGCTGACACCATGGGTTACCGCCGCAAAGCGCGGCTGGGTGTGCGTTTTGTAAAGGCACGTGAATCAGTGCTGGTTGGTTTCCGCGAAAAGAGCAGTAATTTCCTGACGGATATTGACCGCTGCCTGGTGCTGGACCCACGTATTGGCGAACGCATTATGCCGCTGCGCGAATTGCTGCACGGCATGGATGCTTTTGACCGCATTCCCCAAGTAGAGGTTGCCTGCGGTGATGATGTGGCCGTGATGGTGTTCCGTAACATGGAGGACTTGAGCGACGGCGACCGCAGCAAGTTGATTGTGTTTGGTCAAAACCACGATCTGCACATTTATTTGCAACCTAAAGGCCCGGACACGGTTCACCGTATCTGGCCGGAATCTGCAGGTCACCAGGATGAACGTTTGAGTTACAGCTTGGCGGAATTTGATTTGACCCTGGCGTTTCACCCAATGGACTTCACCCAGGTGAATGCCAGCATCAACCAGGTGATGGTTAAGCGCGCCATCGACTGGCTGGACGTGCAGCCCGGTGAGCGAGTCTTGGATCTTTTTTGCGGTTTGGGCAACTTTACCCTGCCGTTGGCCCGCAGTGGTGGCCAAGTGGTCGGTGTTGAAGGCGACGACGCCATGGTTGAGCGCGGCCGCGAGAACGCCGCGTTGAACGGCCTGGATAATGTCACCTTTTTTGGCGCCGACTTGCACGGCGATTTTACCGGCCAGAGCTGGGCCAAAGAGGGTTTCGACAAGATTCTGATTGACCCGCCGCGCTCCGGCGCCGAAGACATCTGCCAGTACTTAACCGCCTTTAACGCCAGCCGCATTGTGTATGTGTCTTGCAACCCGGCCACCTTGGCGCGGGATGCGGGTGTTATGGTGCGTAATGGCTACCGCCTGGTGCAAGCGGGTGTCATGGATATGTTCCCGCATACTACTCACGTGGAATCCATAGCGCTTTTTGAGCGTGATTCTGGTTAAGCGCGATTCCGGCTAATCTGAAAAAGAGTCGACATGGTAAAAGTTCGCGAAGATTACGCCGTGACCGGCAGCGGTGAAGTAGACATTGCCCACTGTGTGCGTCAGCTGGCCGAGCAGACCCATCTTGAGGATGACAGCCTGTTACGCCAGGCTTGCGAAAGAGCCGCGGCTATTGACCTTAAGGCCTATCGGGAAGACCGACAATGGACCCCCGGCGCCAGCAGTTTCCGCACCGGCATTGAAATGGCTCGAGTGCTGGCAGAGCTGCACCTCGACCAGGCCAGCCTGACGGCTGCTGTGCTGTATCGCGCTGTGCGCGAAGAACGGGTAACGCTAGAAGCCGTGCGTAAAGAGTTTGGCGACGAAGTGGCTGGCCTGATTAACGGCGTGCTGCAGATGGCGGCGATTTCGTCTATCCATCATCCCCTGAAAGGCAATGTTCTGGGCCAGAGCGAAGGCCAGCTCGACAACGTGCGTAAAATGCTGGTGACCATGGTTGACGACGTGCGGGTTGCGCTGATCAAACTCGCTGAGCGCACTTGCGCCATCCGCGGAGTGAAAGACGCATTGCCGGAAAAACGCATGCGAGTTGCGCGGGAAGTATTTGAGATCTATGCCCCGTTGGCGCACCGGCTGGGCATTGGCTATATCAAATGGGAACTGGAAGATCTGTCTTTCCGCTACCTGCACGAAACCGCTTACAAGAAAATTGCCAATCTGTTGGATGAAAAGCGCCTGGATCGGGAAAGCTACATCAAGCGGGCGGTGGCCTCGCTGGAGTCGGAACTGGATAGTGCCGGTATCAAGGGCGATGTGTCGGGCCGGGTCAAGCACATCTACAGTATCTGGCGCAAAATGCGCCGCAAAGGCATTGATTTCAGCCAGGTGTATGACGTGCGCGCCGTGCGTATTCTGGTTCCGGAGGTGCGCGACTGTTACGCCGTGTTGGGTATCGTTCACGGCCTGTGGCGCCACATTCCTAACGAATTTGACGACTACATCGCGAACGTCAAAGAAAACGGTTACCAGTCTTTGCACACCGCGGTCATCGGCCCTGAAGGCAAGGTAATGGAGGTGCAGATCCGCACCCATAAGATGCACGAAGAAGCCGAACTGGGTGTCTGCGCCCACTGGCTTTATAAAGGGACCGACACCAAAAACAAATCCACCAGTTACGATGCCAAAATAAACTGGTTGCGCCAGGTGCTGGAATGGCAAGAAGAGTTGGGCGATTTGTCCGGCTTGGCGGAACACCTGAAATCCGAGGTGACATCCGATCGGGTTTACGTGTTTACGCCTGAGGGCCATGTGGTTGATCTGCCCCAGGGTTCCACCGCCGTAGACTTCGCTTATCGGGTACATACAGAAGTCGGTCACGCTTGCCGAGGCGCGCGCATCAACGGGCGTATCGTGCCCTTGATCTACCCGCTGAAAACCGGCGACCAAGTGTTCATACTGACGTCTAAAAATGCGACACCCAGCCGCGATTGGCTCAACCCCAACCTGGGCTACATTCGCAGTTCGCGCTCCCGCGCCAAGGTCATCAGCTGGTTCAAACAGCAGGATCGCGGTCGTAATATCAGCGATGGCCGTACCATTCTGGACGACGAATTCAAGCGTTTGTCATTGCACGACTGCAATCTGGAACGGCTCGCCAAAAAAGTGAATTACCACAGCGCTGAAGACATGTGTGCGGCCATTGGCGCGGGCGACCTGCGCCCGGCCCAAGTGGCCAATGTGGCCCAGCAAATGCTGGAACCAAAAAATGAACAGCCCGAACTGAAGCTGCGCAAGCAAAGCAAAGCCTACGATACCGAATCTGACATTCGCATTGTGGGTGTGGGCCAATTGAAAACCCAGGTGGCCAAATGCTGCAAGCCTTTGCCAGGTGACGATATTGGCGGCTACATTACCGTTGGCCGCGGTGTGACCGTTCACCGGCAGGACTGCAACACTTACATGGGTCTGGTGGAAACAGAGCCACACCGCATTATCGAGGTCAGTTGGGGCGTGCGCCAAGCCTCGGTATACCCGGTGGATATTAGCGTTGACGCTTATGACCGTTCGGGCCTTTTGCGCGATATCACCCAAGTGCTGTCGGCATCGCGCTGCGATGTGCTGGCGTTACACACTCAGAGCAATCGTGACGACAACACGGCCAACCTGACGGTCACTGTAGAAATCTCCGATCTGGAACAACTGGCCAAACTGCTGTCCCAGATCCGCAACCTGCCCAACGTCATCGAGGCTAAGAGAAAACGCTGATGAGCTATTCGCTGGACGACTTGAAAACCCTGATGGAACGCTTGCGCGATCCAGACACCGGCTGCCCGTGGGATGCCCGCCAGACGTTTGCGTCCATCGTGCCCCACACGCTGGAAGAAGCCTACGAAGTAGCTGACGCCATCGAGCGCAAAGATTACCCCCACTTGGAAGACGAGTTGGGTGACCTGCTGTTCCAGGTCATTTTTTACAGTCAGATCGGGCAGGAATCCCGGCATTTTGATTTTGATTCGGTGGTGGACAATCTGGTGCGTAAGCTGATCCGCCGCCACCCCCACGTGTTTCCCGAAGGCACACTTGAAAGCCGGATCGATCCCCATAACCGCCCGGGCGAAGACTGGATCAAACAGAGCTGGGAGCGCATCAAAGCGGAGGAGCGGTCGCTAAAGTCTGCCCCTGACAGTTCCGGGCCCGCGGGGCGCTTGGACGCAATTGCCCGCACTCTGCCGGCCATGGCGCGAGCTGAAAAACTGCAAAAGCGGGCCGCCCGCCATGGCTTTGACTGGCCCGACATTGGCCCGGTGTTCGATAAGTTGCACGAAGAAATTGATGAACTGAAAGAAGCCTGGCAGGCCGCCAATGACGGCAGCGGCGAACGGGATGCCCTGGAAGATGAGCTGGGCGACGTGATGTTCGTGTGCGTGAATCTGGCGCGCTTTATGAAAGTGAATCCCGAACAGGCTTTGAAACGCACCAATCATAAGTTTGAAGCGCGCTTTCGCGCCATCGAGGCCGAGCTTGCGGCTCAGGGCCGTGATATGGACAGCGAAACCCTGGAGGCGCTGGACGCCATCTGGCAGTCAGTGAAAGGTGTGGAGCGTCAGCGCTGAGGCGGTCAAGCCGCGTAGACTTCGGCAGTGGTTCCTTAGTATCTTAACGAGGAACAAATCTGATGCTGCCCTAAACATGACAAAAGGATGCCAATGTGACTGAATTACATCCGGATTTGCGGGAAAACGTGAGGATGCTGGGAGAGCTGTTAGGGCAGAGTATCCGTCAGCACCCCGGGCAGCAGTGTTTCGACACAATTGAAGAAGTACGAGCTGCCGCCAAAGCGGACCGGCTTCAGGAAAGCGGCTCGGGCCAACGCCTGGTGAATCTGCTGGGCCAGCTGGGCGACGATGAAATCCTGCCGGTGACCCGCGCTTTTAACCAGTTTCTGAACCTGGCCAACCTGGCCGAGCAATATCACGGTATCCGTCGCAATCGCGGTCACAGCGCTGACCTGATGGTGGAATCATTCTCCGAAGTATTCCAGCGTTTGTTAGCCGGCGGCATAAGCGCTGACGAACTGCACCGCCAGGTGGTCAACCTGCGGGTGGAGTTTGTGTTGACAGCCCACCCCACAGAAGTGACTCGCCGCACCCTGATTATGAAGTACGACGACATGTCGGACTGCCTGGAGCAGCTGGACCATCAGGATCTGATGCCCGGCGAGCGCGACGAAATCGTGCGCCGTTTGACCCGACTGATTGCCGAGGCCTGGCACACCGATGAAATTCGCTACGATCGCCCCACCGCGGTAGATGAAGCCAAATGGGGCTTTGCGGTGATCGAAAACAGCCTGTGGACAGCGTTACCAAGATTCCTCGAAAGCCTGGATACCGCTCTGGTCGAAGCCACCGGTAAAGGCCTTCCGCTGCAAGCCACTCCGGTGCGGGTAGCGTCCTGGATGGGCGGTGACCGTGACGGCAACCCTAACGTCACCCACCAGGTTACGCGCAAGGTGTTTTTGCTGGGCCGCTGGATGGCTGCGGATCTGTATATGAAAGACATTACAGCGCTGCGCGCCGAACTGTCTATGTGGCAGGCCAGCGATGAGCTGCGATCAAGGGTAGGCGATACCCGTGAACCTTATCGCCAGATTCTGGGCGAGCTACGCGACCAGCTCAGCCGCACCCGTGACTGGGCCGAAGCCAGTATTAGCGGCGCTGCCGCCGACAGCAACCGCATATTGTTCGCCAACAGTGAGTTCACCGAACCCCTGGAGCTGTGCTACCGCTCACTGGTTGAGTGTGGTCTTGAACACATCGCCAATGGACCGCTACTGGACACTATTCGCCGTGCCCATACCTTTGGCTTGCCATTGAGCCGTCTTGATATTCGCCAGGAAGCGGCCCGTCACGCTGAGGCTGTGGCCGAAATTGTGGGTTATCTGGGGCTTGGGGATTATCAGGCCTGGTCAGAAGTAGAACGTCAGGCGTTTCTGGTGCGCGAGCTTAAAGGCCGTCGCCCGCTGATTCCGCGTAACTGGCAGCCCAGTGAAGCGGTGGAGGAAGTGCTGGCCACCTGCAAGGTGGTGGCCGAGCAAACGCCGCAGGCGTTGGGCTCCTATGTGATTTCCATGGCCAGTAAGCCGTCCGATGTGCTGAACGTTATTCTGCTGCTGCGCGAGGCGGGCATGCAGTACCCGATGGCGGTGGTACCGCTGTTTGAGACATTGAATGACCTGAGCGGTGCGCCGCAAAGCATGACCGAGCTTTATCAGATTGACTGGTATCGCGACTACTGCGACGGCAAGCAGGAAGTCATGATCGGCTATTCCGATTCGTCGAAAGATGCCGGCCAGATGATGGCTGCATGGGCCCAGTACCAAGCCCAGGAAGCGCTGACAAAAGTGGCCGCAGAATACGATATGCGCTTGACCTTGTTCCACGGCCGTGGCGGCACGGTTGGACGTGGAGGCGGCCCGGCTAACCGGGCTATCCTGTCGCAGCCGCCGGGATCGGTCAACGGCAGCTTCCGCATTACCGAGCAGGGCGAGATGATTCGCTTCAAATTCGGTATGCCGGATCTTGCCGTGCAAAGTCTGACGCTCTACACCACTGCGGTCATCGAGGCCACACTGGCGCCGCCGCCCCAGCCCCAAGACAGTTGGCGTGACACCATGAACTGGTTGACTGAACGCTCGTTAAAGGCTTACCGCGACGTGGTGCGGGACGACCCGCAATTTGTGCTTTATTTCCGACAGGTTACCCCGGAGCAGGCGCTGGGCAAACTGGCCTTGGGCAGTCGCCCGGCGCGGCGCAAAGCCGGTGGTGGCGTTGAAAGCCTAAGAGCCATACCCTGGATATTTGCCTGGACTCAAATGCGCCTGATGCTGCCTGCTTGGCTGGGCAGCGACGTAGCTCTGGAAGCAGCCGCCGAAGATCAACGTACAGACCAGTTGCGGGAAATGATGGCGGGTTGGCCGTTTTTCCGCACCTACATCGATATGCTGGAGATGGTTTTGGCAAAGGCCGACCTGCGCATCGCCAGCTATTACGAGCAGACCTTGGTGGACGACCCGGCGTTGCGGGCCCTGGGTGAAAATCTGCGCCAGCGCTTGAGCCGCTGCATTCACCGGGTGCTGGAATTGAAGCAGCAGGACCACCTGCTGGCAGACGAGCCAGTATTTGCTCATTCGATGAATGTGCGCAATCCGTATACCGACCCTTTGCATTATCTGCAGGCCGAACTGCTGCGGCGCGAGCGCCAAAGCGAAGGCACAGGCGAGCATGACGGAAGCCATAGCGGAAAGGTACCGGAACTGGTTGAGCGGGCCCTGAAGGTCACCATGGCCGGCATCTCGGCGGGTATGCGCAACACCGGCTAAGGCGGGCGCTGCGAATATCATCGCCGTTTTTGTAACGCACTTTTCTGGAGTTTCAATTTGCCTTTTGCACCGCGTATTGAGCCGTTTTCGGCCCGCAAAGGGCCATTGGCAGCAGAGCTGACGCTGGATGACGTTGCCGCCAGGCTGCAGAAGCTGTACCGACTGCCGCCGATGCCGGCCCTGGCTTTACGGATTCTGGAGCTGACGGCCAATCCGGAGGCGACCGCAAAACAGTTGGCCGAGGTGATTGAGCTAGACCCAAGCATGACCGCGCAGCTGATACGTTACGCCCGTTCCGCACTGCTCGGCTATCGCGGCCAGATCAATTCGGTGCAAGACGCGGTCGCCCGGGTGCTGGGATTTGAGCGGGTTGCCCACGTGGCTATGGGTATTGCCGCGGTAAAAGCCTTTGATGTGCCCCGCGAAGGCCCGTTGGGGATTGATCAATTCTGGCGCCATTCCTTGTATTGTGCTTTTTTGAGCGCCAGCCTGGCCCGCCGCTGCGGAGCCGAACCCGGTATGGCCTATATGTGCGGGCTTTTGCATAATTTTGGGCTACTGCTTATCGGGCACCTGTTGCCGGCAGAGTACGCTCGCCTCAGCGAGTTGCGTGAAACGCAGCCAGAAGCCAGTATGCAACAATTGGAGCAGCAGATATTCGGCGGTGCTGACCAATCCATGGTGGCAGTGGGCCACGGCACTATCGGTGGTGTTCTTCATCGGCTGTGGAATTTGCCGGGGCCCGTTATAAAAGCGGCCGCCATGCACCAGCGCGGCGAATACAGCGGCGAGCATCAGCTTTATGTAAACGCGGTCATGCTGGCAAATGCTCTTCTTAAAGACATCGGTATCGGTGATGAACTTGTCCCTGACGATACCGACGCTCTTGCCGCAAGGCTGGGCCTGGAACAGCGCGATCTGGAACAGGCCTTTGCGGAAGTTGCCGATGTGGCCGACGATCTTGACGCCATGGCGGCGGCGCTAAGTTAACGGCAGGCTTTATTTCGGTATTCCACTGTATACAAACGGGCATGATACTGAGGTCGGCTTTCGCTTGACGGCTCGACTTCGTATAATGCGCCACCCTTAAGCCTTAACTCGGGTAAAAAAGCAGAGAGGCTGCGGCAAAGGCATGTGTTTTTGCCATAGCTTTTTCAATTTAGTCATTATTTCAGGAGCATAAACTATGCGTATCATCATGTTGGGCGCCCCGGGCGCCGGTAAGGGTACACAGGCTCAGTTCATAACAGAGCGTTTCGATATTCCTCAGATCTCCACCGGTGACATGCTGCGCGCTGCGGTCAAGGCCGAGTCGGATCTGGGCAGTAAGGTCAAGGAAGTCATGGCCTCGGGTGGATTGGTGTCAGACGACATCATCATCGCTTTGATTGACGAGCGTATTCAGAAAGTGGACTGCAAAAACGGCTTTCTGCTCGACGGCTTTCCGCGCACCATTCCTCAGGCTGAAGCGCTTAAAAATCAGGGCATCGCTATTGATTACGTGGTTGAAATCACCGTTGCCGATGAAGAAATTGTCAGCCGCCTGTCAGGCCGACGCGTGCACGAAGGCAGTGGTCGTATTTATCATGTGAAATTCGATGCCCCAAAAGTGGAAGGCGAAGACAACGAAACCGGCGAAGCGTTGATTCAGCGTGAAGACGATAGCGAAGAAACCGTGCGCAAACGCCTGGGTATCTATCACCAGCAGACCGCTCCGCTTATCGGTTACTACAAGGGTTGGGCTGCCAAAGATGCGGACAGCGCGCCACGTTATGTTCAAGTTGAAGGCATTGGCAGTCTGGACGATATTCGCGCCCAGATCAGCGCCAAGCTGAAGTAAGCCGATGAAATTACTGGCACTGGACACCTCGGCCGCAGGCTGCTCGGCGGCTCTCTGGCTGGGCAGTGCAGAAGCGGGTTTAGCCTATGAGCGTTTTGAAATTGCGCCACGGGGCCATACCCGTTTGCTGATGCCTATGGTTCGCAGCCTGTTGCAGGAACACGGGCTGGAGCCTGCTGATCTTGATGCAGTCGCTTTCGCCTGCGGGCCGGGGTCGTTTACCGGGTTGCGTATTGCCACCGGCGTGGTGCAAGGCCTGGCTTGGGGGCTGAACATACCGGTCATACCGGTGTCATCGCTGGCGGCCGTGGCCTTGGATGCCTTGATCCAGGCCGGCGCCACTCAAGGCCAGCGCGTGGCGGTGGCCTTTGACGCACGGATGGGCGAGGTGTATTGGGGCTGTTATCAGCTGCTTGATGGCGCACCGGTACTGCTCGGAAAAGAGCGGGTTTGCGCACCCTCTGCGCTGGCAATGCCGGCAGCAGAAAGCTCTGCTGGCGACGTTGAAGGTGCTCATGCCAGAGCCGACGACGCCGATTGGCTTGGTGCCGGTTCCGGTTGGGCTTTGAGTGAACAGATGCCCGAGGCTGTGACCTCTGCGTTGGTGGCCTTGCCCAGCATTGATTTGGTGCCAAGAGCTGCGTGCGTTGCCCGCATGGCCGCCAAACAGTTTGCCGCGGGTGCCGGTGTGTCGGCACAGCAGGCTCAGCCTGTGTACCTGCGCGACGAAGTAACCTGGCAAAAACTGCCTGGCCGCAAGTAATGCAGGTTTCTCTGGCTGTAAATCTGGCCGTAGCCTGCTCGGCACTAGGCGATAAGCACCGTGCGCAGGAATTGGCCACAGAGCTCGGCGTGTCGCTGGTAGCCGCTACAGATCCGCGCCGCGTAACAAGCGTTCCTTTGCTGGTGACCCTGGATGAGCAAGGGCTAGCTTTGCAGCTGACGGGTAAGGGCGCGCCAGGCCCCGTTCGGGTCGAATTCGTCAGCGGCAAAATGGGTTTTCGTCGCGAACACGGCGGTGGCACCGGGCAACTGGTGGCGCGGGCTGTGGGCCTGCATAAAACGCGCACCCCTTTGCACGTGCTGGATGCCACCGCAGGCTTGGGCCAAGACGCGTTTATTCTGGCGGGCCTGGGCTGCCGGTTGACTCTGTTTGAACGCCACCCCGTCATTCACGCTTTGCTGCAAGACGGCTTGGCCCGCGCCGCACTCAATGTTGAGTGCGCGCCGGTGGTTGCGCGCATGGACCTGCGCGCCGGCAGCAGTCTCGATTTTCTAAGCCAGGTCGAATCCTGCGAGCCGGAACACGCGTTGGCGGATGTCATTTATCTGGACCCAATGTTTCCCCACCAGGACAAAACCGCTCTGGTGAAAAAAGAAATGCAGGTGTTCCGCCATCTGGTGGGGCAGGATGAAGACACGTCACAGTTGCTTCAGCTGGCGTTAAACGCCGCGCGCTACCGTGTGGTGGTCAAACGCCCGCGCAAAGCTCCGGCTATAGATGGCGCAACACCCACCACCCGGGTAGAAGGCAAGAGCAGTCGCTACGATATCTACAGTTTACGGGCTCTACCCTGAACCCCTGCCTTTAAATTCCCATGCGGGTAACGTTTTCAATGGCTAGCTGTTTTTCCACGCTGAGCACCAGTCGGGCATCTTTGGCGACTTCGTCCAGACTGCCGTCGTAATAAATCACCCCGTGTTCGTCGGTGCTAATCACCTTGTTACTCTGCAATGCGCTGATAAATTGGCGAAACAGGTTCTTGTCAAAAAATTCTGGTGCGTTCAAGCCAAACAGAATGGACATGCGCTCGGCTAAAAGAGTGCTTTGCTCCTCCAGTGCCTCTGTGGTGATTTTACCTGAGCCGTAGCGGCGTAATATGCCCACCACAATGTGATAGCGCTCCAGCGTCTGGATGATAAACCGCGACAGTAAGCGGAGCCGTACCATGGCATCAGTGCCGTCAACCGGTCGTGCAATCCGCCCATCTTCTTGCTTTAGCAAAAGGCCCTGGGCGATCAGAACGTCCAGCCAGCGGTTAATAATATGGGTGACCTGCTCATCGCCCTGGTATTTCAGGAACAGCTCGTTCTGCAAATAGGGATAGGCGATGCTGGCCAGAGACACAATGTTTTCCCGCGCCAGTGAATGGCGGTTTTCAAACAGGCAGGCAATCAGTGAGGGCAGGGCAAACAGGTGCTGAATGTTGTTGCGATAATAGGTCATCAGGGTCGCGTTACTGCCTTGCAGAACGATAATGTCCCCCAGCTTTTGCGGCTGACGGCCCACCAGCCCCATGGCTTCGGAATACGCCAGCCAGTCGCTGCCGCTGCCGTCGGGCAGGGTTACTGTGTCGGCATAGGGGCAGGCTCGCAGCAGGTCTGCGCACTGGTCCATCAAACGAACCAGCTGGGTTTCACCCATGGCCGGGCGCTCGTTGCCCAGCAGCACGGTTGCGGTCATGCCAATGGGATTAACCGCAACCGCCGCATTGATGTTCTGCGCGATTCGCGCAGACAACGCGCTGACGGCCTGGTTCAGCCAGGGTGGCCGGTACTCATCAACATAGGATAGTTCGCGCCAGTCGCTCTGAGTGCGGTCCAGCACCTCGGCCAGGGGGATGGCGTCGCCGAAATTGAGGGCAACCCGGCCGAAAGATTTATTGAGTTTGCGTACGGTTTTGGCCAGGCCAAACACGCTTTCTTTAGGTTTTTTCTTGCCCCGTAGCTCGCCCAGATAGGAACGGCCTTCCATCACTTTTTCATAGCCCACGTAAACCGGTACAAACACAATAGGTTTCTTATGATTGCGCAAAAAGCTGCGCACCGTCATTGCCAGCATACCGGGCCGCGGCTGCAGCATTCGGCCGGTGCGGCTGCGGCCGCCCTCAACGAAGTATTCCAACGAGTAGCCGCGGGTCAGCATCACGTGCATGTATTCGTTGAACACGGTGGCGTAGAGCGGGTTGTCGCGAAAGCTGCGGCGCATAAAAAAGGCACCGCCGCGGCGCAGTATGGGCCCTACTAACGGCATATTCAGGTTGATGCCCGCCGCTATGTGCGGTGGTACCAGGCCATTCTGATAAAGCACGTATGACAGCAGCAGGTAGTCAATGTGGGAGCGATGGCAGGGCACGTAAACAACCGCGTTGTCGCGGGCAACGTCTCTGACAGCCTGAATGTTATTCACCGAAACGCCGTTATAAATGCGATTCCACAGCCAGGTCAGTAACACGTCCATAACGCGGACGGTCGCTACCGACATGTTGGCGGCGATTTCGTCGGCGTATTTGTAGGCTTTGAGCTGCACTTTGTCTTCGGCCATGTTTTGCTGCGAGGCTATGTCACGGATGGCCTGTTTGACAGCCTGTGTGCGCAACAGATCTTCGACCAGTGTGCGGCGGTGTGACAGGTCTGGCCCTAATACGGCCTGGCGAACCCGGCGGAAATGAGTGCGCAGTAGCCTCGCCAGTTTGCGGCTGGCCAGTTCTTCGCTGTTGCGATATTCCTCCAGCAGCGGCTGCAGGCGCAGCGCTTTGTCGAACTGCACGTAAGTGTTGCGGCCGTGCACCAGAATGATCAAAAACTTTTGCAAGCGGCCCGCCACAGACCAGCTGTCTGACAGCAACAGTTTGAATAGCGATTTTTCTTTGTCTGGCGAGCGCCCCCAGAGCAGCGATACTGGAACAATGTGCCAGTCTTGATCGGGGTTTTTGATCGCGTGCCGAACCACCGCCTTGAAGTCGTCAGTGGCCACCGGCGTTTGGCGCCCGCCCCGAAGTAGCCTGCCTGCGCGGCGGTAAAGAAAAACAAACCAGGGCAGGGCAGCAGACCTGGGCGCTTTCTTGCGAGTATCGTGGGGTAAACCTGCGCGCAGGACTTCTTGCTCTAATACCAGGCGACTGGACAGCGAGCTGTACTGCAATACGTAACACACGGGCTGCTGCGGGTTCAGGCCCAGAGCTTCGGGCGTGGCACCGGTAACCTGAGTGCGCACCCAAAGAAACAGGATTTTTCGAAAAATGGCGAGAATCAGGCGGCGAATGCCCTGGAAAAATGCCATGGGGGGTGTTGCTCCGTAGAAATTCAGCTGTTGAGTTTACCGGCTTGGAGCCCGCCGGAAAAGCGGCTCGCCATTCTGTGCTGACGGCGCAGGCGCTGTCTGTGCTTTGGCTGCAGGCGCTATGATACATTAAAGCCATCAATCTCAGTGCCGGTGCGAACATCGTGCACCGGTGTCATATCAGGATCGAGTTTTAACCATGCCTCAGAGAAACGTTCCAGCCTATCAGCGCATCCGCGAGCAAAGTGGTCGCGAGCTTGAAGTAAATTGGGTTGCGGGTTGGGGGCCTCAGCCGTTGCAGGCTGGTGACTGGGTGTTGCGGGTCAGCGGCGATATGGTGCTGAAACCCACCAGCGGCTGGTTGCAGCAGTTAGCCGCCGATGAGGTAGCCTCGCTGTCCGCCAGTGCGGTTTCGCTGGGCCAGCTTCAGGGCCGGCCGCTGTTTGTGGTCAGCCAGACAGACGGTGCCCTGGCAGGCCTGGAGCCCTTGTTGCTGCGCGACGTGATCTTGCACACCGATGACGCCCCGGTAGCGCTGGTCAGCATCGCCGTGCAACTAGCGCGCTGGTGGCGCGATCACCGGTTTTGCGGGCGTTGTGGCACGTCCACCGTCATTCACGCCCGCGAACGCGCACGTTGGTGTCAAAATTGCGAAATACCCTGGTATCCGCGGGTTGCCCCGTGCGTGATTGTGGTTATTCGCCGCGGCGAACGCATGCTGCTGGCGCGTTCGTCCCGCACGCGCAGGCCCATGTACAGCCTGATTGCGGGCTTTGTTGAGCCCGGTGAAAGCCTGGAGCAAGCGGTGGCCCGTGAGGTCAAGGAAGAAACTGGTTTGCAGGTAACCAATATACGCTATCGGCTGTCACAGCCCTGGCCGTTTCCTCATCAGTTGATGGCCGGTTTTTTTGCCGACTATGATGGTGGTGAATTGGTGTTGCAGCAGGATGAGCTGGCAGACGCCGGCTGGTTTGTGCCAGGTCACACGCCGCCCGTGCCGCCATTAACCACCATTTCCGGGCAGCTGATTCATGAGATGTCTGAGGAAATTCTGGCGCACATTGCGGACAGGACGAATCGGTGAACGAAGTGTCGCCCCCCAGTGTGCTGGTGTTTGACTCTGGCGTAGGCGGGCTCAGCGTGGCTGCCAGCATTCGGCGCCTTTGCCCGCAATTACCTATTGTGTACCTGGCAGACAACGCAGGATTTCCCTATGGCGACAAACTCGAAGCGGAGGTTGTAAAGCGTACTTGCAGCCTGGTCACCAGCGCTTTGGCAGAGTTTGATTGCCATATTGTGGTTATAGCCTGCAACACTGCCAGCACGGCGGCGTTGCCGGCGTTGCGCCAATGTGTATCGCAGGCGGTTGTGGGTGTGGTGCCAGCCATCAAGCCGGCGGCGGCGATCAGTGTTAATCGCCGTATCGGGATACTGGCGACTCCGGCCACCGTGGCAAGGGCGTATCTGGACCAGCTGATTGCGGATTACGCTTCTGACTGCCAGGTGTGCCGTATTGGGCAGCCAAATCTGGTGCATTGGGCGGAGGCGCTGGCGCGGGGCGAACGTGTATCGCACGAGCAGCTGGCTGACGTTCTGGCTCCGTTTGAGCTCGCAGGGGTAGACACGGTGGTATTGGGTTGCACTCATTATCCACTGCTGCTGCCTGCTTTGACGCAGGCAGCGCCCGGTGTGCGGTTTTGGGTCGACAGTGGTGATGCCATCGCGCGCAGGGTAGAGCAGTTGCTCGTTTCCTTAAAATCAGCGCAACCGCAAGCGCTCACATTGCAGGTGCAGCCGGGCATACCGCCAAAGCCTTTGCAGCAGGCGCTGTTCACCGCGTCAGTGCCCCTCGGAATCGAACATTTCATGACCGACCTTGGCCTTGCTCCCGGTGCTATAGTTGGTTTGTGGAAGCGTATTTAAAGCCGGCGTAAGCTCGCAATTTGCCGTCTTGTTGACGTCATTTTTTGCAACTTTGCCACACGTTCACGTTAATTAGTACGTTCGTCTAATTCAACAAAAGGCCATCGGCGTGGTGAACTGTAGCTAACTATAGGTATCCCGATGGCGGGCCGTTAGGTTCGCTCGCTCTGAATTTCAAACCCATAATGACAATAGACCAGGAAAAAGGGGAGCAACATGACTGATAAGCAGGTGTATCCGGTAACCCCGGAAGTGGCACAACACGCGCTCATTAATAAAGATCAGTATCAGGCAATGTACAAGCAGTCCATCGAAAACCCGGATCAGTTCTGGGCCGAGCATGGCAAGCGCGTAGACTGGATCAAGCCGTTTACCAAAGTCAAAAACACCACTTACGATTACAATGCGCTGTCTATCAAGTGGTTTGAAGATGGCGAACTGAACGCGTCTGCCAACTGCCTGGACCGCCATCTGGAAAGCCGTGGCGACCAGACCGCCATCATTTTTGAAGGCGATGACCCTTCGGACTCCCGCAACGTCAGCTACCGGGAACTGCACGAGCAGGTGTGCAAATTTGCCAACGTGCTAAAAAGCCAGGGTGTTAAAAAAGGCGATGTGGTCACCATTTACATGCCGATGATCGTTGAAACCGCTGTGGTTATGTTGGCGTGTACCCGTATTGGCGCAATCCATTCGGTGGTCTTTGGCGGCTTTTCTCCAGAAGCGGTTGCCTCCCGGGTGGTTAATGGCAAATCCAGCATCGTGATTACCGCCGATGAAGGCCTTCGTGCCGGCCGCAAAATCCCGCTTAAAAAGAACGTCGACGCGGCGCTTAAAAACGACGGTCGCCATACCGTAAAAACCGTTATTGTGGTCACTCGTACCGGCGGTGATATCGCTTGGAAAGAAGGCCGCGACCAGCGTTATGAAGACCTGATGGCCAAGGCTTCGGCAGACTGCAAGCCCGAGCCCATGAACGCCGAAGACCCACTGTTCATGCTGTACACCTCCGGTTCTACCGGAGAGCCTAAAGGTGTGTTGCACACCACCGGTGGTTATCTGGTGTACGCCTCCATGACTCATCAATACATTTTTGATTATCACGATGGTGATGTGTACTGGTGCACCGCCGACTTCGGTTGGGTTACCGGCCACAGCTACATTCTGTATGGCCCTTTGGTCAACGGTGCCACGACGCTGCTGTTTGAGGGTGTGCCCAACTATCCGGACAGCTCGCGTATGGGCCAGGTGGTCGACAAGCACCAGGTGAATATTCTGTATACCGCGCCCACAGCCATTCGATCACTCATGGCCCAGGGCGAAAGCTGCATGGATGGCACCGATCGCAGCAGCCTGAGAATTCTGGGTTCGGTCGGTGAACCCATCAACCCGGAAGCCTGGGAGTGGTACCACCGGGTCATGGGCAACGGCAAATGCCCGATTGTAGATACCTGGTGGCAAACCGAAACCGGCGGTATCCTGATCTCCCCTCTGCCGGGCGCTACCGATTTGAAACCGGGCTCTGCGACCGTGCCATTCTTTGGTATTCAGCCGGCCCTGGTAGACGCCGAAGGCACGTTGCTGGAAGGCGAAGCCGAAGGCAATCTGGTGATTATGGACAGCTGGCCCGGGCAGATGCGCACCATTTATGGTGACCATGAGCGTTTCATTCAGACCTACTTCAGCGCTTACAAAGGCATGTACTTTACCGGTGACGGTGCCCGCCGTGACGCCGATGGTTACTACTGGATTACCGGCAGAGTTGACGACGTGCTGAACGTATCTGGCCACCGCCTGGGGACCGCCGAGGTAGAAAGTGCCATGGTGTCCCATCCGAAAGTCGCGGAAGCGGCGGTGGTAGGTTACCCCCACGACATCAAAGGGCAGGGCATCTACGTATATGTTACGTTGATGCAGGGCGAAGAGCCGACCGACGAGTTGAAAAAAGAGCTGGTACAGTGGGTGCGCAAAGAAATTGGCCCCATTGCCTCTCCGGATGTGATTCAGTGGGCAACGGGCTTGCCAAAAACCCGATCAGGCAAGATCATGCGCCGTATTTTGCGTAAGATTGCTGCCAACGAGTACGATCAGTTGGGCGACACCTCCACACTGGCGGATCCAAGCGTCGTTGACGATCTGATCAGCAGCCGTCAGTTAAAGTAGCCATCAGTCAAAGCAATCGACCGGCGAGCGCCGGGCACCTCAAGGATACCGTGGAATGGCACAAACAATTATTGTCGCGGACGATCACCCGCTGTTTCGGGCAGCATTGAAGCAGGCGGTGAACCAGGCAGTACCCGATGCTCTTACCGTAGAGGTCGACAGCATCAAGGCGCTGCAAGCGGCGATAGAGGCTCACCCGGATGCCGATCTGGTGTTACTGGACCTGAACATGCCGGGTGCTCACGGCTTCTCTGGGTTGGTGTTCATGCGCGGGCAGTATCCTGGCTTGCCGGTGGTGGTGGTGTCGGGTTCGGAGCAGTTGCAGGTAGTGCGCCGTTCAATCGACTATGGTGCGTCTGGCTTCATTCCGAAATCGGCGCCGCTGCCCACCATCACCAAGGCCATTCAGGACGTACTGCAGGGTGATGTATGGTTGCCTGAGGGCGCCGCGGACAAAATCGAACGCATGCATTCAGATGCCACCGATTTTTCCGAGAAACTGGCGTCACTCACACCACAGCAGTTTCGTGTGTTGGGTATGTTGGCCGAAGGCCTGCTGAATAAGCAGATCGCTTACGATCTGGAGGTGTCTGAAGCCACAATCAAAGCCCACATTACGGCGGTTTTCCGCAAACTGGGCGTGCGTAATCGCACCCAGGCTGTGATTGCCATTCAGCAGATGGAGATTGACCCGTCGGAGCAGTCGCTCTCGGGCAGCTAACCAAAACGGATAACAAAAAGCCGACGTGCTGTCACAGCCGTCGGCTTTTTTGTTTCTTTCTGTTTTTGTTCGGCGCCGTATGTTCAGCCTTTGGCGGCGTAGCCCAATCCTTTATCAACGCGATTGAACACCTCTTTATTCTGGTGCCAGCGATCAAAGTTCTGCAGGAACTGATCCACCAGAGCCCGCCGCCAGCCAATAAAATCGCCGGCCATATGGGCCGTCATGATTACGTTTTCCCGATCCCATAGCGGATGGTCGGCCGGCAGCGGTTCTTCTTCAAACACGTCCAACGCGGCACCGGCAATCTGACCCTGTTCCAAAGCGGCGATCAGGTCATCGGTTTTAACAATCGGGCCGCGACCAATGTTGATCAGGCGTGCGCTTTTTCGCATCGCGGCAAAGGCGGCGCTGTCAAAAAGGCCCTCGGTTTGTGGTGTCAGCGGTGCCGCAATGACCACGTAATCGGCTTTGCCAAGTTGCTCATGGAGCTGATCGTTGGCGTGTACCGCAACGAAGTCTGCATCTTGCGGGCGGGCGCTGCGGGCGATGCCATGGGGGTTCATGCCGATGGCCTTCGTTAGACGGGCAATTTGTCGACCGATGGAGCCGGCACCCACCACCAGCACGTGTTTGCCTTCTGCTCTTTCCGTGTCGCGGTGCTGCCAGCGATGCGCTGACTGAAATCGCAACGATGCCGGGAAGTCTTTGGCAAACATGAGAATGGTGCACAATACATACTCGGCAATCGTGCGATCGAAAATGCCGCGGGCGTTGGTGACCATCACCTTGCTGCTCACCAGCGCCGGAAACATAAGCGCATCCACGCCGGCGCTGGTGGCGTGAATCCAACGCAGCTCATTGGCGCAGTGCCAGGCGGCTTCCAGCGCTTCTGTGCGAAAATCAGTGACCAACATCACCGAGGTACCGGGCAAGGTGTTCTTCAGTGTTCTCTCGTCCCAGGCGTGACGTATTTCTACTCGCGACCGCAACGCATGTAACCCCTCGGGTTGCGGATCACCGGGCGCAGTCAGAATGGTAATCACCGGTTTTTTCTGTGTGGCCATGAGTGTTTTTCCCTTGAACCCTGGTGCGTGAATGGATTAACGAGTGTGCTTACAGTCTGGACAGCGCATAGGCTGGGGTCAACCTGTAGATGCGTGCTTGTAGAGCCTGCCTAACGAGGCTAACCTGCAGTTACAGCGGAATTTTCCGTCTCACGTCGTCGCAGCTTGCAGGAGATAACTTATGGTGGCGTCCGCCAACCACGAAAGCGGCCAGGCTAGAAGCAGAACCGTCAAATACCGCAAAACCAAAGCCAGCTGGAACCCTGCGATGCAGGCGGTTCCCATACCCGGTATTCGTCGCATGGTGAATCTGGCGGCCACCATGAAAGACGTGATTCATCTGTCCATTGGCCAGCCAGATCTACCCACGCCCAAACACATCATTGACGCTTACGTAGATGCTCTTCATGCCGGCCAAACCGGCTACACCATGGATGCGGGCTTGCCAGAATTGGTAACGGCTTTGCGCGACTATTACAGCAAACGTTACAACCGCAAGCTTACTCGCGACAATATCCTGGTGACCAATGGCGCCACCGAAGCCATGTACCTGGCTATAGCCGCAACCGCCGCACCCGGGCGTCAGTTTCTGGTGACAGATCCGTCTTTTCTGCTGTATGCACCGCTGATCCGTATGAACGGTGGCGAGGTGAAATATGTGCCGACTCACGTGGAAAACAACCACCAGTTAGATCCAAACGACGTTATCCGAGCGATTGGGCCGCGCACCTACGCGATGATTCTGAATAATCCGAACAACCCCACCGGAGCGGTGTATCCGCGTTCAACCGTGGAAGCCATCTTGGAAGAATGTGCCTATCGCGGCATTCAGGTTTATGCCGACGAGGTTTACGATCACCTGATTTTTGATGACGATGAATTTGCCAGTGTTTTAACCTGCGCGGTGGATCTGGACAACATCATGTGCATCAGCAGTTTCTCCAAAACTTACAGCATGGCGGGCCTTAGAGTTGGCTGGGTAATCTCCAGCCAAGCGGCCATCAAGTCGCTGCGGCGCTATCACATGTTTACCACGTCGGTGGCGAACACGCCGGCCCAGTTCGCCGGTGTGGCAGCATTAACCGGCGATCAGCAATGCGTAAAGAACATGGTCGATATTTACCGCGAGCGTCGCGACAAGGTTGTTGAACTGATCGCCCAGACGCCGCATTTGACCGGCTACAAGCCGGGTGGGGCTTTCTATGCCTTTCCGGATTTACCCCCCCATGTGGATGGCACCGACTTGGCGTTGCGAATGCTAAAAGAAACCGGGGTCTGTGCCGTGCCCGGAGATTCCTTTGGCGAGGGCTGCACCAATGCCCTGCGTTTCAGCTTTTCAACCACCTGTGAAAAGCTGGATGCAGCATTTGACCGTATCATTCCGTGGATGGCAAAGCAGAATTTCTAGCTTTTTTGTCGGCGCAACAATAATGCCAAGCGGGACTTGCCCGCTTGGCAACCGTGGGTCAGGATAGAGCCCGAACCCACGGAGGCAACATTAATGATCGGATTTTCGAACACCACACGCTGGTTGTGCATTGTTTTGCTGGCCGTTCTGGCCAGCGGTTGCGCCAGCCTTTCTCCTTACGCAGTGTCCGAAGGTGAGCTTGAACGCCACCTGCAGGATGCTGTGCGCGATTATGATCGCAAGCAGTTGCAAAACGGCTCGCCATTAAGTCTGAGCTTGAATGACGCGGACATCACCCTTGGCCCTGACGGTCGTGACGTAGTCGTAATAGGGTTGAAGGGCCAAGTAGCTCTCAATGTGTTGATGGCAAAACTGCCAGTGGATATCTCGTTGAAGCTTGAAGGTGCTCCGGTTTATGACAGCGCTGAAAAGGCGGTGTATCTTCGTCGTTTACAATTATTGGAAAGCAACGTTGAATCACCACTGTTCCGCGGTGACCTTAAGCCCGTTACCGACACGGTTATGCGGGTAGTGGCGCAAATGCTGGAAACCATGCCGATATATCGCTTAGACGATAGCAGCATGGCCCAGCGACTGTTTGGCATGGTGCCCATGGATATCCGCTTAGCGCCAGGCCGGCTTGAGTTTGTTATGGCCGACTAGGCACAGCGGTGTTTACTTTTAGGTCAGGCGCTTAACCGTGCACAAACGGCTGCGCCGATCTCTGCGGTTGATCGTCGCTTGCCGCCGTGCTTTGCCAGGTCTGCGGCTGTGGCCTCAAACAGGGCATGGCCTGCCGCGGCCATAGCCGGATCTTTACGAGCTAACCAATCCAGCATGCGCGCGGTGGTGAATAGCATGGCCGTGGGGTCCGCAAGGCCCTGGCCGGCAATATCCGGCGCGCTGCCATGAGTGGGCTCGAACATTGACGGCATGCTTGGGTCGGTGGGGTTCAGGTTGCAGGATGGTGCCACCCCCAAGCCGCCGGACAGCACCGCAGCCAGATCGGTTAAAATATCGCCCTGCAGATTGCTGGCCACCACCACATCAAACGCCCACGGGCTCTGCACGAACTTCATGCAGGCGGCATCCACCAGCTCATGATGGGTTGCCACATCCGGGTATTCCAGGCTCATGCGCTCAAACACTTCGGTATAAAGATCACCCCAGTAACGCAAGGCGTTGCGTTTGGTGACGAGGCAAACCTGGCTTTCACAGACGCGGCCATCTAATGTCTGAAACTGGCGTGTCTCGTCGTGTTGCTTGCGGTGAATGGCTCGGGCGCGGGCCTGCTCGAAGCCGTAACGAATGATGCGTTCGCTGGCGAAATGGGTAAATACTTCAATCTGGGTAGCCACTTCATGGGGCGTACCCTGGCGCAGGCGCCCGCCCTGGCTGACGTATTCTCCCTCTGAGTTTTCCCGAATGACCAGCATGTCGATGTCGCGTGCGCGATCGTCCGCCAGGTACTGGCGAGCGCCGGGCAGCAAGCGCGCGGGCCGCTCGCAAACCCACTGGTCAAAGCCCTTACGGATCTGCAGTAAGGGCGCCAGCGACACGCTGTCAGACAACAGATAACGATTGCGATCGGTCACCGGGCCAGGGTCGCCCAAGGCGCCCAACAAAATGGCATCAAAAGCGCGCAATTGATCCAGAGCGTCAGCAGGCATGGATTCGCCGTGTTGCTGGTGCCAATGGTGTGAGGGCCAGGGGAATTGGTGCCAACCCAGATCCAGTTTGAAGCGCTGGCGTAGTAACTCAAGACAATGAACGGCTTGATTGACCACTTCCGGGCCAATACCGTCGCCGGGTGTGATAGCGATGTTGGTTGTAGCAGACATTCAAACTCCTTGGTTGGTAAACAAAAAAAGCGCTACGTTAGCGTCGTTGTGATGAGTGTAGCTGTGATGGCAGCCAATGCCACCGGCCGACTCGATGAGTTATTTACGGCTGAGTTGGTAATGTGTCGTAATCCTACATAAATATACGCAGAGAGGGTAATGACGTTGTCTGAAAAACTATATGAAAAAAGCCGGTGTGACGAATGTGGCTGTGACGAAGGTTTGGATGTCGCTTTTTCATTCGCGCATCAGCCTGGTGATTGCCAGTCCGCCGAACTTGATTAAGCAGTATATGACTCTGTTGCGTGGTAATGAGCATAATGATAACCAACTGGCAGTGGTTACCGGTATGCTGGCCATGTCGGATCAACGGGTTAGCCAAGTGATCGCCTGGGGGTGGAAACCATGGAGGAATATTGCTGGCTTCGGCAACAGGGCATCAGCCAGTTTCAGGGCTACTTGTTTGCCCGGCCAGGCTTTGAAGAACTGCCGGAACCTTTTTTTCCGGAGGAGTAATTTGCTCGAACTTGTGCCTGTGCACTGCACAAGCGTTTTGTTTATTTCTTTCTACCAAGGCAGGTGTGTGTGTTTTATCGTATTTTGACCGTTATTGGTGGCGCCGTTTTTGTGGCCATTTTGTTCGCTCTGGTTTGGCTGTTTTGCCGACTGTTTTTGCAGCGTCAGGGTGTTACCGAACAGCTGCAGGAGCGCGCCAACAACTTGGCCACCTGGACATTTTTGGGTATCAGTGTGGGCCTGGTGTTTGCCATTGGGGGCGCTTTTGTATTGGGGCCCCTGGCATTTTACCGCGCCTTGCGCGGGTATGGTCTGGCCGTTGACCCGGGTAAGGCAATTTGGTGGGGGTTTGCGATTGTGGCTGCCTCATTGGGCATCACTGCGGTCGGCTTCTTCGGTTTTCTGGGGCTGGTGGGCGCCTATTGAGGTGGGTCACGTATCAGTTTTTGGCGAAACCACACCAGTGCGGGTTCTTGCTCATAGGCTTTGTGCCAGTATAAATGAACATTCACCGGCGGAAATGGCGCCGGAGTTGGCATAACGGCAAGGTCATGATGGCTGGCCAGTAGCCGCGCGTAAGACGCCGGCATGGTCAGCAACAGTGCAGTGTTGGCCACCACCCGGCAGGCTGCAAAATAGTGCTGACAGCGCAAGCGTATATCCCGCTGCAGTCCCAGTTTGGATAACTCGAAATCCTCCACGCCCGAACCTGTGGCCCGCGACGACACCAGTACGTGCTGTGCTTGCAGGTATGCTGCCAAATAGCGCTCAGCCGATAACTCGCCACTGGTCTCGGTCGGCGCCATAGTCACCCACGGGTGGTCTTTGCGCGCCAGAACCACCAGCGGGTCCTGGTGCAACCATTGGTGGCCGGTGTGCTCGCTCACCGGCAGCAGCACGTCAATCGCAAAGTCCAGCTTTCCCGCCGCCAGTTGGCTTTCCATGTCCCGGCGCGCCACTCTTTGGCTAACAATGTCCAGATCCGGGTAGGGCGCCAGCTGCGTCATCAGCTGGGGCAAAAATGTCGATTCCAAAATGTCGCGCAGAGCCAGCGAAAACGTCTTCTGCTGATGTGTCGGGTCAAAGCTATGGAACTGAGCGACGGCGCTGTGTATCTGGTTGAGTCCTGGCCGCATGGTTTCTATAAACCGGGTGGCCAGCGGCGTAGGTACCATGCGATTGCCTTGGCGGCTGAACAATGGGTCATTAAACCAGGCCCGCAACCGCGCCAGCGAGTGGCTGAGCGCTGGCTGGGTCAGGTGCAGGGTCTTGGCGGCGCGGGTCAGGCTGCCCTCGCGATAAATAGTGTCAAAAACCTGAAGCAGATTCAGGTCTGGCCGGTTTGCCGCCATGTTTTTCATTCCCGAGGTGCGCAGTGATATCAATTTTACTAATGGTAAAGGATAAGAATAATTCAGTCGCGTAATACTTTGCCTGTGCCTACACTGCCTATGCGTACATTGGACAGTAGTCGCAAACCGCGGGTGTCAGTAGCGCTCAGTCAGCGTAGGAGGTAAAGCAATGGATTTTTCAATTTCAGCCAAGGGCCAGGATTATCTGGAGCGGGTAAAACGCTTCATGGCCGACGAGATTGTTCCGGTAGAAGCACAGTACCACCGGGAGTTGGCGGCGCTGGATAACCGTTGGGTAGTGCTGCCCGTTATCCGCGAACTGAAGGCCAAAGCCCGTGAGCAAGGCTTGTGGAATCTGTTTTTCCCCGATGACACCTACGGTTGTGGCCTGCTGAATTCCGACTACGCGCTGATTGCCGAGGAGACCGGACGCAGCTTTATTGCGCCGGAAATCTTCAACTGCAACGCGCCTGACACAGGCAACATGGAGGTGCTGATCCACTATGGTTCAAACCAGCAAAAAGCGGAATGGCTGCCGCGTCTGCTGAGTGGTGAAGTTCGTTCGGCCTTTTGTATGACCGAACCCGACGTCGCCTCGTCAGACGCGACGACCATGGCGGCCACTGCCACGGTGGACGGCGATGAGGTGGTGCTGAACGGGCGCAAGTGGTGGAGTACAGGTGTGGGTCATCCGGACTGCAAGGTCGCCATTTTTATGGGCGTAACCGATACGGAGGCTGCCAAGCACCGTCGTCATTCGATGGTGTTGGTGCCGATGGATGCGCCGGGTGTCAGCATTGAGCGCATGTTGCCGGTATTTGGTGCCTTTGATGAGCCTTACGGCCATGGCGTGGTGGCGTTTAATAATGTGCGACTGCCGGTCTCTGCTTTTATTGCCGGGCCTGGCCGCGGCTTTGAGGTTGCCCAGGGCCGTTTGGGGCCGGGGCGGGTGCACCACTGCATGCGTGCCATTGGCGCTGCCGAACGGGCGCTGGAGTTGTTGATTAAACGGGCGCTATCCCGCGAGGCGTTCGGTCGGCCCTTGGCTAAACTGGGGGGCAACGTGGACAAGATTGCCAACGCGCGTATGGCCATCGAGCAGGCGCGTTTGTTGACGCTGAAGTGCGCCTGGGCGTTGGATACCAAGGGCATCGCTGGAGCATTGCAGGAGGTGTCGATGATCAAGGCGCTGGTGCCGCAGATGCTGCAGACGATTGTGGATGACGCTATTCAGATTCACGGTGGGGCTGGTGTGAGTGATGATGATTTTCCGCTGACGGCGTTGTTCGCGTATGCGCGGGTGTTGCGTTTGGCGGACGGGCCGGATGAGGTGCATCGGGCTATGGTGGCTCGGCTTGAGTTGCGTAAATATAACTGATTGCTCCGGAGTCTGGCAGCTTGCCGACGTAACGGCTGAAACACGCCTCAAGGCTCCCTGCGCGGCTTGGGCTCCGCCATCCATGGCTCCGCACAGTTTCATCCGCTACATCGGCAAGCTGCTCTTCGGCTTCGGCGATTGTAAGGTCGTATTTTCCACACATCAGGACATAATTATGACAAAAAGAGTGTTTATTACCGGTGGGGCCAGTGGGTTGGGGCGGGCGATTGCGCTGCGTTATGCCCGTGAGGGTGCGAAGGTGTGTATTGGCGATGTAAACCCGCAGCAAGGCGCCTTGGTGGAGCAGGAGATTTGTAAGGCCGGAGGTGAGGGCTATTACGTGGATTGTGATGTTCGCCGGCTGAAGGATCTGGAGCGGGTTCGGGAGGATCTGGCCGCGCGTTGGGGCGGGGTGGATATTGTGGTGAATAACGCCGGTGTGGCGTCGGCCGGGTCTATTGAAGACACGCCGATGGCGGACTGGGAGTGGATTCTGGACATTAATGTGCTGGGCGTAGTGCGGGGCTGTAAGGCGTTTACGCCTTTGTTCAAACAGCAGGGCGCGGGAACGTTTGTGAATATTGCGTCTATGGCGGGCCTGATGCTGGCGCCGATGATGAACAGCTACAACGTGTCCAAGGCCGGTGTCATTGCTCTGTCGGAAACCATGAGCCAGGAGCTGCGCGAGAACGGTATTCAGGTCAGTTGTGTATGCCCGGCGTTTTTTCAGACCAATCTGACCGAAGGTATGCGTTCGGTGATTCCCGGTATTCAGGGCAATGTCGCCAAGTTGATGAAGCGTTCCACGATTTCTGCGGAAGACGTGGCCGATGATATTTTTCGGGCGGTTCAAAGCAACACTTTCTGGGTTCTGCCCCACGTTAAGGAGCGCCGTATGTGGGTGCTCAAGCGCCACGCCCCCTGGGCTTTTGACTGGCTGATGCATCAGGGAAGTAAGAGCTGGATTAAAAAGATGGGTGCGAAGCCCAAATCCTGAAGGTGTCGGCACGGTCGAATTTTGCAAAACGGGAGTGGATGTAATGAGTCAGGTTGATCAGGCGGTGGCGGTGCGCGATGGCGAGGAGCTGGATGCCTCAGCGGTCGATCGCTTTATGAAACAGGCGGTGGCTGATTTGCAGGGCGAGCCGGTGATTCGCCAGTATCCCGGTGGGGCGTCTAACCTGACCTATCAGGTGGATTACGGCTCGCGTTCGTTTGTGCTGCGCCGGCCGCCGCTTGGAAAAATCGCCCGTTCAGCCCACGATATGCTGCGCGAAGCCCGTGTGATGGCGGCGTTGAAGCCGGTGTACAGCTATGTGCCGGAGATTGTTGCTACCTGCGACGATCACAGCGTTCTGGGCTGTGATTTTTACGTGATGCAGCGCCTTGAAGGCGTGATTCTACGCCAGGATTTCCCGGCGGATCTGGCTATGCCAGCAGAAGACGTTCGTACACTTTGCAAGAACGTGATCGACAAGTTGGTTGAGCTGCACAAGGTGGATGCCGAAGCCGCGGGCCTGAGCCAGCTTGGAAAGGGTGAAGGATACGTGCAGCGCCAGATTGGTGGCTGGAGCGAGCGATTTGTAAAATCCCGAACCGATGACGTGGGCGACTTTGCCGCGGTAATGAAGTGGCTGAATGAAAAGATGCCAGGCGATGTCGCCCAGGTGGTCATCCACAACGATTTCCGTTTCGACAATGTGGTGCTGAATCCTGACAACCTGTTTGAGGTGATCGGCGTGCTGGACTGGGAAATGGCCACCATTGGCGATCCGCTGATGGATCTGGGCAACAGTCTGGCTTATTGGGTACAGGCGGATGACGAAGCGCCGTTCAAAATGTTGCGGCGTCAGCCAACCCATCAGCCAGGTATGCTGACTCGTGACGAGGTGGTCACCTATTACGCGCAACAATCAGGACGACAGATCGAAAACTTCGATTTCTACGAGGTTTATGGTCTGTTTCGGCTGGCGGTGATTGTTCAGCAGATCTACACCCGCTATTACCACGGCCAGACTGCCGACAAGCGTTTCGCGATGTTTGGTCAGGCCACCAATTATTTGCAAATGCGTTGTGAGAAGCTGATTTCAAAGAGCAGCCTGTAATGGCAACGATCTATCTGGTGCGCCACGGCCAAGCCAGTTTTGGCGCGGAAGATTACGATCGCCTCTCGCAAATCGGCTGGCAGCAGGGGCGGGTGCTGGGGCGCGCACTGAGGTGTTTGCAGGCGGCGACAGCAAAGCCGCAGTTGGTGTTTGGCGGGACGTTACGGCGCCATCGGGAAACCGTGGAGGCTATGGCTAGCGGTTTTGGTGACGGCCTGCCGGCTATGCAGGTGGCGTCCGGTTTTGACGAGTTTGACCACGTGGCGCTGATTCACCGTCACCGGCCCCAGTGGCAGGACCATAGCGTTATGGCGCGGGATTTGGCTGCGTCCGCGGCGCCAGCCAAAATGTTTCAAGTGGAATTTGTCGCGGCGGTCCAGCGCTGGGCCAGTGGCTGCTTTGATCACGAATACGCGGAAAGCTGGCCCGGGTTCAAGGCCCGGGTTTTGGCGGCGTTGGACGAGGCAGTCAGCTACGCCGCGGGTAGTGACCTGTTGGTTGCAACCTCGGGTGGCCCCATCGCAGTGATTGTGCAGGCGCTGCTCGATCTGAGCGATGAACGCACGTTGGATCTGAACAGCATGATCGCCAACACCAGCGTTACCCGGGTGCTTTATAGTGGCCGCAGGCGCTGCAGCAGCGGGTGCCAAAGCGGCCGCCGGCGCAGTTTGGCGGTTTTTAATAACTACAGTCATCTGGAGGCGGAAGACCCCGCCCTGGTAACCTTTCGCTAACAACTTCGCTAACAACTTCGCTAACAATTTTGCTGAAAGCAGGGAAATCCATGAGCACTAATCTGTTTGATCTGAAAGGAAAAATCGCGTTAATCACCGGCGCCAGCCGCGGTATTGGCGAGAGCATCGCCCGCACACTAGCCGCCCAAGGCGCCCACGTGATTGTCAGCAGTCGTAAGCTCGACGGCTGCGAGGCGGTGGCCAGCAGTATTCGCAGCGCCGGCGGCAGCGCCGAGGCCTTTGCTTGCCATATTGGCGAGATGGATCAGATCGACGCGGTTTGGGCACACATTGAACAGACGCACGGCAAGCTGGACATTCTGGTGAACAACGCGGCCACCAACCCCTATTTTGGGCCGGTAGAAGACACCGATATGGCCGCCTTCAATAAAACCGTGGATGTGAATATTCGCGGTTACTTCTTTATGTGCGCCAAGGGTGCGCAGTTGATGAAAAAGCACGGCGGCGGGGCCATTGTGAATGTGGCGTCGGTCAACGGCGTTAACCCGGGCCATTTCCAGGGCATTTATTCCATTACCAAGGCCGCTGTCATTTCCATGACCAAATCCTTTGCCATGGAACTGGGACCAAGGAACATACGGGTGAACGCACTGTTACCGGGGCTGACCGATACAAAATTTGCCAGCGCGCTGACCAGCAACGAAGCCATCAAAAAGCAGGCGATGGCGCACATACCCATGAAGCGGGTAGCCAGCCCGGACGAAATGGCGGGCACAGTGCTGTACCTGGTATCGGCCGCATCCAGTTACACCACCGGTGCTTGTGTGAACGCTGACGGTGGCTATTTGACGGTTTGAATTGGCGCCTTAGACTGACGGCAGCGGGCAGGTGAGCGCATCAACGTCGCTTTTCAGCTTAGCTGCCTTGGCAGTCACGTTTACCAGTGCAGGTTCGCCACCCATAGCCAGCAAATCGCTCAACAGCTTGGCCATGGCGTTTTTGCTTTGTACCATGGTCTGTTGATAAGCCAAGCCGCGAGCCTGCTCGGGGTTTTGCAATAAATCGGCGATCACGCTAGCGAATTCCGCCTGCTGGCGTTGTTGCAGGGCTTCCAGAAACGCTTGCTGCCAGCGCTGGCGGCCTTCAAGCCAGATCTCGGTTTGCCCGGCCTGGGCGGCAGACCAGCGCTGTACGCGAAAATATTGGTCGTCACTGAAGTCGCCCAGCCAGGATTCCAGACGCTCCGCGGTGCGCTCGGCGCGGGCCGAGGCTGTGGCTTCGGGGGAGCGCTTTAACAAGTCCTGCTCCAACTCTTGCTGGCGGTCGGCCATATTAGCCGCCAATTCCTGAACTTGCTCGTCACTCAATGTTTTTAGAAAGGCCACTATCATCGGTGTGGCTTTATCAGTCAGTGCTGGCACTAAGGCAAGCAGTTGTTCCTGATGAAACTCCATACGCGCTGCGTCGGTGAGAACAGCTGCATTCGCATCGGCTATAACGCTGCTTAGCCAGAGTTCGTAACGGGGTAACTCCAGGCTGCAATGCCACTGGCGAAGATCTCGAACGCCCTGTTCGAGGGTGTTCTCTTGATCGCTGGTAAGTGATACATAGTCCTCAATCCACCACACCGTGCCCCAGTCCGCGTAACGGTAAGCCAGCCTGGCAGAGCTACAACCGGCAATCGCAAGCACTAAAACCAGCGTGACTGCCCATCGTAGAAGTATTGCAGGTTTGATACGCCGTGGCCGAGAGGAATCAAGCATTCAGAGCTACCTAAAAGATCGCTTACTTATTACTATACGTACGACATCTAAATACGTTATAGCAGCTAAACTAAATACGACAGCCGTTTGCTTTCAGACGCTACAGGAATGTTAATGTCTCGCTTCAGATCTGCCCGAGTGCGCCAGCTAATTTTTGGTTTTTACATGTCCTGCATGATGTCGTTGTTGATGTCTGGGGTAATTACTTTTATGAATACCGGGCTGGATGCTCAGTTTGCGTTCCGCTGGTTGCGTGCGTTTCTTGTGGCTTGGGGCGTGGCTTTTCCACTGGTGACATTTATCGCGCCCATAGCGGGCAAGCTGACCGAGTTCACTCTGCGCCAGATTACCGGTCAAAAATCTGAAAAGCCCTTTGACATCTAGGTGCTGCGGGCTTCTCGGTTAGTTGTCCATACCGGCACAATGCGACAATTGTTTTAGGGCGAGGATTGCGACAGGGTGGTGGGCACTGGCGGTTTGTGGTGCAGTGAATACAGAATGCGGTCGAGCACCGCTTGACCATTCCAGGCTGGATTGTGATTAACCATGCCCACCACAGCCCAGGTGGTGTTGTTTTCGTCGCGGGTAAAACCGGCAATGGAGCGTACGTTTTCCAGGTAACCGGTTTTAATCCGGCCTTCCCCTTTCATACCAGTATTCCGTAGCCTGCGGGCCATGGTGCCGTCCATTGCAATCAATGGCATAGACGCCATCAAATCCGCTGAATAACGGCTATTCCACGCATTTCTCAGAATGTCTACGCCCTGGCGAGCGCTGATGCGACCGTGCCGGGTTAAGCCGGCTCCGTTGTCGATCACCATGCCGGTGGTGTTAATACCTTTGCCCTCCAGCCAGCTGTAAATAGCACGAATAGCGGCTACCCGGTCGTCGTTGTCGGTGGCTCTGCGCTTTTCTGCGCCAATACCCAGAAGCAGCTGGCGCGCCATCACGTTACTGCTCCATTTATTGATGTCGCGTACCGTGGTCACCAAGTCGGGTGAGGTTGTGCGCATAACCAGTTTGGCGTTCTCGGGCGTAATGCCCACGCTGTTGATACCGCTGATTTGTACGCCCATTTCTGCCAGTAGCGAGCGGATCATTGATGCGCTGTAGCGCTCATGGGATTGCAAAGACAAATAGCGTGTGGTTCGACAGCCCTTGGGCAGCGTGCCTTTAACCGTTACGGTCACACTTTGGTCACTGTGAAAAACCGGTGTCCAGGTGAATGAGCCGCGGCCGGGGCAGTTACCTTTGGCGGAGCTGATCACCTGGTTGTCGATCACCACTTCAGCCAGGTTCGGTGTGCTCCAAGCGCGGGTGCCGCGTTCGTCTGAGCGAACCTCCAGCTGGCTCAAATTGAGGTTGGTCAAATACGGAGAGGGTTCCACCAGAAACGGGGCGTGGGGGTTGCTGCCGTTGTCCTGGAAAGGTGGAAAGCCGCCGTCAATCTGAAAATAGCTGCCGTCCAGAATCAGGTCGCCATTGACGTGGGTTATGCCCATATCCCTAAGTTCTCTGAGTGTTTCCCAGAGCCGCTCGAAGGTCAGTTTCGGGTCACCGCCAAAGCGTACATACAGGTTGCCGTTGAGCGTGCTGTCGGACATGTCACCGTCAGTGAGAAAGTCCGTGTCCCAGGTGTAGTTGGGGCCCAGAATTTCCAAAGCGGCGTAGGTGGTCAGGACTTTCATGATGGAGCCAGGGCTCATCAGGGTGTCGGCATTGATAAACTGCTCCAGGCCCGGCCCATTCATGGGTATAGCAGCCATGCTCAAAGCGCTGTCGCTGTTCAGTGATTTGGTTGCATAGGCCCGCATAGTGCCGTTCCATGCGCCTGCCTGCGCCATCGCGCTTTGGCCATTTGTATCTGTGGCCAAGGCCTGAGGCACCGGCCACGCCAGCAGCGCAGCGAACGCCAATCCACGCAAGCGGCGAACCGAAGCCGGCAAGGCAGTAAACGCGTTCACAGGGGATAACGAGCTTGGCATAATAGGGTCCGAAGTTGCATGGCGGGCGTTGCGTATTGATTAAACTTTCGACACATTTAACAGTAGCCTATTTTCCGCAGAGCTACCATTCACAAAGCTCGGCAAAACATTAAATATTCTTTCTAGCTCGTTATTTTTTTTATAAAAGGACATTGAATGAACAACTGTTTGACGAGAGGGATCTATTAATGGCGTATAGCGGCCAGTGTCTTTGTGGCGACGTCCAGTTTGAGTATGACGGCCCTTTGGGCCCGGTGGTTTTGTGCCACTGCAAACAGTGTCAGCGAGCGCACGGTAGTGCGTTTTCTGCCAGCGCGCCGGCACAGGCCATTCACATGCAGTGGTTGATCGGCGCAGACCAGCTAAAAGAATACGCTTCCAGTCCGGGCAAATACCGCGGCTTTTGTGGCCGCTGCGGCTCTCAGCTGTATAGCAGGGTAGACGCCATTCCCGCCATTTTGCGGCTGCGGGTAGGCGCGCTGGAAAAACCTTTGGGCAAAGTCGCGGCCCAACACGTATATGTAAACGCGCAGTCAGACTGGTTTCAGATCACCGATTCGCTACCACAGTTTGATAAGACGGAGCGCACGAACGACCCCCATTGAGTTGTATGGGCAATTTGGCTAGGGGCAGTTCTGATAAATTAATTGCAAATAATAATTATTCGCATTAAATTGTTTGTGTGACGTTTCACTGATGTTTGTGACTGCGCACGTATGAGCGGCGCCATCATAAGACACTTTAATGTTGGCCAATGCTGAATTGGGATACATCTGGAATCAAGGAAGTGCTATGACGCCGGAACAGGAATTGATGGGTGGGCTGAAAATTGCCGGAATTGCGGGTTTGTTTATCTGCCTTGTGCTGGCCGCGCTGGCTCTGACCGGTCAAGTTCCTTTGTAAAAGTGATCTATCACGTTAACACTCAGATCAAGTGCTGCTCGGTGTGACTGGGTCGGGGGTGATTCTGCTATAATGCGCACCCTATTCAATCACCGAGGAAACCTGCCATGTCACAGTTGCCACCTTGCCCCCAATGCGCCTCTGAATTTACCTACGAAGACGGCGCCCAGTTGGTGTGTCCGGAGTGCGGCCACGAGTGGAGCGAAACCGAGGCTGCCGCCGCAGAATCAGAGAAAATGATCCGTGATGCCAACGGCAACGAACTGCAAGACGGCGACAGCGTAACGGTCATTAAAGACCTTAAAGTGAAGGGTTCTTCGCTGGTGGTGAAAGTGGGCACAAAGGTTAAAAGTATAAGGTTGGTTGGTGGTGATCACGATATTGACTGCAAAATAGACGGTATTGGACCGATGAAACTGAAGTCGGAGTTCGTCAAGAGAGTCTGATGCGGGGTATGTGCTCCAGGTTGTGAAAATCTGAGAGTTAGCTGCTATATGCGACTTAAAATAAGGTATTTGTCGCAGATGGCTAATCCCAAATGACCACCGTGAAAAGACGGCAAAACCTGCAACCCTAGCGGAAGCTTCTTTTTTGGCTTTATTAAAGGCTATGTCTAAGTTAGCTGTTGCACGGACCTGTAGCCTAGTGACTCACCCAGACAAATCAATGGCGAGGCAGTCCCGCCGGAAGCATTGGCAGGGCTGCTGACACTGTTCAGCCCAGCCAGCCCAGGAGCAGCAGCAGAGTAATGATCCAGGCGCTGGTGATCACGGCTCCGCTGCCCCACAGCCGATTCCAGCGCCGCTCGACGTCGCGCCAGCGATGGCGCCGGATCTCCGTTTCAACTGCTGGCACGGGCGGGCGCTGCATGATTCGCTTGAGCTTGAGCGATCCGGCTCGGGCTGGATTGGGCAACTTCTGCAGTGCCCCGGGAATGGTCCAGCCAGACTGGTGGACTGCCCAGGCGGCCGCCGCGGCCACGAGCAGTGGCCAGCTTGCCGACCACAAGGTTTTTATCGGCAGGCTGGCTACCAGCGCTTCGCGCAATTCGGGCCAAAGCCACGGCAGCAGAGCCGGCATTACGCAGAGCAATGCCCAGGGTAGTAACTGACCCTTCGGGGGGGAAGCGGCGCGGCCTTCAGGCTGGTGCCGCCACATTAGCCAGAGGGCGCGCAGCAAGAGCATTGCTGTTGCTGCGGAGCCTGCTGTCAATAGCATCAGCCAGTGGCTGACGTCACTGGCATAAACCGCATCCTTGAGCAATATCTTGACTGCCGCACCACTGGTCAGCGGCAATCCCGCCAGTGCCATTGCCGGTAAAGCCATCAACAGCCAGTGCAGAGGGCTGAGCCGATAGTGACTTGCCAGGCCTGCACCCATGAACAAGGCACCCTTGGCCAGACCATGGTGCACGCCAAAAAGAGCCAATAGCGTCGCAGCCGCGGCAGTGGACTCCGGATGCAACCAGGCCAGGCCAAGTACCACCAGCAGGTAGCCGATCTGACTGACCGACGAATAGGCCAGGGCGCTTTTGGCCTTGCTCTGTATCAGCCCCAGAGCCACACCGTAGAATGCGCTGATGGCGCCGATCGCCAATAGCGCCAGGGCGACGTTTTGCAGCCAGGGGTCCTGCGTTGGCAGGAACCGCCATAAACCCAGAATCCCCGCCTTGATCATTGCGCCGGACAGCACTGCGCTGGCGGCCGCCGGTGCAGCCGGGTGAGCCAGTGGAAGCCAGACGTGCAGTGGCCAGAAACCGGCCTTCAGACCGAAACCAACCAGCAGTACGATTGCTGTCAGCGAGCCGACAGGGACGGCTTGCCAGGCCGCCAGCTCCAGCGCGCCGCCAGCTTCGTGAATACGCAACAGCATGCCGGCGAAAATCAGCATTTCGCTTAAAATGGCCAGTTGCAGGTAGAGCCGTCCCGCCTGGCGGGGTGCAGGGCCGCGCTCGTGCACGATCAACCCGTAGGCGGCCAGACTCATCAAACTGAAACCCACATAGAAACTGGCGGCATCCTGGGCTATTACCAGTAGCAGATTTCCGCTCAGGGATAATAGCCAGCTGGACCAGAAGCGAAAACGGTGTTGATCGCCGACCAGATCGGTGTGCGCGAAACGGCTTGCGCAGCCCCAGAGTAGTGCACTGAATGCCAGCCAGGCGCGAGCGAGCAGATCCTCCGCGGCCCATGCTGCCCCCGGCCAGAGTATTCCCGGCTCCAGTGTTGGAGTGGGCCACAGGCTGAGTAGCAGTGCCGGTAAACAACATAGCCACAGCCAGGGGCCGATGCGATTTGGCCAGCGCCACAGCAGGGCGCCCGCGAGTAGCGGGGAGAGGGGCACAAGTAACCAGAATAGAGCACTCATAAGCCGAACCGCCGATTGATGATCAGTTGGCTCCAGGCCAGCGGGCTTAGCTCACTGCCAGCCAGCACGCCGGCCAACAGGGCCAGCGTTGCGGTGAACAGTACCGGTGCGAGCAGCATCCAGTGGGTTTCTCCCAGCCCCGGTCGTCCGTTACCCAGGGCGTGTTCCTCCGGCCATTGCGTCGGCGGCTCGGCAAACCAGCCTCGATAGATCAGGGGAAGGAAGTAGGCGGCATTGAGCAGACCAGAAAGCACCAGCACCAGCAACACCCAATCCTGCCCGACCTCCAGGGCGCCCAGGCCCAGATACCACTTGCTGATGAAGCCGGCGGTTGGCGGTACGCCGATCATGCCCAATGCGCTTAATGTGAACGCAGTCATTGTCAGCGGCATACGCTTGCCGACTCCGTTCATTTCGTTTATCCGATGGATGCCCAGGGTTTCTGCGAAATTGCCGGCGCAGTAGAACAGCGTCACCTTCATCAGGCCCTGGTGTACCAGATGCGCCAGCGCGCCAACCGCGGCGATCGGGCCCATCAGCGCGACCCCAAGGGTGATGTAGGACACCTGGCTGATGGTGGAGTAGGCCAGTCTTTTCTTCAATTCCTGCTGTTGCAACGCCTTAAATGAACCGTACAGGATCGTTGCCGCTGCGAGAGCCAGCAGTGGCATTGCCAGTCCGAGCGCCTGCACCTGCTCAACGCCATAAACGTCATAGACCACCCGAACGATGCCGAAGGCGCCAGCCTTGACCACCGCGACAGCATGTAGCAGAGCGCTGACCGGAGCCGGTGCGACCATCGCCTGGGGCAACCAGCCATGTAAGGGGATCAATGCAGCCTTGACGCCCAGACCACTGATCATCAGGGCGAAGGCGAGTATCAGGCTGGGCCGATGAGCATCGATCAGGGGCCCCAGGTAGCCACCTGCCTGGAATTCGGGGCTGCCTGTGATGCTGTGCAACAGTGCAATGCCCATCAATAGAAGCGCGCCGCCACCCAGTGTGTAGGCAAGATAAACACGTCCTGCGCGCAACGCTTTCTGCGTGCCCCGGTGGACGACCAGCGGAAATGTTGCTAGCGTCAATAGTTCGTAGAAAAACAGAAAGGTGACCAGATTCCCGGCCAGAGCCAAGCCCACCGTCGCGCTGACGCACAGGCTGAAATAGCCGAAGAACCGTGAGCGCAGTGGCGAATCCTCGAGATAGCCGATCGCATAGATGGTAGTTGCCAGCCACAGCACCGAGGACAGGGTAACGAACTGCAACGAGGTGGCACCCCCCTGCAGCACCAGGCCACCACCGGGCAGGAAGCCAATGGCGAAGCGAAACTCCAGCCCCTGATTGACGCCCCAGAGCATCACCCCGACCAGGCATAGCTTGAGGATGACGGCGAACAGGTTGAGGCCGATGCGCAGCTTCACCTGATCTTCGCGCAGGCTGAATATGACCAAGCCGGGCAACAGCGAGCTGAGTATGATTGCCGGCGGCAGCAGGGTGGTCCAGGCGGTTATCACAGCCCCACCTCACGGAACCAATTGATCAGCGGCTCGCTCATCAAGGCCATGGCCCACACAATCAGGGCAGGCAACATCGCGAGCCACTGGGCCGAGACATCGGAATCATAATCCGGCGGGTTGGGGTCGGCACGATCAAACGCGATGGCCACCACCCGGAATACATAGCCGGCACTGGCCAGAGTGCCAAGCAGCACGCCCAGCGCCCAGGGCCAGCGGGCAGGTTCCAGAAATAGCGGTTGCAGCAGCACCCATTTGGCCACGAAACCGCCGCTGGGCGGCAAGCCGATCAGACTGCCGCCGGCGACTGCGAACGCGAACATGGCGATCGGCATGGTCTGGCTGGCCCCCTTGAGCGCGCTGACATGCCGGCTTCTCAGCGTCGCCTGCATCTCGCCGGCGGCCAGGAACATCGACACCTTGGCCAGGCCGTGGGCAATCACGAACAGCCACAGCGCGATAGACATGTTCGCATCCTGCCAATACAGCAACAGACCCAGGGCCAGCAGGGCATAGCCTAGCTGGGCGACCGTGGAGTACGCCACCAGCACCTTGATCCAGGGTGTGCGCAGTGCAGCCAGACCGCCGCTGACCAGGGCGGCAATACCGGCAACCGCGAAGAAGATACCCGCCTGCCTGGCGAGCTCTACTGGAGCCACGTTATCCCAGAGCATCCAGAGGATGAACAGGGGGCCCTTTACCACCAGCGCCGAGAGCAGTGCGCTGACCGCCGTAGGCGCAGCAGCGTGGGCAGCCGGAAGCCATTGATGCAAAGGCCAGAGTGCGGCTTTTACCATCAACCCCAGCGTCAGCAGTAACAGAGCCAGGCGCGTGACCTGGTCATTGGATGTGACACCGGCGAGCGCACGTATATCCAGCACGCCGTATTGGCCGTAGAGCAGTGCGACGCCGAGCAGGTAACACAGCGATGCGGCGAGGGACAGCAGCAGATAGCGTAGCGCTGGTACGTGTGACCTCGGCCCAGAGAGAATCACCATTGCCACCGCGACCAGCCCGAGCAGTTCCAGGGTGACATACCAATTGAACAGATCGCGGGACAGCCAAAGTGCGCCCAGGCTGGCATGCAGCAGACAGGAGAGGGGCCAGAAGTCGGTATCACGGGTCTGACTGTGACGGCTGCGTTGGGCATAAATCGCCACCAGCAGATGAATCAGGGCGGTAAACACCAGCAGCAGAGCGGTGAGCGGGCCGAGCTCGAAGCGTATCCCCAGCGGCGTTTCCCAGCCGCCGAGATTGAGCTGCTGCGTGCCGTTGATAACGACCTGGTACAGGGCCAGTGCCGCGCACCCCAGGCTGGTCGCATTCGCCAGTATCACCAGGCTGCCGGCGCGGACCCGCAACAGCAGCAAGACCAGCGCGGAGATCAATGGGATCAGCAGGCTGAGCAACGCCGCGCTCATTTGCGTTCCGGTTCGTTTTTGTCGAGCGGATCGGCGGTTGCCAGGCGCAGGGCAAAGGCGGTGGCACTCGCCGCCACCACTAGGCCGGTGACGACCAGGGCCTGCAATACCGGGTCGACGGCTGCGTCCCGGCTGGCCAGCGCGACCATGACCATGAACACACCGCTGCCCATCACATTTACCGCCATGATCCGGCGTAACGCATTGCGCTGAACCAGCAGCGCGTGCAGGCCCACCACCCAGAGGGTGACACCACCACACAGATAAATCAGAGCATTGGTCATGGCGCGGGGTGTTCGTTTTCGCCGATCACCAGAACGGTCAGGCTGGTGGCGATCGATAGGGTGGCGGTTATTTCAATCAGCAGGATCAGCTGCTTAGCCCACCCGGGCGGGTAGGTTAGCCAGCTGGCACCCATCCAGTGGGTGCCAGCGGCTACCAGGGCAAAGGTCGCCACGCCGCCCAACATAAGCGCGCGGACCGGCCAGCGGCTCCAGCGAATAGCGGGCAGCAGGCCGGCGAGGCGCAGCATGACCGCGCCGGCAGCGAGCACGGCCCCGGCCTGGAAGGCGCCGCCAGGTGCATGGCTGCCGCGCCACAACAGGTAACCGCCGACGATGATCGTCAGCGGCGCGAGCATTCGGCTCCAAGCGCGTAGCAGTGGCCAGGCCGGCGGTAAAGCCATACCAGAGCGGCCCAGCTGGCGAACGCCGATCAGTGCTAGTAACAATACCACCAGCTCCAGCAGCGTATCCCAGGCGCGAAAGTTCAGCAGCACCGCCGTGACCGGATGGCTCACGCCACTCTCGTCCAGGTGCGTATCGACCAGGGCGGGTAGCACACTGTTACTGTCCGCCAGTGGTTGTATCGCGCGGATCAGTAACGCCAGCACCAGCACAGCGAGCAGCAAGCTGATCGCCAGCGGCACACGGGCTGGTTGGGAGGTCGACTCTGCGGCGCTGCGAGCCAGCGCTGCGAGCAGCATGACGCCGATCAGTCCGGCACCAATCGCAGCCTCCGCCAGTGCCAGGTCGACAGCGCCCAGCCGGGCCCAGGTGAGCGCCAGCATGAGACCGAACACGATGAACAGCACAATGGAGGTATAAAGACTACGCGTGTGCAGCGCCGCACCAGCGAGGCCGAGTAGCAACAGAATCAGCGTCAGATCGAAGACCAGTTCAGTGGCCATCGGAAGATTGCTCCTGAAGGGTTTTGGCGTCAGCTCTGTCCGCGTCGCGCTGGTAGCGCGCCAATAGTTGGCAGGCAGTCGCCCCGGAGGCCATGACCAGCAGCCAGACCAGCAGCATCTGAGTGACCGATTGCCAGCTATCGCTGCGCAGCGATAGGCCGACCACGAGCAAACCCAGGCCCAGGGTGTCAGCCTTGGTGACGGCATGCAGGCGGCTGTAGGCGTCGGGAAAACGTAACAGCCCGACTGTGCCGGCCAGAAAGAAAAATAACCCGGCCAACAAAAACGGCCAGCTAAGCCAGCATAGCCAGGTGTTCAGCTCAATCATGTCGGCTCCGGCGTAATAGTTGGACCAGTGCCGCGCTGAGCACTGCAGCCAGCACGGCCAACACCAGCGCGGCCTCGATCAACGCCGGCTGACCCTGACCATGGGCCAGCAATAACAGCACCGCTGCGCCGGTAGTACCGAACAACTGCACGGCGAGCAGGCGGTCGGCACGACTCGGGCCGCGCACCACACGCCACAGACCCACGGCAATGCTTGCGAGCAATATGGTAGCAAGCATCATCATGCGGTTTGTTCTCCGAGTAATTGCGACAAGCGTAATTCCAGTTGTGCCACGGTTTTTTCCCAGTCTTGATGCTGATCCAGCGTATGCACATGCAGCGTTTGATCTTCATAGTGCGATGAGAGTGTACCGGGCAACAGGCCAACCATCGCCGATAAAAACAGGCAAACACGCGGATCCCTGCTGGTCAGAGCGAATGTCTTCCAGGCCGGTGACACCGGTAAACTCGGATGCAGGGCTCGGCGGGCTACGTCCCAGCCACCCGAAAATAGCTCGCGCAGAAAGAATCCTAGAAAAGCTGGAATCGCCTGCCACCGCAGTGAGCCGCAACGCAGTTCGAGACGGTAGCCGGCGAAGGTTGCTATCGCTGCCAGAGGTATCCCGAATGCTCAGCCCTCTGCGTTGCTCAGCAATGCCCATACGCCCAGCCAGAAGCAGAAACTGAATAATGCATTGAGTGCTTTCGTGGTTTTGCCTGGCTGACGACGGGAACCGGCTGGACGGGCTGGCTTGCTTGAGGGGTTCGCCACTGGGACTCCTGCAGGTGGGCTTAGGCTCTATATTAGAAGAAGTCGGACTAGGTCTCAAACCGGCAGGTTAAAAGACTTGCCGGAACCTGACTGTCATTTTTGCTTACGGTGTCGTGATTGCGGGCCGCCCCAGTATCGCTGAAACCGCTTATGGAGCACCCTAATGGCACTGCCGCCTGCCCGCCGCTTTCTGCGTCTGGCCGGAACCGCTACCCGGATTGCCGGTGGCGTGCTCGGCCAGCGCCTGCTGCGCGGACGTTCGGGAATCAACTGGCAGCCGGTGGGCGACATGAAAGGGCCTGTTCTCAAGCTCGGGCAGATGGCGTCGCAGTGGTATGATGTGCTGCGTGAACCGGTATCCCGTGCCCTCGGCGCCCTGCAGAACAAGGTGCCGGCGCTTCCTTATCAGCATTTGCAGGCCCACCTGCAGCGGGTCTACGAAGGCGAGCTGACAGACTAATTCGAACATATTGATGAGCAGCCTTTCGCGGCGGCTTCGCTGGGGCAGGTACATCGCGGCCGTGGACTGGATGGTCAGGCTCTGGTGCTTAAGATCCAGTATCCGGGCATTGCCGCGATCTGCACCGCGGATCTCAAGCAGGTACGCCGTCTGCTGCCTCTGGGTCGGCTGTTTCGGGCGCCGGCAGCGCAGCTCGAAGGGGTTTACCGGGAGCTGGAGCAAACCATCACAGCCGAGCTGGATTACGCAGCGGAAATGCAGCGGCTGATAGATTTCCGGCAATTTTTTGCTGCATACCCAGGCAACTTCGCCTATACGGAGGAGGGTCAACTGGTGGTCTATGATTTTGGCTGCATACAACCGGTCGAAGCGTCCTTGCTGGCGGCCTATGTGCAGACGTTCCGAGCGCTGCAGTCAGGCAAGGCCGAGGAACTGGAACGCGGCTTTCAAGCGTTGGGTACACGGCAGCCGCAGTCAGCACCGCCGTGGGCTCTGTACCGCAATCTGACCGTGCTCCTCGGGCCGCTGTTACAGCCAGGCGTGCTCTGGGATTTTGCTGCCCGGCCGGTCCATGACCAGGTTCAGCAATTGATTCCAGATGCACTGAGCGCGCTCGGCAGCCTGCAGCCAGCGCCGGGCACATCAATGACTGTACAGAAGCGCCCGCGCTCATCAAAAAAGTTGAAGGTGCACAGATACTCATAGCCGATAAAGGATACGACAGTCAGACGATACGCGCTGAGGCAGAAGCCCTCGAAATGAGCGTTATTATCCCCAGAAGGAAAAACTCGATAAAGGGAAACAAGGGGCTCGACTGGCATTTGTATAAGCTCAGACACCTGGTCGAGAATGCGTTTGCCAGGCTCAAGCAGTATCGGGCCGTCGCCACCCGATATGACAAACTGACTCGTAACTATGAGAGCATTGTGTCATTGGCTTGTGCATTTCTCTGGCTGCCGATGTGAATTATCAACAGACCCTAGGCAGTTTTCTGGCCTTGTTCATCATGTTTCGTATTATCGCGGTAGCCGAAGCCAAGCGCCTCAAAGAGCTGATGTACCTGTCGCGACACGATGAACTGACAGGAGTGGGCAATCGTTCGGGGCTAAGCGCTAGCATCGACAGCCTGCTGCGGCGCAAACAGAGCTTTATGGTGGCTGTCATCAATATGGACCACTTTCGCGGCGTTAATGACCGTTTTGGGCAAGAATACGGTGACCAGGTGCTCTGCGCATTTGCACGCAGGCTGCTCAGCGTAGTCGACGAAAAGGACGTAGTTGCTCGTTTGGGCGCCGATGAGTTTGTGTTACTGATTAAGGCGGTGAATTTACAGGCGATCGAGAGTCATGCGCGCCAGCTTAGCCACCAACTGGACAAACCGCTGGAACTGGAACAGTTTCCCTTGCAGCTGGGTGCCAGCATCGGTGTAGCGGTGTACCCCCGTGATGGCGATTCGGTGAATACGCTTTTACGCAGCGCGCACCTGGCCTTGTATCAGGCCAAAAAGAGCCGCAATGACTGGTGTCTTTATCGGGAAGAGCTTGAGCAGGCCTACATCCGCCGAGTACAGATTGAACAACGCTTGCGCCAGGCGTTGAGCCTGGGGCAGCTGAGCATGGTGTTTCAGCCTCAGGTTGATTGTGCCAAAGCCGTTTATGGTTATGAAGCGCTGGTGCGCTGGTACGACGAGGAACTCGGCCACGTTGGCCCTGATGAATTTGTCGGGATTGCCGAGTCCAGCGGACTTATGCCGGCATTAGGCCGGTTTGTGATGGAAACCAGCATTCGCGAGTTTTCCTAGTTTGTGGGTGCCCAGGGTGAAATGTGGAAACTGGCGGTGAACATATCGGTATTGCAATTTTTGCAGCCGGGTTTTGCCAATGATGTACTTGTCATACTCAACGAATTGCGTAAACAGGGTGTGCGGGTATCAATGGACGATTTTGGTACCGGTTATTCGTCGCTAAGCTTGCTGAGAACTCTGCCGCTTGACGAGCTGAAAATCGACAAGAGCTTCATTGACGGACTGTTAGATGATCACAAAGCCCAAAACATGGTCGCCAGCATTATCAGTATTGCCCGCAGTCATCAGCTTGAACTGGTTGCCGAAGGCGTAGAAACCCAAGGCCAATACCTAGCGTTAATGGCAATGGGTTGCACGCTGTTTCAGGGCTACTATTTTGGCCGTCCGGCCGCTTTTACTGTTGAGCCAAAGCCCCCCCATTAATAATGTCCCGTCTGGCTGATTTGGCCCAGCGACAATTGGTCGCAGCGTTGCTGTGACTGTTTGTGGCAGGCTATGCTAACTATTGATTTTGACCCCGCAGGAGCTTTTGATGAAACCCTCTTCCTTGATTCGTCGCTTTGCCCGCCATGTTAGTGCTGTTGCTGCGTTCGCGAGTTGCATCCCGCTGATGGCTGCTGCCGACACAGCTCCCACTCCCTATGTAAGCGGTGTTATGGTAGAGCACGGTTGGAGCCGGCCAACGCCACCGGGCGCAGCGGTCGGTGTTGGTTACATGGTTATTCATAATCACACTGACGCTGCAGTCCGCCTCATTGGCGCCACCACCGAAGTCGCCACAGACGTTTCCATCCATGAAACCCTTGCAGACAACGGCATGATGCGCATGAAACCGTTACCGGATGGCTTGAACATAGATGCTCGCCAGAGCGTGGAGTTTAAGCCCCTAAGCTATCACCTGATGCTGGAAGGTTTAAAGCAGCCGTTAAAGGTCGGGCAGAAAATCCCCGTTACGCTTACGTTTGAACGCATCCCGGCGCAGCACGCAGTGCTGAACGTCAGGTCACTGGACGATGCTGGCGAAGACGATGTTGGTATGGACCACTCGACGATGAATCACTCCGCGACAGATCATTCCAATATGGATCACTAATGGCGATTGTGGTGTAAAGCCGATATTCTGCGCAGCGTCTAAAAAGCCAAGCTTTTGTAAGGAACCTGCGTGTGCTTGAAAGTTACTTAACCGGTTTACTGGTGTGCGGCGGTTTAATTATCGCCATTGGCGCGCAAAATGCGTACCTGCTGAGCCAAGCCATTCGCCGGGAGCATCATTGGCCGGTGGCGGCTATTTGCGCAGTGTGCGATGCCAGTCTGTTCGCCCTGGGCATGTTCGGCGTTAGCGCGGCGCTGATGGCGGTGCCCCAGGCGCTGGAATTTTTGCGCTGGCTGGGTGTGGTTTTTCTGGGTTGGCTGGCGCTTCAGGCGGCCGTGCGTGTCTTTAGGGGCCGCGCGGCTTTAAAAGTTGGCGCGGCCACTCGAGGCAGTTTGCGCAAAGTTATACTGACTGCGCTGGCGGTCACTCTTCTGAACCCTCAGGTTTACCTCGACACGCTGCTGCTGGTGCCAGCGATTGGTGCCCAGCAGAGCAGCGCCGTGGCTTTTGTGATCGGCGCCAGCACCGCTTCTGTGGTTTGGTTCAGCCTGCTGGCCTGGGGCGGTGCCGCATTGGCCCCGGTGCTGTCGCGGCCACTGGCCTGGCGTGTTATTGATGGCCTGATTGGTTTAATGATGGCGGCGATAGCGTTGCAATTGGCTCTAAATGGCAGTCTGTAGCGCCGTTCAAAGCCAACTCAGCCGCACTGAAAACATCTATGGGTCCGGCTAGCTGGCCACCTCGGCCAGATAAGTCTCTAGTTCATTGCCCAGCCAGACCACCACGGCGCCACCCTGGGCGTACTCGGATTCCAGCGCGCTGAACACTTTCCACCATTTGGCACTGCGGTGGTGGATGGTGGTCAGCTCGCCGCTGGCCAACGCCTCGCGAATCAGTGGCAGCGGCAAATCCGCCCAGCCAGCGCCATCAATCACCGAGTCCCGTATCAGCTCGTACTGGGTAAACGCTAAATAGTTTGCGGTTTCCGGGGATTCCGGTTCCAGGCGCATATCGCGTATAGAGGCCAGGGTGATTTCGGTGTGCGTCACCAGGTCATCTTGGGTTACCCGTTCCAGCTGGCACAACGGGTGGCTGCTGGCGGCCACCGTTAACATGCGCACATCCGCCAGCTCGCGCCGCCATTCATAGCCTTCGGTGGTGGGCTCGGGCATCAGGCCGTAACACACGTCTACCGACTGATGCTCCACCAGCGCCGGCAATTCCCGGGGTGAGGCCAGATACACCGCAATACTGGTATGGGGGAAGCGTTGTTTAAGGCGCTGAAGAATGCTGCGCCATGCCGAATCGGGCAGAGAGTCATCGCGGCCAATACGCAGAGCGGTTTCGGCACCGCTAATATGGTGCTGGCAACGGGCCATGATCTGTCCTGCTACCTGATCAAAACGCCGGCAGTCGGTCACAATGGAGTGGCCCACAGCGGTCAGCTGAAGCTGGTTACCACTGCGTTCGAACAGTTGCGCGCCCAACTCGTCTTCCAGCGCCGCCAATGCCGTGCTGACGGTGGTGCGGCTGCGGCCGAGCTCGCGGGCAGCCGCGGCAACGGTGCCAAAGCGCACAATCGCCAGAAAAATCTGTATTTGTGATGTTTTCACGCTAGCAGTACCTTGCAAAGTGCCTCGGAGAATTCCTTAGCACGTGTCTTGGAAATTGACTTAGAAAGCGCCTTAAATTGCGTATTTACCCTTATTAGCGACGGGAAAACCGTCGGCCAGCGACTCACGCCTCAGTGTATAGGTGATTAGTATATGCCTCCAGTCACTGGAGGTGTTTATGGCTGCTTTTCTGGCGCGGGAAAACCTGGCGCTGATTTTATCGTCGATAGGTGCTGCCCTGTTTGCAATTTTGGGGATTACCTGGGGCGTGTGGGTCGATTCTTTGGTTATTCTTTTTGATGGCGCCTATTCGTTGGTGAGCTTGATGCTCTCGCTGTTGTCGGTTTATGCAGCGCGCCTGATGCGCAAACCGGCCTGCGATGCGTTTCCCTTGGGTCGTGGTGCTTTGGAGCCCCTGGTGATTGCAGTAAAGGGCCTGACGATTGCCTTGGTGTGTGTCATTTCACTGTTCTGTGCCATTGCTGCTTTGATCAACGGCGGTCAGGTGGTTGATGCCGGTATGGCTCTGATTTTCTCTGTGATCAGCGTAATAGGTTGCGCGCTGGTGTGGGCCTATTTGCATTGGGCCACGGGCCGCAGCCATTCCGGTTTGCTGCTGGCAGAAAAGAAGCAGTGGCTGATGGACATGGCGCTGAGTGCGGCCGTGCTGATCGGTTTTTTGGCAGCCGCTTTGCTGGAAACCGGTGCCTGGGCTCATCTGGCCAGGTACGCCGACCCGCTGATGATGGTGTTGATTTCAGGTTACTTTCTGGTAGTTCCGGTGAAAATGACCGCGGCGGCTGTGCGTGAACTGCTTTTGTCTGCGCCGTCTGAAGAGTTGCAAAGCTGTGTGTCCGAGGCCATGCGGGATGTTGGCTTGCACCCGGACTGTGCCAGCACCATCAAGGTTGGCCCATCACTGATGGTAGAAGTGGCTCTGCCGGATAACTGGCCAGATGATATCAACCGCCTTAGATTCCGGCTGCATCGCAAGTTGGCAAACCTGCCGGTAGAAGCGCGCATATTTGTTCATGCTTCAGACTAGTGTCCCGTTCGGCGTGGTAAAGTAGATTATGCTTAAATTAACAAACGCTGTTGAACTTGCGGACTGGGAGATCGAAATCACCCAGATCCGCGCTCAGGGTGCCGGTGGGCAGAATGTCAACAAGGTCTCCTCTGCGGTGCACTTACGTTTTGACATTCTGAACTCGTCGCTGCCACCGTTTTATAAAGAACGCTTGATGGCGCTGAACGATCAGCGCATCAGCAAAGACGGTGTGCTTATGCTTAAAGCACAAAGCCACCGTACGCTAGAGCTAAACAAAAACGACGCTCTGCAGCGGCTCAAGGCGTTGATTCTGCAGGCCGCAAAACCGCAAAAAGCTCGCCGCGCCACAAGGCCCAGCAAATCCGCCAAGCGTAAGCGCACTGACGGAAAAGTGCAGAAGGGCCGTACCAAAGCGTTGCGGGGAAAGGTTCAGGTTTAATCCACCCCAGCCTGATGGGCAGCGCCGGTGTTAGCTCGCAGAAACTCCGCCATGTCGTCAAAGGCTTCGTCTGCCTCTGGCAGCATAGGGCCGAAAATTTGCCACACGTGCACCATACCCTGCCAGATATGCAGCTCCACCGGAGAGCCTGCTGCCTGCGCCTTGGCGGCGTAGCGCCTTGCGTTGTCTGCCAGCATTTCGCAGTCGCTGACCTGAATCAGGGTGGGTGGCAGGTCATGCAGCGGTCCGCGTAATGGCGAAGCCACGGGGCTGGCCGGTCGCATGCGGAAGGTTGCCGTACTGAACCACCACAAAACCGGCAGCGGCACTTTTTGCAGCCCACCAAACATCGGGCCCAGCATGGGGTCGGTGGCTATATTGCTTCGATTGCTGGGCGCGGTCATGGTCATGTCGGTGGACGGCGACAGTGCGATGGCCGCATCGGCCTGGCGCAGCCTCTGGTCGCGCAGCCACGCAATCAGCGCCAGGGTATGGCTACCGCCGGCCGAATCCCCTGCAATCACCATAATCTGAGCCTCCTGCTCGCCTTCCGGGCCATTGCGCAACAGCCACTCATAGGCTTTGCGGCAATCTTCCACGCCGGCCATATAGCGGTATTCCGGCATCAGCCGATAGTCCACCGCAAACACCGCGGCCTTGCCAATTTGCGACAGCTGGTCGGTCATACTGCGATGGCTGCGGGGGCTACCCGCCATCCAGGCGCCGCCATGAATGTACAGAATGCGCCGACGGGTATCGGCGCCGGGGGCTATCACCCACTCACCGCGGGGTTGTTCGGTAGCGGTGACGGTAGACACCATTTGCAGATCATCGCTGATGCTGTCCATGTACTCGCGCATGGCAAGAATCCGCGCCCGCCCCCTAACACCATCCAATACTTTGCCCATATTGCGTACGCGTTCGATCACGTCTTTGTTGGCGAGGCTAGGCAGCGCTGTGCGTGATTTGAAATCATGGCCATCAAACGCCGAGTAGTCGTCTGGCCGGAACAGAATGAACGACACGGCTAAAAACACCAGCAAAGACAACCCGATAAATATCAGTAAATACAGAGCCCACATCATAAAAATGCCTCGCTAACCACTTGCAGTTTCTGTTTCAAGCATCACATAAGCACGCGTTGGTTGCCAGATTCTATACTGCTCGCGGTTGAAACTGTGAGCCGGCGGCCTAAAGTAGATGAGTGTTATCAACATTCATTGACCACGGTGAAGCTAATTATGAGCGATCAACCGGTACTACTGATTACAGGCGCATCTTCCGGTATTGGTGCGGCTACCGCACGGGCAGCGGCAAAACAGGGTTATCGTCTGGTACTGGCGGCCCGCTCGGAAGATAAACTGCACAAGTTGCAACAGGAACTGGGCGGTAAAGAGCAGGTATTAACAGTGCGCTGCGACGTGCAAAGTGAGACAGACCAGCGTGAAATGGTGAAAAAAGCGCTGGTCAGTTTTGGTCGCATCGATGCCGTATTCGCCAACGCTGGCCGCGGAGGCGAGCCCGGCGGGTTCAGTGGTGCCGATGCGGAAGTCTGGAAAGACATGATTCTGACCAACATCTACGGGGTTGGCCTGACCGTGCAGCATTGCCTGCCGGCGCTGAGGGAAAGCCGTGGGCACCTGTTACTGACGGGTTCTGCCGCAGGGCGTGTAACCATTCCGGGATCTATGTACAGCGCGACAAAGTGGGCGGTGTCGGCCATTGGTTATGGCGCTCGCGAAGAACTGCGGGGCTCCGGTATTCGAGTAACCCTGATCGAGCCAGGCATGGTAGACACGCCCTTCTTTGACCAACAGCCAGACAACGCACTGCATCCAGACGACGTTGCCAACGCGGTGATGTATGCCGTGGCCCAGCCGGCTCATGTCGACGTGAACGAAATACTGGTGCGGCCTACGCCGGCGATCAAAGACGAATAGACCAAAATAATGCCGATAGAGAAAACGGAGAAACGTGTGCGTTAGCGTTTTGGACTGCGCTGGCGCTGTTTCTTCGGCTTGGGTTTTGGCTTCGCAGCAGGCTTTGCACCCTGGCGGTTGTCTGGCCGTCCGCCGGGCTTGCCTGCAGGTTTGGCGCCGGGCCGGGCGGGGGTTTTGTTGCCGGTACGTGGGCCGGTGCTTGGTTTGCGGCCGTCGCGCTTTTGCGCCGGAGCAGTGGCCGGCTTTGCCTTACCGGCGGGTTTTTGAGACGCAGCAGGGGCATCGGATGACGAGTCTCGAATGCTGTCCATCAGCACCGCCAGTTCTTTCGATGTTAAATCCCGCCACTGGCCTACGGGGAGGTTGCCCAGGCTGATGTTCATAATGCGCTGCCGTTCCAGGCGCGTTACGTCAAAACCAAAATGTTCCGCCATGCGTCGAATCTGCCGGTTCAGGCCTTCTACCAGAACAATGCGGAGCACAAAGCGCGACTCCTGCGACACCCGGCATTTTTTTGTAACTGTACCCAGAATCGGCACCCCGCCGGCCAGGCCATCAATAAAGGCCTTGGTGATGGGTTTATCAACGGTGACCAGATACTCTTTCTCGTGATTATTACCCGCCCGCAGGATCTTGTTGACCAGATCCCCATTGCTGGTCATAAAAATCAGCCCTTGGGAATCTTTGTCTAGCCGGCCGATAGGGAAAATTCTTATTGCGTGCCTTACAAAGCGTTGAATGTTATCGCGCTCGGCGCTGTCTGTGGTGCTGACAATACCTACCGGCTTGTTCAGAGCGATGAATACCTGATCTTCCTCGGCGCGGGGTTCAATGATTTGACCGTTGACCATGACCGTATCCGTCGGCAATACCTGATCGCCAACGCTGGCGCGCTTGCCGTTGATTCGCACATTACCCTGCTCGATGTATCGGTCGGCCTCGCGCCGCGAACAAATGCCGCTCTCGCTGATGTATTTGTTCAGGCGTGTGGACGAAGACTGGGTCATGCAGGGCACCGGCTGGGTGTGGGTTCAATTAAGCGGTGCATCATAACAGGCGAGCGCGCTGGACGTGAATGTCCTCCTCTGCCATTGTTGCCAGATAACGCCCGCCCCACCCAACCAGAACCGCCCCATGCCCTCAACGCTTTCAATCAACTGCCCCGTCTGCGAGCGGGCTCAGCTTCATGATTTTCAGACCATCAAACAACAGCATTATTTGCGCTGCCCGGAATGCCAATGCACCGTGATGGCACCCGAGTGCCATTTAAGCTCCGAACAGGAAAAAGCCATTTACCAATACCACGACAACAATCCGGACGATCCCGGGTACCGTCGTTTCCTGTCCAAGGTGGCTGATCCGTTATTGCCCCGACTTCCCCGCGGAGCTCACGGCCTGGATTTTGGCTGTGGCCCCGGCCCTGTGTTGGCTGGCATGCTGGAGGAAGCGGGTATGACCATGGCGCTGTACGATCCGTTTTTTCATCCACAGCCTGATGTCTTGCAGCAGCAATACGACTTCATCACTTGCACCGAAGTGCTGGAACATTTGCACCAGCCTGCGGCGGTCTTACGCCAGCTGGATGGCCTGCTAAAGCCTGGCGGCTTGCTGGCGGTGATGACTTGCTTTCAGACGGACGACACCCGCTTTGCAAGCTGGCACTACCGGCGTGATCCCACTCATGTGGTGTTTTATAAAGAAGAAACACTGGAGTTGATAGCGAAGCAGCATCAGTGGATTTTGGAGGTACCGAGAAAAGACGTGGCCATTTTCACCAAAGCAGAGTGAGGGGGGAGCGTGGCGTTGAGTGAAATGAGGCGCCGGTTGCTCAACGGACGAAAATAGATGCATTTGCTTCAACTCAGGAGCAGCAGCGAATTTTCGGCTAATCACGCTTTAGTGCAATGTCATCAACTTAAGACATTTCCCCAAAAATATCATATAATTAGAGCTCAACCATCAACGAGGAAATGCCCTATGGAGCACAATAAAAAAACAACGTTTGACAACCCAACCGACATTCTTTCCGAAAATTGTACATAAAATAACCAGCTTACTGAGCTGCCCCGAGTTTATTGCCCAGCATCGCACCCATCCGAAGCACTTTACCCGCAAACGCCATCTGACCTTCCGCAATCTGATCCTGTTTCTGCTGAATCAGCCCAAAAGCGCCCTGCAAACCGAACTGGATGCCTTCTTTCAGGCGCTCAATGGCTCGACCTTTGAAACCCAGGTGGTCACCGCCCAAGCCTTCAGCAAAGCCCGCCAGAAGCTCAGCGCGTCAGTTTTTGAGGCTCTCAACAGCGCCCTGCAGGCCCAGATGGATGAGCTGGGGCTGCACAAGACCTGGCAGGGCCTGCGCCTGCTGGCCGTGGACGGCTCCAGCATGCACTTGCCGCTGGAAGACCCACTGGCCCGGCACTTCGGAACCCACAACGGGTTGCCGGTGGCCCGGGTGTCGGTCCTGCAAGACCTGCTGTCCGATCAGGCTCTGCACACCCTCCTGATCACGCCGGATGTAGATGAGCGGGGCTGTGCCAGCATGCACCTGAAGCATGCTCCTGACCACAGCCTGATTCTGTTTGACCGGGGCTATCCCGCCCACTGGCTCTTTGTTGAGCTACAGCGCTGTGAACAGCAATTCCTGATGCGCCTGACACTCACTCACTCCCGGGAAGTCCGCGCCTTTGTCGCCTCCGGAAAAGACGACGACACCGTCTCAATGACGTGCCGGCACTGGTTATCCCGACAGGTCTGTGAGCAGTCCGGTGTTGATCCGGACACGGCCCTCCAGATCCGGCTGATCCGGGTGACTCTGCCCACCGGGGAAACGGAAGTGCTGGCCACCTCGCTCCTGGACACCGAGGCCTTCCCCGCCGAGCTCTTTGCCGACCTGTATCACCGGCGCTGGGGCATTGAAACCGACTACCGCCGGCTTAAACAAACCCTAACTCTGGAAAACGTCAGTGGCCGGACGGTCTG